>Ga0194128_10005817_pt1 | contig 17010 bp, 16 predicted proteins | sample TA2KigCa65mmetaG_FD_148650 | JGI IMG/M metagenome (GOLD analysis project Ga0194128, IMG submission 148650) | Freshwater microbial communities from Lake Tanganyika, Tanzania - TA2015037 Kigoma Deep Cast 65m | ecosystem: Environmental > Aquatic > Freshwater > Lake | place: Tanzania: Lake...
ACGTGTCTATTTTCATGAACCGCAGGAACTAATAATTCTTGGGGACGAAAATCCTTTATTCGAATATCATTTCGATAATAAACTTATGAAAAATATATTGTTCGGAATTGCCATGTTTTTTTCGTGGCATCAAGTATTGGCCCAAAAGGTTTTTTCCGTTGATTACGAAAATCAGGCAGACGTGAAGGTTTTTGTGGTGGATTACGAAAACCAGGCAGACCTTAAGGTCTTCAAGGTCAAGTACGAAAACCAAGCAAGAGGGAATGAAGGAAAATGGTTTTTCACTCAATATCCGAATCAGGCCCAAAAGAAAATCTATTTTGTTCGATACGAAAACCAAGCGGATTTGAAGATCTTCTTCGTGAAATACGAAAACCAGGCAGGTTGGAGGAAATCCTCCAAGAAAGGTGAAATGTACTAATCCGTAGGGAGGGCAAGGGTTGTCGTTGATATCGTTAAGGTGCTCACCGATACCCATTGCCATTTGTACGCCGACGCCTTTGATGAGGATCGATCGGAGGTAATGCAGCGGGCTGTAGCGGCAGGGGTTGGACGTATTTTCTTGCCCAATGTGGATCTTGAAACTTGGAATAAATTCCCGGATTTGGTGGCCCAGAGTTCGGCGGAACTTGGTTTGTACCCGATGTTAGGCATTCATCCCTGTTCTGTGGACGAAGATTGGAGCGATTTGTGGGATCGAATGAAAGCCGCTTTAAGCATAGGTCTGGAGGCGGATTCCATCGCTGTTCCGAAACCAATGACCTTTGTGGGCATCGGGGAAATTGGAATTGACTTGTATTGGCGTCAAGATAACTTTGCGTTGCAGCAAGAGGCTTTTCTAGCCCAGGTGCATCACGCGATTCATCTTGATCTTCCGGTTTGCATTCACTCTCGGGATAGTTTGGGCTTGATTTTGGATTGCACCAAGGATGTTAATTTCCGGGGTGTTTATCATTGTTACGGGGGCAACTTGGCGCAGGCTCGTTCCATTATGGAACGCGGTCAATATATGGGTATTGGCGGGACGGTGACCTTCAAATCCAACCAAGCCCTTCGTGAAGTTTTGAAACGCATTGGACCGGAGAACATCGTCATGGAAACGGATGCCCCTTATTTGGCACCTTTGCCTTACCGTGGCAAAAGAAATGAACCGGCCATGGTCGGCAAGGTTGCTCAATGCCTGGGTGAAATTTGGGGGATGAGCGCTCAAGGAGCGGGGGATCGATGCTCCCAAAATGCTGCCGACCTTTGGCGAATACCATTATGACGCTTCCAATGGCCAACCAGGGCAATTCGCGCACCACGCGGATCCTCATGATCTATACCGGGGGTACCATCGGAATGAAGGAAAGTTCGGCAGGCATGGTCCCTGTCTCCTTGGATGACCTGTGGGAACAATTGCCGGATATCGGCGCTTTACCGTTAGAATTGACCCTGGTTTCCTTGGAGCGCCCTATGGATTCCTCCGATTTGAGGCCGGAACATTGGGTTCAAATAGGGGAATTGATCAACCGGCATTCCGAAGACATGGATGCATTTTTGGTCTTGCACGGGACGGATACCATGGCCTATTCTGCCGCGGCACTCAGTTTTATGCTGCAGCAATTGGGGAAGCCGGTCATCTTTACTGGGTCTCAATTACCCTTGGGTCATCCCCGTTCCGATGCAGCCTCCCATTGGATGAGCGCTTTGGAGGTTGCCATGGCGACCCGACTGGATGGCCTACCGCGCGTGCCGGAAATTTCCTTATATTTTAATCATGTTTTGTACCGAGGCAACAGGGTACGGAAGCTCCACGCCATGGGCTTTGATGCTTTTGATTCTCCGAATTATCCGTTTCTTGCCAGGGCTGGTACCTGCATTGAGTATGCCGAGGAAGCCATTGGCCAAGGTGTTCCTGGTAACCCCTTTCAACAGGGGAATCACAATTGGTTTCCTGCGTTGGATAATGGGATTATTTCCCTGAAGCTGTTCCCGGGATTGCGACCCGAATTGTGGGAGCGTGCAATGAATAATCCAACGGTTAAGGCCGTCCTGGTGGAAGCCTACGGGGCAGGGAATATCCCTGCGGATGAGGCTTTGATAAATGTTTTTAAGGCATTTGTGCAGAGAGGAGGGCATTTGATTGCCCTGAGTCAATGCGTGGGGGGGCAGGTGGATTTGACTCGTTACCAGAGCGGCCGACGTTTGCTGGATCTGGGGGCCATATCGGGAATGGATATGACCTACGAAGCGGCCTTGACCAAGACCATGCATTTGCTCGGCATCGGGTCAAGCTCTTTCCGGGAAGCATTTGCTCATTCCATTGCTGGCGAAATGGGTAGCTAAGGGTTCTTTTCGGGCCGATTCGCTTGGATGCGGAGAGAGAGGGATTCGAACCCTCGATACGGTTTCCCATATACACACTTTCCAGGCGTGCTCCTTCAACCACTCGGACACCTCTCCTGATTCTTGTTGGGGTACCAAATTTACGACCAAAAGCAGTTTTTTCACATCGAGGCGACCTTGGGTCAATCCAATCGGCCTAGCCGTATCAAGAGGACAGCCAGATGAAGCAGCAACATCCAGCTTTCATGTAAGTGGACCATCGTAAAAGGGTTTGGTCTTGAAAAATTGGAATAGAGGATTCACCCGATGGTTGTTCAGCGACTTGAAAGAATCATGTAATAATTTTTGAAAAACTTCTGTAGGCTTTCAGCCAGGGGATAATGGCTAAAAAACTTTGAAAGGCGATGGCTGCCGTATAGACTTTGACTGCAAATCCCTACTCATAGTTCGCAGCGCCAAAAGCGGTACCACCAATCAATAGTGCTTGAAGAAAAAACATCGGCGATGATCAAATTTTTGAGGTATCCTCTGGCAAGAATGGCATGGTTTAGTCCCCAAGTCGCAGCTCTGATGATATCGGCTGCCAATTGCTAGGGAACTAGCCGTATCACAGGCCCAAAATCAGCGGAGAATACCAAAGGAATAGCTTGGAATCTTAATAACATTAAAAACAATGCAAAAACTATGACCAATCCGCTGCTCTCAATCATGGCTTGCATGGTTTGTCGAAGGAATCCTTGACGATGTTCTTGTTGGGACAAGAGCGGTAAATAATGGAAAGTCAATAGGTTACAATCAGCGGAACCCACAAATTATCAATGCGTTGAAGGCCAACCCAATAACCCACTTCCTCCAAGGAGTAATGGGTCATCATAATGGTGTGTCACGCCACCAACGTCAATTGGGTCGCGGCTATCGAATACAAGGCTAGGTCAATGTCCGGCCAAGGTGATTTCAGTGAATGATCCACGCGGTTTTGTATTAGGCGTAGTAATGGGCGAAATGACCAAAGTTCAGAGGCCGATATGCGAATCTTAAAGCGATGGTGCATCCAGTGTAGGCTGTGTAACGCAACCGGAAATTGGGCAATGGCCAATCTGGTATATGTGCCGGTCAGTCCTCAATAATAACCCATGATGATGAAAAAGGCCATATTCCATAGAATTTGTTGAATGTTATGAAATGCCAATAAACGGTAGTTTTTGGTTGTGCAAAGGCAGGTATTAGCCCAGGAAAAAAAGGATGAGAGCAAACAAGTTGCCGGTAACAGGAAATACAACCATGCAGGGAAATCGTTGGGGAAAATGCTTCCTTTGAGCCAGGTATAGCTCAGGACCCACAAAGTCGCAAGGACGACAGCGATAAAAAGACTAATCCTTAGCGAAACAGAAATAGCCTGAGTGCGGGATTCCGGTGAAAGTCCAGTTTGGCTCAAAGCCTGTATGCTGCTGTTTTGGGTGGCTGTACCTCCCAATATTTGGAGGAGGTACAGGATGTACTGAAATTGACTGGCCAAAGCCAAATCCGAAGGACCGAACCAAAGGGCAATGACTTTTAAAAGGCTGAATTGGCCAAGGAGCTTGAAGAAGGCCTGAATGCCCGACCATTAGAGGGCTTGGGTTAAAGGTTGCTTTCTCATAGATTCAGCCGAATATCAAGGTAAATCTTGGCATAACGGCCAAATGCAGGGCGCCTGTCCGTTTGGATAACCAAGCCAGCCAAATCAGTTCCATGGTATGCCGGGTCTAGTTAAACCGATAAGTTCCTTCTACAAAGTAGGCATTTGGCCTATTTAATGTCCGGCCCTGTGTCGGTCATTGTTTCTGAGGCAGTTTTAACCAAATCTTCTTATGAAATTCCTCCTAAAATCCGAGGCAAGGCTTTATTATTGTTTCTGTTTTGATGTAAACAGGAATTTTCAGTTTCTCAGCCCTATTTTTGAAGTCTCATTCCAAACCTATGAAAAAAATCGCATTTTACACGCTCTGTCTTTTGATCTTTGCCTTAGTCGGTGTCCGATTCGATGCCTCAGCACAAGGGGATCCTGCCAAAGCCGGCTTTGAAAAGGCTGCAGATACTACCGCTGCCGCTCTTGCGGATTCTCTTGCTGCCCTTGATGAGGCTACAGCACCCGTCCCCGAAGAAGGTGATTCTATTCACTATGTTTTCAAGCAGTATTTCATTGAGGGGTCTGTGGTTTGGATGACTCCGGTTCTTCTTTGCTTGATTTTGGGATTAGCCGTGGTTATCGAGAGGGTAATTTATTTGAATTTGGCTACCAGTAATAATCGCAAATTGTTGAACAGGGTTGAAGCCACCTTGGAGAGCGGGGGAGTCAATGCGGCCAAAGAATTATGCCGTAACACGCGTGGTCCTATCGCCAGCATATTCTACCAGGGTCTTGATCGGGCCGATGAAGGAGTTGAAATTGCCGAAAAAGCAGTATCGGCCTATGGCTCAGTTCAAATGGGTCAACTTGAGCGGGGATTAATTTGGGTTTCTTTGTTTATTGCCTTAGCCCCTATGTTGGGATTCTTGGGAACGGTTGTGGGAATGATCCAAGCCTTTGATGCGATTGAGATTGCTGGAGATATTAGCCCCTCTTTGGTGGCGGGTGGTATCAAAGTGGCTTTATTGACTACGGTATTTGGTTTGATTGTGGCCATCATCCTTCAAATTTTTTATAACTATTTGATTTCTAAGGTGGATTCGCTGGTCAATGCCATGGAGGATGCTTCGATTGGGCTTATTGATTTGTTGGTTAAACACGGTAAAAAATAATTGGTATGGGCTCTGATTTTATGATAGACGCTGGGTTATACCTTGCTTACGCTTTGTTAGCTGTTGGGGTCCTTGCCGCTGTTGCATTTCCGTTGAAGGAAATGTTACTCAATTGGGAAGCTGCTAAAAAGACCTTGCTCTCGGTGGGCTCACTTTTGATCATCTTTGGTTTAAGTTATTTCTTGTCCGGGAATGAGGTTTTAGAATCCTACCAAAAATTTGATATAACCCCCTCTTCGTCTAAATTAATAGGGGCTTCTCTCATCATGCTTTACATCACCAGCATTTTGACCTTTGTTTTATTAATTGTTGGCGAGATTTTAAGTACTCTTCGCTAATTTTTCTTAAAACCGGAAGCGTCTAACCTATTAACTATGCCAAGAGCTGTTCCCGAAGTCAATGCAGGATCGATGGCGGATATCGCCTTCCTGCTTTTGATATTCTTTTTGGTGACCACCACGATTGACACGGATAAGGGAATTTCCATCAAGCTTCCGCCGATGCCGGAAGAAAATCAGCCCAAGAACGATATTCGGATCAAAGAGCGCAATGTCCTGCAAGTCTTGGTCAATGCTAACGATATGCTTTTGGTCAATGGTCAGCCTTTGGATATCAAAGGGCTTAAGCGTCGGACCAAAGACTTCATTGATAACCCCTCTAAGGATCCTGAATTATCGGAATCTCCCCAGAAAGCGGTTATCTCTCTCAAGAACGACCGAGGCACTTCTTACAATATTTACATTCAGGTTCATAACGAGCTCAAAGCAGCCTATAACGAATTGAGGGATGCCAGGGCGAGGATGCTTTACGGCCGAGGTCTTGACCAGCTCTCCGAAAGCCGTCAAAACGAAATCAAAGATTTTTACCGACAGGTTATTTCGGAAGCCGAACCTGAGGGTTAAAATTCGAATTCAACCAGTTCTCACTTTCACGGAGCATAGCCATGAAGCTTAAGAAAAAAGATAAACCTACCCCGGCGATTAGTACGGCATCCCTCCCGGACATCGTTTTCATGTTGCTCTTCTTCTTCATGGTAACGACGGTGATGCGAGAAACTGACCTTAAGGTCAAAGTAGTCGTTCCACAGGCTACGGAAATTCAGAAACTTGAGAAAAAGTCTTTGGTATCCTACATTCATATTGGGGCTCCAACAGAAACATACAGAGCCCAATTTGGAACAGCACCTCGTATTCAATTGAACGACGCTTTTGCAACACCTTCCATGATTGCGGAGTTTATCGACAAAGAAAGGGCGGCAAGATCGGAGCAGGAAATTCCGTTGTTAACGACTTCGATCAAGGCTGACCGCGAAGTAAAAATGGGCATTGTGACCGATGTGAAGCAAGAACTTCGCAAAGCTAATGCCCTTAAGCTCAATTACTCTTCCAGCTTAAGGACAGAGGTTTACTAGTTCGGTGGCAGATTCCGCTCTAGACCGGATCAAGGCCCCTGTCGCCCTTGAGTTGGCCGGATTCGAATCGGCCTTTCGGGATTTGATGCGCAGTAAGGTTCCTTTGCTGGATTGGATTACCCGCTACATCGTTCGCCGTAAAGGCAAAAAAATACGGCCCATGTTGGTCTATTTGGCAGCCCGATGTTACGGTGATTGCGGAGAGCGCACGCGCAGAGCGGCTGCTTTGGTAGAATTATTGCATACTGCGACTCTTGTGCATGATGATGTGGTTGATGGAGCGCTAATGCGGAGGGGTTTTTGGAGCATTAACGCCTTGTGGAAAAATAAAATCGCAGTGTTGATTGGGGATTACCTTCTCAGCCGAGGGCTATTGTTGGCTTTGGAGCATCGGGATTATGCGGTCTTGCATCTGACATCGGATGCCGTCAAAAGGATGAGCGAAGGGGAACTCCTGCAGATTGAGAAAGCGAGGCGATTGGATATTACCGAAGAAGTTTATTTCCGTATTATTTCAGCCAAGACCGCTTCGTTAATGGCGACTTGTTGTGCCGTAGGGGTGGCTTCGGTGGTTACGGAGAAGTCGGATCCTCGGATTGAGTATGCGCGACAGTTTGGAGAAATTTTGGGTATTGTTTTTCAAATGCGGGACGACTTGTTGGATTTTGAGGGTCATCGCACCGGGAAATCGCCTTTGGCTGATATCAAAGAAAAGAAATTAACGTTACCGTTGATTCATGCGCTGGGTAAAGCTACTTGGTTGGAACGACGCAAAGTGATTGGCATGATCAAAAGCAATCCAGACCACAGGGAGAACATTAATTACATTGTCCGCTTTATGGAGGAATCAGGGGGTATGCAATACGCGTTGCAAATTATGCAAAGCAGAGTGGGGGAAGGTCTGAGGCTATTGGAATCTTTTCCGGAAGGGGATGCTCGTCAGAGCCTTCATGATTTGTTGGTCTTTGCGGCCCATAGGGACCATTAGTGGCCAAAATCTCCGGTTTCCTGGTGTAGGATCTCCAAGACGGAGTCGGCGATTTCCCGGTGGTTCACCAAACGAGGCACTTTGTGTTGACCACCTAATTTGTTACGGCTTTGAAGCCAGCGATAGAAGGTCCCGGTAGGTAATACAATAATTTGTGGCTCCAGCAGGGCGAGGTTTTTGTGTCTTTTGGCATCGTAATCGGAATTGACTTTGCGCAAGGCTTCATCCAGGATCTGGGTGAATCTGCTTAGATCATCGGGGGGTGATTCAAATTCAATCAGCCATTGATGATGACCCACATGACCTTGTTCCAAGAACAAGGGGGCAGCGGTATAATCTCTTACTTCGGCACGGCAACATTGAGCAGCATATCCTATGCCATATTCCGCATTTTCGGCCATGAGTTCTTCGCCAAAGGCATTGATGAAGGAACGTGTTCGTCCAAGGATTCGGAATTTGTAAGGGCTGGTGCAGGTAAAGGTGATGGTATCGCCAATTTGGTATCGCCATAGCCCGCTGTTGGTGGTGATGACCACGGCATAGCTTCGACCCACCATAACCTGATGCAGGGGAATGGCTGCCAGTGGCTGGGAATCCATAGTTTCAAGGGGAATAAATTCGTAGTAAATTCCGTAATCCAACATCAAGAGCATTTCATCCGAATGGGGTTCGTTGGCCAAACCTAGAAACCCTTCGGAGGCGTTGTAGGTTTCTATGTACCAAACGGAATCCGAGGGGAACAGAGACTTGAATTGGTTCCTGTACGGATGAAAGCCCACTCCGCCATGGAAATAGACTTCCATGCGTGGCCAGATTTCAAGCATATTGGATTTATCCGAAATTTCCAACATACGACGGCATAACAATAGAATCCAGGTAGGCACCCCAGCCATGTTCGTGACGGTCTCGTGACGGGTTTCTTGGACAATGCGTTGTATTTTGTGTTCCCAATCCTCCATTAAGGCCACCTCCAATTCGGGCGTACGCACTATATTGGCCCAGAACGGCTGGTTGTGCATAAGCAATGCCGAGAGGTCACCCGTATAGCTGTGGGAATTCAAGGGGTTAATCGCTTGGCTTCCGCCAATGGTAAGGCATTTGCCTTCGAACAGGGTGGCCTTAGGGCGCAAATTGCAATATATCGAGAGCAAATCTTTAGCACCTTTGTAGTGGCAGTCCTGCAGGGCTTCTTCGCTCACAGGGATATACTTGCTTCGGTCGTTGGTCGTGCCGCTGGATTTGGCAAACCACTTGATTTCTCCGGGCCATAACACGGAGATTTCTCCTTGCATCATGGATTGTATCCAGGGGGCAAGGTCTTCGTAAGTGTTTAGCGGTACATTTTTGGCATAGGTCTCGGGGTCTTTGATGCTGGAATACTCGTAGGTCTGACCCCAGCGGGTATCACGGGCTTGGTGGGTTAGTTTTTGGAGGATCTCCCACTGGACATCGTGCGGGTAGCGCATGAATAGCTCCATTTGGTGTATTCTTTTTTTGAACCACCAGGTTGCCACCTGATTCAAAACGGACATGGCGCTTTAGCGGAATTCGGTTAATAAAGGGGACTGAAGGATTTCCGCTTGAATTCGAAATTTCGGCCCAAATAGAGACGGCGTACCTCTGGATCGGCGGCCATGATTTCAGCGGGGCCTTGCCGCAAGATGCTTCCTTCGAAGAGCAGGGTAGCTTCATCGGTGATGGAAAGGGTTTCCTGCACGTTATGATCGGTGATCAGCACGCCGATTTCCCGGCGCTTAAGGGAATAAATGATGTGTTGGATATCTTCTACAGCGATGGGATCGACACCAGCAAAAGGCTCATCCAGGAGAATAAACGCAGGGTCAGTAGCGAGTGCTCTGGCCATTTCGGTTCGGCGTCGCTCGCCACCGCTTAACAAATCTCCACGGTTATGGCGCACCTTCTCAAGGTTGAATTCTTTGATGAGGCTGTTGGCTTTGTTGCGCTGATCGTAGGCGGTGAGCCTGGTGGTTTCCAAAACAGCTCTTAGGTTATCTTCTACAGTTAATTTGCGGAAAATGGAGGACTCTTGAGGCAAGTACCCTATGCCTAACCGAGCCCGTTGGTACATGGGCAGCGACGTGATATTGCGCTGATCCATCCATACGCAACCACTTTCGGCCTTGATGAGTCCGACCAGTATGTAGAAGCAGGTGGTTTTGCCAGCTCCGTTGGGCCCGAGCAGCCCAACGATTTGACCTCGCTGGACGGATAGGCTGACGGACTTGACCACCTGGTTGCGCCCGTATTTTTTGCATAGGAGTTCGGCACGTAGTTCCATCAAGCACTATTGGACCATACGTAAATCCACAATGCGGGTTTGCATGGTACCAACCCCACGGTGGTAATTTTCTTCGAGATGAAAGGCGATGTCTAAAGGCAAACCTTTGGCAAGCAGGGGAAGCATTCCGCCTTGGCCAAAGGCGATGGCGGGAATACGTGGACTATCGTCTTGTTGAATCTGCAAGCAAAGGTGATTTTGCCCCACGATGCGGCTGCTGCCTGGGGCTGCAAATACATGTCTTGCACAGAACAAAGGCGATTTGTTTCCTGTTCCAAAGGGGGAAAATTGTTGAAGGACCCTGAAGAATTTGGGGGTAATTTGATTCAAGTTCAATTCCAGATCGATGTCAAGGGACGGGCGTAATTGCCAGGGTTCAATGGTATCCGCAACGACTTGCTCAAATTTCTCGATAAAAGCAGGATAATGTTGCGGTAATAAGGTAAGTCCGGCTGCGTATTTATGGCCTCCAAATTGCTCAATTGTTTCGGAGCATTGGCTGAGAGCGTAATACAAGTCGAAGCCTTGTACGGAACGCGCAGAACCCGTCATTTTGCCATCTTCTTCGCAGAAAATCACGGTGGGTTTATAGAACTTTTCAACCAGGCGGGATGCTGCGATTCCAATCACCCCTTTGTGCCAATCTCGTCCACAGACTACGGTGGTGTATTGTGGTTTCAATTGATGCTGCAAGGTAGCCTGTTCAATAGCAGCGAGGGTGATTTCGGAATCGGTGTCTCGACGAAGAAGGTTGCTGTTTTCGATTTCGTTAGCCCAAGCAGCACAATTTTGCACCTCATCTTCGGCCAGCAAACGAACGGCTAAGCGGGCATCCCCCATGCGCCCTGCGGCGTTGATCCTTGGGGAGATTCCAAAAACAACATCATTTATTTCTAACTTTGGTTTGCGGGCTTGGTAATGTTGCAACATTGCCGTAATTCCTGGAATTGGACGTTGATTAAGTTTCTGCAATCCGTAGTACGTGAGCACGCGGTTTTCGCCAGATAAGGAAACCATATCGGCGGCAATGCTGATGGCTACCAATTCCAAATGGTCCAACAATTCAGTCTGAGGCCATTGAAGTCGGCTGCACAAAGCGGTTAGCAATTTGAAGGCGACCCCGCAGCCACTAAGATCTTTGAAGGGATAAGGACAATCGCTTTGAAGGGGATTCAATACCGCATAGGCTGGTGGCAGGGATGCTGCCGGCTGGTGGTGATCCGTCACCAAAACCCTCAACCCTTTGGCGTTAGCGTAGGCCACTTCCTCGACAGCAGTGATCCCGCAATCGAGGGTGATAATGCAATGGTATCCTTGCTCGACGGCCCAGTCCAAACCTTTGAAAGACAGGCCATAGCCTTCACTCTGACGGTCTGGAATGTAGTATCCTATGCCAGTACAGTAACGACGCATTACTCTGTAACACAAGGCGACTGATGTCGTGCCGTCCACATCGTAGTCGCCATAAAGGAGGATACGTTGGCCACGGGCAATGCAGTCTTGCATCAATTCAACCGCTTGTTGCATTCCTTTCATTAGGAATGGATCATGCAAATCATTCCAATGGGGACGAAAAAAGGCCTTGCTTTGGTCGAAGGTGTGGATGCCCCGGCGCTGCAACAAAAGCGCCAAGGCTTGATCGATGCCCAATGAAGCCGCTAATTCATCGGCCATTCCCAGATTTTCGTGGGGGTGAATAATCCACGCTTTGGTGGGGGCTTCTTCAATCAGGGCAGGGGGCATAGGTAATGGCGAAAACCCAAAAGCTTTTGCCTAAAATTAAAGAATTCTGCCTCAAACGATATCGTTCTGGTCCCTTTGTTCAAAAAATAGTGCTGCCGCAGCTTGCTCAGCCTTGCGTTTGTTGGGACTTTCGGCATGGGCGACTTCCTTCCCGTTCACCCACAAAGTGATTTTGTAGAGGATGGATTTGGTAGGACCTTTGCCGGATTCGATTTCTTGACATTCCATACGGTATTTGGCTCTATGCTTTTGGGCCCATTCCAGCAAACGGCTCTTAGGATTGGACCCGCTTTTTGCCATCTCCTCCCAATCAATTTGAGGTTCGAGAATGCGATTTTCGAGCCACTTACGGGTGTCATTGAGCCCTCGATCAAGGTACAAGGCCCCAACAAAAGCTTCAAAAGCATCGGCAACCGAGCCTTTGCTTTTCAGCTGTTTCAGGAGATGCTGCGGGGTACGGGCATCACCCTGACCCTCATAAAGCCTGAGGGAGGTTTCGCATAAGATCTCGTCCAAACCCAATTTCCGCCCCAATTGATCCAGAAACTCCCCGTTGACTACTTTGGAGCGCATCTCGGTTAAGAATCCTTCTTGCTTGAAGGGGAATTTCCGAAACAGGAATTCGGCCACCACCAAGTCCAGCACCGAATCCCCCAAAAATTCAAGGCGTTGGTTGGTGCTATGGAAACTTAAGGTTTTCTGACCATGTACCAAAGGGTGGATGAAGGCTAATTCGTATAGCTCGGTTTGCCGAATCCGCAGGCCTGTTAGGGAGCGAATCCGTTGCTCAAGACCCTTGTGAGGTTTGGGACGCTTGTGCAGGATAGAGAGCAGGGGCATTAAGCCTGATAGGCTTTGAAGATCACGGAGGTATTATGGCCTCCGAATCCGAAGGTATTGCTCAAGGCAGCACGAATTGTTCTGCCCTGAGGGGTGTTGAATGTCAAATTGATGCGTGGATCGAAAGCAGGATCGTCGGTGAAATGGTTGATGGTTGGCGGGACGGTGTTGTTTACAATGGCGAGGATGCAGGCTACGGCCTCGGCTGCTCCGGCCGCTCCCAGCAGATGTCCGGTCATGGATTTGGTGGAGGAGACGTTGAGGCGGTAAGCATCTTCACCGAAAACGTTTTGGATGGCTTTGATTTCAGAGAGATCGCCCAATGGCGTAGAAGTCCCGTGGACGTTGATGTAATCAATTTCAGAGGGGGATAGATTAGCATCACGCAATGCATTGCGCATGACAAGGGTTGCTCCCAGGCCTTCGGGGTGTGGGGCAGTGATGTGGTGGGCATCTGCGGATAAACCGACCCCAGCGATTTCTGCATAAATGCGAGCGTCTCTGGCCAAGGCGTGGTCAAGGGATTCGAGAATGAGGGCAGCGCCACCTTCGCCCAAGACAAAGCCGTCTCTGTCCAAATCAAAGGGTCGGCTGGCCGTGGCTGGATCCTCGTTGCGTTCTGACAAGGCCTTCATGGCATTGAAACCCGCCACACCTGGCTCATTGACCGCTGCTTCGGATCCCCCGGTAATGAAAAGGTCTGTAACCCCCCAACGGATATAATTGAAGGCATCGATGATAGCATTGTTGGACGATGCACAGGCTGAGACAGTGGTGTAGTTAGGTCCGCGGAAGCCGTAACGAATGGATAAGTAGCCTGCGGCGATGTCCGAAATCATTTTGGGCACGAAAAAGGGATTGAATTTGGGGACCCCGTCTCCTTCAAAAAAGTTTTTGAATTCATGATAAACGGTGTATAAACCACCGATACCTGAACCCCAAATGACCCCTGCTCTTTCACCATTTACTTTGAATTCCTCTAAACCGGCATCCAAAAGAGCATCTTGCGCCGTGACCATGGCATACTGCGCATAGGGGTCCATTTTACGGGCCTCTTTGCGGTCCATATGGTTTTCTGGATCAAAACCTTTGACCTCCGCGGCAAAACGCGTGCGATATTTGGACGCATCGAAGCGGGTTATCGGTCCAGCCCCGCTACGGCCCTGAACCAGCCCCTCCCAATATTCTTTTACGGTATTACCCAGAGGCGTAAGGGCTCCTAGGCCTGTGACAACGACTCTACGCATATGGTACTATTTCCGTGGCAAATGGTTTGCTACGGGTCAGAAATTGGTTTATTTGGCGTTGGCCTCCAGATAGGTGATGGCTTGTCCCACGGTTTGAATGTTTTCAGCTTCGTCGTCCGGGATGGAGAGGCTGAATTCTTTTTCGAATTCCATGATAAGTTCAACAGTATCAAGAGAATCTGCCCCCAAATCGTTGGTGAAGCTTGCTTCCGGAGTCACTTCGTTCTCGTCTACTCCCAATTTTTCAACGATAATGGAACGAACTTTATTGGCAATATCTGACATGTGTACGGGGTTAATTAGGACTGCAATATTACATGAAATTAGGCGAAGTTCATCATCAATCCTAGCCAACGGGGCTTTGTACCTTTGCACCATGGCCCGCAAAGTCTATAAATTGAGCTTAGAGGCCGATTTGGCCGTTTTGGGCTTGGATAGCCCCCTGCCACCGTATACCCTAGCAGGCCGGTTGAATCAGGCTTTGGGGTGGAATTTGGTCCGAAGTCGCAGAGACGCTGAGTTGGCCTTCCCCTCAAAAGGCACCAATTCCACTTTCACTATTGGGGAATTCGATGGTGAAATCAATGAGGTGCAATCCCAAAATGTTTCCTTCTTTCAGCTTTTTTTTCAAGACCTTGATTTGTACAGCACGCCTTTATGCCTCGTCTCCAACAGCGGTTCCCTGGGGCTATTGCTCCCTGCCCTGAGAAATTTTAATTTTTTGTTGACCTGGCCTAAGGAAGCCGTGGAGTTCAGTGACATACTTTTGCATCGCCAAATTGGAAATCTGGAAGGGGTGAATTTTGCTGCCGATATTACCTCCCGTATCAGCCCACAGGCCATGATCTCTTTACAATTTTCCCCAAGTCTTACTGAACCCTAAGCAAGAAATTATGAACATCAAATTCCCCGAGGATTTCGAAAAGGTGCATAGACAAACTAAAATTATTGCAACCTTAGGTCCAGCAAGTTTTGAAAAAGCCCAAATCAAGAGCCTGATTCAAGCTGGTGCTAATGTGTTACGGTTGAATTTTTCGCATGCTGATTATGATATTCTGCGCAGGGTGATTGTCGATATTCGATCGCTTAATAAAGAGCTCGGCACTACGGTGGGAATTTTAGGGGATTTGCAAGGGCCCAAAATCAGAATTGGGGAGATGCCTCAAGGAGGGATTCTTTTTGAGCCCGGGGATCGATTGTCTTTAGTGACCCAACCTTGTGTTGGAAGCAAAGACGAGATTTATATCAATTACTCCCAATTGCCTCAGGATATACGGCCAGGTGACATGCTCCTCCTGGACGACGGCAAACTCAAATTCAAGGCAATATTCAGTAATGCCAAGGATCGTATTGAAATGGAGGTCATCGCCGGTGGGCTGCTCACATCACGCAAAGGGGTTAACCTTCCGGATACCGAAGTGGCCCTCCCTAGTTTGACCGAGAAAGACCGCAAGGACTTGGACTTTATTCTGGAACACAAGTTGGACTGGGTAGCCTTGTCCTTTGTTCGCAACGCTGCGGATGTTATCGTCCTAAGGGAAGTTATTCGTTCCAGCGGTCAGGATATTCCCGTGATGGCCAAAATCGAGAAACCTGTTGCGGTAGCCGATCTTGAAAACATCATCAGCAAATCGGATGCGGTGATGATTGCCCGCGGTGATCTCGGAGTCGAGTTTCCTATCGAACAATTGCCGTTGATTCAGAAACATATCGTCCGTTTGTGCATGGATTTGTGCAAGCCAGTGGTGGTGGCGACGCAGATGATGGAATCCATGATTACCAATTTCATGCCGACCCGAGCAGAAGCCAATGACGTGGCGAACGCCGTTCTTGATGGGGCCGATGCACTTATGCTTTCCGGTGAAACCTCCATGGGGGCTCACCCATCTCAGGTGGTGGAGTTTATGGTGCGCATTATCCGTGCGGTGGAAGATCAATCGGAGATTTATTACCGCGATCATCGACTTTCACAAGATTCCACCAACTTTATTTCCGATCAATTGTGTTATTTGGCCTCTAGGGCTGCATTGCGTGTGGATGCTAAGGCCATTGTAGGCTTCACCAAATCAGGATATACGGCTTTTCAGGTCTCTTCCTACCGGCCCAAATCGGGAATCATCATTTTCACACCAAATCGTGCCCTGCTCACCAGACTTTCTTTGGTTTGGGGCGTGCGTGCCTTGTATTACGATAAGCTAACTTCCACAGATGAAACTATCGAAGATGTAGGACGCATTCTCAAATCCAATGCTTGGCTCCAATCCGGAGATACGGTGGTGAATACCGGGGTTATGCCGCTGCGCAGTATGCATCGGGCTAATTTTATCAAGCTTACGGTCATCGATTAGACAATAATTTGCTCAGGGATTATTTAAGCCTCAAACCCAATCGGTTTATAGTTTCAAACGGAGAGGTATTGGATGGGTGCAAAAAGGTTTGCAAACCCGCTTGCCTTGCGCCGTCCAGGTTAATTTCGTTATCGTCGATCATCATCCAGGCCGAGGGCTCTATCCCTAAACCTTGGATAGCGTGCAGGTACAGCGATGGATTGGGTTTGCGCATCCCGCAGAGGTGCGAATAGACGACCCGGTCAAAGTACGACCCAAGGGGCTTTCCGAATTGTTGCAGAAAGGATGTTTCGAAGGCCTCCTGATGCCATAGGTTGGTGTTGCTGAGCAGGACCATAGAAAAGATAGCCCTCAGCCCGGAAACACAATTCAAAGCTTCACCCTGCCAAGGTCCTAACATGGAGTTCCATAATTTTCGTCGATCATCAGCGGGATTAACCCCAATCGAAGCCGTTCCCAAGGCCTCCGCAAGGGCAGTATCAAATTCTAATGCAGAGGCTGTTCCGCATTCAAATCGTTGATGAATTTGATCAAAAGACGGCGGGGATGGGTGCCCTTGTACAGCGTTTTGGTAATTTGTTAATTGTTGCCCTACTTTTTCGGGATAAACTTGGATGAAAAGTCCACCTAAATCCCAGACGATGCCTTGAAATGTTGGGGTTGGATTCATGGTTTACAGGGCGAATTAACCCAAAGCTACAAACTACTTTTGTGGTGATCGGTAGCCCAATCATGCAGGACTATATTCAAATCAATCGCGCCTACTGGGATGCCCGGGTAGACACGCATGCGGATTCAGATTTTTATCAAATGTAGGCCTTCAAGCAGGGTTGGTGTTCGCTCAAAGCCCCGGAATTGGGGTATTTGGGGGATGTCAGTGGATTAAAAGTTTTGCATTGGCAATGTCATTTTGGACAAGATAGCTTATCGATGGCTTGAAGGAGGGGTACGGGTGACGGGTGTGGATTTTTCTGAGCCTGCAATCCAAAAAGCCCGAGCTTTGGCCGATGGGTTGAACCTCAAGG
>Ga0194128_10005829_pt1 | contig 16990 bp, 23 predicted proteins | sample TA2KigCa65mmetaG_FD_148650 | JGI IMG/M metagenome (GOLD analysis project Ga0194128, IMG submission 148650) | Freshwater microbial communities from Lake Tanganyika, Tanzania - TA2015037 Kigoma Deep Cast 65m | ecosystem: Environmental > Aquatic > Freshwater > Lake | place: Tanzania: Lake...
GTCATTTGTACGGTGTAAACTTTTCGGAAAATACGTTTGCGATATCCAGCCTCTGGGTCAAGAAGGTCTGCTGTGGTCCAATCCAATAGGTCTAAACGCCTAATGGTTCCGTCTGCGCCAATATCAATAAAGCCTTTTCGCCAAGGAAATATTTCGGTCAACATTTTTGCAGTTAAATACCTGTCATGTAAGGCCGCTCGTGCAAACGTAGAAATTTGATAAAGCAAATCAACAGGAACGTGTTCATTTGCCCTTAAATAAGCGTAACTGTCTTTGTTTGTTTTAAAATTGAAATTAGTAGACACGCTAGGCCAATAGTCCATGCGATTTGCGGAACCTGTTGGAATAGCGGGTGCGGTTCCTGCACCAGTTCTGTAGTAAATATCCGATTCTGAATGTTGCCTGTTTCTAGCATGGATAATATCAATGTGTTCCAAAGTAATAAACGGATAGGAACGCTCTGTTTCACCTTCTGGATATCTAAAAAAGACTTCTACTGGACGTGCGTTGTTTCTATCGTCAGGAACAGTCATTCCTGCAAACAGCATTTTAAGAGCCTCATCTTCGGCAAGGAGAAAACCAACTCTACTCATCGGTATTTTGCCGTTAATTTAGAGTGAACTTTATCAGCAATTTTGTTGCTAAGTTCTGTTTGGGTATTTAAAACTTGTGAACGAAGTAACGGTTGTGGAGCAACTTTTGTAGGAACACCATACTCAAGGTCTGTAGCAAGACGAGCCTTTTCGTCGTTGCCAGTTATTCCGTAATCAACGTTTCCAGTGTTTTCGTTGTACGTAACTTCTAAACTATCTGAAACCTTAGTCCAATTTGTTTTAGATTCTTTGGCTCGTTTTTGCAATGCAATAGTTTCTTCTTTAGTGCTTTCTTTAATAGCCTGAGCCAAAGCACTGGCATAGTTTTTAGCCAAGAACTCTGCATATCGCACAACTTCAAACTCACCAGAAATAAATGATGGTCTAGAAGAACGGGCAACAGACGACATGCTTATATACGCACTCCAATTCCTCTAGGCAGTTGTACCCTTTAGCGCTCGCTAAAGTTAAATCAAGTTTATCAGATACTGGGAAGGCTGGACGGCCAAGGAAGATTACTGATGTTGGTGAACGTGGGAGTGGGGTCAAAAGGATACTCTTGATTAAAATACACTTCAAGACCTTCAACTACTACAATAATGTCGTCTTTTGCCCTACCGCGAACTTTGTAAGAAGTTACAGTAAAATACCTTCCGTCGTACTTAAACAAATCGTTAAGATGCTGTTTATATTCCCAAACGGTGGTCATTCCAGCCGACCTAAAATCTTCTATTGATGCTACAAAATTAACAACTTCAATTGGTTGACGACCTTCTGGAATTGAGCGTTTTTGGTCCTCAGTTTCCGTAATCATCAAAACTGGAAGGATAATGCCGTTCTTATATTTACGTCCTCCAGTTCCTTGTATGCCTTCATCATAAACGTCGTCAAAATATGAACCACTAGAACTGGCGGCGTTTCCAAATGGAATGAATTCATAGTAAACAATGAATTCACCGACTTTACGAGAATACTCTCGGTAATGTTTTCTGATGTGTCCTAGTTCAGTTCGGACATCCATTAGAAGTGTCCAGTGTTATATAGACTGCTGGGAGGGTTTGTGTCTACAAATACATCTTCTCGCAAATCGTCTCCCGTATCTTCAACTTCAATGGTTCCTTTATCTCGGTCTGGGAATACACGTTTAATTGGTCCGTAGTCTCCAATTTCACGACCACGATAAATTGGAATGTAACGATTTGTAAGGCGTGAAACGCGACTAAGGTTCATCATTTCAATTCTGTTGACGCCAATGTTAAGAGCACGAGCATTTTTCTCGTAGGCCGCTTGCCAATATTCAAGGAGGCTTTGAACCATTCTATAACGTTGGCTACCAGGAATGTGAACTGATTCAGAGGTCATTACGTCAATGTCTCGGCTATATTCGCTCAACAAAGCCCACAACGAATGAACAACTGTTGCCATTCCAATTGTGTTAATAACAATTTCAGACATGTTTTCTAATGACGTAGACAAGTTATAGGCATGTTCCTCAATAGCGATTTTTGCGTAAAAAGTTAAATCTGCTGGCAAAATCCATTCGTAGTAGTACCCTTCAACCATAAGACTGCTATTTGACGTTGGCGTGCTACTTAATCTTAAAATACCGTTTCTAGCATCTAATGAAAAAGCAGACGCGGCTAATGCTGTAGGTGTAGAGGATGTGTATGTTGCAATGTATAGACTATCCGTATCAATGTTCGGGTGTCCTAATTCGTAAGTGCGGGTAGTCGCCTCAAACGAAGTTTGAAAGAATTTTGGAAAGTCACGCAAAAAGTTACGAGCAGTTGTAGTAACTGTTTCCAGAATTGAAGAATCGTATTCCTTTACCATTATTCGTCCGCCGAATCTGCGCCAGGAATAGTGTCTTGTTCTGGATTATTAATTGCTGGCTGTGTTTCTCGTTGACGGTGTACCATCACTCTTCGTACACGAGTTGCGTCTTGTACCGTTCCAGTCGGTTTAGGGATTGGCCTTTCGGTCATATTGACCGTTAACCAAATACTTGCGTGCCAAGAACAATTTGGTCGCTGTCCCCAGTAGGAGCAGACGTGCCGCTTTCAGCAGAAGTAACTCTGCCTTTGGAATCTACGGTAAGATTAACCGTTGTATACGACCCAGCCGTGACAGAAGTGTTAGCAAGAGTTAATGTGCCAGTGGATGATGCGGTTGCATCTCCACTAACTTTTCCAAATAAATAGGTTGCAACCCTAGACAACACGCTTTTTCGGTTAGTTCCGTTTGCTCCGTCATCCACAAGAATAAGGTCCTCATCAGCAAGAGCCGCTCCAATATCGGTTCCACCATCAAGGTTAATAGCGCTAATTTCAACAGCGGAAGAAACTGAAGAAGGAGTTAAAACACGTTTGTCAATAATGTCGTTTGCAACAATTGATTCGTTGGTACGACGCAATACCGCCGCAAGAACGATATCCGTGGAAAGAAGTACTGGAAATATGGGATTTGTAGAACTAGCAGTTCCAGTAACTGTTTGAATAGTTACTGCATTAGATGCATACCTAGCGACCACTAAATCAAAACGGTTTCCAGACGATGGGGCACTTGACAATGAGTATGAGCCATTGGCTGAAAGGGCGTAATCTGTTCCCTCATATGCAATGGTTCCAGAAGCAACGGCAACAATGTTGCCAGAAACAACAGTTACTGCAGCACCAGAAACAACGCCTTTTCTGCGATTGCCTAGAATCTCAAAATCAACGCGGTCTGGCTCGGATTGGTCTAGTGTTGATTTATCAGTATCTGGTGCGTTGGGGATTGTAAAGCCCGCCATTAAAATCCTTTACAAAGTGTCGTAAATATTTCCATTCTTACGCAGGTAGTCGTACAAATCTTTTGAAATGTTGAATCGTTTTCCATCTACAAAATTATACACTTCTTGACCCCAGAACATTTTCCAAGTCCCTTTTATACGGGCTTGAACGAGGTTACTATCTTCTGCTGGAACAGGAACTGCAACTTCAACCTCATTATTCTCTACTTCTTCTGCAAATTGCTGTGTTTTACGTACCATGTTTTCTCCTTATGGTTGGACACTTACTAGTATAAAGGGCCAGTGGCGTTTAACCACTGGCCCTTTAATTAAATTACCTGAGATTATCAGGAGGAAGCGATTGCGCCGCCCTTGGTATTGATAAGCACTCGGCTCTCGGCAGTGATAACTCCGAAGCCCCAGATTGCGTACCAAGCAAGACCATGCTCACGACCAAAGTCAATGACGCCACCATCTCGCAATTCAACTGGCAAAGCAATTGCTTGACCAAATGCATTGTCACCAATCATCATTGCACTGTATGAACTTGCAATTGGGTCTTGGAAACCAGAAGTGCTTGGGTCAAGGTCAACGACATCAGTTGTTGCTTGTCCCTTGAGTACTTGCGTTGTTTCAATGAATACCACGTCGTAGAGACGACCAATTTCACCAAGCATGAAGTTGCCTGGAGCAGCGTACTTAGTGACTTCAATGAATTCAGGCCAGTCACGAAGCGAACGGCTTTGTGATGGGTGAACGAAGCACACATACGTGTCGCCAAGACGTGGGATGTTCTGACCAGCAAGTACTTCAACTGCGTCCTTGATAGTAGCAGGTGAGAGATAGCCAGGAGCCGAAGCCGTCCCAGCCGTTGAGTACTCGTAAGGAGCGATTGAACCACGTGTCGCGCCGTTGGTGTTGCGACCAAACACTACGCTTGGTGCAACGGCTGTGCCACCGCCGAATGGAACACCAACTTTGTAAAGCGTGTTACGTGCTTGGATGTCCATTGACTGTGCCATGTGACGACCAAGGAGACGTGAAGCCGATGCCATTACGTCATCAAATGCTGCATTAAGCAACAACTCGGTGACAGCAACTGACTTGCCTTGTTCCTTTACGGTGATTTGAATTTGACTTGCCGAAAGAGCGCTTGGTTCCATGCGAACACCTTCAGTCAACTCTGCGCCTGTGTCGTCGCTAGTTGTGAGGTTGGTGTAACGCATAAAGTTAACGGTCAAACCAGGCATTACGCCAAGTTCTGTCTTCTTTACTGCGAACTGTTCAAAACGAAGAACAGGCATTGCTTGGAACAAAATCTCTTTTGACCAAATCTGTTGAATTGCTGGTGAGAGCGTTGTATCACTTGAGTAGCCAGTCGTTGTAATTGCCGACAGGTCTGCTCCAGTAACCGCACCACCCGCTGGGCCTGGATATGCCATATAGAAAATTCCTTTGTTGGATAATTGTTTTTATTTATTTTTCAAAAGTTAGTTAAAAACGGCCTTTTGAAGAACGTGCGTTTAAAAGTTTCTCACGCATTTTTTGATACTGTTCCATTGACATATTGCGAATATCTTCCGCAGTTAACGTTTGCTGTTCCATTTGAGTTTCCATAGGTCCAACAGGAGGTGCTGTGACACCCACTGCTTTAGAACGTGTTTGGGTTTCCCCTCGCGCTCTTTGAACATCTTCTACAATATCAGAACTTGCTTCCTTTAACTGTGTAATCAGCAACTCAATTTCTTCCTCGCTTGAACCCCTAAGCAAAGGTTGAAGTCGTGGAATAATGTACTCTTGCTCTTCTTGTAAGCGGCGAGCAATGTAGTTTTGCAGTTCCTGATGGCGTCGTTCTTTTTCTAAAAGTGCAGCCTGGGCTTGACGTTCAAGTTCAATTTCAGCCAAACGGCTTTTCCACTCAGCCTCAACGTCATTTATTTTCTTTGTAAACTCAGTCTCTTGTTTTAACAAGAGTTCTTTTGCGGTCAATTCTTCAAATTCACGTTGTTTGCGAATCTCTGATTCCGTGCGAGCGGTTTCCTCGGCTTTTTTAATAGCCGCTTCTCGTTCCATAGAAATGATTTTTAACTGCTCTTCAAGGATTTTTGTCCGTGAATCGGACTCTTCAAGACGCTTGTACATCTTGTCTTTTTCTTGTTTACGGATGTTTTCAACATCATCTTCAGAAAAAGTCTTGGTTTTTTGACCTGTAACTTTTGCCGACTCATCTAGCATTGTTGCTTTTGCGTCTGCAAGGATAGTAACAGCGTCTTCTTCTTGCTTTGCCATAGGTGGATACCTCTCTAGTTGGGCTTATATTGACTTATTTAATAAATAAATTATTCTTCTGTTGGATTACGACGCTGGGCAAACCTAGCACCATAAGCCTTGCTAACCAATTGATTCATCAGGTCCGATTCTACAGGGTTCACAGCCGTTCCAGGCATAGAACCTTGAGAATTTCCTGCGGATGATACATCGGACCCTCCAGCCGACGCAGCAACAGGACCTTCATTATTGGGCAACATTCCTGTTGCCATCATAACTGCAGACTGTATTTGAGATGTAAGCATTGTCAAAGAACCCTGGTCAATAGCATCATCCATAAGTTCTTCAAAGATTTCTTCCATCTTTTCGTTCGGGAACTCCTCACCCAACGTACGCAAAGCACCACGCTTAGACTCAAGACCCAGACCCATTTTAGCCTGTACTTCATTAAGTTTAATAAGAACGTCAACTGGCAACGGGTCGGGCCAATGACACGTTGTTTTATACGTAACAGGGTCTGCAGGGTCCAATTGAAGCAAGTTGTCTCGTTCTGGCTTTGCTGCTTTTAATGGATTATAAACTAACATGTCTGGTCGGAATACAACGGCAGTACGAATAATAAGTTCATTAATTCGTTCAAGACCTTTTGTAAAATGAATTTTTTTCATTTTGTAACGATTCATCAAGGGTTGATATTGAATTGCCAAAGCAACTCCAGAAGTATTGGATACTGGTTGAAATTGCCCTAAAGCCGCTTCTGGAATGCCAGTAATTTCATGCATTGTTCGTTTTAAAAATTGAATATATTCTAAAGCCCCAGCCATTTCTCCGCGAGACTCAAGATTAAATACTTGTGCATCTTTTGGCAAACCAGCCCAAACTTTCTTTGGGCCTCGCTCAAGTTGGCTTGCTTTTGCACCAGTAATGATTGTTACAGGAGCAGCATGGTAGTTAATAATGTCTGAAACTTCAGTCATTTTTTCGTTAAGTTCACGATTCAACGGAATAATATCGTAAATATCTGACTGACCCCACGGCGACGAAGAAATGCTTACGTTAGCAATATGTATTATTGGAACGCTTCCGAGCACGTTTTGGTATTCATCAATCAATTCATCGTTAATAAATTGTTGAATGTTTTCGTCAGTGAGTATTTCTGTAAACGTATATACCTGACGGGTTCCTTCAGCAGATGTTCCCCAAAAACGATATTTAAGTTTAAACCGAATAATACGGTCACGGTCATGCGGATGATACTCAGGAAAACAATGCGCTGGATTAAGTGGAATAACCCTAATACGACCCTCATGAGGAACGCCAGCGGTGTCTACAAAGGGTTCTTCATACGCTATTTTAACAAAACAATCGCCAGTAACTCCAGCCAATTGTCCCATTTCCCACAAAACTTTATGTTTATTGTTATGCGTATTCCATACATCGTCTAATAAATGAGGAATAATTGCGTTGTTTTGTTCTGGAGTTTTAAATTGAACCCCTTGTCCAAAACAAAAATTGGTAATGTAATCCGACATGGTGCGGACGTAGTTCATGTAAAATTGAGATTCGCCCATTTCGCGGCGATATGACCAGTGGTGCCCCAAGTACCACGCCCAAGCAGACGCATACCTATTTAAACGTGGACCGTGAACCTCAAACTCTTCATCGGCTAACTCAACAAGCCCTAAAGGGCTGATAGCAACTGTTAAATCACTAGCGGCGGCGCGATAAGAGGGGGACCAAAAATCAATTGCCATTTAATGTTTTATCTCTTTTTGTTTTTTGAAACGGCTTTCTTAACTGCAGGAATCTTGGCGACACTAGTCGGTTGGGCAATTGTTTCTTTAACCGTGGCCTCAACAACTTTGCTTTGTCTAGCAAAAAAGTTAGCAATTTGAGGGTCTCCAATTTTAGTGCTAAGTACGTTAAGCACATACAGAATAGCAGGTAAAATTACTATGTTAAGAGATGCGTCAATTTCATAAGTAGATAGAACATAGGAAACAAGTCCTACCACCCCACCTTTGGTGGCCACATCGCAAATATCGCTTACATTAATCTTTTTAGACATTATTATTCTCCTTAAGAGGTTGTTAGTTTAATTATACCTTTTTACGTCGTTTAACGCTTACTTTTTCGCCTTGTACAAATGAATGATAAGGCGACCCTGTATTGGGGTCGTATTTAGCAGCAATAGCCATAGAACGAAAAGCATACGTTTTTGCCAATTGGCTATTTACTTTTTTGTTACGAATTAATACTGACAAGGCTCCCAAAGCATATGATGAGCCAGACCCCAAAGCATACAATCCAGTTGCTTCGGACGACCAGGAATAATCGCTTTCTACAACGTATATAGTGTTGTTTACAGAAACAATTACTGACGAACCTTGTTCAGCAATGTGGTCTTTATCCTCTCTATTCTCAGGTACCGAATAGCCTTGCAAATCAAAGCATTCTCTAAGGGCTGGTATAAATTTCATTGTAAAAAATTGGTCTAATGCCTTTTTATTACACTTTGTTGGAGGAGATGGCGGTTGAAATACGTGGTGCAAAATATTAATAGCACGAACATCTCCCGCCGCTCCAAGCAAGTATTTACCGTTTTGAGCAACTTTGCTTGAACCTTCTCTTAACGTTCCAATTTGAGACAAATTATCGGTAGTTGAAGATACACGTGAGTCTGAACAGATTACAGAAAACCCGTCTCCTTGAATACCGATGATAGTAGTCATTATTGCTTAGCAATAAATTCTTTATCTTTATAAAATGCCCAACCATTATAAATGGGTATTAATTCATATGAAAATTTGTGGTCTCCACTTTGTTCATAAGTTACAACCGCCATTCCTTGTTGCCAATTTTCGTATCTAACTAGAGGTCTCCCATCAAGGTCAACGCCGCCTTTGGTTGACGGAACCGCTCCATCAATACGTGCAAGACAACCAGGTGAAGCCGCCATAATTGTACGAGGGCCGTCAAAATCTTCTCTTGTTTTATAAGCAGTTTCAATTCTGTGAATGTGACCATAAATTACGGAAGTCTTTTCTTGATTGAGATAAATGTTGGCGGTAGAACCAGATGATTTAATTCGGTCTCCATGAATTACACGAAGTTTTTGATTAATCCAAAAATCAGATGCTGGATATCCTGGTCTGTATTCAATTTTAAAATCTTCCATACGACAAAGATATGGAATAGTTAAAACTGGCCAAGATTCGGGAACGTTACCTTTTCTCAACCCATACGCAGCGGTTGCATTTGTAAGTAAGTATTTTGGCATGCGCTCTTCGTGATTACCAGCAAGCCATATAATTTTTGCATTTGGAGCGACATCACGAAGTTCGGCACAAAACTTAGTTGCACGGTCAATTGACGCCTGGGTTGTTTGTTGATATGCAGGAGTAGTTATATATTTACTCATTTCAGGCAAATCTAAGTTGTCACCAACACAGACAATTATTTGCGGATTTACTTCTTTTATTAATTCAAGTGCAATTTGCATTGCTTTTTCATCATGGGTCGGTTCAAGTTCCCCATCTCGTCCTCGGTAATAACCTATTTGAGCATCAGGAATTATTACGCATTTTTTGTATTTGTTTTTGTTTTTAATAATTGACTTTTTATGAGGCAACTTAATGGCTGGACCTTGTTGAATAACGGGCCATTGAGGACCGTTTTCCCAAGCAGGTGAAAATTGAATGGCAGCAAGGTCGTGAACTTCTGCCTCGCCTTCGTCATTTTTAGTAAGAGACTGGTAAATAGATACTTTTTTTACATCACCAATGTCTTCAATATTTATGTTCTTACGTTCAAGAAGTTCAAGTAATTGACCAAGAACTTTGGTTTTTTTAGTCGGTTGGTTTAAATCATTGATTAGATTATTCACAAGAGCACCCCTTATTAACGTGTCGTTGAATTGTACTTATACTTACTGGATAACCATTTTTACGAAGAACTTTAGATAACCAAACACTGCTGTACATTTTGTTTTTACCTTGATATTGCGTAGTGCGAATTAATTCAATTGCTTTAATCATCGCTTCCTTGGCATCTTCAGGAAGAGAGTCAAGCATACGACCTACTTTGCACTTTTGTATTTCTAATTCTTTTTTAGGATTTTGTAAATCGTTAATTAATGAGAAGTTGTCCAAATTGCGCTCCAGTTTGTAAACGAATTATGCGGTAATAGCGTCCCATGTTTTGTCGTTGCAGATGCCATTGGGTTTCAGGTTAACAGACTGTTTGAAGTAATTCAACGCTTTTTGTGTGGCAGGTCCAAAATAACCATCGGCGGTGCAAGCAAAGCCTTTTTTAGTAAGAAGTTCTTGCATTTGCCTTACTTTATTGCCTGTATCTCCTAATACAAGGCGTAAAGTGCTTTTATCTTCGTTTTCAACAATAGAAGCGCTGTCACTTTTACCTTTTGGTGCTTTAATATTGTTTTTATCCATGTATTCTTTAACAGCCGCAGATGGCACATCACCATCGCAATAGCGCAAATGCCAGGGTTCTTCTGGAACCACTTCCCATGAAAATCCAAATGTTTTAACGTTGTCAATTAACCATTGAAGACGCTTTGGTTCAGCGGCAGAATGAACATCAACCGCAATTCCCAAATTATGCTGAGAGGTACCAGGTGCGGCAAGGCTCGCCAATTTTGGGTCCTTCTTGTACCATTTAACACCTTCAAATGTTCTTGTTGAATTGCCGTTTGGTTCTTTGGTGTATCTTTGTTTGAAGGCGGCAAGTTGCGACTCATATGTGCGATAAGTGTCTCCTGCTGAGACGGGCTTTAATTCAATGCCGTCATCCTTTGCTTCCCCCACCATTGCAGCCCAAGCAGCGGCAGCAAGCCAATGCAATTTTCCACCACCGACAGCAGGACAAAGCAGATGTTCAGGCAATTTACCAGGTTGAACACCCTTTAAATCGGCTGGCATTTTTACTGGAACAATGTAGTCCCAAGCAACTTTCTTAGACATCCTTAATTCCTTTTGCGTTGTGTTTTTGTTGGTATTAATGATAACTGTTCTGCGGTCTGCAATTCATTCCTTCGTCTGTTCCGAACGGCGGAGTCAAGTAAAGGTTTTTGAGACGCAGTTCTTGACATGTAGTCTTTATGGGCTGCACTAGCAGTTCTACCAAAGCCTAGTTTGTGTAAAACTGGACGAAGTTCGGGCAAAGTTTCCCACATTTGACCAAGGGCCAATTTATTTGCAAGGTGTACATCATAATGCTCATCTAAATTAGTGGGAGCATGTCCCCCATAACGGTAAGTTCTATTAGAACGACGGCGAACGTTCCTTCGTTGTCGTGCCAACTCGTGGTTTTGTGCGGCTATCACATCTTCTCTAATTTGATAGTGGTCTAGCAGTTTTTGACGGTCTGGAATTGCAAGGTCATCTCCTGGATTTGTCGCCAAATGCTGACGAACAGCCGAATAGAGTGCTCTTTCTGTAGCGTTCCAATTTCCGTATTCGGAAGAATATCCGCTAGTTTTAATTTGTTTTGCACGAACATCAGAATCGTGAAGCACACTTTCAAACTGACCACGATGGTAATACGTCCTATCGGTGTGAGCATCTGCATAGCCTTCCGCAATAGGGTCCGTTGTGACATCACCTTGTCTACGGCGAACTCGTTCCGTTCTTACGTTATAACCACGCCAAGGTTCAAAAGTGTGTCCAATTTCATGCACAAGCGTAGACGTTTTTGGAACGTACTTATTTTTAACTGGAACAGTTTTATGAGTAATAGGTTCTTTTCTTTCACCTACTTTATTGCCTTGGTCATCCCATGTAGTATAAGTTCTTGTCGGTAGTTTAGTGGGGTTTGCCCTATCTGGTTCGTGACGGGTGTGCCAAGTTACTTTTCTGTAGTTTCCACCACCTGCGGTCCTTCTGTCAGGACCGTTCTCAAGTTTTACAATTCTTGCAGAGTGCTTTTCAGTGTTTTTACCAGCACCTGGAAACACGTTTGGAACAATGTCATTAGTTTCTAAAAAATCCATTACGTGGAAATTGTGTGCTGGTGCATTGTCAGACTCATAGGCATTTACTATGTCGTCAATGTCCACGCCGTCAAGGTGGTTGTGATGATTGTATCCTCCTTCTTCTCCTCTTTTTCGTGAATCAAGGATAGATTGTTTACTGTCGTTATCCAATTCTTCAACGTGTTGTCCTTTTTCCACCTCGTGTCGTGAAACGTAACTTGAACTCCTATTTTTAATAGGCAAATTCAAGTCGCCAAGGGTCATTTTCTCTAAATCGTCATTGGTATAAATAGTGCCATTAGGATGCCGCCACCGAATATGCTCTTTACCTTTGTGCGTTGCAATTATGTCTTGATAGTATTCTGCTGCATCTGGATTGTGCTTTTCGTATTGTCCCTCTTTCCAAAACTTTTCATTAAAGATTGGTGTATTGGAAGGTTCGTAACCAACCGTTTTGATGGGTACTTTTTGGTAAGCCTGCTCAACACCAACTACGATGCCCCCGCCCCTGAAAGAGGAGTGCCCACGGTCTCCCAATTCTCCTGTTAATACGGCATGCGTTCTGCCGATATCTGACATTGTTGTATCAGTCTCATTGATTGATTCAACAAATCCAGCAATATGTCCTTCAGCGGCGGGTCCTTTAAGTTTGGCACGACGTGCGTAATCAACGGGGTCCGTTAAACTTAGCGACTTTTTAATGGCTTTAGTACGGTCCTCACTACTTACCGTAGGGTCTTGTACCAAACCAGTATGGGCATATGGACTGAACAACATCCCTTGAGGATTGGTGTCACGTTTAGAATTAACTTCTTCCGCTGTTCTGTAGTCTTCACGTACATAATAATCAGTAGTACCACCCGTATCTGGATTTTGCCAGTACGTGTTTTTAAACTGACTGCCTAAAGTCATTTTTCAACAACTTCTTTACCCATTATCTGTCTCTTCACTGTTTGTTGTCGGCTTTTGCCTTTGGCGATTTCTTGTCCACTTTGTTAAACACTTCGTTAATTTCAGAAGTAGTTAATTTTCCGTCTTCAAGGAACGCCCGTGACAAACCTTCAACAACTACTGCAACCCCTGCAATTCCAGCCATGAATACGGCCTTAAGTACTGGAACACCAGCAATTGTTCCTGCACCGATAACACCAAGACCAGATGCGGCGAAAGTAGCAAGAATTCTAAGAAAGACATTTACGAACAGGTCTTTCTTTTTCATTTTTTACCTTTTTTTGAATGCCATGAAATGTGGTCGTACAAACCAGTTTTAACTTCGTGAACATCAACTTTTAAGTCTTTTAATGCTTCCATTGTTTTATTATGGTCGTTTTTATTTTCAACTCTAAACGCAATTAAAGCCTTTATTAAATATCCAATACCCCCACCAATAACAGGGATTGCTGTAACCGCGATAGCCGTCCACAATTCTGGAGTCATCCCAACCTCGCACGCGAAGTACTTCTGCCCAATCTCCCATACGAACTACCTTTGTTTTTTGGACCAAATATGTCTCCACGAAGTTGTTTAACTTCTTCATAATCCAAACGTCTTTGAATATCCAGTTGATTAATGTTGGCTGGATTGGCTTTGTTGTAAATAGCCTTTGCCCGACTTCTCATACGAGCAGTGTCTATAAAACGGACTCTTGGACTTACTCCAGCACCTCTGATTCTAGTAAAAGGTTTATGCGGTTTAAAAGCGTCAGTTGGGTCTTTAATAGTTTTGGCGCTACTTGACTCACGGCGCGCTGTTTGAATACCGCTTACGTTTCCAATAAAGCCAATACGACGCCCAGTATCACTTGATACAAAACGATTTTTAAAGTTATAATCGTAGCCTAAATTTTTATGAGAATGCTGAGTTCCGTAAAATTCAGACCATCTAGCCTTTTTCATTGCTGAAAAATCGTATAACCCGCCTCCTTGATATGACCCAGCAATAGGGATACCAGACAAAGACGTTGTTAGCGGAATGATTACTTTTCTAGGGTCTCTACTTCTTCCTCTTGGCGCACCCTCTCTGCCTTCTCCTAGCGCACTGCCTTGACGAGCCATAAACAGTACCTAATATTAAGTTTTACTTAATCTGTTACAACTGTTGGATTTGGGCGGTTCATGTGTGCGCCCGAATTGTACTCCATCTCAAATGTTGGCATTCCGTCTCCAGCCATAGCGCCAGTTACAAAATCACTAAGCATCGCTGGTGCTTCAATCCACGAAGCCGAGCCTACGTGTGCACGCTCGCGCATAGTGTCTTCAGCATGCTTGTAGAACATCTCTGGGTTGTTGTGATTTTGACGCAGTGGCGAAGATGCAGTATCAACATACGCGCCAATTGAGAAGTCGTTTGGAACGTCGGTGTCTGTAGCAACACCTTCTTCAAAGCGAAGTGGACCTTTATTTCCAGGGATGCTTGGGGCCACAGTTCTCTGGAACAGAATTTCTCCACGACCAGTTTCTTGATAGGGGTTTTGCGGAGCAACTGCTAAATTTGTTGTTGGGTCTTGCATTTTATAATCCTCCAAAAGTGGATGTTACTTCTATCTACTCTATCATTTTTTAACGCTTGTTACCTATAAAACGGTGATATGCCTACTTGAACTTCTGGCATTGTATTATGAACTGTCATCGCACACGCAAGAGCAAGAGAATCTGGATAGTCGTCAAAAGCCCCCTTTTCATCGGGAGCAGCAGCAAGCAAATACGGACCTTTGTAAACTTTTTCAAGGTCTGCCATTTGTTGGTTAAATCGTTTCCATGAGCGTGTTCTTCTTGCTTTAGAATGAGCAGGAACAACCAATTGGTCGCGCTGTATTAATTCAGTTAAATGAACCCATCTTTCATGCTGGGCTTTTGAATCTGACGACATTGCTATAACTTCTATGTCGGACAACAACAATTGTAAACGTTCGGCAACTGCTCCACCAACTCCTTGTGAATCTACACCAATCCGAATAATAGAATAATGCCTTAAAAAATCAACAATTTCAAAATATTGTTGTTCCCATTCTTGATTGTTTATTTCAAGCCAGTTTAGAATCCTATGCTCATAAAAACCAAAAGCATCTGGATGGTCCCAATCCACCCAAACAATGGTAACTACCGTGGAGTCGTTAGAACGAGCAACGTCAATTCCAGCAACGACCTGGGTTCTCCACCATTCTTTGATTAATGGCATGCTTTGGTCAAACAACCGTGTCATACGTTCTTCGGTGACAAACATACCTTTTTCAAGAATCCAGCGGTTGCAATAGGACATCTGGAACTCGTCAGAATCCTCCCCAATTCTTACCTTTTCTTTAGCAATAAACTTCCCATAATTAGGGTTGTATTTAGATGCCGAACGGTAATCGTATTCAAAATGGGCTTGTCTGTGGCGACGACCCCCATTGACTTCTCTTCTTTTGTTAAATTGAATCATTTTATAAAAATATGACTTGTTTCTTGAGGCGGTACCAGTCAAACAAATAGTTCCGTTGTTAAACGCAAGCATTGGTTTTATTGATTTAGTAACCATAAATTCGTCGGCTTGTTGAGATTCGTCAATAAGAATAAAATGATAAGTTTTTGATTCAATTTTGGCTTTAGGATTGCACGTTTGCATTCTGCACAAAGAACCCGCATTTTTCAATGTAATTATTTTTCCTTTGCCACGCGCCCCACCAGACGACGCTTTATCGTCAATTTCTGGGTCAAGAAGAAAATTAAGAGCGTGCTCACTGGTTAGTTTAGTAACTATACGACTAAACACCGTGTCTGCCTGGTCTTCTGTTGGGGCAAATACCCCGCACCAAAACCCATTTTCAAATTTATCCAACCATATTGGATACACGGGCGCAAGTTTTGGCAAAATAACCATCATTGACGCCATTACTCCAGATATAACTTCTGATTTTCCAGATTGGCGACAACCTAGAACGGTTATTTCATCACCATCACCCAATACTATAGACTCAATTAAACGATACGCAATAGGAATTTGATAAGGGAAAAATTCAATATTACAAAACTCTTCTGTAAAAACAATTAACTTTTTAACAAGTTGGTCAACAAATTCAGACGACGCCTCGTTTAATTCTGGAGAAAGTTCCTCAATGTCAAGTACGTCTGACAGTTCATTGGTTTCATTTTCCACGTTGACTAAGTTCCGTATGAATATTGGTTAAAATTTCAAACACTTCGTCAACTGTTGAATATTCGGCCCCATGATAACGGTACTTATCAAAGGTTGCCCCTAAATCCATCACCGTAGTTTCATACCAATTTAACAACGAAGGCAAATCCATTCGTGTGACACGAGTAGATGGTAGTTTGTGGTCGGTTACTTTTTTCCAAAGATTTAATGCCATTCGCTAATCTCCTTTGGTTTGTGGGTAAGTTCACGACCCTTTAACGCATTCAACAGTCCGTTCATTTCATCAATTGCATTAGTACGTTTACACAACCCTATTTGAAACGCATATTTTCCTAAACCTAATTGCATTCCCTTTCCAGTTCTCCACGGGTAATCAGTTTCTCTCATAAACCCAATAGATACAGAGAAACCCTTATGTGTGTCTCTTAAAATCCAGTAAATATAACCAATCCCTAAAACAAGATTAAGAGTTCCTTTAAATAAATAAACTCCCAAAAACACAGCAAGAGGCAAAGAAACAATCAACAAATTTTGTTTGGAAAATATAGCATATACGCTATATAACGACGATATAACAAAAACCCAAAGCACCGTATATCCAAATAATCTTTTCATAGACTACAGTCTAATGCCAGCGCTGTCCGTTCCGCTGTTTGGTGCAAAATCAAAGAATTGGTCGGCATACGGCGTATCACTTGCTGGCCTGTAACCGTAACCATTCAATGTTGTGTTGATAAAAGTACCTTTTGAATTACTTGCAGCAAAAGATTTGTACACGTCAATGGACACTGGTCCGTAAACCCAATCTGGTCCCTTTCTTCCATTTTTGTGAAATCTGACTAAAATGTAACCAATGGTTGTGCCGTACAGACTAAACAGCGGTTGGTCTATTACAAATTTATGAGAACATAACCGTGTACTGCCTGCTGGTCCTTGACCGTAATTTGAGGGGTCGTCTGGTTTGTTTGCAATTTGAGCAACACGAACAGCGCTAAATAAAGAAGTGTCCTCATCTTTAACTGGTCTATTGGTCGCATCTGTTACGATGTTTCCAAAGTCGTCAACAACCGCACCACCAGCAACTTTTTGCGACAATAGGGTTCTTTTTTTAATTTCTTCTCGTTCTTGTGCGTCACGATTTTCTTGTTCTATTCGTTCAGTCAGAGAAAGGCGCTTTTTAGGCAAACCACGCTTACGAAATCCCATTTAACCATTATCCCACAAAACAGGCTA
>Ga0194128_10005831_pt1 | contig 16989 bp, 13 predicted proteins | sample TA2KigCa65mmetaG_FD_148650 | JGI IMG/M metagenome (GOLD analysis project Ga0194128, IMG submission 148650) | Freshwater microbial communities from Lake Tanganyika, Tanzania - TA2015037 Kigoma Deep Cast 65m | ecosystem: Environmental > Aquatic > Freshwater > Lake | place: Tanzania: Lake...
GGCGAGATTGGCCTGCTCGACTTGATCGTGAAAAGCGGCATTGCGGAAGCCATCGGCGCTTTGCCCAAGGGCGTGCAAGGCAATCCGCGGGCGGTCGCCGAGACGATTGCCAACAACGTCCGCAGCAAGATCATCAAGGAACACCTGAACGACCCGGCGTTCTACGACAAGATGTCGGCGTTGCTGAACGAAATCCTCGCTGACCTGAAGGCGCAGCGGATTGACTACGAGGAGTTCCTGAAACGCATCGCTGAACTGGCGAAGAAAGTGCAGACCAGTCAAGCAGCCGACACGCCGGAGAAGTTGAACACGCCCGGCAAACGGGCGCTCTACAACAACCTCATGCAACAGCGCGGCGACGTGAGCGATGACAAGTTGGGCGAAGGCGTTCACCAATATGGGACGGAAGCCGCCACCCGGGCGCTGGAACTCGCGCTCCAGGTTGACGAGACGGTGCGCCGGGTCCGCCCCAATGCCTTTCGCGGCAATCAGGCCAAAGAGAATGTCATCAAAGCGGCGCTGCTCCCTTTGCTGGGCAACGACGCGGCGGAGGTGGAGCGCATTTTCCACATCATCAAGGCGCACTTGGAATACTGATGCAGACGCAGGTTCAACTCGGCGACCTCGCCGTGGACGTGATTCGGAAGGACATCAAGAATGTCCACCTGAGCGTGCATCCGCCGACAGGCCGGGTGCGCATCGCTGCCCCCGCGCGCATGGGCCTGGACACCATCCGGGTCTTCGCGATTTCCAAGCTGCATTGGATTCGGCAGCAGCAGCGCAAGATGCAGGAGCAGGAACGCGAAACTCCGCGCGAATACCTCGACCGGGAAAGCCATTACGTTTGGGGACGGCGCTATCTGCTGGCGGTCACGGACAGCGACGAACCGCCAGCCGTCGAGTTGAGCCACAGCCGCATCGTCTTGCGCGTGCGCCCTGGAACGGATCGAAGCAGGCGCGAGGCGTTGATGGAGCAATGGTATCGCGAGCAGGTGAAAAGCGCCGCCCCGGCGTTGGTCGCAAAATGGGAACGGCTGATGGGCGTCAAAGTCCAGCGGGTATTCGTGCAACGCATGAAAACCAAGTGGGGCAGTTGCAACCATCGCGCCGGCACGATCCGGTTGAATACCGACCTCGCCAAGAAGCCGAGGGCGTGCCTCGAATACATCATCGTTCACGAGCTGGCACACCTGCTTGAGCCGACGCACAACGAGCGTTTCCTGGCGTTGATGGACCGCTTCATGCCCCGATGGCATTTCCATCGCGAGACATTGAACCGCCTGCCCGTCAGTCACGAGAGTTGGGCCTATTAAGGGCAGGTGACGAGCAACCGGAGAACAATGATTTCCTGCTGGTCAGCCAGTTCAGCGTCACGGGCAAGCGAAATGACGAACGACGAATTTCGATTGTCGAAGGGACTGGGCTTCGTAGTTCGCACTTCGCGCTTCGGACTTTCCGAGGCTCGGTCACGACGGTCGAGACGCCGAGGACCGCCGGGCACAAGGATGCCGGAAACTCAGGGAACTCCAGCCGAGCCAGCACGGCGTTTCTGTTCAAGACACTGATGGGATTGGCCAAGCCGTGGCGGTCGCCCAGGCGTTATTGTCGCCCCATGATCAATGCTTTCACTGTGGGTCGGGCGCTGCGATGATCCCGTCGCGACCATGAACCAGCCCAACATCATCGCCCGCTACCGCATCGAGACCTGCCTGCCGCCGGAGCAGGTTGCTGAGACGATTGCCGGCGAGCAGTCGTCCGGCACGTTCCTTCCCGTGCCCGGAGAAACGGAAGAGTTGAAGGCCCGGGCGCGGGCCAAAGTCACCAACATCACGCTCCTCGACACGGTGGATGCACCGAGCCTGCCGGGCGGGCGCAAGCCGAAGGGCGCGTCCGGCCCGCTCAAGTATCAGCGCGCGGAGATCACGCTCGCGTTCCCGTTAGACAATCTCGGTGCGAACCTGCCCACCCTCGTCGCCACCGTCTGCGGCAATCTTTACGAGTTGAGCGATCACTCCGGCTGCAAGCTGCTCGACCTCGAATTGCCGCCGGCCTTCGGCGCGAAGTATCCGGGGCCGCAGTTCAGCGTTGCGGGCACGCGGAAGCTGGCCGGTGTTCACGACCGGCCCATCATCGGCACGATCGTGAAACCAAGCGTTGGCTTCACCGCGGACCAGACCGCGGATCTCGTGCGCGAACTCGGCGAAGCGGGGATCGATTTCATCAAGGATGACGAGCTTCAGGCCGACGGGCCGCATTGCCCGTTGAAAGAGCGTGTCACCGCTGTGATGAGGGTGATCAACGAACTTGCCGACCGCACCGGCAAGAAGGTGATGTTCGCCTTTAACATCACCGACGATCTCGACGCCATGCTGCGGCATCACGATACCGTGCTGGCTGCGGGCGGCACCTGCGTGATGGTGAGCCTGCACAGCGTCGGCCTGCCCGGGTTGCTCGAATTGCGGCGCCGCTGCGCGCTGCCCATCCACGGCCATCGCAATGGCTGGGGCCTTTACACCCGGCATCCGTTCCTCGGCGTCGAGTATCCCGCCTGGCAGAAGCTCTGGCGACTGGCCGGCGCCGATCACCTCCACGTCAACGGGCTGCAGAACAAATTCTGGGAACCGGACGACTCGGTCGTGCGCAGCATCCAGGCCTGCCGCACGCCGATGTTCCGGCCCGACGACACCGCCATGCCGGTGATCAGCTCGGGCCAATGGGGCGGCCAGGCGCCGGAGACTTATCGGCTCACCGGCACGACGGATCTCATGTATGTCGCGGGCGGCGGCATCATGGCGCATCCCATGGGACCGGCGGCCGGTCTGCGCGGCCTGCAACAGGCGTGGGAAGCGGCGGTGAAGGGAGTGGATTTGAACACCTACGCGGCAACGCATGCGGAGTTGAGGGAGACGATGGACAAGTTTGGGAAACGAAAATGATGTTCGTTGTTTGTGGTTCGTCGTTCGTTGCTCACGAACGGCCGATCTCACCACGAACAACCAACCAAAACCATGAACCACGAACTGCTCCTGGCCTACTACGGCGACGACTTCACCGGGTCCGCCGACGTGATGGAGGCGCTCGCGCGTGCCGGGTTGCACACCGTTTTGTTTTTGCAGCCGCCGACGCCGGAGCAGTTGGCGAAGCATCCGGGGCTGCGCGCCTTTGGCATCGCGGGCGGATCGCGCTCGATTTCGCCGGAGGAAATGGAGCGGGAACTACCGCCCGCCTTCGAGGCGCTGAAGGCGAGCGGCGCCCGGATCGCGCACTACAAGATGTGCTCGACGTTTGACTCGTCTCCACGCGTCGGCTCCATCGGCAAGGCGATTGAACTCGGTCGCCGTGTCTTTGGAGAACGGCCCACGCCCCTGGCAGTCGGCCTGCCCTTGCTGGGGCGCTACGTCGTTTTCGGGAATCTCTTTGCGCGCTCCGGCCTCGACACCGAGCCGAGCCGTCTGGACCGGCATCCCACGATGAGCCGGCACCCGGTCACGCCGATGAACGAGTCGGACATTCGTTTGCTCCTCGGCGCCCAGACGCGCCTGCCGGTGGAGTTGGTCGATGTGCTCAAACTCGAAGCGGCTTTGACCGGTGGCGTAACTATTCAGGTAGCCACACGAGCATTGCCTGGGAGTAGCCTTCCCGCTCAGACTGCTGGGTGTCGTGAGCCACAACCCATCGTGCTCTTCGACACTTTGCGCGAGGCGCACCTGCCGGTGGTCGGACGCGAAATCGAGCGCCTGGCAGACGCGGGACAACTCTTCGTCGTCGGTTCCAGCGCGGTGGAGTATGCGCTGGTCGCGCACTGGTCCCTGCCGTCAGCAACGCCGGGAAGAAATCAGCCCGTCCCCTCATCGCCAGTGACTCCGCACCAACTGGTCTGCGTCTCCGGCAGTTGCTCGCCGGTGACGGATCGGCAGATTGCTCAGGCCGTGGCGGCTGGGTTTTCTGAAATCGCGCTCGACCCGATGCGACTGCTCAAGCCTGAAGCGCCTGAGATCGACCTGGCGGAGGCGCTCGCGATTCTTCGCTCCGGGCGCAGCCTGATCCTCCACACCAGCCGTGGTCCGGCGGATCAACGACTGCACCATTCCCTCGCCGCTACGGACCGGGAGAAGCTGGGCCGCGCCTTGGGCGCAATTCTCGACCGGCTTCTGAAAGCCACCGGCCTGAAGCGCGCCGTGGTCTGTGGCGGCGACACCAGCATGGCCGTGGCGCGCGCGCTCGGGATCGAGGCGCTGGAATTTGCCGCGCCTGCCGCACCCGGTTCACCGCTCTGCCTCGTGCATGCGCCCGGCCGCAGCGCCGACGGCTGCGAGATGGTCTTCAAAGGCGGCCAGAACGGGCGCGACCGGTTCCTCCTCGACGTGTCAGACCTTGCGACCTCAATTCATTCACCCAATCCAACACCATGATTCAAATCGCGCTCCTCGGCGCCGGCGGCAAAATGGGCTGCCGCCTGACCGATCATCTTCAATCTCATCCCGACTACGCGCTGCACTGCGTCGAGACCGGCGAACGCGGCCGCGCCAATCTCGCGGCGCGCGGCATCGCTCCAACGCCACGCGAAGTAATCTTACCCAAAGCGGATGTCGTCATCCTCGCCCTGCCTGACCGTGTCCTTGGCAAAGTGGCGCATGAAATCATTCCCCTGCTCAAGCCCGGCGCGCTCGTCATCACGCTCGACCCGGCCGCCGCGCACGCGGGCGAACTGCCGGCGCGGCCGGACATCAGCTACTTCGTTTCGCATCCCTGCCATCCGAGCGTGTTCGACTGCTTCCAGACCGAGGCCGAGATCAACGACTTCTTCGGCGGCACGCACGCGAGACAGGCCATCGTCTGCGCGCTCATGCAGGGGCCGGAGGAGCATTACGCGCTCGGCGAAAAGATCGCGCGCGATTTTTACGCGCCGGTCACGCGCTCGCATCGCGTCACGGTGGAGCAGATGGCCATCCTCGAACCAACGATGGCCGAGACGTGCGGCGTCGCGATGCTCATCGAGTTGCGCGAGGTGATGGAGGAAGCCATCCGCCGGGGCGTGCCGCGCGAAGCGGCGGAGGACTTCATGTATGGCCACATCAAAGTCGTCCTCGGCATCGTGTTCGGCCACGTCGGATTTCCGTTGAGCGACGGCGCCAAACTCATCGCCGGAGTCGGTCGCGAGAAACTGTTTCAGCCGGATTGGAGAAAACTCTTCGACGCGCAGAGCGTGAAACAACAGGTGGACGCCATTGTGCGGGGTGAGCCGTCTGGCAAAGCGGTGGAGAGCCGATCTTCGACCCTCGCTGCGTCCGATTGCTAACCCCACTCCATTTTACCAATGAACACAAAACCGAAATCATACTCCCGACTGGCTGCACGGTGAGGCGGGCGCGGCAGAGTTCTTCGGATTGAGACTCGAGGTCGGTTGTTTTCATAAGCTGGGAGGTGGTCGGGGGAAGGAAGCCTGCGGGCCGGGTGCGTTCTTCGTCCTAAACCACGACTGCACACGCAGTTGGAATTGGAGGCGAGGGTCGGAATCGAACCGACGCCTAGATTCCGCCTTCAAAATATGCGAGTTTCCTAGTAAATGTGACATTATTGAACAGCGTTGACAGCCCTGGACGTTAGCAGTATGTTAGCAGTCCTATGGCAAGCGTTCATCGCCGTCCGGCTTCAAAATATTGGCACGCTGCTTGGCGTGATGCTCACGGAAACCTCATTCTTCGCTCTTCCAAGCAAACCGAGCGAAGCAAAGCCTTAGCTTTCGCTCTGGAATGCGAACGAGCCGAGAAGCTCGCCGGTGCTGGGAGTCTCACGGAAGCCCAAGCTCGGAAAATCGTCCAAGACATCATGGAACGGGCATCGACGGGAGAGGTCCTTCGCAATCATTCAATCGAGGCGTGGTTCCGCGATTGGCTGGCGGGCAAAGAGGCACGGCGGTCAGCATCCACGGCGGTCCGCTATGGGCAAATCGTCGATGAATTCATCGAATGCTTGGGCGACAAGGCAAAGCGATCACTAACCGCCCTAACTTCGCGAGATGTTCAGGGGTTCATTACCAAGCGGACGAAGGCGGGATGTTCGCCTACCACCGTCCAGCTTGACGGCAAGATTATTCGAACGGCCTTGAACCAAGCACGCCGCGAAGGATTGATTTCGACGAATCCCGCAGAAGCCGCCGAATTACCGGAACGCGATTCCGTCGAGCGCGGCACATTCACCGCCTCTGAGGTAAAAATGCTGGTGGACGCGGCAGAGAGTGAGTGGAAAACGCTTATCATGGTCGGCTATTTCACCGGGGCACGGCTTTCGGACTGCTGCAATCTGGAGTGGGAGAACGTGGAGCTAAGCTCAGCTACGATGACATACAAACAAGCGAAAACAGGGCAAAAGCTTTCTGTGCCGATTCACCCGGACTTGCTGGCGCATTTGGAGGGACTAGCGGGGACCGACAAGCCCGCACGGTTTATCATGCCGCACATGGCGGGGTTGAAGCCAGGAGGCAGACACGGCTTGTCCGAAGGCTTCAAGCGCATTGTCCGAAAGGCAGGACTGGATTTGCAGACCGTCCAAGGCGGGGGCATTCGGAAGATTTCGCGAAGAACGTTCCACGCCCTGCGTCATAGCTTCACAAGCGCCCTGGCAAATGCGAATGTTGCGCCAGAATTGCGAATGAAATTAACCGGCCATTCCAGCGAGGCGATTCATCGGGGATATACGCACCACGAATTGGCGACGCTGCGGAGCGCGGTGGAAAAGTTGCCGTCTCTATCGGGATCAAATCATGGACACGCCCCAAAGGCTCCCTAAAGAAGAATGGAAGTTCGATGAATTGTCGGACGACAAGGTTCGGGGCGCGTTCTTTTACGAATTCTTTCGTCACAGTCCGAAGCTCCGTAATCTGGTTCTCGAATGTCGAAGTATGAAAGCGCCGCCAATGGTTGGCGATTGGCCCAAAGGCTACGTGCCATTGAGCCTTGAGGGACGCCATCTGTTACAGCGGCAGCTAAAGAATGGAACGGAATTTGAATACCTTGTAGAAGCTCTGATGAACTGTCCCGCGTTTCCCGAAAAAGCGGTTTTGCTGTTAACGGATAAAGACTGGGTCCGGGAGTTGATGCAATTCCCAGCGGTTCGGCTGTGTGAAGGTGTTATCGATCCAGACCAGGAACCGGAGGAAGCGATGAAGCAGATAATTGCAGCGCCGGGCGCTAATTACAAATTCAAGGGAGGCATCCAGGCAAAAGAATACGAGAGTGTTCTTGTGCTAGTGGTTGACTGGCGTTGGCCTAACCCGGAAATCCAAAATCAATTAGCTGTCAAGACTCTCGCTTTTCGACCCGACAGATTTGGAGAGCAAGCAAAGGGTTCTCCTAAACAAACGGCATTTGGAAATCTGTGCGAAAGGCTGCCATTCAAACCATCCAGCGCTCTTTGCTGGCTTGGCGTGTTGCGACGGCGAGAAGCAGTCAACACATGGCGAGAGTATTTCGAGTGCTACGAAGGCCAGAACTTCGATAGAGGCGACGAGCGTGCTCGCGAGGAAGATTGCCGCAAAGCTCGATTGATTCTCGACTGCCTGGCAAGCGGTCAACAATTCAAGCGAAAAGACTTCGAATAGTTACCCCCGACCGAAAAGTTTTCTGCAAACGGTCGTGCCGCGTTTCTGGCCGTTCTTGGTTTCCTGTATCCCACTATGACAGGAAAACAATCGACGACCAAAATTGAAACAACCGAGCCGGTCCAACCCGGCAACTTCACCGGCATCATGCCGGAATTCGGGCGCGTTGCCGACGTGGCGCGCATTTTCGGGATTAAGAGGGGCACGGCCTACAATCTCCTCAAGGACGGCAAAATCAAGGGCGTCTTGCTGCGAGTTCGCGGCAAAAAGAGCGGACTGAGATTGATTTCCATGGAGAGCGTTCGCGAATTCATCTGCTCCCATATGAAAAACGGGGGTGTCCTATGAGCGGCGACTCCGAATCCTATCTCGAAGCTACCGGTATTTTCAAGAGACGCTACACGGCAGAGGAAATTCAAAGAGCGTTAACAACGGTGTCACTGCCGGACTTGCTGGGACGACTTGGCGACGCTCCGCATGCCTCCGAGAAACCGGTGTGGTCTCCCTTTCATTGGACGAAAAGGCCGAAATTCCAATTGTTCCGTTCGGAAAACGGAAGCTGGCAATACCGATGTTGCAAGCGATGCGGAATGAAGGGCGACCAGATCGATTATCTAAGACTGCGGTGCAACCTCACCCGCGATGAAGCTGCTGCAAAATTATGCAGGCTGGCGGGAATAGAATGATTCAGAATCTCGACGCCTCTGTTATGTCCCCATCAAACCCGCCGTCAGGCGATTCCAACAGTCAGAAACGCATCATCACACCCGCTGAGTGGTTCGCCGAGCGATTCCCGCTTCTTGTGTCCGAGTTCGGTCCGGCAGTGCTACAAATAGGGACAAAGAAGCACGGCATTGTAGCGGTAACGGAAATCTCCGAGGATTTTCTTGCCGCAACACTCGGTGCCAAAGGCAATCCCGAAGCTCCCACGGTATTCGTCGGAAGTGAAAACCGATTCTGGACCTATTCCAAGGAGCAGGGAATTTTTGTTCCTCAGCGTGAAACCAGTTTGCTGACCGAGCTTAGCGCTTTACTTTTCGAATGTGCGCAAGCGACCGCGGTCCGCTGTGATAACACGTCGCTGCTATTCAAGTTCCGCAGTGCGTCGAAGCTGCGGGGCATACTGAGCAAGGCTCGGGGTCTTTTGGAAGTCCCGCACGATTACTTCGCTGTGGACTTACAGGAATACGTTCCATGCGCAAATGGAATGTTACGACTTGCAGACAGGGTTCTCGTCGGTTTCAGCCCTGCCTACCGGCGGCGAAACAAGCTCGCTGTTCCCTTCGACTCGACGGCGAAATGTCCAATGTTCTTGGATGTTTTGATGCACCCGGCATTGGAGGGTGCTGACTTGGACTTGCTGCAACGCTGGGCGGGGATGGCGTTAATCGGCGAGAACCTCGCACAGAGAATTATGATCCTCTATGGGACGGCCGGGGGCGGAAAGGGAACGTTCGTGCGGGTGTTAATTGGAATAATCGGGGAGACTAACATTGCTTCGTTACGCCCCTCTCTGCTCGGTGAACGCTTTGAACTTAGTCGCTGCCTGGGAAAAACGCTGCTTTATGGTGCAGATGTTCCTGAAGACTTCCTCGATCAGCGGGGAGCCTCAGTTCTGAAGTCCCTGACCGGATACGATCCGATAACAGTCGAGTTCAAAAATAGTAACGAGTCACCGTTTATGGTGTGCAAATACAACGTCCTGGTGACGTGCAATTCTCGTCTCGTTGTGCATTTAGAAGGCGACGCTGATGCTTGGCGGCGGCGGTTGGTGATTATCGAATATCGCAAGGCGAAACCGCCGAATGTCATCGCCGACTTGGACAAACGGATTTTGGCCGCAGAAGCGAGCGGTGTTCTGAATTGGATGCTCGATGGGTTGGATAAATTGCGGGCTGACGGTTTTCAATTGAAACCCTCAGCGGAGCAACAAGAACGAGTGGACAATCTGCTTTTGGAATCGGAAAGCGTTAGGGTTTTCGTTGAAAAGCGCCTGGTCGTCGATTCAGCAGCAAAATTGACAGTCAACGAATGCTACGCCGCCTACGTCACATTCTGCAATGAGCGGGGCTGGCGTCCGATGGGGCGGAACAAATTCGGTGGCGCAATCGATGAGGAAGTCGCCCGGCAGCTAGGCGTTGCCACGAGGAACGATATTGCGGATGAGGATAATTTCAAATCCCAGCGCGGATGGAAGGGGATAAGAATCCGGTCAGAGTGATTTCAAACCGATTGGTGGAGAGGCTTCCGAAATCTCCGGCCCGGATGATTCGGAGAGCTTTTTTCCATTCTATTGGGATAGGATTTTCAAATTGCTGCAAAGGATTGGGAAAAAGCCTTCCGATCTATCCGAGGCGTTGGTTGGTGCGTGCGTGTCCCGGCTTTCTCTCTTGGGAATATCAAAGAAAATAAAAATCTCGATTACGAAGACCGTTTGCTAGCGACCAAGGTCAAGGTAACGTTGACATCCTATAGAAGCGCTGCGACCCGTTCGCCGAAGAATCGGTTAGCTTGATCGACTCGGTTTGAGCGGTGTTTGTCGCGACCGTGGTCCAGCAGCAATCGTTCACATTATTTTTTGACTCCAAGATGTAACGCTTCCCTTGTTCAGCCGGACGCCACAGAGCGAACGCACCGTCTTGAAAGATTTCCGCAGAGAATTCCAACACCCACAAGCCCCAACAACTCGCTTCGGCGAGATAGATCAGGTTATCTCTTACGATCATTTTGACAGTGCCTCGTGTTGAAGGCCCGCCTTGGCCAATTCCGGGTGCAACGAATTGTCCCACCATTCGAGGACGTTGAGGATTGCTTGAATCGAAAACCTGCAATCCCCCGCCGTGGCTCGTGAACACGAAGTCATCGACGTAGTGAATTGAGTAAACATTCCCGGACGGGACTTTGGAAACATTTCGCGGTTGGCTCGGATTGCTCAAATCGATTATGTCCCACCTTCCTGCTCGACCGAGATAAGCCATCGAGCCGTTTACCGCCACGTCATACGACGGAAGAGAATCAACCCAATACACGCCGGTCAAGAGAGACGGCGTGATTGAAAAAGCCAGCCCAGTGTCGTTTGGGATATAGATACCGCCCTGAACGAGTATTCCATTGAAATTCCCGGAACCGTTCGGACCGTATAAAACCGGATAACCCGTGACCGGCTTGGTGGCGTTGCTGACATCGACCGGAATAAGCACTCGGCCATTTGCGTTAACCAGATACGCGGTCTGGCCGACGACTTGAACGCCCGTGCTATCGTAGCTCGGTCCGCCATAGCTCCCCAAAAGGACCGGTGATGCTGGGTTCGCAATATCGACGATTTGCAATCCTTGGCTTGAGACTGCTGTGTAAGCCAAGTTGCCCGCCAGATCGACATCACGAGTCCAACCGCCCTTGTTGAATGTTCCGGCAAGAGTTGGTTTGGATGGATTGCTTACGTCGATTATGCCAAGCCCCTTCTCCTGTCCAGCAACACACAGGTAAGGGAAGCTTAGCGCGATACCCGCTGATGAGCCGCCGCGCGCCAGGCACTTGTCGGTGCCTTCAAATCCTTCCACGGCCAGCACCGTGCCCGCCTTGACCACCACCAGCTGGCCGATTTCCAGCCGCGAAATCTCTTTGGCGATGCCGAAACCGTACGCCACATCCTCGCGCTGCTCGGCGGATAATTTGCGTCCGAGCTGGAATCCCGCGCCCGGCATCAGCGGTTGCAACCACGGCGTCGCTTCGATGAGTTCCACGCCGTCCTTCTGCAATTCATCGGCAATGGCGCCAAAGATCGTGTGGGCATTCCGTTCCTTCAGCTTGAACAAGACCGCCATGCCGCGGAGGTCGGGGCGGACGTGATAGAGATTCTTCGGGGCGATCTGGCCGAGCATGACGCATTGTTTCACACCCCGATCGGTGAAGGCGGCAATCATTTTGGCGAGCTGGCCCACCTTCACCCACACGACTTCGTCCACCAGCGCGGCGATGGCCGGGTCCGTTTCGCCTTCGAACGCCACGGCCACCAGGCGCTTCACCCCCGCCGCCCGGGCTTGCCGGGCGAATAGCAGCGGGAGCGAACGGTTGCCGGCAATGATGCCAATGGATTCCGCAGTCGAACTCACGGCGCGAACGGTAATCACTTTTGAAGTTGAAGCAATTCCAAGGTTGGGTCGCCTCCGGCGCACGGCAGCACGTCAAAGGCGCCGATTTTTGACGTCCGGCGCTGGTGTTAATCAAGGCGACCGCAACCAGCGCAGGAGGTCGGCCATGTCCTGTGGCTTCAAGGCGGATTCAAATCCGGTGGGCATCAGGGATTGTTGCGAGGGCGACATCGCCGCGATCTCGCCGCGCAACACGGGATGCTCGACGCCCCCGGCCAGGCGCAGGACGAGATTGTTCGCCGTCTCGGCCGAGATAATGCCGTCCAGCACATCGCCCGACTTGAGGGTGATTCGCCACGCCCGGTAACGGGCCTCGACCGCCTGGTTCGGATCGAGAATGGCGGTGACCAGCCAATCCACCGGCTTGTTGCCCACCATGCCCAGATCGGCGCCGACCTCATTCCCTTCACCCCGTAGCCGATGACAGGGAACGCAGAGGGTCTGAAATTGCCGCTGCCCGCGTTGGGCGTCGCCCGTCAGGTTTCCGACGCCCGCGTAGCCGGCAATGACTTGCGCGCGGTCGGAGGACGAGGGCGTCAAAGCGACGCTGGTGGCGGCGGGTTTGGGGATTGGCGCAGCGGCTTTCATCTGCGCGAACAGCGCGCTGTCGGGTCGCAGCGATGACATGATGGCGATCCGTAACAATTCATCCGCGTCGTCCCGCGCGGCAAGTTGGCGGAGTATCGGCTCACTTTTTTCCGGCGGCCAGGCCCCGAGCGAAAAGGCGGCCTGCAACCGGACCGCGGCATCGCTGTCGGTCGCGAGGGCGGCAACGGCGGGAAACAACGCCTCACTTTTTCCGGCCTGAGATTCGCTTTGCCGGAGCGCCTCGCAGCGAACGGCAAAATGCGGGTCAGCGAGGGCGGCCACCACGATTTCCGGAGTCAGCGCGCCGAGCAGGCCGAGGGTGGCGAGGGCCTGCAGGCGAACCTGTGGCGCGTGGGTGAGAGTCAGCAACTCGCGGAGGGGCTCGTTCGCCGCTGCGTCGGCCCGCTCGAAGAGCAGGCGCATCGCGGTGTCGCGCTGCCAGCCGTTCACGCTGTCCATCGCCGCGACGAGATCGTGTGTGTTTTTGGCGGCCAGATTAGGGATGGTCCGCCGCGGCTTACCCTCGGGCACCACCCGGTAAATGCGTCCCTTGTCTTCGCCCGCCCGCAGATCCAGCCGCGCTTGCATCTCCGGTGAGATCCACTCCGGGTGTTCGAGGACAAACCGATACATGTCGGCGACGTAGAGCGCGCCGTCCGGTCCGGTCTTGGTCATGATCGGCCGGAACCAGTTGTCCGTGCTCGCCAGGAATTCACTTTGTTCCTCGCCCGCGGCGCGATGGCTGGTGAAACCGGCGCCGTCCCGCACCAGGACTTCGCGGTGAACGACATTGTGCACCGGCTCACTGGCGAAGACGGTGGTGGCAAACTCCGGGCCGAACAGCTCGTCGCGGTAGGGACACGGGCTGCACCCGCTCGTGACATGATTGAGCGACCATGGCTGATTCGGGCGTACCATCGCCGCACTGGCGGGGAAAACGCGGGTGGAATCTTCGTAGTTGGCCAGCACATGCAGCACGCGCTTCACGGCCAGCTGGGGATTACGCCGGAGATAATGTTCGGGCAAGGTGACGTGCCAGAGCCAGGTGGGATTGTTGTTCCCAAACCAGTTGCCCCAATCGTCACGCCGCCGGGCAAACTGCGTTTGCGCGGACACCGTCTCGATCTCACCGGTGTCCGGTCGGAAACGGATGTCCCGGCCGCTGATGGAAATGGTTTTTCCGGTGGCGAGTGATTTCACTTTGCCGCCGCTGTCACCGTTTGCGGCGTAGATCCAGCCGTCGAGCCCCCACTCGAAACCATTGAGCCGGTGCTGTTGATTGCCCTCCACGAATCCGGTGAACAACACCTTGCGCACGTCCGCCCGGCCGTCGCCGTCGGTGTCCTCCGCGTAAAATAAATCTGGTGCCGCCGCGATGAGCGCGCCCTTGCGCCACGGCATCACGCTGGATGGGAAGGCCACTCCTTCGAGAAATGTCGTCTCCTTGTCGTAACGACCATCGCCATCCGTGTCGGTTAACACCTTCACCACGCCGCCGGGCTTCCCCTGGCCATCGAGGCCCAGCGGATAGTCGCGCATCTCCACCACCCAGAGCCGACCATCCGCGCCCCATTCAAACGCGATGGGATCCATCACCAGTGGCTCCGCGGCGACCAGCTCGACGCGAAACCCCGGGCGGACACGGAAACTGGCCAGCGCTTCCGCCGGCGATTTCGGGGGTGGCATGTCGAAGGCGATCAGTGCCTTCGCCGACCGCCGCTCGACGGTGACGGGCTTCCCGTCGCCGGCCGGTCGCGTGATGGTCAACTGGCCATTTTCGATGCGCACCTCCGCGCCGACGACCGAAGGCGGCTCGTTGGCGGCACCGGTTCTCGGGCCGGCCCGGACGAACTGCGACCACCCGCGCGTCCAGCCGAGGTCAAGGCGCACCTCCTTTGACCACAGGTAAATAGCGAAGCGCTCCGGGTTCGAGAACAGCAGGTCATCGAAGCCGTCGCCGTTCAGATCCACGAACCGCAGCCCGGCGTCTTTGCCGGCGGCGTCCACCAACCCGACGCTTTCGGGCAGGGTGTAATCGGCTTTAACCCACGTCTTCCGCGTCGCATCCAATTGCTGGATTTCGGACACCCCCGCCCGACTGATCAGCTTTTCCTTGGTGCCGTCATGGTCGAAATCGTGCAGCAAGGTGTCAGGCGTGACGGGTTGCGCCACGGCCCGGCTGCCGAGCATCAGCGCCGCCACGAAGGCAGGGCCCCAACATCGCCGGGGTGGTCGTACGTTCATCTCCCCAATTTCTCCAGCACGTTGCGGGTGATGCGATCCACGATGACATCGCCGCCGCGCAGGCCGTGGGCCCAATCGGTGCTGCCGCAGGTAAACACCGTGCCACCCCGCGTGTAAACGCCCAGCACGGCGTTGCCTTTGCGGCCATTCTCCCATTGCTCGTACCACTGGCAGTCATCGGGATGCCATTGGGCGGGCGCGGTGCCCAACACGGTGAACGTGCTCGGGGTGCCGTCGCGATAGGTGGGGGCAGGCAGGCCATCTTTCCACTCCAGTTCGCAACCATCGCACTCGTAGCCGACAATCGTGTCCTTGCCGCCGAAGGCATCACCGCGTTTCAGTCCGGTGCCCGCGAAAAGCCAGTGGTCCGGTCGGTGGACCGTGTAAGCGCCGCTGCCATCCATGAGTTGACCGTGACTCTTGTGATAACCGCCCCAGAGAAAACCGACCCCCGTGAGTTGATTCTCGGGCCGCTTGACCAGGTGATGGCTCCATAGGGTGGAGAGCGTGGCCTGGCTGTCGCGCGCCCCGTAAATCGGATCCCACAAATAATTTTGCTTCCAGCATGTGAGGGCCTGACCATCGTCCTCGGTGCGCACCTGCCAGCAACAGGTGTTGCCGCTGAAGAACGCCACGTTGCCGCCGTCGGCGATGAACTGTTCCAGATTGTCCCGCATGGGCGCCGACCAGTACTCATCATGCCCGACACTGAGCACGAGGCGATAGGATTTCAGGATTTCCGGATGCGCCTCCAGATCGCCGTTCGCCGCATAATCGAAAATGAAGCCATTGCGCTCCGCCCATTCGACGAACGGCTGCTCCCAATTGCTGAACAGGCTCGCCGGCGGGCGTTCGTAGGAAACGCGATGCCCCTGGTTGCCGCCTCGACCATGGTAGGCATAGAGGCTGAAGCCACCCCAGTTGTTGTAGGCGTTGTAGGTGTGGGTGGATAACTGCAGCAGAATGTTCGAAGCCTGGCCCGGGTTGGCGGACCGGAGGACGAAGTAACAGCCACCCTCCGCCGTGCGTGAGTTGCGCTGAATGAACTTCCCGCCACCGTCGCGCGCCCGCAACGACACCTGGTAGTAACCGCTGCGCCACGCGGCGGGAATTTTCAGCGTGACCGCCGCCGGCCAGTGGCAACCGCGCGACGAGGCATCCTCCGGCACGGGATGTTCGCGGCCCGCGACCGAGGCGGATGACCAAACCGATTCGGCTTTCGCCCCGAGCCGCACGATCTCGACGGAGAAAGCCGCCGCGCTGGTGGACACATGCAGGGTGAGATCCTCGCCCGGAGCATAGCTGACCCGACCCGCGTAGCCTTCCACGAAGAGCGGGCGTGGTTCGTCCGCCGCCGCGAGGACGCCGGCGCTGGTCAGCCAGCAAAGACTGGCGAGGCATACCGTCATCCGAATTGCGAAGCGGGAAAATTGCATGTCGTCAACTTGGCGGGAGGCTCACAACGAAAGCAAGCGAGTTTCTTCCCGTATCGGGGAACGGATAATTCTTGCTGAAAATCTTGGTTTTCTCTTGGTCTGCGTGCCGCCGTCCGACGGCAGCATCCCGCGGCGGTGATTAACAGTCAGATGAAGATTACGATTAAGATTGGGAGCAGCGAAGGTCGACGCGATACCGTACGCCGCCTAAGGCCAAGAGCTTCATTCCTCTTTCTCCGCCGGGAGGATCGGTTTGCCTTCCCACAGCCATTGGCCGTTTTCCTGAACGAGCACCCGATGGGCGCTCCCGGGCACGGGCGGCGCATTGACTTTCGGCAACCACTGTGCGTGCTCGCGAATTACGTCGGCCTGCTTCGGGTTGGTGGCGAGATTGGTCCACTCGTTCGGATCGACTCGTAGATCGTAGAGTTCCTCCGCCCCGTTGGCGTAGCGGATGTAACGCCAGTGCTCGGAGCGGACGGCATGGTTGCCAACGTTGTGGGTGGTGATCGCCGGCCAAGGCCGGGGAGTTTTGGCGGTTTTCAGTTGGGGCCCAAGGCTGTGCCCTTCGAGGCCCGCCTTCGGTGGCAGACCACACAGTTCGACCAATGTCGGGTAGATGTCGAGCAACTCGGCCGGTTGCCCGCACTTCGCGGCGCGGGTCACACCGGGCCCGGCAAACATCAGCGGCACATGGGTCGATCGCTCCCAGAGTGTGGTCTTGCCCGTCATCCCTTTCACTAATAGGAATTTGCTTTTTCATGGCGGGAACCGAGCCTGACCGTTCCGGGGTATTATCGCAAGAAATTAAACCCTTCAGATGCGACGCAGTAAGGATTCCCGCCAATCCCCGGAGAAGAGTGCTGGAAACCCGAATTTTGACCCCACGCCGACACAGGGGAGCCTCAAGCTGTCCGCAACGTTTCTCGAAACCCGATGCGGGCGCCCCGCTTTTGACCTCGTTCAACCT
>Ga0194128_10005833_pt1 | contig 16988 bp, 15 predicted proteins | sample TA2KigCa65mmetaG_FD_148650 | JGI IMG/M metagenome (GOLD analysis project Ga0194128, IMG submission 148650) | Freshwater microbial communities from Lake Tanganyika, Tanzania - TA2015037 Kigoma Deep Cast 65m | ecosystem: Environmental > Aquatic > Freshwater > Lake | place: Tanzania: Lake...
TACCATCCAGGCCGTATCCCCTTTGGATACCAATCTAGTGATTGATACGGCGTCCCATTGGCGGCACGATTCGGCCTCTTGTGCCTTGGTAGCCGGTCTGGACCCTTACTTGCCGGAATGGGCAGGGGTTGTTTCGTGGGGTTATGATCCGGTCGAACGCATGCTCACCGTCCAAGGACCGCCCCAAGGTGGTTTTTCGTACACCGTTTACGATCAACAAGGCCGATTGCTGGTTCAAGGGCTAGCCCCTAAAGGTCAAAGCCGTGTACAATCATCGATTTCATTACCTCATGGAGCGGTCCTGGTGGGATGCATCACCGATGCCGGTGGCCGGCCGTTTTACCAAAAATGGGCAACGGCATGGCGTTAGATCGTGTCAGGCAGCCCAACTCGTATCGTTTGTATTATGCAGGGCCTTGCCCGGTATGCCATCGTTTGGTTGGGTGGATGGCTCGTCATAGCAGTAGCCGTGCTGAATTTAATTTCCACCCCCTTCCCGAGAACGAAGCTACCTGGTTAGAAGTGGGTTTGCCTGCGGCATGGTGGTCTGCTCCCGAATCGGTGGTGATTCAAGACCTCCATAACGGGCGATGGCACAGGGAGTCAGATGCGGTAATCCTGGCATTCAAATGCATGGATGCTCCCTATAGCGCACTCGGATTTCTGGGAAAGATGATCCCTAAATTTATTCGTGACTGGTGTTACAGAAAATTACGGCCATCTACTTCACTCCGACCTAAACACTAGGTTGGATTCCTAGACCGTCATGATTTCCTTTTCTTTGGTGGCGAGTGCTTCGTCCACTTTGGCAATCATTTTGTCGGTCATTTGTTGGACTTTGGCCTCAGCATCTTTGATCATGTCCTCGGGTAGTCCGTCTTTTTGAAGCTTCTTGCATTCTTCGTTGACATCGCGACGGGCCGAACGAATGCTGACTTTGGCATGCTCCCCTTCGGCCTTGGCGCGCTTTACCAATTCCTTGCGGCGTTCCTCGGTCAGGGGAGGAATGTTGATCCGGATCAAGTGACCGTCGTTAGAGGGATTTACGCCCAGGTTGGCGTTGATGATGGCCCTTTCGATGGCCGCCAAGATTGATTTTTCCCAAGGCTGAACCGACAAGGTCCGGGCATCGGGGGTGTTGATGTTGGCCAATTGATGCAGTGGCGTAGGGGTTCCGTAGTAATCCACCCGCACATCCTCCAGCATCGAAGGGTTGGCTTTGCCCGCCCTCAGTTTGGAAAGTTCAGACTGGAGGTACTGAATGGCTTTGTCCATGGATTCTTGTCCTTCATTGAGCCAAAATTGGATGGATTCATGCATAGCGTAGGGTTTATGAACGGGTATCGTTCGCCAAGGATAAAATTACCTAAGTCCCAAAGAAAACCGAAGAGAGGACTAAGAAATCGCTGGACCAAGTGAATACCATGCCCCCACCAAGTTTAACGAATCGTTAACAAGGCAAAGCAAGGGGCCGGATTGCTTTGTAAAGAATAATCAAGATGTTGTATCCAATCACAAATTATTGATATAGAATTGATTAATGATTTAATTTCCGCCTCTATGATGTCATTTTTGCCACCAGCCGTATTCCAATCCGACCTTCGTCTTTGGACTTTGGTTTGGATCATGACGGTCTTGGGTTGCTTGCCCCTCGCTTTGATGGCTCAAACGACCAGTTTGACGGGTATCGTTCGCGACAAATCCACCAACGAAACTTTGACTGGGGCTGCGGTTTTGGTCAAAGGAACCGCCAACGGTTCGTTCATAGACTTGGACGGCCAACAGCTGATCAGCGAGGTTAATCCTAGCAAAGTAACTTTGGGCGTTTTTTGTCAGGTCAATTTCGTGTTGAGCGTTTACAAATCCCACAAAAAAACCCGACACGTGTTGGACACGGCCGGGATCTTTGAAAAGTTGTGAGAGAGGTCTTGGTTGGCTTATTCCAAAGCTTTACATGGTTGGAGCGGTGCTGCTGGTAGAGGTTGCAGCCTTCTTGGCGCAGCAGCCTTTGCCTTCCGCTTTGGCTGAAGCACAGCCGCTTTTTGCATCGCCGGATGTCGAAGCCGTAGTGGCTTTAGCACCTCCACACTTGGCTTGCTCCGTGGAGCAGGATTTCTTTTTCTTTCCGAAGAGGCCGCCGGCTTCAACAGGATTGGTCAGGGCTAGCAAAGCTGCAGCACTGAGCAAAAGGGCTACTTTTTTCATTGTATATAGGGTTTATGGTTGAAATTGCCTTGTAATTCTACGCTAATTTAACGCAAAATTAAGGACAAATTGTGGATAACCAAGAAAAAACTTCCAAGCCCGCCTTGCTTTTTTTGGTATTCAATCGACCAAACACCACGGAAAGGGTGCTAAAGGCTATCAAAGCCTATCGCCCCGAACGACTGTATGTGGCTTGCGATGGACCGCGAGAAGACCGACCAGGGGAGTGGGAAACGGTCCAACAAGTTCGTCACCTGATTTCCCAAGGCGTGGATTGGCCCTGCAAGATGTATACTCTGTACAGGGATACCAATTTGGGCTGTAAAATGGCCGTTAGCTCGGCTTTGGACTGGTTTTTTGAACAAGAAGAAAGCGGCATTGTTTTGGAGGATGATTGCCTGCCGCACTCAGATTTCTGGCGTTTTTGCACCGAACTTTTACACCAATACGCCCACGATGACCGGGTTTTTATGATCAGCGGTAATAATTTTCAGGAGGGTCAATCGGTGACGAGCGACAGTTACTACGTTTCGGCTTTGACCCATATCTGGGGTTGGGCAGCATGGAGGCGATCCTGGCAAAAGGTTGATTTAGAAATCCTGGGTTTTGATGATTGGGTCCATAGGGGCGGTTTACAGAGGCTCTTTGGTAGCACGCGTTGGACTATGGCTTGGCAAAAAACTTTCAATCGATACCGTGAGGGACGGTACAACACATGGGACTATCCCTTCCTCTTTGCTGCTTGGAAATATAACCAATTTGCGTTGCTGCCTTCGACTAACTTGGTAAGCAACATTGGTTTTGGCATAGAGGGTGCAACGCATACGGTATCCGATATGTACAATAGTTTGGCGAGTATACCAACCGCGGCGTTGCCCTTTCCTCTGAAGCATCCCGTTCAATGGCAGCATCAACAGGCAGCTGATCTTCGAACCCTGCGTACTAAAATGTTCCCATCGCCTGCGCGGAAGCTCTGGCGCCTTCTCGTCTTTAATTTGCATCGTTATGGTGGTTTGCCCTTTTTGTTCGGCTGGCAACGGCGTAGTTCTTGAAAGCTTTCCGATCGCAGACCTGGATGCCTTGTATCGTCGTTTATACAAGGCTCCTGTTGCGAGGCTCTTTGGCGGAAGGGATGTGTTATCGTTAATGCGGTGTGTGGAATGTGATTTGCGATGGTACGAACCCATGGCGGGAGGGGATGAAGATTTTTATAACACTTTGCAGCATAAGCCTTGGTATTATGTGGACCATAAGCATGAGTTTGATTTGGCTTTGCCCTGTATTGAACCAGGGAGCGCAGTTTTAGAGGTGGGATCCGGCAAAGGAAATTTTGCACGCTTTCTTCAAAATTCAGGACGGCCACACCGCTATACTGGTTTGGATTTTAGCAGCCAAGCGCAACGCATGGCCGCAAGCAACGGCATCGATATCCGCATTCAATCGATTCAAGAATTTGCCGACAGCCATCCCGACGCTTACGATGTGGTTTGTGCTTTTCAGGTGCTTGAGCATGTGGTCGAAATCAGGTCTTTTCTGAACGCTGTGGCCCAGGCACTCAAACCTGGTGGCCTTATGCTCATCGCCGTACCCTCCGAGGATTCCTATATCAGTCAATCCAATAATTTGGCGCTTAATCTTCCCCCCCATCATATTTCCCGGTATACCGACCGCTGGTTTACTCATGCGGCGACAATATTGGATATGGAATTGCTGCGCGTTGAACATGATCCGCTTCAGCCACATCATCGCTTTGATTATATATACCAACTCACTATTGCCTCGATTTATAAGCTTATGCGAAGGAGGCGTCCTATGGTGGATCATCGTTGGATGAATTGGTTGGCGAGAATTCCGGCCTTTATGCTCGGCAAATTCTTAGCCCAAGGCCTTGGTCCACACAACAGCCCCCATGGGCATACGGTTTTGGCGGTGTTTCGGAAACCGCTTGCGCCTACACGAGGTCCTATCGAAACGATTGCGAACAACGATTCAACCAACGGGGAAGTTTCGTTGCCAAATGGAGATGCTACGACGACGAAAGGAGATTCTATGAACATCGAAGGCAATGCACAGGCGAGCCATGCTTAAAACAACGATATCGGGACGATTGAAGGTCTTGTACAAGGATCAACAATTCAGGCCACGATGGTACAGCGTGTGGATCAATCCGTTTTACTTGATTCGTAGGGATTTGCATCGGGCGTTGGCAGAATACGCCGGTGAGATTCAAGGAGGGTCGATGCTCGATTTCGGATGCGGAGCTAAGCCCTACCGACATCTTTTTCAGGTGGAAGAATATATAGGATTGGATATGGAAAATCCGGGGCATCCGCATTTAACCGAGGAAGTGGATGTGTTTTATGATGGCAAAACCATTCCTTTTGATGCGGATCGCTTTGACTTTGCTTTGGCCAGTGAAGTGATGGAACATGTTTTCGAGCCGGATCAGATTTTAAGCGAATTGCATCGGGTGCTCAAGCCTGATGCTCAAGTGATTTTTTCCGTGCCCTTCGCTTGGAATGAGCACGAAATGCCTTATGACTATGCCCGATACACCCAGGGCGGGTTTGTCTCCCTCCTCGAACGAAAGGGTTTCGAGGTGGTTCGAACGACCAAAACCAATGCATTTACCGCCACTTGGTTGCAAATGGGCATCTTGGGATGGTATCAATGCTGGGAAACTCAAAACAAATTTTTAAATCTTTTTTTAGGACTTTTTTTGTTAGCCCCTGCTAATATCCTGGCTTTGATAGGGGCTTATGTTGTTCCGGGATCGGATTCATGGTATTGCAATACCGTGGTGTTGGCAGTTGTACGAAAAAAAAGGCAGGATTGATGGAAGGTTATGAGCGATTATAACCCGCTTCGTTTGGTCTTGCTTACCTCCTCGCAAGACTCTGGTGGAGCTGCTATTGCCTGCATGCGTCAGGCCCGTTGTTTGGCGGATGCGGGTCATCGGGTGACGGTTTTGAGCCCGGAAAGCTGGTGGGCTTCCGGACCCCGAGGGGTCATGGCGCGTTGGGTCTTTACCTTGTGGAAGCACCTGGTTTATAGGGCTAACCAATTCTTTTTTTGGAAGAAGGGCGCTATGTTCAGCGCAAATCCATGGCCTGCCGGTGATCCTGCACGGATGCGTCATCCCGCTTTGATCGAAGCGGATGCCATCATTTTGCATTGGATTAACCATGGGTTTTTGGGATCCAAGGATTTGGAGGTCTTGGCGGATTTGGGTAAACCGTTGTTATGGCATATGCACGATCAATGGGCCTTTACCGGGGGTTGCCATTATTCGGGGGCCTGCTCTGCTTTTGAACGAGGCTGCGGGTCATGCCCCCAATTGCGCCAAAGTGGCCCCAAAGATATTTCTAGTCTTCAATTTCAGTCGCGACATCATTGGGCAAGTCAATTAGGTCAACGCCTGGCCTTGGTTGCCCCGAGCCAGTGGCTGGCCGACACTGCCGAGAAATCCGGTGTGGTGTGCGGAACCGGGGCTTTGATTCGTTGTATTCCCAATCCTTTTGATTTGGTAGTGGACGGCTATCAAATACCGCCTCGCTTAACGGCTAACCCTGCGTTGAATACCCAAGATGGAGTGATGCCGCGGGTGTTTTTTGCGGCCGTTAACCCTTCAGACCCTCGTAAAGGCTGGGAATTGTTGATGTTGGCTTTGGAACATTTGGGTCGAGAGGGACTGCTTTGTCATATCGAAGTGGCCGGCAAGGTCTCAAAGGATGCGCGCCGCCGAATACAAGCTTTGGAAGCCAGGGGTCACCGGGTTACCTGCCTGAGTTTACTGGGGCCTCGAGCCATGCAAGAGGCCTATGCCCGTGCCGATTTATTTGTTATTCCTTCTTTGCAAGAAAATTATCCGAACACTATTTTGGAAAGTTTTGCTGCCGGTACTCCGGTGGTGGGGTTTGCTGCCGGGGGTATAGCGAACATGGTCGTAGAGGGCCAGAACGGAGCCCTTGCTGCCCCTGTAGACCTTGGTTCTTCAACAAGTTCCAAAACCATAGCCGGAGTAAATTTAGCCTCAGCTATAGGCAGAGTTTTGGGACATCCTCGGCCGGATGAACTTCGATACGGGGCATATCAAAGCCTAGAGTCTGTACATCCTGATTGTGTTTCCAAGGCCTACACCGACTTAATTCATTCTATGTTAAACTATTTATCTGCATCGGCTTGAAAAACCCAGAAACTATGTATGTTTCGGTGATCACGGTGACGTATAATCCCGGAGATTTGTTGGAGCCCACCATGCAATCGGTGTTGGGGCAGGAGGGCGTTCGGTTGGATTATGTGGTGGTGGACGGCGCTTCCAAAGACGGAACGGTGGAGCGATTACGGGCGTTTGGTGAACAGGTTCAGGGCGAGCGGGTTCACGGAGGTTCGTTGGTCTATCGTTGGGTTTCTGAGCCTGATCGCGGGCTCTACGACGCTATGAACTACGACGCTATGAACAAAGGCCTAAAGATGGCGACCGGGGATTATGTCTTGTTTTTGAATGTCGGGGATACCTTGGCCCATTCTCGCGTTTTGGTGGATCTGTGGGCAGAGGCATCGGATGCGGGGGCTTATTACGGGCAAGCTATGGTGGTGGAATCGGTAGGGGGCAGAGAAAAGGGATTACGCCGCCCCCTGCCGCCCCCTCAATTGAACAGTCGCTCTCTTCGCTTCGGGATGGCGGTATGCCACCAAGCCTTTATCGTTGGACGGGCTTGGACCCCTGCTTACGATTTGCAATACCGCATATGTGCCGATATTGATTGGATGATTCGCTGTTTGCAAGCCTTGGAAAAGGAAAAGGTTCGCATCCACTTTGCCGATAGGGTATTGGTGCATTTTTTGGACGGAGGCCTCTCCAGCCAACGTCGCAAAGTCGCCTGGAGAGAGCGATACCGCATCCTTCATCGGCATTACGGCCTCTTGAACAATCTGTTGAACCATGGGTGGATAGGGTTGCGCTATATTTTGAGACGATTTGTGCCGAACTTTGGCTGAATCCACCCTTTATGCCCTTAGACCCGTCGATCCGCTCCGTCCTCATCATCGGAAGCGGACCCATTGTCATCGGCCAGGCCTGCGAATTTGATTACTCCGGATCCCAGGCTGCCCGCTCCCTTCGCGAAGAAGGTATAGAAGTCATCCTGATCAATTCCAACCCCGCCACTATCATGACCGATCCGGTCACTGCGGATCGGGTGTACTTGATGCCGTTGACGATCGAGTCTTTGGAACACATTATTTCACAACATCGTATCGATGCTGTTCTGCCCACCATGGGCGGCCAGACCGCGCTTAATTTATGCAAAGAAGCCGATGAGTTGGGATTGTGGACCGAACATAATATTCGATTGATTGGGGTGGATATCGATGCGATTGAGCGCACTGAAAATCGCGAAGAATTTCGCAAACTCATGTTAGAAATCGGCATCGGTGTAGCGCCATCCCGAATTGCCAATTCGTTTCTGGAAGGCAAAGAAGCCGCTGAAGAAATTGGGTTTCCTTTGGTCATTCGGCCTTCTTATACCTTGGGCGGAACAGGGGGTGCGGTCATTTATCGCAAAGAGGATTTTGACAAAGCACTGAATCGAGGACTTGATGCCTCCCCAACGCATGAAGTCCTAATTGACAAGGCTGTATTGGGTTGGAAGGAATACGAATTGGAATTGTTACGGGATGCTGCAGACAATGTTTGTATTATTTGCGCCATCGAAAACATGGACCCTATGGGTATCCATACCGGTGACAGCATCACCGTAGCACCGGCCATGACCCTCAGTGATACCGCAATGCAGGCGATGCGCAATCAGGCGATTCGCATGATGCGTTCGATTGGGAATTTTGCCGGGGGTTGCAATGTGCAATTTGCTATGGATCCCCTGACCGAGGATATCATCGCTATCGAAATCAATCCAAGGGTATCGCGCTCTTCGGCCCTGGCCTCCAAAGCTACAGGGTACCCAATTGCCAAAATAGCAGCCAAGCTTGCCATAGGCTATTGTTTGGACGAATTACCCAATCAAATCACCCTCAGCACCTCCGCGTTCTTTGAACCCGCGTTGGATTATGTAATTGTCAAAATCCCCAAATGGAACTTTGACAAATTTCCGGGGGCAGACCGTAGCTTGGGTTTCCAAATGAAATCGGTAGGTGAGGTGATGGGGATAGGTCGTAGCTTCAACGAAGCGCTGCAGAAGGCCTGCCAAAGCCTTGAAATCAATCGTGCGGGAATTGGAGCCGACGGGAAAAGCGAGCGTCGTCTGGAGGTTATTATGGACAGCCTAGAACGTCCCTCTTGGGAGCGCTTATTCCATTTGTACGACGCTTTCTCTTTGGGGGTTCCACTCAAATCAGTCCAGAAGGCAACCCGTATTGACCCATGGTTCCTGCGCGAGATTCGTTCCTTGGTGGAGCTTGAGCAGCGGGTCAAACCCATGAGTCTCGCACAAATCGATCGTGACCTGATGCGAGACCTTAAACAGAATGGGTTTTCTGATTATCAGATTGCTTGCATGGTCATGGACGATGTGAAGGAGGAACAAGTCAGGGTACATCGAAAGTCCCTCGACTTGCATCGGGTTTGGAAAATGGTGGACACGTGCAGCGCGGAGTTTCCTGCGGCAACGCCCTACTATTATTCCTGCTACGATACCGAGAATGAAAGTGTCGTGAGCGATAAGCCCAAGGTCATCGTGTTGGGATCCGGACCCAATCGCATTGGACAAGGCATTGAATTTGATTATTCTTGTGTGCACGGTTTGTTGGCAGCCAGAGAATCAGGCTTCGAAGCTATTATGCTGAATTGTAATCCCGAGACGGTGAGCACAGATTTCAATATGGCGGATAAGTTGTACTTCGAACCTGTTTTCTGGGAACATCTGCTTGATCTGTTGGAGCACGAGAAGCCTGTTGGAGTCATTGTTCAGCTTGGAGGTCAAACCGCTCTCAAATTGGCAGAGAAAATCCATGCACACGGGTATCGAATCATCGGGACCTCCTACGAGAGCATGGACTTGGCCGAGGATCGCGGGCGTTTCAGCGATTTACTCAAAGATTTGGAGATACCCTATCCCCGATATGGGGTTACCGAAACGGCCGAAGAAGCCTTGCAGATTGCGCATGAAGTGGGTTACCCCGTGCTGGTAAGGCCCAGTTATGTGCTTGGAGGGCAGGGAATGAGCATAGTGATCAACGATGAAGAGCTGGAAAAGGCGGTTGTGGATTTACTGCGTCGCATACCAGGGAATCGGATTTTAATAGATCATTTCTTGGATCGTGCGATGGAAGCCGAAGCAGATTGCATTAGCGATGGCGACGAAGTGATGATGTGCGGGATTATGGAGCATATCGAACCCGCGGGAATTCATTCAGGAGACTCCCATGCTGTTTTGCCTCCTTTTGGATTATCACCGTTGGTCGTAACCCAAATGGAAGAATACACCCGAAGACTGGCCAAGGCTCTTCAAATTACCGGCTTGATGAATGTTCAGTTTGCTATCAAGAATGACATAGTCTATGTTATTGAGGCTAATCCGAGGGCTTCTCGTACATTACCCTTCCTGGCCAAGGCTTACGACATTCCTTTTGTAAATATGGCGACCAAAGTGATGTTAGGAATACAGAAATTATCGGACTTTCATTCGGAGTATAAATTGCAGGGCTGGGCCATCAAAGAGCCTGTTTTCTCCTTCAGTAAATTTCCCAATGTCAACAAAGAACTGGGTCCTGAAATGAAATCCACCGGTGAAGCGATTCGTTTTATCAGCGATTTGCGCGATCCTTATTTCAGGGATTTGTACAAAAGGAAATCCATGTACTTGTCACGATAGCTTCCTATCGGTCTTTCTCCTTGGATAGAACATCCTGCTTTTTTATAGAAATTTAATGTGTTGTTCTAAACTTAGAGGCGATTAAAAAGTCAATATTCGGTTGTTCTAAGTATGGAAACCGTACATATTTTATTGGTGGAAGATGACGACGCCATGGCAATTGCGGTGGTGGAAGGGTTGACACAGGAAGGATTTGCAGTGGATCGGGCAGTCGATAGTCAGGAGGCTAGGCGCTTTTTTGGCGGAAAGGATTACCAGGTGGTCGTTTTGGACCGTATGTTGCCCGGTAGCCTCAACGGAATCGAACTCGCGAGCCGCTTTCGATCCCAGCGCCCAGCTTGCGGTTTGTTAATGCTGACGGCCTTGGGAACTACCGGGAATAAAATCGAAGGGCTGGAAGCTGGTGCGGATGATTACCTGGTCAAGCCTTTTGATTTCGATGAATTGCTCGCCCGAATCCGGGCCATTTTGCGTCGTCAAGATAGGCATTCGGGTCCCCGTCAATTAAAAGTTGGTCCGCTGATTCTCGATTTGCAGACCAAAGAAGCCCGTAGGGAAGGGAGGGCCATCAGCCTTACGGCCAAAGAGTTTCATCTCCTGGAGTATTTCATGCGCCACAAAGGGGAGGTCTTGAGCCGAACGCAATTGGCCGCCGATGTTTGGGATATTCATTTTGACACTGGAACCAATGTCGTGGACGTTTATATCAATTTCCTGCGTAAGAAAATTGACCGCGATTTCGATACCAAAATGCTGGTGACCCGTATCGGACAGGGATATCAATTGACGGAAGAAGCAAACCCATCCCAGGCGTCTTAGTTTCGCCCAAGGGATGACCATACGCAATCAATTAAGCAGGAGGCTATTGGCCTTGGTGGCCTTGGTTTTGGGCTTGGTGCTCCTGGTGGTGTATGTCTTGGTGAATCGTCAAAGGGAGGTCTCCTTTCACGAACGTCTTCAGCAGGGGGCTTTGGCCAGAGGCTTTCTTTGGATGGAATCCTCTCCGGGAGCAGCGTTGGGGACTCTGCGATCGACTTCGGCCGAATTTCCGGAATCGGCCACGGTGCTTTGGGTTTATAATTATCAAAACCGGTTGTTATGGGCCGAAGATTCTGTGGGTCAGGTAGCCACCCTGACCCAGGAGGAATTGAACCAAGCCCGTCGCGATGGGGTTGCTTTTTTTCGGAGGGGAACCGTGGAAGTCGCCGCCGTGGCTTTTCCCCTCGATCATTACAACCGTATGTTGGTGGTGTGGGGGCATCAGGATTTGGAGGGCGAACGGCAATTGGGATTTCTTCGTTGGATCCTTTTGGCCGGGTGGATCTTGGGCATGGGATTAACCGGTCTTTTTTCGTATGGGTTTTCGGGCAAAGCCTTGGGTCCGGTGAGTCATCTTCTGGACCGTGTAGAGGGAATGCAAACCAGCAAGGCGCTTGATTTTTATCTTGTGGAGGCCAATAGGCCGGATGAAATTGGGCGCTTGGCTCGCAAATTCAATGAGTTTATGGCCCGCCTTGCCGAGGCGGTTCGTTCCCAACAGAAATTCTTGGGTCTTGCGTCCCATCAGTTGAGAACACCTCTGGCTTCCACCAAGGTAAGCCTTGAAGTGTTGTTACGAAAACCGCGTACCGTGGAAGAGTATCGTACAGCTTTGGAGAGGACGCTGCTCAGTTTGGATGAACTTAACCGCACCGCTCACCGGCTTCTGGTATGGGTCCAATTGGATGCTGGTTCCCACACCATGCAACGAACTAGAGTGCCCCTGGATGAATTACTCGTCGAAATACAGGCTTCATGGAAGCGCCACCTTCCGCAGTGGGAAATTCGATGCCAGATAATGGAGGGTGAGGATCCCCCTCAGGGTTTGCCGGGCAAGGAAGGCGAAAGGGGGGCGGAAGTTTTTCGCATCCGGGGGGATGCCGAGTTGCTGCGTACGGCGGTGGATAATCTGATTGAAAATGCCGTCAAGTATAGTGACACGCCCAAGCTGGACTTGGAACTTGCCTGGAAAGAGGAGGATGGAATGGTCAGGATACGGGTCCAGGATTACGGGAGAGGCATGGACCAGGAAACCTTGAAGAGGATCTACGAGCCCTTTTATAGGTCGTCCAACAGTATGGATCAAACCGGACATGGGTTGGGGCTTGCTCTTGTATACCAAATCGTGCAATGGCATGGAGGCACGATTCACGCAAGCTCCGAGCCTGGCCAAGGGAGCGTATTCAGCATAGACCTGCCCCCTATCTTTGGACATGATTAAAGCGATTATTGTATTTCTGCTTTTAATTTGGGTCGGTGGGCTGCTCTTGCGTTGGATTTTACCCATCATTCTGATTCGGTGGATGCGCAGGTTTCAAGAACAAATTCAACACCAAGGGAGATCTCGTCCAAAGGAATCCAAACCCAAGGACCAATCTTCCCCTACCCCGATCAAGGGGGATTATATTGATTATGAAGAACTCCCTTAATTTTTAAATCTCATCATGTAATTTTTATGAAATCAAATTCCCCCAACGCCACTCGTAAACGGCCCACGGATTCTCTTTTGACGGGGAGCGAAGCATGGAAACAGCCCACGGATTCTCCTTCGACGGGGATCAATCGATGGAGCCGATGGAAAGAGCATGTGTTGGCCTTGGCTGTCATGGCCGCCTTGGCGTTGATGTATAATTATCCGGTGCTCAGCGGCAAGGGACTGCGAATGGAAGACATGACCCAGGTTTCCGGCATGTCCAAAGAACTCGAAGACGCCAAAGCCATTAATGGGCGTTATCCGTTGTGGACCAATGCGTTGTTTGGTGGAATGCCGGCCTATCAGATCGCCATGGACACTCCGAATTCGCTGATTAACCAAGTTGGACAAATCGTCTACTATTGGCTACCCCAGCCTGCCAATATGATGTTATTGTATATGGTGGGGATGTATATTTTGCTGAGTGTTTGGGGATGCAGTCGTTGGTTATCGGTGATGGGTGGATTAGCTTTTGCCCTAAGCTCTTATAACATCATTATTATCGACGCAGGCCACGTGACCAAGGCGCTGGCCATTGGTTTCATGCCCCCGGTTTTGGCCGGTTTGCGATTGTTGTTTACGGGGCGCTCCTTTGGGGGATTGGCGACGTTGGCCTTGGCCTTGGCGCTGCAATTGTACGCTTACCATTATCAAATTACCTATTACCTGGGTCTCATGATCGTCTTGTACGTGATCTATGAGCTTATCGAACACGTGCGTCGTGGTGTATGGATGAGTGCCGTGAAAGCCTCGGCCTTGGCCTTGTTGGCGCTAGCCTTGGCCTTGGGCTCCAATTGGACGCATTTTGCGGTAACCAACGAATACGCCAAAGAAACCATGCGTGGCGGTTCCGATTTGAAGCGATTGGAGAAAGGCAGCGATGACGGCCTGGATCGAGAGTATGCCCTCAAATGGAGCAATGGAATTGCCGAAGGCGGCACCGTCCTTATTCCGAACCTGATGGGAGGCGCATCGCAAACGCCCTTGGATACCAATAGCGCTACCTACGAAACCCTGATTTCGGCGGGGGTTCCTGAAGCCCAAGCCAAAGGCTTTGTGGAATCAGGGGTGCCCACCTATTTTGGGGATCAACCCGGTGTGGCAGGCCCCACCTATTTTGGTGCGTTGATGATTTTTCTTTTTGTTATGGGTTTATTGACGCTTAAGGGCTCGTTGAGGTTTTGGCTCTTGGCCTGCGTGATCTTTTCTTTTATGCTTAGCTGGGGACGGAACAGCCTGGCGCTCACAAATTTTTTCATGGACTATCTTCCTTATTACAACAAGTTTCGCGCTGTGGCCATGAGTTTAGTAATGGCCAGCCTTGCGGTTCCTCTGCTTGGTGTTTTGTTTGTGAAAGCTTTGTTGAATAGCGAGATACCCAAGGAAGAATTGGAGAAGAAACTCCGTGGGGCAGGTATCGCTTTGGGGGGATTGTGTTTGTTGTTGGCAGTTGCTGGGTCTATGTTTTTTGATTTCTCGGCCCCAGCGGTGGATGATGCCGAACAATGGAAAGGCATCAATGGCCTGGTGGATGCTATTCGCGATGATCGGGAATCGCTCTTGAGCAAGGATGCCTTCAAATCTTTTCTAGTAATCGGCCTTGGCTTTGCGGTGATATGGTATTATGTACAAGGTAAAGTCAAAGGCACTCAATTAACCTGGGCTCTTCTCTTGATTTCCACGGTGGACCTGTGGTGGACCGATCGTCGTTATTTGTCGGCGGAGGATTTTGAGCGCAAAAGCCGTTTGGAAATACCCTTTGAGATGACGGAAGCCGACCGGGTCATTTTGGACGAAGAAGGTCGCCTGGCCCAGAATGGTACAGGAAACCTCTATTACAGGGTTCTGGATTTTGGTCAACAGAATCCATTCAACGAGAACAGGGCAGGTTATTTTCACAAATCCCTGGGGGGTTACCATGCCGCCAAACTATCCCGTTTTGAGGATGTCAAAAACAATTACCTTGGAGGAAACGGGAAAGGCCCTCAACAAAATTTGTTGGATGCGTTCAATGTGCGTTGGATGATTTATCCTCCGCAACAGCAGGGTCAGGGCCCGGTTGCTGTACCTAATCCCGGGGCTATGGGTAATGCTTGGCTTGTGAGGGAGTTGCGTTTGATGCCCGATGCCCGTGTTGAATTTGATTCGCTTGCAGGAACAGATTTGCGCAACGTCGCGTTGATGGACAAGTCGATGGCAGGCACTTTGCAAAGCAGGACTTATGCAGTGGATTCGCAGGCCTTTATTCGCTTGAGTGCCTATGCACCGGATACCTTGTCGTACAAATACCGTAACAATGCACCATCTCTGGCGGTATTTTCGGATATATACTACAACAAAGGATGGAATGCCTATTTGGATGGCCAGCCAGTACCTCATCTTCGTGTAAATTACTTGATGAGGGGTTTGGCATTGCCCGCGGGATCTCATCGCGTGGAATTCCGTTTTGAGCCGTCCACGTACTTACAAGGCGAGAAAATTTCTTTGGCCTTCAACCTGGCGTTGTTCCTAGTCGTGGCCTTGGGTTTTTGGAAATCACAATCCGAAACAGGTTCTTCAGGACAGGCATTATGAGTAAACCTCTTATTCTAATCTGCAATGATGACGGGATCACCGCGCCAGGCATTCGGGCTTTGGTTGAGGCAGTTCGTGACCTTGGGGATTGCGTGGTGGTTGCTCCAGACAAACCACAATCAGGGATGGGTCATGCCATTACTATAGGGAATCCTTTGAGGGTATACGCTCAGCATGGTTTGTTCGGGGATATTCCAGCTTACCAAACCAGCGGTACACCCGTGGATTGTGTGAAATTGGCGGTGGATCAAATCCTTCACCGCAAACCAGATTTGCTGGTTTCGGGGATTAACCATGGTTCCAACGCCTCGATCAATGTGATTTATTCCGGCACCATGTCGGCAGCGGTGGAGGGTGGAATTGAAGGGATTCCCAGTGTTGGTTTTTCCTTGTGCGATTATGGGTTGGAAGCAGATTTTGCACTTTCATTACTTATAGCGCGTCGTGTTGCGGAGGCTGTTTTGCATCACGGTCTCATGCCAGGAACCTTGCTTAACGTGAATATTCCGCGGATTGACCCTGTGCAATTTCGAGGTCTCAAAGTGGCGAGGCAGGCGGCTGCCAAATGGAAAGAAAATTTTGAGGAGCGTCGTGATCCTCATGGCAAAGCTTATTATTGGATGACCGGCGAATTTGAATTGATGGAAGAGCGGGAGGATACGGATGAATGGGCCTTGCGGAACGGATACGCTTCGGTGGTGCCGGTGCAATTTGACTTGACCGCTCACCATGCCTTGACGGGTTTGCAGGATTGGGGGATGCAGGCCTGGCGATTGCAGGATGGTTTTTGATGCCCATGGCCGCCGAGACTCGTTTTTGGACCACGGTAGCAGGCCGCAAAGGCTTTGCGGCGGGATTGGTAGGACCTTGGGTAATCATGGGGCTGTACGTGGTGTTTCGTCTGCAGGTGGGGTCGACGGAGGATTCCGACATAACTGCTGCGCCTGCTGTCTCCGAATGGTGGCGTTTACTTTGGGGTTCCGGCTTGTTCGGGCCGCTATTGAGTTTGGCAGTGTTACCGAATTTGGCGTTGTTTTGGTGGAATTTGTACCGCCAATCCGAAGAAGGCGCTGGCGGGGTTTTGGTGGCGACGTTTGTTTACGCGTTGGTGGTGGTGGCGGTTAAATGGTTTTTTTGATATTGAGAAATTTCCCTTGGGTGGTTGATTTCATACGGTCATGAAAATTTATTGTATTGCCGGGGAGGCTTCCGGGGATATGCACGGGGCGGCCCTCCTTCAAGAAATTCGGAGAAGATACCCTGCCGCGACGTTGAGAGGTTGGGGAGGGTATTTGATGGAGGCAGAGGGGATGTACCTGGTCCGGCATTACCGTGAGACGGCTTTTATGGGCTTTGTGGAGGTGGTGCGCAACTTGGGCAACATTCTTCGCCTGCTTCGAGATGCCCGTGCCGATATTCGAACCTATGCCCCGGATTTACTAATTCTGATTGATTATCCGGGATTCAATTTACGTATGGCCCGATTTGCCAAACGCCTGGGCATTAAGGTGGTGTACTATATATCGCCCCAACTGTGGGCCTGGAAAGAAGGCCGGATTCAAACGGTACGGGACTGTGTTGATCAAATGTTATGTATTTTACCCTTTGAACAGGATTGGTATGCTCAACGCGGGGTGTCGGTGCATTATGTAGGCCATCCTTTGGCGGATCGTGTCAGGCCCTGTTCCCCTGCCCAGAGGCTCGGACACCGCGAGGCTTTGAGTGCGAATTCTCCTATGCCTACAACGTCGCCATGGGTAGCCTTGTTGCCGGGAAGTCGTTTGCAAGAGATTCGTAAACACCTTCCAATCATGTTGAAAACGGTGAGGTCTATGCAAGGGGTTGTCGCAGCTGTGGCCATGGCT
>Ga0194128_10005847_pt1 | contig 16950 bp, 9 predicted proteins | sample TA2KigCa65mmetaG_FD_148650 | JGI IMG/M metagenome (GOLD analysis project Ga0194128, IMG submission 148650) | Freshwater microbial communities from Lake Tanganyika, Tanzania - TA2015037 Kigoma Deep Cast 65m | ecosystem: Environmental > Aquatic > Freshwater > Lake | place: Tanzania: Lake...
AAACCTATTAGATAAAAATGAGATTTTTGTCTCATTTTAAATCTTCAAGGGTGTAAACCATACGATAAACAAAAATAATATCAGAATTTCTCATAAAGTCTTTTACTCAAAAAGAATAAATGCATCCCAATCTATCGGTACAGATTTTGGTGATGGTTTTTTATTTTGCTTTTTAATCTTCTTTTTAGGTACTTCTTCTGGTAATTTGTCTTTCGTAATTGTCTCTTTAATAAACGTATCAAAAGCGACAACATTTTCAGTAGCATTATGACGCGTATAATATTCGATCGGCATCATTCCTTTCTTTCTATTCTCTTCTTTGATTATATATTCATCAAATATTTTATCCGGATTCTCAACGATCAATTCTAAAAATTGAGTCGCAGGTTTCATAATTTGATTTGTAATATAAAACAGATAATCTAATTTTAAGTCATTTTCATTAACATAATCTGGCGTTTCAATTCGTTCACCTTGTAATTTAACCTCCTTCTTTGTCTCGATATACACATAAGGTATTCGATCGTTACACTCTGGTTTATTTCCGGGATCCCTTTGGCCTAACCGTTGTGCTAATGCTACATGCGCTAAAGCACAATCAACATCATCCCATCCCCATACGCCTTTTTCTCCAATAGCATGAATAATCTTACCTCTATCATTACGTTCTGGTGTTTTCTTCAAACCCGAATATGAACCTCTCAAAGTCTTTGTAACAATAAAACGATCCATTTTATATTTACCAGTAATAATTTTCTTCAAAATATCTCTAGCCATTTTAACAGCACCCTCAGAACTATTCTTATTCAAAATCTGATCGATAATATTACCACATACTATCTTAACTATTTGAGCATTGTCACGTCTCTTCAATACAATACCCATACACTTTTGATAAAATTTATTTGGATCTCTTTCATATAAATTTCCCACATAACGCTTCTTTGTTAAAATAATTAATGGATACATAACTTTCTCATAAGCTTGTGCCATCGGTGGAGGTAATAACGCCGTAATTAATATACTTCCCCATACACCTAATTGAATTGCTATCTCTAACGCCTTTTTATCTTTTAGTATGATGCCATCCTTTGTTATGATCGTCTTGAAAAACACACTATCCGTGTCCCCATAGATCGTCTTTAGATCCAAATCCATACCTTTTAATAACATATTTATAATTTCATAGAACTTTTCTCTCATCTCATCTTTATTTTTACATAAAAATTCATCCTTTTCCCTCACAATGAATTTTTTTTCCGGAATTACAAATTTCTCATCTGTACATACATGCAATTTTGTACCATCACTCATAGTTATATTTGTCGGATAATACGTATAAATTTCATTGAATAATTTGTCATATTTCTTCTTATTTGTCAACGCTAATTTTATCAATGTTTGATATATATCCTCAATAAAATGTTTCGAAAATTGTAGCATTTCTCTTCCAGTCGCAGTTGTTGATGCAGCAATCTCTTTACGATATATCGGACTTGTTGGTGCTCCAGTTTGACCATATAACGAATTAGCCGTAATTTTATAAGCGAGTTGAAGACCATCCCATATAGCCTTTTTAAATGGATCTTTTTCAGCATCCATAAGATCTTTGTATTTCTTTCTCGCATCTAATAACTCTTGCAAAATCTCTGGTAATATACCCTTCGACCCATCTAAGTTCTCCGCAAATCTACAAGTAGTATACGTACCATCATTGTTTCTATAAGTAATTACATGATAACGATAACCCGGAAGATTATCATAATTAGAATCTGTAACATGCATCTCATGAGATAAATTACGCAATCTCATCGCATTCGGATACAAACTTGAAAAATCTAAAACTGGAATCGGCTCAAAATGAACAGCCTTCTCCGGAGGAAATACCGTAGCTCCTTCATAACCTACATTTTCTTCTTCCTCCTCATCATCTTCATCATCATACCACCTATTCATATGATGAACAATTGCATTTGCTACCTTTTCAATATTATCGGCATTTTGTTTATCTTTTTCATTAACATTTTTTGGATTTTTCTTTTTTAATACCGGAATTAAATGTTCCCTCTCTCTGCATTTTTTTGATACTAAACTAAAAATCTTAACTCCTTGCCCTCTCAAAAATAAATATGATAACGGTACATTACATACAATCGCCATACCTATATTGTTGGCAAGTACTTGAAGTTTAGATATAATGCGATTACAAAGCGCACAATCTTGTACACAATATTTGGCTATAAGTGCACGGTCATCCGGACTTCCTTCTTGTAATCTAAAAATATCACTTGGTTTAATATCATCTTTTGCTTGGCACCACCATACTTTATATTTCTTATTTGAACCAAATAATTCATTTTTATCCAATTTACCCTTGATAATAATCGCCTCTTGATCTAATTGTTTGATTTGGAATTTTTGTCCATCTTGATATAAATTATCAGTTATACCATCGAAATAACAAAGAGTAACATAATTTCCAACAGTTAATCCTTTTACAGATTTGGTTTTTATAACGGTAGTATTATTATCCTCATTTACTTCAATATCCGCAACAATATCTTTAATAAAATTAGATGCAACGGAATCTAGTTTATATGATGGAAGTTTAAAATCTCTCTGAACAACTTTCATTAGATCCACAATTACTCTTCCGGTCATTTTGTAATATCTCAATTTATTATCGCCCAATGCAGAAGATGATAGTTCTTGTTTCACAAATTGACATACTTCGCCTTTGACTCGTGATAAACGAGAAAACTTTGTAAATATATCTAATTTTTGACTTCTCTTCATCAAATATTTAAAATCAAAACCAAATATATTATAACCGGTAATAATATCAGGATCTGTTTCTCTTATTGTTCGCGAAAAAGCTAATAATAACTCTTCTTCAGTGGGAAACCATTCAACTATTGCATCCGGTAACGATGTAGTTTTATTTAATGTTAATATCCTTTTTTCATAACACTCAGTTTCACCAAATCGTGAATAAGTTATACCTATTTGAATTACCTTATCACCATCTCTTTTTGGTTTCGGAAAAGTTCCATCTTCTGAAGTACATTCAATATCAAACGATGCAATTACTAGTTTGCGAATATCATTATCATCAACTTTATCAACATCAGTCCATCTACATTTATAATTATAATGGGCCGTAGTTGGAGTAATATCAAAATCCATCAAATTGTTTTTCTTTATGGATACCCAACCTACTGAAGATAATTGTCTGATATGCATAAATCTGATAAAAGGTTGTATATTTGATTCATATATTCTTAATTTGATTGGTCTGCGACTTAATTGTGGAACTTTTAGTTTTTTACTAAAAGCCCTATCATATGATTTCATCGCTATATGACTTTTAAATGTTAATTGCAAATATTTGAATTTTTTATAATTAGTAAACCCATCAAATTTGTATTTTTCCACCACTTTGAAAGATTTCAATCCATCTACATTTTCTTTCGGGAATACTCTCTTTTTACATGCATCGATAATATATTGGATTGAACTATCTCGCCAATTACTATCTATTTCAACAAAGAAAAACGGAGAAAAATCTTCAATTTGTAAATATACATTTTTATCCTCTTTTGTTTTACCAAATAATCTTATTTTATACACCTTATTTCCGCTCATATCATCATCATGGAAATCATCCCAATCAATAATTTGAAACTTCAAATCATCCGTCATAATTGGCTATTTATCTTATGATTACTTATAAGACTTTGTTTAAGAACGAATAAATATCAAACTTTTTGTAAGAAATTATCAATTTCTATAAAATTTGATATTTGGTTGTATTAATATTTCCTAATACATAATATAGTATTAGAACTTGTTATGGAGATAAATAAACATAGATATCAGCTTATAAAACCGTTCACTAGTGATAAGGTATATGAAACAACAGATCTCAAAAGGGGAGCAAAAAAATGCTATGAAGAATTGAAAACGAAACAAGAGATAAATGATGCAAGAGAATTTGCCATTATGAATATAGATACATATGAAGTCTTTCGATTCGCAATTATAAAACCACAAACTGGTGGTGAAATTCCATTGGTAGAAGAGGAACATCCCGCAGATCTACATTCGGAATCTCAACTCGATCGCATCGAGAGAAAATTAGACCAATTGTTACAAAAAGATATCGATAACGACTCATTACAAACAGGTGGTAGATTTCATAAATTAACGGCCTTACAAAAAGCAAGATTTATGTTCCCACCATCAAAAAAACTGAGAGAAAGTCCGAGCATGCTTAAAATTGATGATGAAACAATGACGTATATCACAGATTATAAAACATCAGAACGTATTATCCAATTTATCGAATCACATCTCGATGATATTGATTTAAGATATTTAACATTAGTAGATGCTACTGGCGGGGGAGGAGGTGATACGATTAATTTCGCAAAACGTTTTAAACATGTAATTTCAATAGAAAAAGATCCTGCTAGATATAACTTTTTAGTCAACAACATAAGTGTTTACGATCTTAAAAATGTTACAACAATTAATGGCGATAGTATGGCTATCATACCAAAACTAGATGTGTTCGATGTTGTATATATAGATCCTCCTTGGGGTGGTAAAGGTTATAAAGATAAAATAAATCTCCGTTTGAAATTTGGGGATTTTGATTTAGAAGATGCAATATTAATGATCATGAATAAAGAATTAACATTGGCACCACCAAAACTCGTATGTTTGAAACTACCGAGAAATTACGATTTACAATACCTTTATCAAAGAATGAAAAATGAAGGATTCGATGATATTTATATCGATAAACTTAATAAAATGAATATTGTTATTATTATGAATAAAAATAGATAAATTTATGACATTTCACTATCATTATCTTCCTCAGAATCGAACATTGAAGGTTGGCGCTTTTGATAGAATAATATATAACCACCATCATCAACCACTTCATCCTTTACTTTATCCTTATCAATATGTAATGCATCATCATCATTAAATTCATACCATTCATTATTAATTGGACTTTTTGTATAAGCGATATAGTGGCCTCCATAAAGATATCCACTATGATGTACAACACCGTATAAATCATATACATTATCTCTTATGTTATAAGGTGATGTATAATCTTTGAGATTGAGATCATTAATTGGAAAATCAACATATGTTCCATTTTTTGATGTTGATGCATATGTATTGGTGAATCTTTTGAGTTGGATAATAAGTCTATCAGGAATATGCCATATCATTGTACGTTTTGCTGCGTCAGTTTTTGCATTACAAATATCACAACTGTATTGATTCTGACCACAAAGTAATTCTGTCACGCCAAAATGTTTTAAACAATCATCTAATGTACACTCTTTAACCTTCTCAATTATAGAAAGCGGGAGAATATTAAACGGTTCGAATGTAAACACTTTATTTTTACAAACAGTACATTCAATCTCAGTTAAAAATAAACCGGTAAATATATCGATAATTACAGAATGATTTCCCTGAAGATGATTCCTCCAAAATAATAATGAACTACATATAGCATCCTCACGCTGATGTGCTTTACGATATTTATTATATTCTTCACTGATTCTAATTTTATCTTCCACCGGAATGACAGAATTTGCTAAATCACGAACAAAATTACTTCTAATCGCACTATATCCTTCGACATCTTGTTCTAATTTTTTAATTTCTATTTTAACATCCGTTTTGGTTTCTTCATGAATGCAATCCAAAATAAAATTGAGAATTTCCTGACTATCATTTTGTTGTCCACCCTTAAATGTTGGATTCATATTACCAATTATTTCTTTGAAAGTTTTTGGTTTAATTATACAATTGATTCTCCACATCATTGTCAAAATTTTATAAAGATTATACGTTATACTGTGTTTGAAGCGTTTGCGTATTGTTCCTAATTTAATTGATACATCCGCACCTTTCGGAAGATTTAACATACGTCGTTTCTCTTCACTTATTTGATGAATAATACCAGTACGTAATTCATCCTTAAAATGGCGATTTACTAAATACGATACCAAAAGATCAGTAGATGCAATACACTGTAATACTGCATTCATGTAACATGTATTACCCAAATTCTGTAATCCAGCCAATCCTTTGACTGTAACAGAACGTCTTTTTGTCTCTATATCATCATCCTTCGATTGAGTATAAGTTGTACCGGATGATATTCGATCATCAGTTGCGACCTTATAGGTTGTACTCATTGATATCCATTATTTATTTCATTTAACATCATTGATTATAGGTTTTTCAATTTTTTTCAAAAAAATTGAAAGAAATATTATTAATATATTTGATTTACAAACTATTAAAATTCTCTTATGCATGCTATTATTCACGCATATAACTACACTCAAGAAATGATCAAAAAACAAAATGATAAAGTTAATAAATTTATTAATTTTTGTAATACAAAATTTCGAATGATTTTTCCTATCCGAGTATTTTTAATGTATTATTTAAACCGGATAGAAATTTCATGAAAACAATCATTCATAAATATCACGTTAATAATATATAATTGATGTCACTAAATGAGAATATTATAGAACAATTTAAATTATTAGCCAAACAAATTAAACTAGATATTGACTATTCATCTGGAAAGGAACAGATGGTACATATGTTTAGATTAAAATCAATAATGACTGTTATTAAAATTTTAACAAAATACACAGATAAAATTACATCTTCGATACAATTAAAAGGTATTTCTGGAATTGGTAAAGGTACATTAGAAAGAATAGATGAAATTCTTAAAACGGGCAAATTATCAGAAGTTAAATTAACATCATTAGATGAACAATATATTAGATATTTAGATGAACTCGAAGATGTATTTGGTATCGGAAGAAAAAAAGCATATGAATTATTTACGATTCATGGTGTCAAATCTGTTGACGAATTAAAAACAAAATACGAAAACGGAGAAATAAAACTTCCAGATAATATCGCTAAAGGATTAAAGTACGTTGGTTTAATAAAAGAAAATATTCCAAGAGAAGAAATAGATGAAGTTAATTTATATCTCATGAAAACAATATTATCACTCGATAATAAATTATTTGGATTAATATGCGGTTCATATCGCAGATTACAATTAACATCAAATGATGTTGATATTATTATTGTTCATTCGGATGTTATAACCAAAAATGATGCAAAATCATCACCAAATTATCTCAACAAACTTATCAATAGAATGAAAAATGATAAATTTATAATAGATTCATTAACGAGCGAAGATGTTCCAACTAAGTATATGGGTATATTTAAATGGAAGGATAATCCACATAGACGAATAGATATTCGATTCATACCATATGAATCATATTATTCAGCGACCTTGTATTTTACTGGAGGAAAAGATTTTAATAGGAAAATGAGACAAGTGGCTGTTAATAATGGATATGTATTAAATGAATACGGATTATTTGATGAAAAAGATAATATGATATTAGTTTCATCAGAAAAGGATATATTTGATGAATTAGGTATGGAATATGTTACACCGGATAAACGGATATGATTATAATTGTGTTTTAATAATTTCATCTGTAATATTTTTCGCCAATTTATCGCTATTAATATTTTTATATGAAGTATCATATATAAACTCTTTATTAATTTTGAATTCTGTGAATATTTTATTCTTCTCATCATCTAAATATCTCGCATAATCACGTATATAATCTAAAATTCTATTATTTGATGTATAAATTTTTAATATCTTTTCGCCAGCTTTCTCTATTAGCTCTTTCTCTGAAATATTTAAATCAATATTACTCAATTTCGTATCAATATACCAAGTACACCATGCTAAACAGTAACCAACCGGATCTCCCAATTTCTTTTCATTTGGATCAGAATCGGAACTTATTGTTTGAAATAAACCACGTTTCAAATAATCACCGGGTCTATAATAAGTTATTTTATCTTTTACGATACTATTAAACAGTTTAATTATAATATCATCTAAAAAATATCCATCTAATATATCAGTCACTCCGTAAGGTTCAAATCTTCTTATCGAATTATCTTTTTTATCGAATAAAATAATATTAGCATGGGTACCTGTTGAATTTGGAATTAAAGTAACTTTTAATAAAATAAAACGTTTCGAACTATCATATAATTTTTTTAGTATGTATTTTAACTTTGGATGTATGTAATATAACGTTTTACTACGCCAAATAATTAAATAAGGTAATAACTCATAAAATAAATGACTGTATAAATCAATCATACCCTTGAATAGATTGGCAATATTATCATATTCGATATTTTGTGCTTCTAATAACCATTTGTCGTAATCATACTGTTTATCATTCTTTATTTGTAACGGAATTGCAACTTCCTTGTATTTTCGTAATAAATATAATGTATATATCGATCCGTGAATTAAATCAGAATTAAATAACCCAAAATCTGTTTTATTGGTTTCGGGAATATTTATATTATTACTCAAATCTAATATCATCGGTTTATTCGTTTTTCTATTCTCTTCAATTAATTTTGTAAAGAGGTATATATCATCATTATTAACGTATTCCACAAAACTGCTTTTTAAATCGACATTAAACTGTTTACCTAATAATATATCATAGTATCGTTTCCATAACCCATATTTGAATAATAAATGTAATGGAGTTTGATTATTGATGTTCAGTGAATTAATATTTGATATTTTAATTAATTTTGTATTTATATCGTTCATTGATTCTTTATTTTTAAGTTTATGTTCGATTGTCAAAGCATAATGTAAAGGTATATTTCTGTATCTATCAACAATATCGGGATCAATATTATAATTCAATAATAATCTAACCACATCAAATAGTTTGTTATTTAATGCAACACAGATTGGTATATAATCATTCTCAGACGCACCATAATTCGGATCTATTTTGTGATCTAATAATATTTTTAATGTATCTTTATCATTCATACCAACTGCTACATTGATTGGTTTAAAATATTTAACATCTTTTTGTTCTAGATCGATATTAGTATTATTGATAAGATATTCAATACAATCTTTGGATTTGAATCTAATCGCTGTATGGAGTGGTGGTGATGTCTTTGGTATATCTAGTGCAATTTTATTTTTAATCAATAGTTTAAATATATTAAAATATGCATCATCATTAATAGATCTAATAATAATATCGTTTAACAATGTTTCACCTTTTCCTTTAATAATATTTATTTGATCGATATAATTATGTTTTATCATTATTTTCAACAGTTTATCTAATATTAATAATCTATCTATCGCCAAATGTATTGGTAATTCTCCGTCATCATTCATTAGAACAAGAATAGTATGATATTCTGTCGCAACAGTGATACTCAAATCATCCCAACCATTTCTTATTAATAAATGTAAACAATTATCTCCATTTTTATTACCGATACTCAATCCGATATTCTTATTGTTTAAAAGTGTATTTATTACTACTTTGTTTCCACGGATACACGCTAAATGCAAAATATTATTACCATCTAAAATATATTCATTAATATTACCCTTTAATTTGTCAATTGCATCATTCCATCTATTATTATTAATTAATGATATTATATCGTTCATTATAATATCGTTATTGAAAATGAAATTACTTATGTAATGAAATTACTTATGTAATGAAATTACTTATGTTTCATTTTATCGAGATAAAAAGCAGGTGTAATATTGACCATTATAGCATTCTCTAATACTCTCTGTTCAATCATTTTATGTATTTCAAATCCTGCCATACGTCGTCGTAAAAGTGTTGTCGTTTCTTCTTGTGTTGCATCATCTTTATTATTCGTCGTAATTGATTTTATTACTATTTTATCTATCTTTGTTAATATCGGTTCTATAATCAATCTTCTTATTTTTTCTGCATTTTTATCAACTACCCATTTCTGTGTACCATCTGTAGTTTCACTTATGATATAATTTAGTCTTGCCACATCAGAACTCCATAATGTTTGTTCTTTCGGATCACTTTTATGATAATGTTTAATTATAGCATCAGAAATATATTGTGGCAGAGTTTTATTTCGATATCGAAAAACTAACATACCAAAAAAAACATCATCTGAATCATCTCCTTGTAATAGATCTGGATTATAAGCTATCATTTGGGATGGCATGTATTGTTTTTGTAATAAAAACTTCATGGAGCTAACTGAAGTTACAGCGACTTTTCCCGCTTCTTCTGTTAATTTTTTATAATGATCTTTTGTATCCTTTATTTCTTTTAATTCTTCTTTTAATTTTATAAGTTCATTTTCAACCGTATCTTTCATTGGGCATATTTTTAAATGTTTGGTTAGACCACACATTCTTTGAAACATACCATGGCAATATTGACACGTTAAATTATGCGTTTTCATTTTTGGAATATCTAATTCATCAATATTTAATTCATCAATATCATAATCTTTCATTGGACATATTTTCAAATGTTTAGTTAGTCCATTTGTGCTTTTAAAATTACTTTGACAATAATTGCACAATAAATCAAGTTTTTTAACTTTCATTGGGCATACTTTTAAATGTTTAGTTAGTCCACTTGTTCTTTGAAAATTACTATTACAATATTCGCATATTATTTTATCTCCGTTGTGTGGATTTGATTTATTTATAATATTTTCACCTTTCATCGGGCATAAATTCAAATGCTTTATTAAGCTACTTGTTCTTTGATAATTATTTTTACAATATTTGCATATCAATTTAAGTTTGTCAACATTTTCTTCTTTAGCATCCAATTGAGTGTTTATGTGCTTACTGGAATGCATATGTTTCACCCAATTACTCCCATCATCAGTAGTATATTTACATGATTTACATGTATATTTCATATAATTTTCAATATTATATAAAACTTTAAATATAATTGAATCTTCATGTAGTAGTTTAGTAGTTTTTATGAGTGGGGATTCGTCGCAAATATTTATGTTGTTATTATGATGATAATTTATAATTATTAATAAAAATCTTATAAACGGCATCATCATAGTGGGACGCTCGTGGGGATTTGTGGCGACCTGCGTGGGGATGAGTGGGGCGATACTTGGTATAGAGTGGGTAGCTTTCGGAAATTTTATGATGATTACATGAGGGAAACGCAAAAATATAATATGAAAATATTATGTTGTTATCATGTTGTTATATATCAATTTTGGGGATCACTTGAGTCGTGGGGATCAGTGGGGATATAGTTTTCTGTTATTGTGATACTTTTTTGCAAACACAAAAATGAACATACAAGAATTATACAAAAACACATATATATATACTATTTCATATTATAAACTCATTATAAATAACATATATATTTAATACAACGTTTAATGGTAAAAAATATTTATTATAAAACTACCCTAAACCAAGGTTTGACCACTCAAAAATATGGTAGTTTTAGAAAAAGTTGTTGGAATATGGTAGTTTTCTTTGGCTTGTATACTTTTTATATTTTAGAAGTTTTGGCAAAAAAGTCATTTTTTTGGAAAATTTAGAAGTTTCAAAAAAATAAATTATGAGTGTTTTTATTATACTATGATACTTTTTTTGTATTTTAATAGTGTAAAGTGTAAACGAAATTTTAGGAAAATCTCTTATGGTAGTTTTAATCTACACAAATAATTTGTGTAGACAAAATTAAAAATTTTTCTATTTTATTTTTTCGGTTTACACTCGCACCCGAGAATAATATAATATTATGAACATATATGACATTTTCATAATAGCATTAAATAGATAAAACTTGATGATATTTATGTATTTGTTTATATTAACTACCACACATCTCACATCCTTCTGCCTTCTTACCTATAATATATTTACACATCTTAATTGGAGGTTCAATTTCTTGTTCTATGTCTTCTGTTTTAGGTGGCTCTTGAATATTATTTAATTTATATGATTCGTGGATAATTTCCAATGCATTTTTGCTACCAGTTAAACGTTTAATATCATTGATATCAATACCAAATGATATTGGATTAACTGATGGATTAGTACGTAAATAATACATACCTGTTTTAAGTCCATTCTTCCAACCGTAAAAATGAGCAGAGGTTAATTTACCAAAATTAGGTTTTTCCATAAAAAGATTCATACTTTGACTTTGATCTATAAATGGACCTCTTTCAACTGCCTGTTGAAGTATACTTTTAAGTTTTAATTCAAAAGCGGTTTTATAAATATCTTTGATATCTTGTGGGATACATTCTATCTTTTGAATTGATCCATTGTTCAAAATAATTAATTTTCGTATATCTTCGTTCCAAATATTTAATTCTAATAGAGTCTTTAATAAATGTTCATTGATAACTATAAATTCACCAGCAAGAGTTGTGCGTACAAATATATTAGTCATATACGGTTCAAATCCTTCATAATTACCCATAATTTGCGATGTACTAGCGGTAGGCATAAGTGCTGTTAATAAGCTATTTCTTGTACCGTATTGCATTACTTCTTGTTGTAATTTATCCCAATCATAACCCATTAATAAATCTTCATTTTTCAATCCCCACAAATGAAATTGGAATTCTCCTCGTGAAAAGGGTGATCCTTGGAATGTTTCATATCTACCGTGTTTTTTGGCTATCTCTTTTGTTTCAGATAAGCATCCAAAATATATTGTTTCAAATATTCGTTTATTTAAATCTCTCGCTTGATCTGAATCAAAAGGATATCCCATAAGATTGTATACATCCGCTAATCCTTGCACACCTATTCCTATTGGTCGATGTTTGAGATTAGAATATTTAGCCTGTTTGGTTGGATAATAATTTCTGTCAATAATCTTATTTAAATTTCTTGTTGATACGCGACATACTTCTAATAATTTCTCATGATCATAAGTTTTTCTTCCATTGTTATCTTTAATAAAACGTGGTAAACATATTGATACAAGATTACATACTGCATGTTCTGTTTCGCTCGAATACTCAACTATTTCGGCGCATTGACCTGTTAAAATACCATTAAACACACCCATATGTCTTTTTGATTCTGTAAAACAATAAGTATCAACATTTTGAAACGATTGTGTTATTGATTCAATTATTGGGAATTGTTCCGCATTTCTTTGAGGTTTTCTTAATATTATATTTAATCTCTTTGGATTAAAACCATGTTTCAATAATTTATATACCCCTGATGAACTAATTAATAATCGCCAAATTTTTTGACATTTGAATAATTTATGTCCACCTTTTCCATCAGGTAATTTTTCCATTCTTTCACGTTTGTTTAATGTTATTTTACTTTCAATACCTAACGTATGAAGCATATAACGTATATCAACTAAAAATTGATGATTTATATTAGTTATTTGAATACTTTCATTTGTACCATTTCTCGCAATCGTTCCATCAGCATCACACAAACCTGCCAACCATTCTAATCTTACATTTGTATTCGCTAATAATGGGACTTTAAATTTTTCATCTAAATCTTTGGGCAATACAATATCATATCTATCGATTGATTTATTATATGTATAACTTTCATAATCGAGATATTTCAACAAGTTTTTCTTATTACCATATAAATATGCTTTTGGATACTTAATTGTGTTTGAATAATTATCATAATAAGTGCCATCTCCACAAAAGAAACCATGTGTATATGAATATTTCCAATCATCATTTTCGTCATAATTGATAATTTTTGGTAATGTTAATTTAATTAGCTTATCACCCATTTTGAGTTGATCAGCTGAGAGTTCTAATGATTTATTATTGACTGATTTATAAAATTTATGTTCGGGAGTACAATCGAGATATGAACCATTAGATAATGTTACTCTTATTAAATTTTTATTTGTTCCTGTTTTTTTAATTGTTACCTTACTCCATTCATGACCGTTCCATACTTTTACTTTTTTATTTTCTAATGATTTTATATCGTAATAACCTTCTGATGTTAATATTTGTGTATCCCCATGAACGCATAAATTTGACGATCTAATCGTTCCCAAATTCTTTTGATTAGATTTACGATTGGCATGATCTTTATAAAGCATATACGGAAATCCTGATTCAATTTGGCATGTTAATATATGATTCCATAGTTCTCTCGCTTTGATTTGTTTGGTAAATTTCTTTTCTGTTTCATATTTAGTGTAAAGTTTATCAAATTCATCACCGTATACCAATTGCAAATTAGGGCATGCATCTGGGCACATTAGAGACCAAACACCATCTTCCTCAACCCGTTTCATAAAAAGATCGGGTACCCATAATGCTAAAAATAAATCTCTCGCTCTCATTTTTTCTGAACCGGTATCTAATCGTAATTCGCAGAAATCGAAAATGTCACTATGCCACGGTTCAATATATACAGCTATAGAGCCATTTCTCTTTCCGCCCTGATTTACGGATTTAGCTAAACTATCTAACTCCTTACACCAAGTTATTATTCCTTCAGTTTGACCTTTAACGGATCTTATTACCGATCCTCTTGCTCTTACAGCTGAAACATGTACACCAATACCTCCAGCATGTTGTGAAATATATGCGCATGATTTCATTGTTTTACCATAAATACTTTTAATACTGTCTTCCATAGGTAATAAGAAACAAGATGATAATTGAGGTCTATTTGTTCCTGCTTGAAAATATGTTGGACTTGCATGAGTAAAGTATCGGTTTGATAATAAATCATAAGTTTCAAAGACTGCTTTTAAGTTTTGTCCGTGAATTCCGATAGCCGTACGCATAAACATATGTTGTGGGCGTTCAATGATGTACGGTTGTTTATTATGATATACGCGAAATAGATACGCTTTTTCTAAAGTCTTGATTCCAAAATAATCGAATAGATTATCTCTGTTATAATCTATCATTTCTTGAATTTTATCGTGATGTTTAACCATTATTTTATAAACTTCTTGTGATATTGATGGAGAATGTTGTCCAGTAACATCAACATCAAAATATAATGTATTTGCAATATCTAATATATTATCGTATGTACACTTATGTAATCTTTCGATTGCAATTCGTGATGCCAATTTATTAAAATCAGGATGAAAACTCATTTTAGCAACACAATGATCAGAAGTATAATTATATAATACGTTTAAGCTTTCCTTTCGAGGAAGGCGTTGATATATCGAGTCCGTTAGCTCTTCGACATTAATATATGATTTATCAACATCTCCAATATGTTTAGAGATAAGGTCAAAAATCATATCACGTGTAATATCAACTTTGTCATAAAGGAACCCATTAAAATGATCCGCCATACGTTTAGTACTAAGTCCATCGCTCATAACGGAGATAATATTTAGGATCAATTTTTTTATTAGAAAAATCTTATATAACTTGATTTAAGCCGAACCGATAAATTCGAATCTTCGGACTTTTAAAAAATGATCAAAAAAATATATCAAATAATTCTTCTAGAAAGAGAAAAAAATTGATTTAAAATAGGTAAAACCAATAACTCATTATAAAATATACGCCATATATATAACCTATCTTGAATGCAAAATGTTAATGATGATTTAGATGAGGAACTCCTCAATGAAGAAAATTTCAGATTTACTCTTAAACCGATCAATCCTCGTTATAAAATATTTTGGGATCTTTATAAAAAACAAGAAGAATGTTTTTGGAAGGCAGAAGCGGTCGATTTCTCGAGAGATTATCAAGACTTTCTCACATTAACACCAGAGGAACAGTATTTTGTCAAAATGGTATTAGCATTTTTCGCTGCGAGTGATGGTATTGTTAATTTTAATCTGCGAAAACGATTCTTAAACGAGATCATGGTAACTGAAGCACAGACTGCATACGGTTTTCAACTTATGATGGAAAATGTGCATTCGGAGTTGTATTCGGACATGTTAATTAATATTATTAAAGATCCTGTTGAGCGTGATTTCTTATTTAATGCAATTAAAAATATTCCTATTATCAAAAAGATGGCTGATTGGACTTTTAAATGGATCGATAGTCCAGATAGTATAGCTCATCGTATTATTGCATTTGCAATAGTAGAAGGAGTATTTTTTAGTAGTGCTTTCGCCGCAATATTTTGGCTCAAAAAAATGAGAAGTCAAGGAAAGCTATTTATGGAGGGATTGGTTAAATCTAATAGATATATATCTAGGGATGAGGGCATGCATTGCAACTTTGCTTGCGCTTTATATACGTTTATTAAGCATAGAGTACCTAGTGATAAAGTTTATGAAATGTTTGATGAATCTGTTGAAATTAGTAAAGAATTTGCGATTGATGCAATAAGATGTGATATGATAGGTATGAATAATGATTTGATGGTAGAATATATTAAATATGTTGCTGATAGATTGTTAGTATCGCTAGGTTATGAAAAGAGATATAATGCTACAAATCCATTCGATTTTATGGAAACGATAAGTTTGCTGAGTAAGGATAACTTTTTTGAGAATCGTCCAGATTCATATCAACAAGCCCATAATGAAGAAAATAATGCTGGATGGAAATTTGAAATTCAGGAAGATTTTTAACAATTTTTAATGTTGTTTATCACAAGTCCAAATGTATTCTAATTTAATATTATTTTTATTCGCAGTGTTTATAAAAAGATTTTGTAAATATTCATAATCTGGTGTCTCATCAAATTTTAATTTTCTACAATACGTCAAATAATCAAAAAAACACGATGGCAATCCTTCACATAATGTTTCTAATTGTGTGAGTAATTTAACTTCTCCTATTTTATCCATTTGTGATAGTTTTTTACCTTTTTTTAATCCTTGCCATGGAAGGCATCCTTTGATTAGATAAACAAACATATATCCGGTTGATTCTAAATCGTCTCTTCTTGAAGGTTCTAAACCAAAGTGTATATTTAGACTAGCATATCTGGCAGTTCCTATCAATGATCTTTCTGATCTAAAATCTATATGTTTACCTTTGTTA
>Ga0194128_10005862_pt1 | contig 16923 bp, 7 predicted proteins | sample TA2KigCa65mmetaG_FD_148650 | JGI IMG/M metagenome (GOLD analysis project Ga0194128, IMG submission 148650) | Freshwater microbial communities from Lake Tanganyika, Tanzania - TA2015037 Kigoma Deep Cast 65m | ecosystem: Environmental > Aquatic > Freshwater > Lake | place: Tanzania: Lake...
GCGGCGGCGCGGTGGCGTGGACCATCGACGCAGCGCCGGCGCTGGCGCGGCTGGCGGCGGCGCGTCCGGCCGCAGCGGACGGCACGGCGGGGGGCGCGGTGCCGGCGGACGAATTCGAGCTCTCCGTGCTGGTGCGCAACGATGAGCAGGTCGCGGCCGCGCTGGCCGCCGGCGTGTCGCGCATCTACCTCGACTACCTCGACCGCGTCGGAATGGCGCAGGCGGTCGCGCGGGTGCGCGACGCCGGCCGCCGGGCGATTCCGGCGACGACGCGGATCGCCAAGCCGGGCGAGGAGGCGCTGCTCTCCCAGCTGTTCGGGATGGGCGGCTCCGGCGTCCTGGCGCGCCATCTCGGGGCGGTCGAGGAGATGGTGGCGCGGCGCGCGGCGGGCGACGCGACCGCCCGCGGGCTCGAACTGGTGGGCGACTTCAGCCTCAACGCCGCGAACGCGCTGACGGCGGAGCTGCTGCTGGACCGCGGCGTCGACCTGCTGACGCCGAGCTTCGACCTCGATGCCGAGCAGCTGCTGGCGCTGCTCGAGCGGATCGATCCGCGCCGCCTCGAAGTCGTGGTGCACCAGCACCTGCCGCTGTTCCACATGGAGCACTGCGTCTTCGCCCATCTGCTGTCGAACGGCGCCGACCACCGCACCTGCGGGCGGCCGTGCGAGAGCCATGCGATCGGGCTCGCGGACGACAAGGGCTGGCTCCACCCGGTGCTGGCGGACGTCGGTTGCCGCAACACGCTGTTCAACCATCGGCCGCAGAGCGCGGCGGAGTGGTTGCCGCGGTTCCGTGCCGCCGGGCTCGCGCGCTTCCGCATCGAGCTGCTGCGCGAGACGCGGGCTCAGGCGGTGGCGGTCATCGACCGCTACCGCATGGCGCTGCGCGGAGAACTCGGGGCGGCGGCGCTGTTCCGCGAGCTGAACGCGGAAGGGAAGTTCGGTGTGGTCGGCGTGACGCGCGGCACCCTGCCGGTGGTCGGTTGAGGGCGCGGCGGCCGCGATTGGCGATCTCGCAACCAGGCCGCGCGGCTCCGCTCGGCGCCGTCGCGGGTTGTTTCGACCGATGGGGCGCGGGACCGGCAGGCGTGACAGGGTTGCGGTTCGGTTACAGAACGTGCGCTGGCGCGTCACGTTCGACCTCACGGCGGACGCGAGCGTCCTCTCGCCGTCGAGCCGGCGCCCGATCGTCGAACGGATCCAGGTGCACGTCGACTTCTGATCGAGCTCGAACCGCCCCGCCGAGGCTTCGCTGCAGCACTCCGATCGCCCGCCCGCGCCGCGCGCGCCGGCGGGCGACGTCTTTCGCGACCGGGGGGGCGGTGGCGAATTCGCAATCACGGAGCGCGTCTCCGCTCGATTCCGCCGTGGCGCAGCGCCGGCCGCATGACCTGGCAGAGCGGAATCCGCAACTAGTATGGTGCGGTTGTCGATCTTATCTGAGCACCGCTTTCGGGGGCGTCCCCGGGTTCCGGCCCGAAATCTGGGGTCGACGGCCCCCGGGGGGATCCGGTTTGATGGGTCGGTTCGTGCTTTGCTCCAACCAGACGCGCCGGCTGGCTCTGAATTGGGCCAGAACCGGATGCGCGGACAGCACGGACCTGATTTCAGCCCTGCAATGCGGCCTCGCGAGCGGTGCCACGGCGCCGCTTGGGGCCCGACTGAGGAATCGGCGATGCGAACGACGCGATGGATGGTGGTGACGGCACTCGCTGCGGGTGGCGGCCTGATGAGTTGTTCGGGCGGCGGTGGGGGCGGCGGCACCTCCTTCAAGTCGATCGGCTCGCTCCTCGCGGTCGACTTCCTCGATCCGAACGACGTGAACAGCGAGGGCGATGCCGGTGGCGGCGCCAACCAGGACCTCGGGGTCGCGCCGCAGGCGTCGCCGCTGACGCAGCAGATCCGCTTCACCTTCAGCGCCGCGCCCGATCCGGCACGCATCAATTCGACGGTGCTGCCGATCCTCGGTGCCGACAACATCCCGGTCGCCGGGACCTACGCCGTCGACGGACCGGTGGTCACCTTCACGCCGACGCTGCCGGTGCGCGCCATCGCGACGACCGCGAGCGGCACGACCGACGACGGTGGCGCCGGACTCGACCTCAACACCGCCTACACCGTGCGCGTCGGCAGCCGGACTTTCTCGTTCGTCGCGGCGGTCGATGCCAAGCTGCGGACGCGCTATCCCGATCCGCTCGACAGCAAGGGGATCTTCATCAACTTCCGGACGATGCCGGCGGCGAACGCGAATGCGTTCCGCGGCGTCGAATCGCGGGCACCGAACCTGGTCGCGGTCGATCCGGTCGATGGCAGCGTCGGCATCTCGCCGAACCTGTTCAGTGATCCGGACGGGCTGTTCGCCCCCCGGCCGAGCTTCCGGCTCACGTTCGATGCGCCGATCAATCCCGATCCGACGCAGCTGAACGACACGATCTTCGAGCTGCTCGACCTCGATGATCGTCCCGGCAGCTTTCCTCTCGGCGTCCCGCTCGGCATCGACGTCGCGCTGGTCACCAACGAGACCGATCGCGCCATCGTCGAAGTCACGCCGACCGGCATCCTCCCGTTCGGCCACCTCCTCGCGCTGCAGTTCGACGTCGAGCTGAAGGGGCTGTCGGAGCTCGGCACTCCGGCCGGCGGGCCGGTGGTGGCGTCGACGTTCACGGTGGCCGACGACACGGTCGGCGCGATCCACGACATGGTCGTTGAGGCGTTCGACGACAACGTCAACGAGGAGAGCAGCATCGAGGAGATCGGCAACGGCAATCTGCCGTCCGACTGGAACCGGCTCGATTCATCCGTGCTGCAGGCGGCGCTCGAGTTCGACGGCACCGGCCAGATTGGCCGGTTCGCTCCGACCGCCCCGACCGGCGGCGACACGACCACGATCTTCCTCGACACGGCGTCGCAGGGCTTCCCGCTGCTGGACGGCTCGACGCCGGACGCTCCGCCCGGGCTCGTCGTCACCGGCGGCGTGTTCAACTTCACCGACGTGATCATCCCCGACGGCGTGATCATCAAGGTGGCCGGCAGCAACCCGCTGGTGTTCAAGTGCACGGGAACGGTCCAGATCGCGGGCGACATCGTCATCGCCGGCGACAACGGCAGCAGCGAGTACGCCTACGACTCCGCGATCACCTCGATCCCGGGCGGGCCGGCGCGAGCGGGCGGCGGCACCGGCGGCGACTCGCATCCGGTGGCCTTCTATCCGCCGGACGAAGTGAACTACCTCACCCTGGTGTCGCCTGTCTGGGCGGCCACCGGCTTCGGCATGGATCCCGTCGATGGCGTGATGAAGCGCATCGGCGGCACTGGCGCGCAGAACGGGATCCTCGAGCGCATCAAGGACGGCAAGTACCAGACGGACAACGAATTCGGCAACTGCGACGAGTTCCGCAACGGCAATGGCGAGTGCAAGATGGCCGGCGGCGGCGGCGGCTCGATGCTGCGCGCCGGAACGCAGTCGCAGGATGGCAGCGGCAATCGCCTGAACGGCGTGGGCAACGTCGTGCCGGACGGGACCGGCAACTTCATCTTCGACGTCAATCTGCTGAAACTGCAGTGCGGCGACGGTGGCGCCCATCCGTTCGCACCGGACGGCACGCTGAAGAACGACTTCTACGGCAAGCTCGGTCAGCTGACGCGGTTGATCGGCGGCCAGGGCGGCGGCGGCGGTGCGACGCTGACCGATTCCTACTTCTGCGGCAACTGGTGCGACCTCGACGCCAATCCGAGCAACGACGGTGTCTGTGATAACAAGGACAACTTGCCGGCCAACGGTCGGGCGCCCTCGGTCGGCGACTCGCGCGGCGGCGCCGGCGGCGGCGGCGGCGGCGGCTTCCAGATCCAGGCGCTGGGCTCCATCACCCTGACGCCGACCGGGTCGATCGACGCGAAGGGCGGGAACGGCGGCGGCGGGGAAGGCATCGCCTGCTCCTACTGGGGCGGCGGCGGCGGCGGCGGCGCCGGCGGGATGGTGATCCTGCAGTCGGCGTCGACGCTTCTCCTCGAATCCGGCAGCTACATCGACGTCCGTCGCGGCACCGGTGCTCAGGCCGCCAACGACAACGACTACTTCGATTGCAGCACGTCGGGTGACAACCCGGGCGACGGCGGCAACGGCGGCCATGGCTTGATCCAGTTGCAGGTGCCCGCCGGCACGACCGCCACCGTCATCAATCCGGGCACCACGGATACCAACGGCAGCGTCCGGCCGCCGAGCTCGTGGATCGACGGCACCAACACGCTGGCGCCGGTGGAGTTCACGCCGGTCAGCATCGCGCTGTCGAAGTGGTTCGACTTCGGCCGCGTCATCACCCGCGCCCCGTTCGGCACCAACCCGGTGTTCAGCTTCAGCGGGACCAACGGAGCTGGATTCGTCGTCACCGATGGCTCCGGCAACGTCGTATCGCCGGAGACTGCCGACATCGTCTGCGGCTACCTCGGCCAGATCGATCCGGACACCTTGACCTACCTCCCGGGTGAGGAGCCGCGCCCCGACTTCATCCCGCCGAACGCGACGGTGCGGGTCGAGTTCCAGGGGGCCGACGCGCTGGCCGAGGGCTCGAAGGAGATCGATCCGGCGACGCAGACCGCGTGGTCGGGGAGCGTCTCGATCGCCAGCGGCAAGCAGTTCCTGCGCTGGCGCGTCACGTTCGACCTCACGGCGGACGCGAGCGTCCTCTCGCCGTCGAGCCGGCGCCCGATCGTCGAACGGATCCAGGTGCACGTCGACTTCTGATCGAGCTCGAACCGCCCCGCCGAGGCTTCGATGCAGCACTCCGATCGCCTGAATTCGCCCAGCGCGGGGGCGGGCGTTCGCCGTTCCGGACGGCTGCCGCCGCCTCTGGCGGCACTGGTGCACGGCGCGCTCCTGTGCGGCGGACTTGGCCTTGTGAGCGGCGCCGGCTGCTCCGGCGGGGGCAGCCGCTCGAACTTCGCCCATTCGGCGCGCCTGCTCGCGGTCGAATTCCTCGATCCGAACGATGTGAACCCGGAGGGCGATGGCGCGTCCGGTGCCAATCTCGATCTGGCGGCGGCGCCGCAGTCGGCGCCGTTGACGCAACAGATCCGGCTGCAGTTCAGCGCGCCGCCCGATCCGGCGCGGATCAACACGACGGTGCTGTCGATCGTCGATGCGGCGAACCTCCCGGTAGCCGGACGGTTCTCGTTCGACGGGGCGGCAGTCACGTTCACCCCGCGCCTGCCCCTGCGCGCCGTCGCCACCACCGCGACTGGAGCCACCGATGACGGTGGCACCGGACTGCGCTTCGACGGCAGCTACCTGCTGCGCGTCGGGCGCCTCTCCTTCTCGTTCATCGCCGACGTCGATCCGGCGCTGCGCGCCCGCCACCCCGATCCGCTCGACCCCAAGGGGATCCTGGTGCAGTTCCGGACCCAGCGGACGCCCACCGTCGACGCGTTCCGCGGCGTGGCGGCCCGCGCGCCGCAACTGGTGGCCGTGCGGCCGGTCGACGGCGCGAGCGGCGTCTCGCCCAACCTCCACTCCGACCCGGACCGACGGTTCGCGCCGTCGGAGCCGTTCCGGCTCGAGTTCGACGCGCCACTCGAACCGTCGCCGACGCAGTTGAACGACACCGTCTTCGGACTGATCGATCTCGACGACCGCCCAGCGACCCATCCGCTCGGTCTGCCGCTGGGCATCGACGTGGCGCTGGTGCGCAACGAGATCGATGGCGCCACCGTCGAGGTGCGCCCGCGTGGCATCCTCCCGCTCGGTCACCTGCTGGCGCTGCAGTACGACCGCGAGCTGAAGGGGCTGGCCGAGACCGGCACTCCCGCGGGGGGCCCGCGCGTCGCCGCGACCTTCTCCGTCGCGGAAGATCCGGGCGGAACGCTGCGCGACGCGATCGTCGAGCGCTTCGACGACGACGGGGCGGCGGAGCGCGACATCGACGAGATCGGCAACGGCAACGTCCCGGCCGACTGGAACGTGGAGAACTCGTCGATCGTGCAGGCGGCGTTGGTGTTCGACGGCACCGGCGTGCTCGGCCGCTTCATGCCGATCGCGCCGCGCAACGGCGACACCCTCACGGTGGTGCTCGACACCGCGTCGCAGTCGTTCCCGCTGCTCGACGGCTCCACTCCCGATGTGCCGCCCGGCCTGGTGGTGAACGGTGGCGTGTTCCACTTCAGCGAGATCGACATCCCCGACGGGGTCGAGATCCGCGTCGCGGGGTCGAATCCCCTGGTGTTCAAGTGCACCGGCAGCGTCCGCATCGCCGGCACCATCCGGCTCGACGGCGGCAACGGTTCGAGCGAGTACGCCTACGACTCGGCCATCACGTCGCTGCCGGGCGGTTCAGCCGTCGCGGGCGGCGGCATCGGCGGCGAGGCGCACCCGGTGGTGTTCCATCCGCCCGACGAGATCAACTACCTGACGATGGTGTCGCCGAGCTGGTCGGGGCAGGGCTTCGGCCTCGATCCGGTCGACGGCGTGATGAAGCGCATCGGCGGGTCGGGCGCGCAGTGCGGGATCCTCGACCAGCCCGACAAGAGCGGGAACTACCAGACCGACTTCGAGTGGACCGATTGCAACGAGTTCCGTCAGGGCAACGGCGACTGCAAGATCGCCGGTGGCGGTGGGGGTTCCTCGCTGCGGATCGGCAAGTACCCGCAGGACAGCGGCGGCAACCGCCTCGACGGCAACGGCAACGTGGTGCCCGACGGCACCGGCCGCTTCCTGCTCGACGTCGCCAAGGAGCACCTGCTCGCCGGCGACGCCGGCAACCACCCCTTCGCTCCCGACGGAACTCCGCTCAACGACTTCTACGGCAGGCTCGGCCAGCTGACGCGGATCATCGGCGGACAGGGTGGCGGCGGCGGCGGATCGCTCACCGATTCGTACTTCTGCGGGGTCTGGTGCGACGAGGATCCCGATCCGGCGAATGACTCGGTCTGTGCCAACGGCGACCGGCTGCCGGATCTGCGCAATCGGTCGTCCTCGGTCGGCGATTCGCGCGGCGGCGGTGGCGGCGGCGGCGGCGGCGCGCTGCTGGTCGAGGCGCTCGGCGCGATCACGGTCGTGGCTGGCGCGCTGATCGACGCCAGCGGCGGCAGCGGCGGCGGCGGCGAGGGGCTCGGCTGCTCCTACTGGGGCGGCGGCGGCGGCGGCGGTGCCGGCGGCATGGTCGTGCTGCAGTCGGCGGAGGGCATCCTGGTCGAGGCGAGCGGCGTCATCGACGTGATGCGCGGCTTAGGGCACGACGCGGCGAAAGACACCGGCTACCTCGACTGCGGCAACGCGGGCTACAACCCCGGCGACGGCGGCGAGGGCGGCAACGGGCTGATCCAGCTGCAGGTTCCGGCGGGGAGCACCGCGACGGTGGTCCAGCCCGGCACCAGCGAGACCAACGGCAGCCTGCGGCCGCCGAACTCGTGGATCGACTCCGGCAACACGCTGGCGCCGGTCGAGTTCAAGCCGGAGAGCATCGCGCTGTCCAAGTGGTACGACTTCGGCCGCGTGATCGAGCGCGCGCCGGGCGGCACCAACCCGGTCTTCGCGTTCGCCGGCACCGACGTGCATGGCTGGGTCGTCACCGACGCCGAAGGCGACGTCGTCGATCCCGCCGGCGCCGACATCGAGGTCGGCTACCTCGGCCAGGTCGATCCGTCGACCGGCACCTACCTCGACGACGAGGAGCCGCGCGCCGACTGGATCCCGCCGAATGCGACGGTTCGGGTGGAGTTCCAGGGCGCCGACGCGATCGCGCCGGGCTCGAAGGAGGTCGATCCGGCGACACTGACGCCGTGGTCGGGCAACGTCGCCATCGCCAGCGGCCGTCAGTTCCTGCGCTGGCGCATCACCTTCGACCTGACCGCGGATGGCAGCGCGCTGATGCCGCGAAGCCGCCGGCCGATCGTCGAGCGGATCGAGGTGCACGCGGAGTTCTGAGGTGGTCGTGGCTTCGTGCGGAAACAGCGCAAGGGTCGGATCGGCATCACGTCGTGACGTGACGAGTCGGCGTCGCCGCTTCCAGCGCTTACGCTACAACTCACGCCCGTTCGATCGTCGGCTCCGCTTGGTCTCGGCGTCGGCGTCGTGAAGGTGCGGGACAGGTCGATGAGGGATTCGCTCCGCGCTCGCGGTTTCGCGACGCTGCTGGCGGCGGCGACGACCGCCTGCTCCGGCGGCGGTGGCGGCGGCGCGTTCCCCTCGTCGGCGACGCTCCTCACCCTCGAATTCCTCGATCCGAACGACGTCAATCGCGAAGGGGCGCCCGACGACGCGCCGCAATCGGCGCCGCTGACTCAGCAGATCCGCTTCACCTTCAGTGCGGCGCCCGACCCGGCGCGCATCCATTCGACCGCGATCTCGATCGTCGACGACGCCAACATCCCGGTCGACGGGAACTGGCTCATCGAGGACGCCGCGCTGACCTTCACCCCGCGATTGCCGACGCGCGCGGTGTCGACCACGTCGAACGGTGCCATCGACGACGGCGGTGCCGGCCTCGACTTCGGCGCCGGCTACACCGTCCGCGTCGGCCGGCGGACGTTCTCTTTCGTCGGCGCCGTCGCGCCGGCGTTGCGTGCCAAGCACCCGGATCCCGCCGATCCGCAGGGCATTCTCGTCCGCTTCCGCACCATGGCGACGCCCGGGCCCGACGCCTTCCGCGGCCTGCCGGAGCGCGCGCCGCAGCTGGTCGCGGTCGCTCCGCTCGACGGGAGCGTCGGCGTCTCGCCCAATCTCCATGGCGACCCCGACGGCTTGTTCGCGCCGCCGGCGCCGTTCACGCTGACCTTCGACGCCCCGCTCGATCCGTCGACGACGCAGTTGAACGACAGCTTCTTCCAGCTGATCGACCTCGACGATCACACCGCCCAGTTCCCGTTCGGTCTCCCGCTCGGCATCGACGTCTCGCTGCGCAGCAACGAGCCGGACGGCGCGGTCGTCGAGGTGGCGCCGAGCGGGATCCTCCCGTTCGGCCGCCTGCTCGCGCTGCAGTACGACCGCGAGCTGAAGGGAATCGCCGAGCTCGGCGCGCCTGCCGGCGGGCCGGTGGTCGCCGCCACGTTCACCGTCGCCGTCGATCCGGGCGGCACGATCCGCGACGAGCTGGTCGAGACGTTCGACGACAATGCGGGCGAGGAGCGCGACATTGCCGAGGTCGGCAACGGCGTGGTGGCGGCCGACTGGAATCGCGCGGGGTCGACGCTGCTGCAGGCGGCGCTCGAGTTCAACGGCACCGGACGGATCGGCCGGTTCCTCCCGTACGCATCGAACGACGGCGAGACGGTGACCATCGTGCTCGACACGGCCTCCCAGCCGTTCCCGTTGATCGACGGCTCCACGCCGGATGCGCCGCCGGGATACGTCGCGCAGGGCGGGATCTTCGATTTCACCGACGTCGACATCCCTGACGGCGTCGAGATCCTGGTCGTCGGCAGCAATCCGCTGATCTTCCGGTGCAGCGGAACGGTGCGGATCGCGGGGACCATCCGCCTGGCCGGCGAGGATGGCGCGAGCGAATACGCCTACGACTCCGCGATCACGCCGATCCCCGGAGGAAATGGCGTGGCCGGCGGCGGCGACGGCGGCGAGTCGCATCCGCTGGTCTTCTTCCCGCCTGACCAGATCAACTATTTCACGCTGGTGTCGCCGTCCGCCGCAGGCACCGGATGGGGCCTGGCGGCCGCCAACGGGCTGATGCAGCGCGTGGGCGGCGGCGGTGCCGAGTGCGGCGCGCTCGACCTTCCCGATTCGGCCGGTCGCTACCAGACCGACAACGAGTTCGGCGACTGCAAGGAGGCACGCCCGGGCAACGGCGACTGTCGTCTCGCCGGCGGCGGCGGCGGTTCGCTGCTGCAGCCCGGCACGCCGCCGCAGACGTCCAAGGGCGTGCGACTCGACGGCATCGGCAACGTCGTGCCGGACGGGACCGGCCGGTTCCTGCTCGACCTCGCCGACCGCACGCTGCGCGCGGGGGACGCCGGGCAGCACCCGTTCGCGCCCGATGGCAGCGCCAGCAACGACTTCTTCGGCAAGCTCGGCCAGTTGTCGCGGCTGGTCGGCGGGCAGGGCGGCGGCGGCGGTGGCTCGCTGACCGACTCGTATTTCTGCGGGACGTGGTGCGACCTCGACGACGATCCGGCCAACGACGGCACCTGCGCCAACGACGACGACATGCCGAACAAGGGTCGCGCTCCCGCCGTCGGCGATTCGCGCGGCGGCGGCGGCGGTGCCGGCGGCGGCTGCTTCCTGGTGCAGGCACTGGGATCGATCACGCTGACCGCGACCGGCTTCATCGAGTCGACCGGCGGCGACGGTGGCGGCGGCGAGGGGATCGCCTGCTCCTACTTCGGCGGCGGCGGCGGCGGCGGCAGCGGCGGCATGGTCGTGTTCCAGTCGGCGGAGAGCATCCTCGTCGAGACCAAGGCGGTCATCGACGTGCGCCGCGGTCAAGGCGAGGACGCCTCGGAGAACAATGGCTATGCACCCTGCGACTCCGACGGCGCCAACGTCGGCGATGGGGGCGCGGGCGGGCACGGACTGATCCAGCTGCAGGTGCCGGCCGGCCAGGTCGCGACGGTGGTCACCCCGGGAACGACCGAGGCCAACGGCAGCATCCGTCCGCCGGCCGCGTGGATCGACCGCGGCAACGTGCTGGCACCGGTGGAGTTCACCGCGCTCAGCGTCGCGCTCTCAGAGTGGCACGATTTCGGGCGGGTGGTCGATCGCCTGCCGGCGGGCACGAATCCCCTGCTGCGGTTCACCGGCACGGACGCCACTGGCCTGGTGCGCACGGACGCCAGCGGGTGGGTGCTCGATCCTGCCGCCGCCGACATCGTCTGCGGCTACCTCGGGCAGGTCGATCCCGTCACCCACGCCTACCTCGAGGGGGAGGAGCCGCGCGCCGACTTCATCCCGCCGACCGCGACGGTGCGCGTCGAGTTCCAGGGCGGCGATGCGCTCGTTCGCGGCTCGAAGGAGATCGATCTGGCGACGCTCACGGCGTGGTCGGCCGACGTCGGCGTGGCGTCGGGTCGGCAGTTCATGCGCTGGCGGATCACCTTCGACACCACCGCCGACGGCGCCGACCTGTCGATCTGGACGCGCCGTCCGGTGGTGGAACAGATGCGGGTGCGCGCCGAGTTCTGAGTCACCAGAGCCGCGTGCCGACCGGTCGCGACCGGCTCCTATGATCCGGCCAACCCGCACCCTCGCGCCCCCGGATCGCACCTCGCGTGACCCGCCCGGCTGACATTCCCCTGCGCGCCATCGCGGCGCTCGCGTTCGCCACCGGCGTCGTCGCCTGCAACGGAGAGGCGCCGCCACCGTCGGCGCCACCGCCGTCGGCGCCGACCGGCCCGTTCACGCTGGTCGACGAGGCGGCGGCGCGCGGCCTTGGCGGCGTCATCAACCACTGCGGCGCACCGGTCGACAAGCGCTACGCGCTGGAGGAGATCGGTCAGGGCTGCGCTCTGTTCGACAAGGATGGCGACGGCGATCTCGATCTCTACGTGGTCGATGGCTGCGGGCTCGTGCCCCCGGCGCGGCCAGGCAGTGACTGGACGCTCGATCTCGCCGGCCGCTGCACGCTCCTCGAGAACGACGGCACCGGGCGCTTCCGCGACGTGACCGATCAGGCGGGAGCCGCCGGGCTGCGCTGCTTCGGGGCGGGCGTGACCGCCGCCGACTACGACGGCGACGGCGACGTCGACCTCTTCGTGACCTGCTTCGGCAGCGACCGCCTGCTGCAGAACGACGGGCGCGGCGTCTTCGCCGACGTGACCGCCGCCGCCGGCGTCGGCGACGACCGCTGGAGCACCGGTTCGACGTTTTTCGACGGCGACGGCGACGGCGACCTCGACCTCTACGTCGGCAACTACTTCGCCATGACGGTGGCGCGCGACCCCGACTGCTGGAACAAGGTCGATTGCCCGTACTTCGAGCTGAAGGCGGCATGCGGCCCCAAGGGCATGGTGGCGGAGCCCGACCGCTACTGGGTCAACCAGGGCGACGGCACCTTCCGCGACGGCACCGTGGCGGCGGGCTTCGGCGCCGTCGAGTCGCGCTACACGCTCGGCGTGATCGCGCTCGACGTCGAGCTGGACGGCGACCTCGATCTCTACGTCGCCAACGACTCGCGCGGCAACTACCTCTTCCTCAACGACGGCAAGGGGGGCTTCAGCGAGGAAGCCGACCTCGCCGGCGCCGCGCTGTCCGGCACCGGGCTGCAGCAGGCCGGGATGGGCGTCGCCGCCGGCGACTTCGACGGCGACCTCGACCTCGACCTCTTCTGCACCAACTTCTCGCACGACGACAACACGCTCTACCAGAACGACGGGAGCGGGGCCTTCCTCGACGTCACGCTGCGCCACGCCTGGGGCACCGAGACCTGGCTGGCGCTCGGCTGGGGCACGTCGTTCGCCGACTTCGACCACGACGGCGACCTCGATCTCTTCGTCGCCAACGGCCATGTCTATCCCGGCGCCGACGCGCGCGCGCCGGATCTGTCCTACCGGCAGCGCTGCCGCTCCTACGAGCAGGAGGGCGGTCGCTATCGCGACGTCACGGCCACCGTGTTCCCGGGTGCCGCGCCGCAGAAGTCGTACCGCGGGGCGGCGTTCGGCGACATCGACGGCGATCACGACGTGGACGTCGTCGTGATCGCGCAGAACGAGGCGCCGACGCTCTTCGTCAACGCGACGCCGGTGCGAGCGGACCGCAACTCCATCGCCTTCGACCTGCTGCAGGACGGCATGAACCGTTTCGCGGTGGGGGCGCGGGTCGTGATCGAGGCCGGCGGGCGCCGCCAGCTGTGCACCGTGCAGGCCGGCGGCTCGTTCCAGAGCAGCAACGAGTCGACGATCCGTTTCGGGCTCGGTCCGGCGACCACGGTCGAGCGCGTCGTCGTCACCTGGCCTGACGGCGGCGTGGAGGAGGCGCGCGGCCTTGCCGCCGGAGTGCGCTGGCGCTGGCGGCGCGGCGGCGCACCGGATGCGTGGCGGAGCGGGTCATGAGGCGAAGCTCTGCTCCCCTTGCCGGCGCGCTGCGGGCCACGGCGCTGGTCGCGCTGGTGGTCGCGATCGCGCCGCCGCCGGCGTCCGGCGCAGCCGTGGCCGGCGCGCCGACGCAGGCGACGGGCGTACCCGACGGGCTCGATCCGAAGCTGGCCGCGGCGTTCGCGCGTTTCGATCAGGCGGCGCCCGATCAGCGCGAGGCGGCGCGGCGCGCGGCAGAGGCGGTGGCGGCCTCGCGCGCGGGCGAGCCGCCCTGGTCGCTGCTGGTCGGCACGCTGTGGCTGATGCGCGGCGAATGGGGATCGGCCGAGCCGTGGCTCCGGCGGGCCCACGCGGCGCTGCCCGATTCCGCGCCGGCAGCCCACGCGCTCGGCGTGGTGCTGCTGCAGACGTCGCGACCCGAGGAGGCCGAGACGGTGCTGCGGCCGGCCGTGGCGCGATTCGCCGCCGATCCGCTGCAGGGTGATCTCCGCTTCAACCTCGCCATGGCGTGTGCGCTGGTGAACAGGCGACTCGAGGCCAGCGAGTGGTTCGAGCGGGCGATCGAGCTGGCGCCGAAGGCGGCGATCACCCACTTCTCGCTGGCCGAGAACGAGCTGAACCTCGGTCGACTCGAGCGGGCCGAGGCGGGCTTCCGCCAGGCGATGACGCTGACGCCGGCCCACCCCGACGCGCGCTGGAAGCTGGCGGTCACCCTCGCCCGCCGCGGCCAGCCGGCTGCCGCCGAGGCGCTGTTCCGCGAAGCCGTCACGGCGGGCCCCCCGGCGAGCCGGTTGGCCGCGACCTTCCAGCACGGCGTCTTCCTGTTCGAGCAGGGACGCCCGGCCGATGCGCTGCCGGCGCTGGAGGCCTTCACCCGCGAACGGCCGGGGGATCGGATGGCGTGGAGCTGGCGTGCGCGCGTCGAACGGGCGCTGGGACGCAAGGAGGCCGCCCAGTCCTCCCTGACCCGCTATCGCGAGCTGCAGGCGGAAGCCGACAAGAGCGAGACGGAGTTCCTTCTCGGGCTGATCCGCGACAAGCTGACCGGCGGCGACGGGAAAGCACTTCCGGACGGCGGGTGACCGCCTCGTCGGCGGCGAGTTCCGAAGTTCAATCGCTGTTCCAGGACCCCCGGATGATCGACGCTTTCTTCATGCTCGCCATGGCCGCGCTGCCCCAGGCTGCGCCGGCCGCGCCGCACCCGTCCGCACCGGATGTCGGCGACATCGGCGAACTCATCGCCGCTTTCGACACCGCGCCGCTCGACGACGCGTTGCGCGAGCGGCGGTTGCATGAGCTGTTGCAGCAGGAGGGTGGCGACGAAGTCGTGGTGGCGAGCCTGCCGCTCGACGCCGACGTCGTCTCCCGCCATCGCGCCGCCGCCGAGGCGCGGTTGCGCGCGCGACTCGCCGATCGTCCGGCCGCCGAGTCGGATGCGGCGGTCGCGGCGCTGGCGGCCGACTTCGCGCGGCTCGGCGGGAACGTGGAAGCCGTGCTCCCGGGACGCACGCGCCGCTCGATCGTGATCGGCGCCCACTACGACACGGCGCCCGGCTCGCTCGGCATCGTCGACAACTGGGCGGCGTGCCTGGTGCTGACCCGGCTCGCGCGCGTGCTGCTCGACGTCGACCGCGAGCACACCTTCCGGCTGGTCGGTTTCGCCGGCCACGAACTCGGCGGAGCCGGTGCCGAGAGCTATGCGCGGATGCGGCTGGCGGCGGCGGACGAGCCGGTCGACGCCTGTCTCGTGCTCGACTGCGTCGGCGTCTCGACGCCGATGCTCTGGTGGAGCGGCTCCTCGGCGGGGATGGGCGAGTTCGTCGCCGACGTCGCGCGCCGCGCGAAGCTGCCGCTGCGCGTGGTCGACTTCCCGGGCGGCGGCAGCGACAGCTGCATGCTGCGCGACGCCGGCCTGCCGGTGGCGAGCCTGATCGGATTGGCGCCGCACCGTGCCTCGCTGCTCCACGGCCCGGGCGATCGCAAGGATGCGATCGACCGACCCCAGCTGCGCGCGATCACCGTCCTCGCACTGGAAGTGGCGCTGCGGTTCGACGCCTGCGTCGAACCCTTGCATGCGGCATCCGTGGTCGAGAAGCTCCGGATCGGGGCACCCGGCGGGCGCAAGCCGCTCGTCCCCGAGCCAGTCGAGTGGGGCGGGCCCCCGCCCGCGCCGGCCCCCGCGAAAGCGCCCGCATCCGGTGAGCCGCCGCCCGCCCCCGTTCCGTCGAAGAACCACCCCGCCGATGGGAGTCTGCCGTGATCGCGAGGTCGCTCGTCTCCGCCCTGCTGTTGGCCACCGTCGTGCCGCTGTTTCCGTCGATCGCGCTTGCGCAGTCGGGACTGGACGCGCTGCCCGAGGAGGTGCGGCGCATCCGTCAGGCCTACATCGCGCTCGACGTCGACACGGCGCTGGCGCTGTCCAACGACTGGCTCATCTCCCATCCGACCGATCCGACGGCGCTGGAGCTGCGGGCGCGCTCGCTGCGCCAGCTCGGCCGTCTCGAAGACGCGGTGAAGACCGCCGAGCAGATCCAGCCGCGCGACATGCGCATCAAGCTGCTGATCGCGGAGCTGATGAGCGCGCGGCCGGAATCGCTGGCGCAGGCGCAGGCGATCGTGGACGAGGTGCAGGCCGACCAGCCGAACGCCTTCGAGCCGCACCTCGTCCGCGCGCGGCTCTTGCTGACGGCACAGCGGATCAAGGAGGCGACCAGCGAGCTCTCCTACGTCCTCACCGTCAAGCCCGATTGCTACGAGGCGGTGCTGCTGTCCGGGATCCTCGCGGAGATGACCAGCAAGAACGAGGAGGCGATGCAGCTCTACCTCATGCTGGTGGGGAAGTCCGACAAGAAGTGGCTGCGCACCGACGTGCACCATGAGCGCGATGCGGTGCTCGGGCTGGCCGGCGTGTACATCAAGCTGCAGCGCTACGAGGACGCGATCGCGCTGTACCAGCAGCTGCTGCAGAAGCTGCCGAAGTCGCCGATGCTGTGGGCGCAGATCGGGATGGCGCAGTCGATGCTGGAGCGGACCGCCGACGCGATTAGCAGCTACGAGAAGGCGGTGGAGCTGTCGCCGGGGATGGGCGAATTCCTCGGCCGGCTGGCCGATCTCCTCCGCGGTGCCGGGCGCCTCGAGGAGGCCGTCGCGCGCTACGAGCGGATCCTCGAAGTGGTGCCGTCGGGGCCCGGCCATGTCTTCGCCGACGTGCGGCTGGCGGAGATCCGGCTGGAGCAGTCGCAGCTCGACGCCGCGAAGAAGCACGCCGATGCGGCGATGACGGTGGCGCCGGAGAACCCCGACGCGCTGATGGCCTCGGCGCGCGTCCGCGAGAAGCTCGGCGACACGGCGGCCGCGAAGGAGAACTACCGCAAGGCGCTCTCGAAGGACCCGCTCCTGTTCGACGCCACCTACCGGCTGGCGCTGCTGCTGGCGCGTTCGCAGAACGCCGCCGAGCAGGCCGAGGGCAAGCGCCTGCTCGAACGGCACAAGAAGGTCGAGCCGCTGCTGCAGGACCTGACGCGCACGCGCAAGGAACTCGACCTGGCGCCGCGCAGCGCGCCGCTGCTGACGCGGATGGCGGGATTGCTCAACCTCGCCGGCGACTACGAGATGGCGCGGCGACTGGGCGAGCAGGCCGATCGGATCAAGCCCGGCTCGCCGTCGACCTGCATCCAGCTCGGCTACATCGCCGCCAACACCGGCGACAAGGCGGCGGCGCTCAAGTACTTCGAGCGCGCGCAGCAGGTGCTGAAGGACAACAAGGTCAAGGAGCTCGACGAGTACATCGAGAAGCTGCGCAAGGGCGAGGAACTCCCGCTGCCGATGGGGCAGTATTTCCGCCCGGCGCAGCAGGACACGCCGGCGGCCGGAGCGGGCGCGGGGGCAGCGGCGCCGGCGAAGAGCGGCGCCGGCGGGAACTGAGCGCGCCGCTCAGCGCGCCGCCGCTCCG
>Ga0194128_10005876_pt1 | contig 16889 bp, 15 predicted proteins | sample TA2KigCa65mmetaG_FD_148650 | JGI IMG/M metagenome (GOLD analysis project Ga0194128, IMG submission 148650) | Freshwater microbial communities from Lake Tanganyika, Tanzania - TA2015037 Kigoma Deep Cast 65m | ecosystem: Environmental > Aquatic > Freshwater > Lake | place: Tanzania: Lake...
CTGCTCGGACGGTCGACGACCTCTGGGACGCAATCGCCGAAGCCATTCGATCCTTCCCACCCCAGGAATGCCTCAACTACATCCTTGACGCAGGATATGTTCTACCTAATCGGAATCTGCTCTAGATTTCAACGAGCTTCACCCCCATGTCAGCCCCAATCGTCAATCGGCACAATCGGTAGCTCTCTGCCATCGACGTACGTGAATTGCTTGCCGGGCGGAACCGGCTCTTTCTGGATGGTGCATCCGGCGTAAGCGCCGAACTCGTCATGGAAGTGCCGGCGATGCGCGTCGAGCGACGTCCACTGCATGCCGAGCTGATGGTAGTGGAATTGCACCGCTCGCCGGCGCTGAGAAGACTGGTTGGGAGCGGTGTAGTGATGGAGCAGGGCGTGAAAGATCAGAGCGTCGCCGGGAGCCATCTCAATCGGAGCGCGGTCTCGAAGCCGCAGCTGGTCGGGGCGGATCGTGCACTGGTTGACGTCGACATCGGGTAGGTGAATGGCCGGTCCGTCAAGGTGCGATCCCGGGATGACCTCCATGCAGCCATTCTCACGGGTTGCCGGATCGAGCGCTATCCAGACTCCGACGATCAGATTCGGATCGCTCACGCGGAAATATGACGCATCCTGATGCCAGAGCTTCGCACCGCCGATCCGCGGCGGTTTGATCAGGGCCATATCCTGGAAAAGCACGCGTCCTTGACCCAGAAGCTGATCGAGTATCGAGTGCAGGCGACGCGACATCGCAACCGCATGCAGGGCCGGAGAGTCGTCGACAAACCGGGCGAATTTTCGGATGTGGTCTTGGCTTTCTTCCGCTCGCAGGCGGGAGGCATCGACCCCGGGTTCGAAAAAGATCTCGGTCGAAACCCTTGAGAGTCGCCCGCTGGCGAGGCCGGAGATCGCGTCAATGCCGGCAGCGACGAGTTTGGGGCCGATTAACTGAGAGACGACGACATACCCATCGCGCCGATAGGACGCAACCTCCCTGATAGACAACAAGCTGGAGTTCATGGTGTCGGCACTCATGTGCGGAGGGCTCCAGCGAGATCCGACCAGCTCGAAGTAGGGTGCGGTCAATCGTCCGCGACCGCGCTCACCTTGCCGTTGGCGAGATCGGCGGCACGGCTCTCCGCATCGCGCGCTTTCGGATCGCCATAGCCGCCGCCACCGGCAGTCTCCAAGATCAGCCGGTCGCCTTTGCGCAGCGTCGTGACCAGCTTGGACACGATCACGGTTTCCTCGCCCGAGGCGCGCATGATGCGCGACACGGCGGGCGCGCCGGACTTGCCGCCATTCGAGCCCTTGGCCGGACAGAAATGGCGCTCGCCGCGATGGGTCAGTGTCGCCTCGTCGCCGAGCAATTCGAGCTCCTTGACGACACCCAGGCCGCCGCGATGAGCGCCGTCGCCGCCGGAATCGCGGCGCAGCGCCATCCGGTGGACGCGGATCGGCGCCTCCATCTCGAGCGCTTCGACCGGCAGGTTCATGCAGTTCGACGCGTCGGTTTCGACCACGTCGACGCCGTCGCTCCTGTGGCTGGCGCCTGCGCCACCGGCGATGAATTCGCCAATGACATAGGCCGTGCCATCGGGGCGCTGGCCGCCGAAGGCGAGCGTGAGCAGCTCGCCGCCGGAATCCGCCGGCACCTTGTCGGGCAGTACATCCTTGAAGGCGCCCAGTATGCAGCTCGTGACGCGCTTGATCGTGGCCGTGCGCGAGCCGACCGGCGCTGGCGCTTTCGGATTGACCACACTGCCTTCCGGCAGCTGCAGGCTGACGGGTCGGAAGCAGCCGGCATTGGTCGGGATCGTCGGGTCGGTCAACGCGCGCACAGCGAAGTAGGCGGCCGCGGCCGAGCCGGAAGGCACGCAGTTGAACGGGCCGCGCACCTGCGGACTCGACCCGGTGAAGTCGCAATGCATGGTGCCGTCCTTGACCGTCACCGCGACCTCGATGCGCACGAGTCGATCGAGCTCGATGCCGTCATTGTCGAGATGATCGACATAGCGATAAGTGCCGGCAGGGATGTCCGACAGCGCCGCGCGCGTCATGATTTCGGAGCGGTCGAGCAGGCTCTGGAAGATCGACTGCAGCAGATTGTGTCCGTAGGCGCCGGCCAGCTCGACGAGACGTCGCGCGCCGATCTGGCAGGCGGCGATCTGCGCGTTGATGTCGCCCATGACGACGTCGGGGATGCGTACGTTGAGCCGCAACATCCGCACCAGCGTGTCGTTCATGACGCCACGGTCGCGCAGCTTGAGCGGCGGAATGCGCAAACCTTCCTGGAAGATCTCGGTCGCATTGGTCGGCACAGATCCGGGCGTCATGCCGCCGACGTCCTGGTGATGAGTCATGGCAGCGGAGATCGCGATCGGCCGGCCCTGGTGGAACACCGGCATGGCGAGCGCGATGTCGGGCAGATGCGTGCCGCCGAGATAAGGGTCGTTCATGATGTAGATGTCGCCCTCGGCCATGCCGTCGAGCGGGAATTCCTTGAGGAAGGTGCGCACGATCGGAATGAGCGTCGCCAGGTGAATCGGGATGGCGCAGGCCTGGGCCAGCGTTTCGCCCTCGACCGTGAACAGGCTGGCGGAGGCATCGAGACCCTCCTTGACGACCGGCGAGAAGGAGCTGCGCAGCAGCGTCGATTCCATCTCGTTGGCGATGCCATCGAGCTTGTTGCGCACGACTTCGACGGTGATCGGATCGAGCCCGGCGGTCGAACGAGCCTGCATATCAGCTCTCCTAGGCGTTCCTGGTCAGAATGAGATTGCCACTCGCGTCGACCGTGCCGGACCAGCCCGGTTCGACCAAGGTCGTCGTGTCGCGCTGCTCGACGATCGCCGGACCGGCGAAGCCGAAACCGGGGCGCATCGCTTCGCGCTCGTAGATGGCCGCCTCGATGAAGTCGGCATGGCCCGCGACGAGAATGCGCCTGACGCCCTTGCGCGGCTCGCGCTGCGCGGCCGCGGGCGAGCCCGCTTCGAGTACGTCAAGTCCACCGGCACGGTGGACGGCGCGCAGATTGACGATGCGCGCGGGCGAAGGTGTGGCATGGCCATAGACGCGGTCATGGGCCGCGAGGAAGTCCTCGTAAAGCCGCTTCAATGGCTCCGGCTCGTCCGGCAGAAGCGGTACCTCGAGTGAATAGGCCTGACCGATGTAGCAGACGTCCGCGAAGTAGAGGATCGAGATCGCGCGCTGATCGACCGTCTCAGCACGCATCAGTTCGGTGCAGCGGCGATCGAGCTGAGCGAGCACGGCACGAACATCCGCCAGCGTCAATCCCGCCAGATCGCGGCCGAAGGCCTGGGACATCTCGTGCTCGACCGGCGCCGCAAGCAGTCCTGCGGCCGAAAGCACACCGGGATGAGGCGGCACGAGGATCCTGATGATTCCGAGTTCACGCGCCAGCGCGGTGGCATGGACCGGCCCGCCGCCGCCGAGCGGCAGCAGCGCGTATTGGCGCGGATCGAGGCCCTGGCGGATCGACACGAGGCGGATGCCCTCGGCCATCTGCGCGTTGAGCACGCGGTGCACGCCAAGTGCGGCCTGCTCGATGCCGATGCCAAGCGGCTTGGCCAGCACGTCGGCGATGGCGGCGCGCGCGCGATCGGGCTGGAGCTTGAGCGAGCCGCCGGCGAAATAGTCGGGATTGACGTAGCCGAGCACGACCGAGGCGTCGGTCACGGTCGGCGCGGTGCCGCCGCGGCCATAGCACGCGGGACCGGGCTCCGAGCCGGCGGAATGCGGTCCGACGCGCAAGCCACCGGCGCGGTCGATCCAGGCGATCGAGCCGCCGCCGGCGCCGATCGAGTTGACGTCGACCATGGCGACGCGCACGGGAAAGCCGTCGATCACGCCCTCGGTGCGGATCAGCGCCTTGCCGCGTGCGATGAGCGCGATGTCGCAGCTCGTGCCGCCGATATCGACCGTGATCAGATCGTCGATGCCGGCTGATCTGCCGACGATACGCGCGCCGATCACGCCCGCGGCCGGGCCAGACAGAAAGAGCCGGACCGGGCGCTGGCGCGCGATGCGCGACACCATGAGACCGCCGCGGGACTGCATGACCTGCAGCGGGGCCCCGATGCCGGCACCGGAAAGGCCCGTTTCGAGCTTGCCCAGATAGCGGTCGATCACCGGCTTCACATAGGCGTCGAAGGCGGTGACCACCGTGCGCTCATACTCGCGGAAGGCGGCATCGACCTCGTGCGAGGTCGTCACCACGAGGTCCGGATGGGCCGCGCGCACGATGTCGCGGGCGCGCTGCTCATGGGCCGGATTGACGAAGGAGAAGAGAAAGCAGATGGCGATCGCCTCGACACCGTCGGCGGCCAGCTCCGCGGCCACGCGGCCAACGCCGGCTTCGTCCAGAGGCGTGATCACCGTGCCATCGGCCGAAATCCGCTCGGCCACCTCCTTGCGGCGCGCGCCCGGCGCGAGAAACGCTGGTGTCTCGGGCTCGAGGATGATGCTGTACATCTGGTGGCGCATCTGCCGGCCGATCTCGAGCACATCGCGGAAGCCTGCGGTCGTGATCAGCCCGATGCGCGCGCCCTTGCGCTCGAGCACGGCATTGGTCGCAACCGTCGTGCCATGCGCGAACCGCGCGATTTCGTCCGGCCGCACGTTCCAGTGCTCGGCCATGTAGGAGATCGAATGCAGCACCGCCCGGCTCGGGTCGCTGCGCGTGCTCGGCACTTTGACGAAGCGCACGGTGCCGTTCGCGTCACGGCACACCACGTCGGTGAAGGTACCGCCGATGTCGACGCCGATGTCCATCATCGATCCTGCATTGTCACGGAGAGCGATCTTAGCCTGCGACGATCGTGGATGTCAGGCGCGGCAATGCCGGCACTCAGGGGCGGGCAAGATCCTGCAGTTTAACGGCGGGATCGCCGAGCTGGCCGGCGCCGACCTGCTTGCCGAGCGTCATCAGCCGCCGCACGAAACGCATGTCGCGCCCCGCATTGAGACCGAGCGCGCCCTCGATCTGGTCGCGCGTGAGATAGAAGGCGACATAGGGCAGCTTGTCCGTCCTGCCACGCGTCACGCGCTGTTCCCAGGACTGGGCGAGACCCAGCAGCTGAAGATTGACGCCGTACTGGTCGGACCAGAACCAGGGCACATCGTCGTAGGTCTGGTCGGTCTTGCCGAGCATGGCCTTGGCGGCGGTGATCGCCTGGTTCTGCGCGTTCTCCCACGACTCCAGCCGAACGCGCCGGCCCAGCCGCGCGCTCGGCCGGTTGGCGAGATCGCCGGCGGCGTAAATGTCGGGATGAGAGGTGCAGCCGAGCCCGTCGACCACGATGCCGTTGTCGACGGCGAGGCCTGCCGCCTTGGCGAGCTCGACGTTCGGCACCATGCCGATGCCGATCACGGCCACATCGCACTGCAAGGTGCTGCCGTCGGACAGTACGGCGCGCGTCAAATGATTGACGCCTTCCAGGCTCGCGAGCCCGATGTTCAGCCTGACGTCGACGCCGTGACCGCGATGGAGGGTGAGGAGATATTCCGACACGTCGGGCGCAACTCCGCGCGCGCACAACCGGTCGAGCGCCTCGATCACCGTCACCTGGCAATTCTTCTTGCGCGCCGCCGCGGCGACCTCGAGGCCGATCCAGCCGCCGCCGACGACCAGCACGCTGCATCCGGACTTGAGATCCTTGCCCAGGGCCAGGCTGTCGTCGATCGTGCGCAGCATATGCACGCCTGCCAGGCTCGTGCCCGGAACCGGCAGCTCGCGCGGGCGACCGCCCATGGCCAGCATCAGCAGATCAAATGGCACGATCTCGCCGTCGTCGAGCCGGACGTTCTTGGCGCGCGCGTCGATCGAGGTGACGAGATTGCCCAGGCGCAACTCGATGGCGAGCTGGTCGTAGCTGTTGCCTGGAAACAGGTGCGTGATCTCCGGTGGCTTCTCGCCGAGCAGCACCGCCTTCGACAGCGGCGGTCGCTCGTGCGGCGGATGCCGTTCGGCGCCGATCAGGACGACGCTGCCGTCGAAGCCCTCGTCGCGCAACGTGCGCGCCGTCCAGCCACCGGCCTGGCCGCCGCCGATCACCACGATGTTGCGCGGAGCCGCCACGATGCGCGCTATTGAGCGGCGGCGCTGGATTTGGCGGCGTGGCTTGCCAGCGCCTCGGCCTGAGCCTTGGCTTCGGTCTCCATCAGGCGCCGGACGCGGGCGAGGCCGGTGTCGTGCTGGTAGAGGAACTCGTGGTCGCGTGCGTCGGCTTCCATCGCCTCGAGCATCAGGCGATCCTGCTCCAGAACCGCCCAATGCTTGCCCTCGAGCCTCGTGCGGAACAGGAAGCGCCACATGTCGCGCTGCCAACCCTGCACCTTGCGCACGCGCCAGAAATAGACCTGGCAGGTTCGCGCATCGACCGGCGTGACGAAGCCACAGATCCAGAAATGGCCGCCTGGTCCCGCGCTCGGCCGATAGGGAATCGCGAGCTTGAGCCAATGGGCCCCGGTATTGCCGAACTCGACCCAGTCGAAATTGATGCCTTTCTGGTCCTCCTTCTCGAAGACGAAGCCGGTCGGCGTCGGGTTTATGCGCATGCGCGCGCGCTTGGCGCCACCCGCCATGGAATGGGATTCGGCGTGAAGATAGGCACCGTGCATGGGGTCCATGACGTTGTCGATTGCATAGCGGTAATTGCAGCGCCAGAACGCCGTGCACAGGAAGCTGTCGTAGTCCGGATCGGTCATCTCTTCCGGAAGCTGGAGCGGCCCCGGCTCACGGTGGAGCGCGTCGCCGAACCACGCGAAGATCCCGCCATTGCTCTCGCGCACGGGATAGGCGCGCACCGACTGTTGGCCCTCGAGCGGACAGTTTTCGACGGCTGGTACCTTGCACACCGTGCCCGTGCCGTCGACTTCGATGCCGTGGTACCAGCAACCGAGGCGGTCCCCCAAGTTCCAGCCAAGCGACAGGCGCGCGCCGCGATGCGGACAACGGTCTTCCAGCGCATGGACGCGCCCGGCGCCGTCGCGCCACAGCACGATGCGCTCGCCGAGCCGCGTCAGGCCGACTGGGTGGCTTTGAACCTGCCACGACGGCGCAATCGGGTACCACAGGTTGCGCACGCCCGTGGTCAGGATCTCGTCAGCGGTCACGGCTTCGGGCATCGATGTTCTCCCGGCCTCACGCGCCCAGGCGCTTCACTTCGGCCTGGAAGGATTGCTCGGTAAACGGCCGGCCAGACGAGTCGGTCACCTTCATGTCGGCGAGGCCGGCGACGATCCCGGGCAGGTCATGGGTGCCGCGGCCAAGAATCTGTTCGAGCGCGTCGGCGAGCGCCGATTCGTACGGCTCGAGCGGCGCGGGCCGGGTCTGCCATTCGATGTTGCGCAACTCTTCATAGGTTTCGATTGCCGTAGCACCGGCACGGTTGGCTCCGACCTTATCGACGTTTGGTCGCAGCATGGGGTTCCAGTCCAATGGCCGTTGCGACATGCCACCCTCGACGTTTCTGGTTTGCTGATTTTATTAGTAAAACAATGTGGCTTGGTGGATCAACGCTATCGGTTGGACTCACCCGAGTCAACCAATGGCGCTGGAGCCTATTTGTTTGTCATTTCGGTTCAGGATTGACAGAGACAGATCACCCCGATAGCGTTCGAAATATCGAATAGAGTTTGATCAATAAAACTCTTGCAATGGGAGCCTGATGGCGACCCGGCTCGAATTCCGCAGCGTGACGCGTACCTTCGATGGCGGCCGGCGACGTGACACGCCGGTGACTGCCGTCGAGAGCGTGAGCCTGACGGTCGATGACCGCGAAGTCGTATCTCTGATCGGCCCGAGCGGATGCGGCAAGAGCACGTTGCTCAATCTGTCGGCCGGTCTCGACAAGCCGTCGGCGGGCGAGGTGCTGGTCGACGGCGTTCCGGTGACCGGCCCCAACGACCATGTCGCCTTCATGCTGCAAAAGGATCTTCTGCTGCCCTGGCGCACGATCCGCGAGAACGTCGAGTTCGGCCTGGAGATCCGCAAGACTCCAGCGGCCGAGCGGCGCGTGCGGGCACTGGCGCTGCTCGTGGCCTGCCGACTCGATGGATTCGCAGAGCACTATCCGCACCAGCTTTCGGGCGGCATGCGTCAGCGCGCGGCACTCGCGCGCACCATGGCGACCGATCCCGATCTGGTGCTGCTCGACGAGCCGTTCTCCGCCGTCGATGCGCAAACCAAGATGGTCCTGCAGAAAGATCTTGCGGAGACGCTCCAGCGCCTGGGCAAGACGGCGCTCTTCATCACCCACGATCTGGCCGAAGCGGTATCGCTGAGCGATCGCGTGCTGGTGATGAGCCAGCGGCCGGGCCGGATCATCGAGGAGATCCGCATCGATCTGCCCGACCGCCACGATCCTTTCGCACGCCGCCAGCAGTCGGGCATGGCAGCCTACCTCAAGCGGCTGACCGAGCTCCTCGACCTCGCTCACGCCAAGGTTCAATGACAGCTCCAATGACACGGAACAACAGGGAGAGACGCCGATGATCAGACAGAGCCGCTTGGTCGCCATCGTATGCGGGCTGGCATTCGCCACCCTTGGCGCGTCCGTTCAGGCACAGGAGCAGGTAACCTACCTTTTGCCGGCGCCGATCGCGCTCCCGGCTTTCTCGCCCTTCGTCATCGCCCAGCACAAGGGCTACTACAAGGCGGCTGGCGTCGACATTTCGTTTAAGGTGGGGCAGGGCGGCGCCGACGTGGCCGTGCAGGTCGGGGCGGGCAACGCCGATGTCGGCGGCGGCATCGGCGACACCTCAATCATCGTCCGGCCCAACGGCGTGCCGGTGAAATCGGTTGCCGTGCTCGGCGGCGGAGCCTTGACCCAGATCGTCGCGCGCGAGGACAGCGGCATCAAGTCGCCCGCCGACCTCAAGGGCAAGACCATTGCCGTCATGGCCTACCAGGACACGACCTATTATTCGCTGCTCGGCACGCTGGCGCATTTCGGCATGAACAAAGGCGACGTCAATGCCCAGGCGGTCGGCCCCGGCGGCGTCGTCCAGCTCGTGGTCAGCGGCCAGGCCCAGGCGATGGCCGGCGTGCCCGAATGGGGCGTGGCAATCGGCGGCGCCGGCATCAAGACGCTGTGGTGGCCGACGCGCGAGTTCTTCCCGGGCATGGCCCAGGCGATCATCGCGTCGGATGCGACCATCGCCAAGCGGCCTCAGGCGATCAGGGGCGTCGTGCAGGCGACGCTCAAGGCGCTCAAGGAGGTCATGGACAATCCGCAGGCCGCAACCAAGGACTACATCGCCGCCATGCCGCAGCATGCCGAGCGTGCGGCCCAGATGGAGCAGACGCTCGCGACCTACGCCAAGCTCGTCTATGCCGGCCAGAAGAAGCTCGGCGCCATGGATCCCGATCAATTGACCAGGCTGCAGGACTTCTACGTCAAGGAGGGCATCGTGCGCCGTGCGACGCCGATCGTGGAGCTCTACACCAATCAGTTCGTGGATTGAGTGCTCGCGCGTTCATGCCTGCATCGCCCCGCACCCTAGCCCTCCCCCACAACGGGGGGAGGGGATTCCAAGAAAGAACGTTCCTCCCTCTCGATGGGGGTTTGAACCGCAAGGCGGTTCGAAAGGGTAGGGGTGACTCTCTCCCCACGCTCAACGCATGACCGATCGCGTCTTCACCAATCCCGCCATCCTCGCCGGCTTCGCGCTCGGCGTCGTCTTCCTCGCGGCCTGGGAATGGCTGCCCGGCGCACTCGGTGTGCCGCGCTTCATCATTCCGCCCGCCTCCGCCACCTGGGACGAGTTCCAGCACATGGCGGCGCGTGAGCGGCTGTGGTTCCACGTGGGCGCCACGTTGGCGTCCGTCGTGGCGGGCTTTGCGCTCGGCGCTCTCGTCGGCATGGTCGCCGGCTATGCACTCGGCATGTCGCCGACCGCGGAGTTCGTGCTCTCCCCCTATATTCTGGCGCTCCAGATCGCGCCCAAAGTGGCGTTCGCGCCGCTCTTCGTCATGTGGTTCGGCTTCACCGTCTATCCCAAGATCCTGGTGGCGCTGCTGATCGTGTTCTTTCCGGTCATGGTCAATGTGCTCGGTGCCGTGCGCGCCGTCGATCGCGACCAGATCAACCTGGCGCGCGCGTTCAACGCGACGCGCGGCGAGATCTTCCGCAAGATCGAATTTCCCGCCTCGATGCCGGCACTGTTCTCCGGCCTGCGCATCGCCGCCACGCTGGCCGTGATCGGCGTCGTCGTCGGCGAGCTGGTCGGCGGCAATACGGGGCTCGGCTATTTGCTGGTCTACGGCCAGGGGCAGGCCAACACCGCCATGGTCTTCGTCGTCATCATTCTGCTCACGCTGATCGGGCTCGTCGCCTATGGCGCGGTCGTGCTCGCCGAAGGACGGGTGCTGCACTACCTGCCGAAGCGCGAGTTCGGCATCACCTGACAAGGAGTCATTTCATGGCCGTACAACACAAAGACAGCGGTTCCGTCATCCCCAAGGGCAAGACGCTCGAGGATTGGATGACGATGCGCACCGCCCGCTTCAAGACGCGGACCTACGACTGGGACGTACTCAAGTTCCAGGCCGACTTCGATCCGAAATACCGGCGCGCGCAGATGCGCTACATCGGCACCGGCGGCACGGGCAAGGAGAGCGACGATAATTCGGTGCCGGCCGAGCACTTCACCTTCTCGACCATGGTGCTGCCGGCCGGCTGCGAAGGGCCGCTGCACATCCACACCGACACCGAGGAGGTTTTCTTCATTCTCAAGGGCGAGCGCATCCGCCTGTTCTTCGAATGCGACGGGCAGAAGCACGAGACGATTCTGGGCGAGCGCGATTTGATCTCGGTGCCGCCCGGGGTCTATCGCGGCCTCGTCAATGAAGGCCGCGAGGAAGCGCTGATGTGCGTCATGCTCGGATCGTCGAAGCCGGTGACGCCGACTTATCCGCCCGATCACCCCGTCGCCAAGCTCAAGCGGGGCTGAGCGAGGAGCATCCTCCGTGGCGAGCTTGGCGGAGCTGATCCCGGCTGAATCCGCCGTCGATGTCGGCGGAGTTCGCATCGCCTACCGGGAGGCAGGGGCCGGCGAGGTCGTGCTGCTGCTGCACGGCATCGGCTCTGCGGCGTCGTCGTGGCGGCATCAGCTTGCCGGTCTCGCCGGCCGCTATCGGCTGATCGCGTGGGATGCGCCGGGCTATGGCGGCTCCGGCGAGGTCGCTCAGCCACATCCGGTGCCGGCCGACTATGGCGAACTCGCGGTCGGCCTGCTCGACGCCCTCGGCGTCGCGCGCTGCCATCTGGTCGGCCACTCCCTGGGCGGCCTGATCGCCGCCTCGATTGCGCGGCGCCACGGGGCGCGCCTGATGTCGCTGACCTTGTCGGCGCCGGCCGCCGGCTACGGCGCCAAGCCTGGCGGTAAATGGCCGGCGCCCGTGCAGGAGCGTCTCGACGATCTTTCGGACCTCGGTCCGGCGGGCATGGCGGCCAAGCGGGCAAGCCGGATGTGCGCGCCCGGGGTGCGCCCGGAAATCCTCGACGAAGCGCGCGCGATCATGGCGCGGGTGCGGCCGACGGGCTATGGCCGGGCCTCCGCATTGCTGGCGCAGGGCGACATCTTGGCCGACGCGCCTGATATCACCGTGCGCGCCCAGGTCATGGTCGGAGCTGCGGATATCATCGCGCCGGTCGAGCGCTGCCGCGCCATCGCCGCCGCGATTGCCGGTGCCCGCTTCGAGCTTCTGCCCGGCGTCGGCCATGCCAGCTATCTCGAGGATCCGGCGCGCTACAACGCCGTGCTCGGCGCATTCATCGCAGGTGCCGCGTGAGCGCGCTGCCGCACAAGAACCACGAAAAGTACACCGTCGTTGGGCTGGAGCGCGGCCTGCGGCTGATGACGCTGTTTTCGGACGAGCGGCCGGCCCTGACGCTCTCCGAACTCGCGCGCGGGCTCGGCCTGTCGCGCTCCTCGGTGTTTCGCCTCGTCTACACGCTCGAGTCGCTGGGCTTCCTGCAGCGCAGCGACAATCGCTACCGGCTCGGTCCGCGCGTGCTGACCTTGGGCTTCGACTATCTGGCATCGCAGGACCTCGTCGACCTCGCGCGGCCGCAGCTTCAGGCGCTGCGCGACGCCACCGGCGTCAGCGCCCATCTCGGCATTCTGGACGGCACGAACGTCATCTATGTGGCGCAAGCAGCGTCGCCGCGGCCCTACGCCAGCAAGGTTTCGGTCGGCACGCGCTTTCCGGCCCATGCCATCTCCATGGGACGGCTGCTGCTCGGCGGCCTCGACGGTGCCGAATTCGATCGCCTGTATGCCGGTAAGACGCTCGAGCGCTTCACCGAGGACACGTGCGTGACGCTCGATGCCCTGCGCGAGCGCGTGCGCGTCGATCGCGAGCGCGGTTTCGTCGTCAGCCGCGGCAGCTTCGAGCGCGGCATCGTTGCCGTGGCCGCGCCGGTGTGCGACGCCGAGGGACGGATCGTCGCAGCCATCAACATTGCCGGGCCGTCGGCTGTACTCGACAACGGCGCGCTCGACGGCGTCTTCAAGGATCGCGTCGTTGCCGCTGCGAACGAGATCTCGCGGCTGCTGGGTCACCGTCCGCCCGCGTGGAAATCGGCCTCGTGAACGCGGTCGAGACGCGGGTCGGCGATCTCGTCGCCGCCTTTCTGGAGCGCTGCGGCGTCGCCACGGCTTTCGGCGTCATCAGCATCCACAACATGCCGATTCTCGACGCCATTGGCCGGCGCAATTCGCTGCGCTTCGTGCCGTCGCGCGGGGAAGCGGGTGCCGTCAACATGGCCGACGCCTTCGCGCGCGTCACCGGCGGGCTCGGTGTCGCCGTCACCAGTACCGGCACGGGTGCGGGCAACGCGGCCGGCGCGCTGGTCGAGGCTCAGACCGCCGGGAGCCCGGTCCTGCATCTGACCGGGCAAGTTGACAGCCCCTATCTCGACCGCGGCCGCAGCGTCATTCACGAGGCCGCGGCGCAGACCGAGATGCTGCGCGCGGTATCCAAGGCCAGCTATCGCATATGGTCGGCCGAGACGGCGCTCGGTGTGCTGCGCGAGGCCGTGCGCGTGGCGCTGACACCGCCGCGCGGCCCAGTCAGCGTCGAGCTGCCGATCGACATACAGAAAGCCGCGGCGGTCTTGCCCGGTGAGAGCGTGGCCCCCGTTGTCATTGCCGCGCAAGCGCCCGATGCAGCCGCGCTCGACCGCATCGTCGAGCGTCTCGCAGCCGCGCGGCGGCCGCTGGTCTGGCTGGGCGGCGGGGCACGTCACGCGGCGCGTGCGGCGCTCAAACTTGCCGACTTGGGTGTCGGCTTCGTCACCAGCGTCAATGGACGCGGCACGGTGCCGGAAGATCATCCCATGACGTTGGGAGCCTTCAACATGTCACCCTCGGTCGAGGCGTTCTACCGCACGTGCGACGCGATGCTGGTGGTCGGCTCCCGGCTGCGCGGCAACGAGACGCGCAACTTCGCCGTGGCCCTCCCCAAGCCGCTGCTCCAGGTCGATGTCGATCCGCGCGCCGAGGGACGCGCCTATCCGACCGAAGCCTTTGCCTGCGCCGATGCCGGGCTGGCGCTCGTGGCGCTCGCCGACCGGCTCAAGGGGCGTCTGCGCATCGATGACGAGTTCGGCCGCGATCTCGCTGCCGCGCGCGCGGCGGCTGAGGCGGCCATGCGCGACGGTCTCGGCCCATATGCGCGGCTGGTCGCGGAGCTCCGGGCCGGCATGCCGCGCGACGCGCTGTGGGTGCGCGACATCACCATCTCGAACAGCACCTGGGGCAACCGGTTGCTGAAAATTTTCGATCCCCGCGCCGGCGTGCACGCGCTCGGCGGCGGCATCGGCCAATGCGTGCCCATGGCAGTCGGCGCGGCGCTGGCGGCGAGAGACCGGAAGGTCATCGCGCTGACTGGCGATGGCGGGCTGGCGCTCTGTCTCGCCGAGCTTGCGACTGCCGTGCAGGAACGCTGCGATATCACCTTTCTGGTCATGAACGACCGCGGCTACGGCGTGATCCGCAACATCCAGGATGCCCAGTATGGCGGGCGGCATTTCTACACGGACGTGTTCGCGCCCGACCTCGCCGATCTCGCACGCGCGATGAAGTTGCCGCACGCACGGGTCGACAACCTGGACGAGTTCACGTCGTCCCTGCGGACTGCCGTCGGCACTGATGGACCGTATCTTCTCGAAATCGACATGCCCGCGATTGGACCGTTCACATCGAAGTTCGCCGGGCCGCCAGTGGCCAAGCCTAACAGCTGAGGATCGTCCGAATCTGCTCGGCCAATTCTGACGGCGCCAGCTTGGTCAGTCCTTGTCGCTTCGCCAACGAGGCGCCGTTCGCTGCACGCGCCGAGCTCATTGCGGAAATCGCCAAGCGTCTCGTTCGGCGCGATCAGAAGCAAGTGGTCGTGGTCCCCTCCGAGTGCGCCGCGGTCGACATGATGGGCAACGGTCCGGGCAAAGGCGCGATCCGGGCGAACATGACACATCAGGATCAGCGGCTCTCGGTCACGACCTCGCTCATCACTGTGGAGGATCTGGGCGCGACTTGCGTCGGCGACCACGTTCCAAGTGCGGTTGTGCGCAGTCACACATTGCTCTTTATTCGCACCTCCTTTCGGAGGCATCCAACGGCGGTGCCGCGAAGTCGTGGTCGCGAACTCTATGCTCGCTACAGGTCTAGCCCAGGAGCGGCAGGGAAAGACATCATGCGAAAGTTGGTGGCGCGCCACTGTGCCGACACAGGGCGCCAAACGCGGCCTAGTAGGTCAGCGGATCTTCCGGCGGCTTCGGCACCACAGGTGGCGTGGCCGGCGCATTGGGCGGCAGGCGGCGGCGCGTATACTCGCAGATCATCTCGAACAGCGCCTTCATGAACGGGTCTTCCCACTTCATGGTCGAGAGATCGAGCGGCGTTGGCAGGATCAGGCGGATACGAGCGTCTTGCGCCGTCTCGGCCGTGGCGCCTGCCTTCTGCCGGCTGTCGAAGGGCAGCGTCTTGCGCACATACTCGACCATGTTCTCAAAGGCGAAACGCAGCTTCTGCGGCAACGCACGCAGCTTATCGGCCAAGGTGCGCGCGTTCAGAATGATGCAGATCGTGTCCTCGGCCGCGACCGCCGTCGCCATGCGCGAGGAACCGTCGATGAGCGCCATCTCGCCGAAGATCGCCTTATCGCCGATCGAGGCGACGACGATTGGTCCTTGCGGACTCTGTTTGACGATGGCGATCTTGCCCTTCTCGATCAGATAGGCCTTTTCGCCCTTATCGCCTTCTTTGAAGACGCGGTCGCCGCGTTTGAACATCTCACGCTGGACCACCCGCGCCTGGGACACGACCTTCTCCCGATCAGTTCGCTTGACAATCTCTACTCATGAATCCGCCTCCTTGGCAAGCGATCGGGCGAAGATCGTCGGCCTTGTCGCGAGTCGATTCTGGTTTGAGGCGTCCGTCCGCTTCCAGACCGGCGTTGCCGTCCCGAGTCGCGCTAGAAGCCGGTCGCAATGTCCCGAAGAGCGGCCGGCTTGGCCAGGTGAATGTTCTTGTCGTCGAGCAGCTGGATCAGGCCCTGCTTCTTCAGCTGCGTGAAGGTGCGGCTGACGGTTTCGATGGTCAATCCCAGATAGTCGGCGATATCCGTGCGGTTCATGGGCAACGAAACTGGATCCGCCGGCTGATGCCGGCGCACGGCGGAGTTCGACAGCATGACCAGGAACGAGACCACGCGCTCGCGGGCCGATTTGCGTCCGAGCAGGATCATCTGATCCTGGGCCGCAGCGAGCTCGTGCGAGGCCATCCCGAGCAGCCGCTGCTCGAGATGAGGGATCTCGCTCAGCAGGTCTTCGAGCCTGCGCCGCGAGAAGCGGCACAGCGCGGTGGGCACGAGCGCCTCGGCGCTGTAGGCATAGACGTCGTTGTGCATCAGGCCGACGAAATCGCCGGGAAAGAGAAATCCGGTGATCTGTCGCCGTCCGTCGGGCAACAGCTTGTAGATCTTCAATGCGCCGCCGGTCACGTTGTACACATGCTCGGCGGGCTCGGCCTCGTCGAAGAGCGGCTGCTGCGGGGCGATCTGGACAGTCGTCATGATCGAGACGATCTGCTTCTGCTCGCTGGGATCGAGCAGCGCGCACGCCGAGTGGCTGCGTGCCTCGCACTTGTCGCACGGGCTGACCAGCGCATCGATGTTTGTCGCCTGCAGCGGCAGCCTTTCCATCTGCGTGCGGATGCTGAAGCACGAATCGGACAGCTTGGCCTGCCGCTGTAGGTTGCTGGTTTGGCTCATTGGTGTCCCCTAGCCGACCAATCCCTCGATGCGCTTTGAGCGGCCTCCGGCAACTCGCCCTCGGCATCATGGCTCACGCGTCTTGTCGCCCGCACCCCTTCGATCACGTAGCCGGCCTTCGCCAACGACGAAACGAGCCAGGTTCGGTCGCGATCGATCGGGTCGAGATCGCCGGCCAGTCCGATTCTGATCGCGCGACATCCGTTCATCAGGGCCAGAGTTTCCGACGTGGTGACGATGGCAGTCCAAATCAGCTCGTGGCCGGGCATGTCCGGAACAATGACGTTGTCGACGAGCAGCGTGCGATCGCTGTGCAGATCGTCGCGAACCTCGAAGCTGAACAGGCCGAGGATGTAGCCGGCGGCGTTCTGGATCGTCATCAGGCCGCGCGGCCATTTTGGCGAACGCGCTGCGAGATGGGGCTTGGCGAATTCGCTCCACCGTTCAAGCGAGATGCACGGCAGGATGTTCCGGACCAATGGATAGGCACGATCGATCAGGCGGTGATCGAGAAGGCGCGGCGTCAGATTGTTGTCCATTCGAGTGACCTGCGCGTCAGGAGAATACTCCATGACTGCATGGCCGCAGCCGCG
>Ga0194128_10005901_pt1 | contig 16843 bp, 10 predicted proteins | sample TA2KigCa65mmetaG_FD_148650 | JGI IMG/M metagenome (GOLD analysis project Ga0194128, IMG submission 148650) | Freshwater microbial communities from Lake Tanganyika, Tanzania - TA2015037 Kigoma Deep Cast 65m | ecosystem: Environmental > Aquatic > Freshwater > Lake | place: Tanzania: Lake...
TTGCCGCCGGTGAGCTTGATCGTTAGGCAGACAGATCGCCAGGGATTCTCGCTGCGTGGGGTGAACTTGCCCTTTCGTGCCATCTCTGCCTCCCTCGAATGCGGCCACCTGCCATCATGCGGCTTGACTAGTTCTTGGGGGGCAGGTCAGGGGACTGACCGCATGAAGGAGAAATACGAATCAAGTTCGTCTCGGTGGAACTCCACGGCGGGTTCTTCTCCGGCAAACCGAGAGACGACTATCGCAAGGACATCATGGACAACGCGCGAGATGGATGGCGCTTCGTGCAGGCATTTGCGCCGGGAGTCAGCGCGTATGGCGCCTCCGGCTACGCCGACCTGATCTTCGAGCGCAAGGTCGAGGACTGAGAGTGCCTGGTTGGGTGTCCGCTGCGTTCGACCGGCCGCGGCCGCGCTGAGTCGAGACGCGATGCAGGATCCGCTGGATGCTGCGGTGGCGGGTTTCGACTCCACGGCCGAGCAAGGCGGCCGCGAACTGCCGCAACGGTGCGCCGCCGATGACGAGCGCGACGTCAGGTCCTTGCGGCCGCGGCGGCGATCAGGTCGCGCAGCAGTGCCGACGCCGTTCCGGTGCGGCTGCTCGCGCCGCCGGAGACTGTCAACTCGCCAAGGTCGTCGCTCCGGAAAGTGACCGCCTTCTCGGCGCCGTCCAGGGCATGGAACGGATCGCCCGGCGCCACCAGCTCAGGCGTCACCACGATCCGGGTCCGTCCGCCGTCGCGCCAGGCGCGGCCGATCAGGCGCAGGCGCTCGGGGCCGCCTTGTGCCGCCGCCACCGCGCCCGGCGGCAGGTCGGTGATGCCGCGGCGCTCGACGGCGTCCCAGGTCAACGTGGGGTCGATCAGTCCGCGGGTGAGGATCAGCAGCTTGATGGCCGTGTCGTAGCCTTCGACGTCGAGGCGCGGGTCGGGCTCGGCGATCCCGGCGCGTTGCGCCTCGGCGAGCGCGCTCGCGTAGTTCGCGCCGGGTTGGCGCAGGCGCGTGAGGATCAGGTTCGAGGTGCCGTTCAGCACGGCGCGGATCGCGGTCACCCGGGCGGCACCGAACCAGGTGCGGAGCACGTCGAGCGACGGCAGCGCGCTGCCGGTGGTCGCGCTGGTGCCGATCGACGCGCCGGCAAGCGCTGCCGACTCCTCGAGTTCCGGCAACGCATGGAGCGCCGGCCCCTTGTCCGCCAGGATGACGTCGAGCCCGCAATCGAGCGCCGCACGCGCCCATCCGAGGCCCGGCTGGCCGGTCGCGAGATCGGTCGGCAGCGAGATCACCACACCTTCGACGCCGCGCGCGCGCAGTTCGTCGGGGCGCAGTGCCGGGCCGATGCCCGGCCACGCCGCCAGCGCGCCGTAGTCCTGCTTGAACTTCGCGAGCGCGGCCACCGGAAGGTTCGTGGCGTCGTGCAGGGCCGCGCCGCGGTCGACGATCGCGGTCAGCGCCAGCTCGATCCCCAGTTCGGCGGCGACGGCCGCGCGCCGCTCCTGCCAGTGGAGCGCCAGCGCTCGGCCGACGTTGCCGAAGCCGAGCAACGCGAAGTCGTAACGGCGCATCGCGCTCAGTCGCGCGGCTTGAAGCGCAGCACGAGTTCGCTCGCCCCGCCGGGCGGCAGCTCGAACTCGATCTGCTGCATGTCGTTTCCCGGTCCCCAGAGCATCGCTTGGTAGCGGCCGGGGGCGGCGTTCTTCACGGCGAAGGTGAAGTCGGGCGGCCGCAACTGCGCCCAGCCATTGAACCCGACCACGTCGTCTTCATTCTCGAGCGGCGACAGGTAGAGGTGCCACTCCCACTCGTCCTCGCCGCGTCGGGCGGCGAGGTCGACACCCTCCGCCACGACCCGGCCGGCGCACGGGATTCCCGGCTCCATGACGATCGTGACCGGTTCGCCCGCCGCCGCGCGCACTTCGCAGGTCGCCTTGCCGCGACCGTGCTCGTCGCTCGAGCCGATCAGGGAGTAGGACCCGAGCAACAGTTGCAGCGTCACCTCGCCCTTGTCGTTGGTGCCGCGCGCGCTGCCGCTGCTCCCTCCGAACATCGACCGGGTGGCCGCGGGATCCTCGCTCCGCTGCGCGACGGCGTGCACCATCACGTGCGGCGCCGGACTGCCGTCCGGCAGCGTCACCCGGACGAGCTGCTCGGTGAGGCGCGCGTCGATGTCGAGCTGGCGCACCTCGCCCAAGCCGAGCGTGAGCTCCTCGTTGAAGAGGACGGTGCCGCCCATTTCGCGGTCGCCGAGGATCTCGACCCGGTAGCGGCCGGGCCGCAGCTCGCCGAAGGTGAACTCGCCGCGTTCGTCGAGCTTCTCTTGATTCCAGCGCCGGCCGGACAGCTGCACGCGGCCGCCGCTCACCCGCGTGCCGGCGACGCGGACGACGCCGCTCAGCGTCGCCGGCTCCATCGGCACGTCGGGCAGCGCCTCGATCTCGACGCGCGTCTCCTGTCCCTCCTCGATGACGAACTCGCCTTCGGCCAGCGTGTCGGGCTCGGCATCGGTGGCGATGCGCTTGATCAGCGCGGTCGGCGATTCGGCGAGGAAACGGCCGAAGACCGAGTAGCGATACTTGCCCGCCGGCAGGTGGCGCACGGCGAAGGTGCCGTCGCTCGCGGTGAGGCCGAAGCGCGGCATCTCGCTCTCCGCGATGTCGTCGTCCCGATCCCGCCCCGAGATCGTCAGCATCAGCGGCTTCGCCGGCGGCTCGCCCTGGGTGGTGATGCGGCCGACGAAGTCGCCGCCCTTGTGCAGCACCAGATCGACCGGCTGCCCGCCGGCGAGCTGCTCCGGCGAGATGACGACATATCCGCGCGCGAAGCCCGGGTGGCGTCCGCGCAAGGCGACCTTGCGGCCGAGCGGCAGTCCCTGCAGCGTGGCGCGCCCCTCGGCGTCGGCGCGCGCCGCGGTGAACGGCATGACGTGCACGTACTCGAACTCGGCCAGCGCGGTGACCAGCGCGTAGTCGATCGGTGCGGCGGCGGCGTCGCGCACGTTGACCACGAGCGTCTGCGCGCCGGGTAGCTGGATCAGCACCGGCTCGGCGCCCTCCTGGGTCAGCTCGACTTCGGCCGCGCCGATGCCGTAGGCAGGGGCTCGCGCGAGCACTTGCCAGCGGCCGACCGGCAGCTGGCGTGCGACGTACTTGCCGGCCTCCACCTCGGTCACGCGGCCGCGCAGCTCGTGCGGCTCGAACAGGAAGTCGGCGAAGTCGCCCGTCTGCGCCTCACGGAAGCGGAAGTCGACACCGCTCACCGGCCGGCCGGCCATGTCGCTGACCGCCACTTGCAGCGACGTCTCGGGCGGCAGCTCGACCCGCACCGGCTGGTCGCCGGGGAACGGGCCGAGCACGGTCCAGGGGTCGCCCGCCTGGCGCTGCACCGAAACCAGCACCTCGCCCAGATCGGGCAGGCCCCGCAGCGCGAATGCGCCGGCCGCGTCGGTGGCGCCGGCCGGATGCCCGATCGCGACGGCGTCGGCCGCCGTCGTCTGGTCGTTGTCGCCGCCGAGGGGGGTGAACATGCCGAGCAACTGGCCGAGCGGCAGTCGCGAGCCGACGATGATCTTCGCCCCCTCGATCGGCATCGCGCCGGCCGTCAGGGTCCCGCTGACGCTCAGTCCGTGCCCCATGCGCAGCGTCGGGACGCTCGACTCGGGGCGCTTGCCGGTCGGGTGTGCGCGGGCAGTGCCGAGCAGCCCGGCGCGATCGGCCATCACCGTGACCACGCCGGCGGGAACGCCGGGAATGCGGAAGGTGCCGTCGGCCTGCGTGCGCGCCGTCGGGATCGGCAGATGGTCGAGCAGGAAGCGAAACGGCGCGGGCACCGGGAACTGGCCGCGGAACTCATCGAAGGCGACGATCGCCGTCACGTCGCTGCGGATGTCGGTCACGCCCATCTGCAGGATCTGCGGCGGCACCTGCGCCTGGCCCGGCAGCTCCGGCAGGACGCGCAGCCTCGCATCGGCGACCGGCGCGCCGTCCTCATCCTCGACCTTGCCCACCAGCACGACGTGCGGCGGCAGGACGATGTCGCCGAGTTCGGTGGTCTGGCCGCGCGCGAGCCCCTGCTCGATCAACCGCACGGTGGCGCGCCCACCACCGAGATCGACCACCAGCAGATTCAGGTTGCCGCTCTCGACGTTGGTCAGCGTGAAGCGGCCGTCGGCGTCCGCCTGCGTCGTGCCGATGATCGGGTCCCTGAAGCGCGGCGGTGGCTGGCCGAAGCCGCCCTCGATGGTCGCCATCAGCAGGTCGATCTCGAGCTGCAGCAGGTCGACTCGCAATGCCGGCACCGGCGTGCCGTCTTCCTCGACGAGGCGGCCCTTCAGGCCCGACAACTCCTGCAGGAACGACTGCGGCGGTGGGCGCGAGTCGAGGTCGAGGCCGGCCACCGGTGCCACCGGCGCGGGGGTCGCGACTTCCTCGCGGACGGCATCGTTGCGGCCGGCCGCCACCGGAGCGGGAAGCGTGGCCGAGTCGGCGTTGCCGGACTTCGGCGCCACCAGTTTCGGGGCGTCGTTCGCGTCCTTGGTGAAGATCCACCAGCCGGCCACCCCTGCCAGCGCCAACACGGCACACAGGGCGACCAGCGGGGTGCGCGCGGTACCCACGCGACGCAAGTCCATGCAAACGACCTCCGAGCGGAGAGGCGGCCAGCGAGCAGGGTGCCAACAGTGCACCATCGACTCCGCCGAGTAGGCCGATCGCCAGCCCGGGGATCAAGTTGCGCAAGCGAAGCGCGCGCCGGCGCTCACCCCCCGGCCGCGAACAGCGCTTCGCGGGTGGACTCGTCGATGACCTGGCCGCTGCCCCGGGCGACTGGCGGGGGGGGCCGTCGCCAGTGCGCCAAGAGTTGCGCCGGCGCGAGCCGGCTCAGGCGCGGATGGACGGCGAGCTGCCATGGACCGGGCCGCAGCACCGGGATGTGGAAGCGGCCGTCCGGCCCGGCGACGGCGAAGCGCGGCAGCCGGTCCTCGAGCGGCCCCTCCGGTCCGGTCCAGGTGGCGGTCACGGTCCAGTCGTCCGGCGAGTTCGCGAACTCCGCGGGCAGCCGACCGCTCAGGGTGCCGCCGCGCGCCAGCTCGATCCGCAGCTCCTCACCGACGGTCGTGATCGGGTCGGCATGGACCACCGAGCAGTAGCCCGGGTGGCTGATCCGCAGCACCAGCGCATGGTCGTGGCGCAGCGTCTCCAGCGTCGCGCGACCGTCGGCGGCGGTGCGGGCGAAACCGAGCGGATCGCCGAGTTCGCGCGGCGTCCTCGCGATGGCCAGCACCTGCGCACCGGCGATCGGCGCGCCGTCGCGCGCCGCCACCACCCGCACGCGCCGCGGCGCCGCCACCGGCAGGCGCAGCTCGAGCTTCCCGCCGCCCGCCTGGACCGTGGTCCGACCCGACTCCCAACCGGCGTCGTCGGTGCGCGCCAGCACCAGCGCGCTGCCGAGCGGCATCTCGCGCAGGATGAACGTGCCGGGTGCGCCGCGCTCGAACAGCGCGCCGAAATCGTGGGGCAGGCCGAAGCCGCGCAGCGCCGCCGAGTTCTCCGCGCTGATCATGAAGCGCAGCGCGGCGTCGGGTCGAGGCCGGCCGAGTGCGTCGAGCACGCGGATCTCGAGCGGCGCGATCGGCGGCACGGCGACGTCGAACTCGTCGCCGGCAAACGGGCCGAGCACGACGATCGGACCGCCCGCCTTGCGCTGCACGCTGACCAGCGTCGACGCGCCGGCCGGCACCCCGGACAACTCGAAGCGCCCATCCGCGCCGGTCGCGCCGAGCGGCCGCGCCCACGTCATCGGCCCCATCTCGCCGAGGTCGGTGGCGGGCCCCGCATGCACGGTGGCGCCGGCCAGCGATCGCTCGCCGGCAAGCAGTCGTCCGCGCACGGTGCGACCGCGCGGCAGCAGCAGGTCGACCACCCGTTCCGCCGCGCCGGACTCGAGGGTCAGCACCGCGCTGACGGCGCCGGCGTGGCCGTCGCGGGCGACCACCAGCACGACCGGTCCGACCGGGAGCGCCGGGAAGGCGAAGCTGCCGTCGGCGGCCGATTCGGTGGTGGGCAGCGGGAGGCGCGATTCGATCGCGTGCGTCCACTTCGGCAGTTCGAGGAAGACCTCGCCGGGCGCGCCCGCGAGCAGCACGCGCCCCGGCGCATGGTCGCGCACCATCAGCTGGATCAGCGCGCCGGGGAACGGCAGGTCGAGCGGCAGCAGCGCGCGGATGCGGGCGCCACCGACCGGGGCGCCGGCGTCGTCGACGACGCGGCCGCGCAACGGCGCGCCGCCCGGCCGCACGAGATCGCCGAGCTCGGCCGTGGCGCCCGGTTCGAGCGCGACGTCGACCAGATGGAGCGCCGCGCCCGGGCGACCCAGATCGATGGCCAGCGCATGGAAGCGCTGCGGATCGGCGCGCCGCAGCAGGAAGCGGCCATCCGCTGCGGTCGTCGTCTCGCCGCGGACCAGTTGCATCGCCTCGGCCGGCACGTCGTCGAACGGGTCCTCGCCGAAGGTGGCGGTCAGCTCGCCACGGAACTCGAGCAGCGTCACGGTGGCGGCCGGCAGCGGCGTGCCATCGGCGGCGACGAGGCGACCGGAGAGCGCGGCGAAATCGGCGTCGCTCGCGGCCGGCGCGGCCAGAGCGAGTACGAGCAGGCTCGGCAGCATCCCGTTCATCCCGGCAGCACCTCGTCCCTGAGCGCTTCGCGCAGCAGTCGCTTCGAGATCTTGCCGGAACCGGTGCGCGGCAGCGCATCGCGGAAGAGGACCGTCTTCGGCACCTGCGGACCGCCGAGGTGCGCGCGACAGTGGCTCAGGAGCGCCGCGCCGTCGGCGGCGGCGCCGGCGCGGCACACGACGACCGCCACGACCGCCTCGCCCCAGCGTGGGTGCGGCAGGCCGATCACTGCCGCCTCCTGCACCGCGGGATGGGCGAAGAGCACCTGCTCCACTTCGGTCGAGTAGATGCTCTCGCCGCCCGACTTGATCACATCCTTGGCGCGGTCGACGATGTGGAGGAAGCCCTCGGCATCGCGCACGGCGAGGTCGCCGGTGCAGAACCAGCCGTCGCGGAAGGCCGCCGCCGTCGCCGCCGGATGGCGCCAATAACCGGGGGTCACGCTGTCGCCGCGGCAGACGATCTGGCCGACCTCGCGGCCGTCGGGCGCGACGTCGCTCAGATCCTCGCGCACGACGCGCACCTCGACGCCGGCGAGCGGCCGGCCGGTCCGGCAGCGCCACGCGAACTGCTGCTCCGCGGGCAGTCGCTGCAGCTTCTCCGTGAGCAACGACATGGTCAGGTAGGGGCTGGTCTCGGTGAGGCCGTAGGTCTGCACGTACTCGGCCCCGAACGTCGCCATCACTTTCGCCACCAGCGCCGGCGCGATCGGTGCCCCGCCGGAGAGGACCCGGCGCAGCGCTGGGTAACGACGCGCGGCGGCCCCGGGCTGATGGACCAGATCGACCAGCATGGTCGGCACGAGGTTGGTGATCGTCACGCCGCCGGCGAGCACGTCGAGGACGGTGGTCGGCACGAAGTCGCGCACCATCACGTGGCAGCCGCCGACCCAGGTGACGGCAAACGTCGCCCACGCGTCGGCGAGGTGGAACATCGGCGCGATGTGACCCCAGGTGTCGCGCTCGCTGAGCTGCAGCGCGGCGATGGCCAGCAGCGCGTGGCTGGTCACGTTGCGGTGGGTGAGGATCACGCCCTTGGCGTCGCCGGTCGTGCCGCTCGTGTAGTAGAGGTGGGCCGGGTCGTCGGGCTCGACCGCGGCCCGCGGCAACGGCGGAATGCCGGGAAGCGCCGCGGCGAAGGCGTCGTCCAGCAGCAGGAGGACCGGCTTCTTCTCGCATTCCGCGAGCGTCGCCGCCGCGAGTTCGGCGAAGCGCGGCGTTGCCACCAGCAGCTTCGCCTCGGCGTGAGCGATGACCCGGGCAAGCCCTTCTTTGTGGTTGCGCCAGTTCAGCGGAGTCAGGACGGTGCCCGACCAGGCGGCGGCGAAATACGCCTGCAGGAAGTCGTCGCTGTTCTCGGCGAGGATGGCGACCCGGTCGCGCGGCAATGCGCCGAGTGCCTGCCACGCAGCCGCCATCCGCGCGACGCGGACGCCGAGTTCGCAGTAGGTCCGGCGCAGCGCGCCGTCGACCACGGCCACTGCGTCGGGGTACTGCGCCACTGCGCGAGTCAGGAGCGAAGCGATCAAGGACGGCTCCGGATCGGAATCCGAACTATAGTTGGGTGCGGCGTAGTTCTGAATCCGAACTAAGCCTCCCCCGGGAGCCCGGGAGCGTCATTGATAAACGAAACGGCTGCCGCGAGAATCCCCGCCCTCGAACTCAGAGCAGGCCGGGAGCCCGGCACTGCTCTTGGTGTCGGAGCCGCACGAGGGGTTTCCTCTCCACGGACGCGCCGGCCGAGGTCCGCTCGCCGCGCTGCCTCCGTGTCCTCGGGGAGTCGTGGGCCCGACACACTCCTCTCTCGATTTCTCCGCCGCACCTCTTCGCGCGCGGGGAAGAAAGGTCACTTGTGGAAGAAGGCGTGGAAGGTCCGCAGAGCTCCGATTTCGAAGGAGGCGGCGGCGGTGGCGGCGGTGATCCGCGCCGCGGCGGTCGTGGCGGACGGGGTGGTCGTGGCGGTCGCGGGCGCGGCCCGCGCGGCGGCGGTCACGGCGGCATGGAAGGCGGCCCACGGTACGGTGGCCCGCGCGGCGACCGCGGCCCGCGCCACGGGGGCGACCGGGGTCCGCGCATGGACCGCGGCCCGCGTCCCGAGCGCGGCTACGGCGGCGGCAACGGCGGCGGCGGTGACGGTCCCGACGGCGGCAACGGCGGCGGGATGGAGCGCGGTGACCGGGGTGGACGCGGCGGGCGCTTCCGTCACCGCGAAGGCTTCCGCCGGCCGAACATGGCGTGGGAGACGCCGCTCGATCGCGCCGTCCTGAAGGAGATCGACCTCGCCGGTCCGTCGCCGGCGCGGCAGGCCGACGCCGCCACCATGGTGAAGGCGCTCCTCGACCTGAATCCGCGCCGCACCGAGACCTACTTCCTGCTCGGCTACGCATTCGGCGCGCACGCGATCGCGTTCGACGCCTACAAGCCGGAAGAGCTGCAGGGTGCCGAGGCGGCGTGGTTCAAGTTCGGCCAGGTGCTCGGCCAGCTGCGCCACCCGAAGGAAGGCGTCGAGAAGCCCGACATCAAGACGCTGCTCAGCGAGCCGCTGATCGCGAAGCAGATCCTGCCGATCCTGCTGCGCCAGAGCCTGATGGCGGGCAACCTCGAAGAGGCGGTCGGGACGCTCGAGTCGGTGCTGGCCTCCGGCTCGCCGGACGGCGAGACCGCGGAGCTGCTGCGCGGCACGCTGGCGGAAGTGCTCCGTCGCGCCGAGCGGCCGGGCGAGCACGTGCAGCCCGAGACCGTGCAGGGCCTGCTGACGCGCTGCATGGCGCTGCCCGGCTTCGACAGCCTGGCGCCGGAGATCCGCGCGCCGTTCCATCGCGCGCTCGGCAAGCTGAAGCAGCACCTCGAGCAGTTCGACGAGGCGGCCAGCCACTTCAAGCGCGCGCTCGAGGTCGCGGGCGAGGGCCACACGCTGGCGTCGGTGCTGCACTTCGATCTCGCCGCCTGCTCGCTCGGCCTGCGCGGGGTGCCTGACCTCGAGCCGACCGCCGATCGCAAGGGCGCCGACTCGGCGCTGGCGCACCTCGACCAGGCGACCGCCGATCCGGCCAACGCCTCGTTCAACGCCTTCTTCACCCGCGGCGTGCTGCGCTTCGAGCGCGGCCTGTTCAGCGAGGCGGCGCAGGACTTCCGCGACGCGCTGACCCGCATCGAGCAGTACCGCAACCCGCTGCCGGTCACGCTGGCGCGGATCCGCTTCTTCCTCGCGCTCTCGCTGCTGAAGGAAGGCAAGCCGGAGCTGCAGGACGAGGCGGCGCAGGGCCTCGAGATCGCGCTCGAGCGGCTGCGGCCGGGGCCGGAGCAGCTGAAGGACATGCTCCCGCTGCTCGAGGAGAAGGCGCCGAAGGCGGCGGCGCGGCTGCTGGCGCGCGTCGACATCGCGCACATGAGCGACCCGAAGCAGCTGCTGGCGATGGGGCAGCACTTCTGCCGCCTCGGCGACACCGAGCACGCGCTGCGCATCGCCGAGCAGCTGCTCGAGAAGACCGAGGACCTGACCGTCCGCAAGGAGGCGCTGCTGATCGAGCTGTGCGCCTTCAACATGGCCGGCGAGCGCGAGAGCGCGGCCGATGCGCTCTACGACCTGCGCGACGTCTGCTACCAGAGCGGCGACCTCGCCTTCTGGGAGCAGGTGATCTTCAACGACGACCGCGTCGGCCAGGCGCTGGACAAGGCGCGGGTGCTGTGCGAGCGCGCCGAGCTGCTGGCCCGGATGAAGGGCCGCGACAAGGAGCGGTTCGCGCTGCAGAAGACGCTGGCCGACCTCTACCTGTCGCGCGCCGAGCCGCAGTGGAAGCTCACCGGGCTGCGGCTGCTGAAGGACTGCTGGCAGAAGAATCCCGACGCCTTCGACGCGGACCTGAAGCGTGCGCAGGCGGAGTGCCCGGCCGACGAGCGGCCGAACGACCGCTCGGCGGCCGACAAGGCGCGCGAGGCGCTCGGCCGCCGGCCGACGATCATGGTGATCGGCGGCGACGAGCATCAGGACCGCGCCGAGGACGAGCTGTCTGCGCTCGGCTCGGAGTGGGGCTTCGACGGCGAGTGGTGGACCACCGACTACGTCAACCCCGACCGCGTGTCGGACAAGCTGCAGGAGCACCTGAACGCGCGGCAGCCCGACGGCATCCTGCTGCTGCACTGGAACCGCGAGGAATTGGTGCGCGACCTGCGGAAGCTGTGCAAGACCTACCGGGTCGCCAGCCGCTTCTGCATCTACGTCGGGGTGCAGTCGTTGCGCGCCAGCGTGGCCGATCTGATGGACGCCGCCGCCGCGCAGTTCGGCGACAAGGATGGCGCGACGTCGGCGGCCGCGGGCTCGAGCTACTGAGAGCGTGATCTGCGCGGCGCGCCGGGGACGACCCGGCGCGCCGTGCCGCATCCGGAGATGACCCCGTGCCGATGATGAAGGCGGTGGTGAAAATCGCGCCGAAGGACGGTGCCACCGAGATCGTCGACAAGCCGCCGCCGACGCCCGGTCCGGGCGACGTGGTGATCAAGGTCAAGGCGACCGGGATCTGCGGCACCGATCGCCACATCTGGCACTGGGACCCGTCGGTCCAGTTCATGCAGACGCCGGTGACGTACGGCCACGAGTTCTGCGGTCACGTCGCGGCGTTCGGCAAGGACGTGGTCGACCTGAAGGAGGGCGACTACGTCTCGGCCGAGATGCACGTCGTCTGCGGGACGTGTTTCCAGTGCCGCACCGGCCGCGGCCACATCTGCAGCCGGACGAAGATCTACGGCCTGCACCACGACGGCTGCTTCGCCGACTACGTCAAGGTGCCGGCCAGCAACGTGCTCAAGCTGCCGGGCCGGATCACGCCGCGCGTCGGCGGTTTCCTCGACGCGCTCGGCAACGCGACCCACACCGCGCTCGCCGCCGACCTGGTCGGCCGGAAGATCGCGATCACCGGCTGCGGTCCGATCGGCGCGATGGCCGGCGCGGTCTGCGAGTTCGCCGGCGCGAGCGAGCTGTTCCTGATCGACGTTTCCGACCAGGCGCTGAAGCGCTCGCGCAACTGGGCGGCGATGGCCGGGCGGCGGATCCCGGTGACCGTGATCGACACGCGCGGCGAGGGCGCCGCGAAGGCGCTCGCGCTGATCCGCGAGCGGACCGGCGACGGCGTCGATGCGGTGCTCGAGATGTCGGGCGCCGAGCCGGCAATCAACTTCGCGCTGGAGATCGTGCGGCCGGGCGGACAGCTCTGCCTGCTCGGCCTCACCAGCAAGAAGGACGTGACGATCAAGGACTACAGCAAGAACGTCGTGTTCAAGGGCGTCCAGCTGCAGGCGATCATCGGCCGCAAGATGTACGGCACCTGGTATTCGATGCTGGGCATGCTCGAGGCCGGCCTCGACGTCGAGCCGATCGTGACCGCCGAGTACGACCTCACCGACTTCGCGCAGGCGATGGCGACGTTCGACCGCGGCGAGACCTGGAAGGTCGTCCTCTATCCCGAGGGCAAGCCCGCGAAGGGCCCGACGCGGGCGGCGTGACAGCAGCTGCTTCGTCGGCGCGCCCATCGCAGTGTCCTGGCGGACACAGCTTCGGGCACGCCTCCTCGCATCTGCCGCCACGGCGCTCCGTGTCGCAGGCAAGGTGACGCGGGCGAAGAAGCTCGCGCTGGTGGTCAGACCTTCTTGACGAAGATGCCCTTGGCGATCCAGCCGAAGAGGGAGCCGAGGAAGGCGGCGCCGATCGCGACGGCGAGTGGCTGCCAGCTGTCCGGGACGGCCGACTCGATCGACGGCTGGATCAGCTTCTCGTAGCCGAAGCCGATCGCGGCCGCTCCGATTAGTGACGCGACGATCATCCGCATGGCGCAGTCTCCAGTCATTCCCACGGCGCGCCCGCGTCGCGGGCCAGTCCGCTACATTGCCCTGCTTCGCGCCTGATCGGCGAAGAGGAGCGGGAAATGTACGCGACGGCCAAGGGGCAGTACGCAAAAGAACTGCAGGAGATCCGCGACGCTGGCCTCTGGAAAGAGGAGCGCGTCATCCTCTCGCCGCAGGCGGCGTCGATCCGCGTCGCTTCGGGCGAGGTGCTGAACTTCTGCGCCAACAACTACCTCGGGTTGTCGTCGCACCCCGAGCTGGTCGCGGCGGCGCAGGCGGCGCTCGGCAAGTACGGGCTCGGCATGTCCTCGGTCCGCTTCATCTGCGGCACGCAGGACATCCACAAGGAGCTCGAGGCGAAGATCTCGAAGTTCCTCGGGCTCGACGACACGATCCTCTACTCGAGCTGCTTCGACGCCAACGGCGGTGTGTTCGAGACGCTGCTCAAGGAGGACTGCGCGGTCATCAGCGACGAGCTGAACCACGCGTCGATCATCGACGGCATCCGCCTCTGCAAGGCCGATCGCCAGCGCTACAAGCACCTCGACCTCGCCGACCTCGAGGCGAAGCTGGTCGCCACCAAGGGCGCGCGCATCCGCCTGGTCGTGACCGACGGCGTCTTCTCGATGGACGGCGACATCGCGCCGCTGGCGAAGATCGCCGACCTGTGCGACCGGCACGACGCGCTGCTGATGGTCGATGATTCGCACGCCACCGGCTTCGTCGGGAAGACCGGGCGCGGCTCGATCGAGCACTGCGGCGTGATGGGGCGGGTCGACGTGGTGTCGAGCACGCTCGGCAAGGCGCTCGGCGGCTCGGCCGGCGGCTTCATCGCGGCCCGCGCCGAGATCGTCGCGCTGCTGCGGCAGCGCTCGCGCCCCTACCTGTTCAGCAACACCGTCGCGCCGCCGATCGTCGCCGCGACCATCAAGGTCTTCGACCTGCTCTCGGGGTCGACCGCGCTGCGCGACAAGCTCGAGCAGAACACGACCTACTTCCGCGCGCGGATGACGGAAGCCGGCTTCGCGATCCGCCCCGGCGTCCACCCGATCTGCCCAATCATGCTCGGCGACGCCAAGCTGGCGCAGGCTTTCGCCAGGGAACTGCTGCCCGAGGGCATCTACGTCATCGGCTTCAGCTACCCGGTCGTCCCGATGGGGCAGGCGCGGATCCGCGTGCAGATCAGCGCCGGCCACGAGCGCGCCCACCTCGATCGCGCCATCGCCGCGTTCACCAAGGTCGGCAAGCGCCTCGGCGTCGTGAAGTAACCGGACAAACTGATCCAGGATCAGTTTGTCCGGTTCGTCACCGCCGGCTCAGAACGACCAGATCGCCGACACCGTCGCGCGGGCGCCGAAGAGATCCTCTTCGCTCGTCAGCGGGAACTCCCATGCCGCTCGCAGTGCGAGCCGCTGCGTCGGGCGCAGTTCGAAGCCGATCCCGCAGCTCACCACGTCCTCACCCTTGCCGCCGCCGAGGTTGGCGACGTCGACGCCGCTGAACGGCACCGCTTCGGTTCCCTCGTCGACCGTCTTGTAGGCGTTCAGCTCGACGACCGGGCTGAACCACTTGTTGACGAACCAGTCGGCGTGGACGTGGAGGCTGGCCCAGTCGGAATCGCCGAGCCCTTCGTCGCTGTCGTTCTCGATGATCCAGTTGGCCGTCACGCCGAGGTGGAACCGATCCCACCCCTTGTTGCAAGACGCCCACAGCCGGATCTCGGAGTCGTCCTGCAGGACGTCCTTGTCGCCGGTGGCCAGCTCGTAGCCAGCACCGACCGCGGCATGGAGCTGCGAATTCCAGTCCTGCAGGAACGCCCACTTGAGTCCGGCCGCGAGGTCGTTCGTGCCGCGCTCATCGATCAGGCCGGTGTCGAGGTCGAGGATGCCGTCCTTGTAGGCGACCAGCTGCAGCGAATCGGTCAGCGCCACGCGGATCTGCAACGCCATCGCCGTCGCGTCGCCCCCGTCGAGCGCGATCGACTCCGGGATCCGGTGCCACGCGTACCACGCGCGCAGATCGCTCGTGACGAACGAGTCCTCGTGGTAGTGGGGCGCCGTCAGCGGATGGACCGCGCGCTGCGAGTCGGCCAGATCGAGCCGCTCCTTCGGCTGCTCGCCGAAGAGGACGAAGTCGCCGTGCTGCGCGCGGGCGAGGCCGGCGCTGGCGACCAGGAAGGCGGGGGCGACGATCCACATGCGCATGCCATGGCTCCGGAACGGTGAGGGTGCTGTTTCCCGGTGGCAGGGGTGGACTGCGGACTCCCGCCCGTGTCACGACGAATTTCCCGGGTACGCCGCGACTTCGGCAAAGGCCGTTCCTGCCGCGTCCACCATCCGGGATGCCGCCGCGATACGCTCCCGCGCCGATGCGGCAGCTCATGCGGAGGGCGATCACCACCGGCGCGACCGGCCTGCTCTTGGCGCCGGGCGCCACCGGATTCGACGGTTCCGACTTCGAGCGCGCCGTCGCGCCGCTGCTCGAGACGCGCTGCCTCTCGTGCCATTCCGCCGCGAGCCGAAAAGGCGGCCTTTCGCTGGAGTCGCGCGCCGACGCCTTGCGGGGTGGCAAGTCCGGCGAGCCGGCGATCGTGGCGGGCGATCCGGACGCGAGCGCGCTGCTCGCCGCGATCGAGACGGCTCCTGCGGCCGACGGCGCGCGCAAGGCGCGGATGCCGAAAGGCGGCGAGCCGCTCGCCGACGTCGAGATCGCGGCGCTGCGCGACTGGATCGCCGCCGGCACGCCTTGGCCGGCCGAGCGCCATCTGGTCGATCGCTCGGCCGACCACGAATTCGAGCGGCGTCGCGACTGGTGGTCGCTGCGACCGCTCGCGGCGGTCGCTCCGCCGGCTCTCTCGTCGCTCCCGCCGCTCACCGACCTGCAGCGTCGCCGCGGCGTCGAACCACCGCGGAACGAGCTCGATCTCTTCGTCCGTGCCGACCTTGCGGCGGCTGGACTCGCGCCCGCGCCGCGCGCCGACCTCGACACGCTGCTCCGCCGCGTGACGTGGGACCTGGTCGGCTTGCCGCCGACGCCCGAAGACTCCGCCCACTTCCGATACGAGTCCGACGGCGGCGGCGTGAACCCCGGCGAGCCGACGTCCGAGCGCGCCTGGTCGCGCCTGATCGACCGCCTCCTCGACGCGCCCGAATATGGCGAGCGGTTCGCCCGCCACTGGCTCGACCTGGTCCACTTCGGCGAAACGCACGGCTTCGACAAGGACAAGCCGCGACCTGACGCGTGGCCCTATCGCGACTGGGTGATCGAGGCGCTGAATCGCGACCTGCCGTACGCCGAGTTCGTCGCGCAGCAGCTCGCCGCCGATGTCGTCGCGCCCGACGAGCCGGCCGCGGTGCGCGCGCTCGGCTTCCTCGCCGCCGGGCCATGGGACTACGTCGGCCACGTCGAGCTGCGCGAGGGCACCGTCGACAAGGAGATCACCCGGCTGCTCGATCGCGACGACGTGGTCGCCAACGTGATGTCGACCTTCACCGCGACCACCGTCCACTGCGCGCGCTGCCACGACCACAAGTTCGATGCGATCGGCCAGCGCGACTACTTCGGCCTGCAGGCGGTCTTCGCCGGTGTCGAGCGGGCGGTGCGCGAGTACGACGCCGAGCCGGCGGTGGCGCAGCGGCGCGCGGAGCTGCTGGCGGAACTCGCCACGCTGGAGCGGCCGGTGGCCGGCAGCGGCGCGCACGATGCGGCGGCGCACGCGCGGAGCCGAGCGGCGCTCGGCTGGCACGGCGAGATCGCTGCGGCCGCCGAGACGACGCAGTGGGTCGCGCTCGACCTCGGCAAGGCGCAACCGCTCGACGAGGTGGCGCTGGTGGCGGCGCACGAGAGCTACGGCGGCTGGCCGGGGCCGGGCTTCGGTTTCCCGGTCCGATTCGTGGTGGAGGCGTCGGAGCGCGGCGACTTCGCCGACGTGCGCCTGCTGCATGACGCGCGCGCGGCCGACGTCGCGAACCCCGGCGACGTGCCGCTGCTGCTCGACGCACGCGGCGCTCCGATCCGCGCGGTGCGCGTGACCGCGACGAAGCTCTGGAAGCGGACCGACGACTTCGCCTTCGCGCTTGGCGAGCTCGCCTGCTTCGCGGGCGGCGTCGATGTCGCGATCGGCGCGGCGGTCACCGCGTCGAGCTCGATCGAGGCGGCGCCGCGCTGGGCGGCGACGAACCTCACCGACGGCAGCACGTGGTGGGGGGCGATCGCGGCCGACGAATCGCCCTCGGAGCCACCGACCGGAAGCGCCAGCAGCGACTGGCGGCGCCGCGTTGCGGCGCAGGCGCGCGTCGCCGCCGAGCTTGCGGCGCTGCCGCCGCGGCAGCGCGTCT
>Ga0194128_10005908_pt1 | contig 16830 bp, 12 predicted proteins | sample TA2KigCa65mmetaG_FD_148650 | JGI IMG/M metagenome (GOLD analysis project Ga0194128, IMG submission 148650) | Freshwater microbial communities from Lake Tanganyika, Tanzania - TA2015037 Kigoma Deep Cast 65m | ecosystem: Environmental > Aquatic > Freshwater > Lake | place: Tanzania: Lake...
GGAGAACCTGGAGCTAAAAAAAGGGCTCTCGGGTTAGAGGATCATGGCAAGGTTCCGCCGCCGTTGCAGAAGCGGGTGCATGAGGAGGTCGAGCTGACACGTCAGCGTAGCGGTTGGCCGGCGCGACTCGTAGAACATCGCTCCGTCGAAACGATCGCGCATTTGTCGAGAATTCAGCGCTACACCGGCCTGTTGGCCCGAGAAGCCGCAGGGCACTCGACCTTGAGTTCGTTGATTGACACAAACTTCGTGCAATCCATCGAATGCTGCGCCCCGCTGCACGACATCGGCAACGTCGGGCTTCCCGACCACATACTCTTGAAGCCGGGCCGCCTCGAACCCGACGAGCGATGCATCATGCAAACGCATACCATCATCGGCGCAGAAACGTTGCATTGTGTCGTGCGTCGCTTCGGCTCCTCCATGGAAATTCTGAGCATGGCCATCGACATCGCACGGCACCACCATGAGTACTATGACGGGACGGGATATCCCGACGGATTGTCCGGCGACGCCATGTAGAACGGCGTCGTTGCGGCGAACTCTTGAAACGTCTTCCCCATCGGTTCTGCTCGTGAGCATCGGCAGTCTTTGATTTCATGCCAATACGATAGCGTGGTTGCTCAGGCGTTCGAAACCGGTGGGGGTGATGAGATAATTGTGTTCGATGCGGATGCCGCCGACGCCGGGAAGGTATAGGCCTGGTTCGAGGGTGACGACGTCGCCGGTGAGGAGGTGTTGGTTGGCGGCCTTGACGAGGTAGGGGTCTTCGGGATGGGTGATGCCGAGCCCGTGGCCCGCGTGATGCGGAAAGGCGTCGGCGACGCCGGCTTTCTCAAAGACGCCGCGCACGGCTTGATACACGGTCAGGCACGACACTTCGGCCCGGAGTTCTTTTTCGCCGGCTGCCATGGCGGCGATGCACAGATCGTACAGGCGTTTCTGATCGGCGTTCGGCTGGCCGCCGACGACGAGGGTGTTGGTGAAGTCGCTGCGATAGCCCTGGATGACGACGGAGTAATCGAGGATGAGCATATCGCCGTTTTGCAGGACGCGCTCGGTGGGAGCGCCGCCGCGGCGTTCGGGGCCGGGGCTGACGGCGAAATCGCCATAGACGATGACGGGCATTCCCGCCGCTCGGACGCACGTGGCGCTGATGCCGGAATAGACGTCGAGTTCGGTCATGCCGGGCTTGACGTTGCTGAGCGCCCAGGCGTGGCCGGCGTCGGTCGCGCGCATGCAGCGGCGCAGCGCCTCGATTTCGTCGGGGTCTTTTTGGCGGCGCATCTCGGCAACCGTGTGGATGAGCTGGGACGCCATCAGATCCCCGGGTCGGTCGTGGATGCGCAGGCCGGAGCGCATCGGGTTGACCTCGGCGAGCACAGCGAGTTGGCGCGGTCCGTTGCCCGGAGCGCTGCCGTCGTACCAGGGGATCGAGCGGCGTTCGTCGGCATGAGCCAACAGCGCCGACTTGGGCGCGCGATTCTCGTGCAGCAGCTTGGCGTGCCCATCCTTCCGAATGAGCAGATACGCGGGAAAGCCAGCGCCGAGGCTGATCGGGTCGGCCCAGTAGTTGGCGAAGTAGACCAAATGGATCGGATCGGAGAGCAATAGATAATCGCTCTCGGCCGGCGGGTCGAGCTTGGCCCAGAGGCGTTCGCGACGCCGGCGACAACCTTCGGCGGTGAGCATGGCAGCACCAGGAGTCAGGGGTCAGAGAAGGCCAGAAAGAGAGCAGGAAAGAAAGCAAGAAGAGGTGCGGTGAATCCTTCGAACTCCCCCTCTCCCAATCTCCCGCTCTCCCTTTCTGACCTCTGACCTTTGGGATTCAATGGCTACTTGGAGTCGAGGGCGGCTTTCGCTTCCTTCGGGACTAGGGCGCGTGCTTTGCCGATGTCGAAGAGGGCGACGGTGCGGGTGATGACGCCGTCGACGTCGGCGTTGCCGCGGCGGCCTTGAACGCGGATGGCGATTTCGTACTTGACGAGTCGTCCGTCGGCGTCAAGCCAGAACTTTGCCGTTCCGCCACGGGCCAGATCGCGATCCTCGATGGGGGCCAGCTTCTTGGCCGCCACGGCGTCAAATTCGCCGCTGACGATGCGGTCGGCTTGCTTGAGGTTGGACAACATCTTGCTGACGATGGAAAGGTCGTCGTGCGGCAAGCGGACGGCTCGCACCTTCGCGGAGGGGCCGAGGATGCGCAGCGGATCGGACAGCGTGCCGGTGCGCGTGCGCTGCCAGCGGCCGGCGTCCTTGTAGACCAGGACATCGCCCTGGCGGAAGAACTCGATCTTGTCGGCGACAACATGAAGCGGCGCGTTTTTTTGATAAGTCGCCAGGGCGGCGCCGGCATTCGTTTGCATGGAGAATCGATAGCTGGTCGCTGTCACGATGTCGCCGATCGGCTTGGAGACGTCGGGCTCCTGGTTTCTGACTCCTGACCCCTGACCTCTGACCTCTGCTTTCCGCGCTACTCCCGTCTTGGGATCGACAGTGATTCCGAGTTTCTCATCCGCATTGGTGTAGAAGAAGAAGCCGAACATCATTTCTTCATCGGTTTGCAGCCCGTAGCGGACGGTGACAGCGGAGTCGGGGTTATAGGGATTAAAGGCGGAGTTGTCGAAATGGGCGACGCACTCCAGGCGAGTGCCCTTGGCGAGTCGCATCTTGCCGGGCTCCCAGCGATAGGGGACTTGCCATGAGAAGCTGTAGTTCGGGATGATCAGGAGCGTATCGCTGCGTGCCTGCGGCTTGTGAGCGATGAATGTCATGTCCTTGCCGCGCAGGTGCATGTGAGAAAAGAGGCCGACGCCGATGATGTCCTGATCGAGGACGCGGCTGGCGGTCACGCGGTGGGCGCTGGCGCCCGGCGGAATGGCGAACTTCCTGGTGGCGAGCTGAATGTTGCGCAGTCGCTTTTGCACGACATCGCGTGGAAAGCGCAGGCCCACTGCGATCTTGCAGGTCTCCGGTTTGCCCGTGGCGACGAAATGTAACTGAAGCAGGAGCATCGATCCCTTGGGAATCAGAAAACCGGTGCCGCGGTCGAGGTTCATCGGTTCGCCGCCGGGGACGTAGCCGGTAATGAAGTTGTTCTCGGAGAGGCGCAGGGTGACGTCGCCGAAGCCGAGATTGCCGTGATGGAGCGCGGCAGGATTGTCAGGCACGATCTGCACGGCTTGCACCCACGTGTCGTCCGTGAAGATGTGAGGCAGCAGGGCGTACTGATAGGGAATGTCGCCTTTGGCCGGGAGCTTGAACTCGATGGTCTGCAGAACCATGTCCGGCGTGTCGATTTCCCATTTGCTTTCGCGAGCTTTCGGCGGCGCGGGCGTCTTCTTGACGTCGCCGGGCATGGCGCCGCCGCGCACCCAATCAAGGATCGTTTGGCGTTCATCGTCGGCGAGGCCGCGGGCGTTGACGAATGGGCCGAACTCGTGGCTGGCGAACCAGGGCGGCATGCGTCCGACGCTGACGACCTCGGCGATCGCTTCGGCCCGCGCCGACGCTTGCTTGAATGTGGTCAACGCGAAAGGCGCCGACCCTCCGGTGTGATGGCATTGCCAGCAATGCTTCTGCAGGATCGGCGCCACCTGTTCTGCGAAGGTCACATCGGGAATCTTGCGTTCCTTGGGAAACGTGATCGGGCAGCCATCGACTTCCGTCTCCGCAATCGCGATCCTGCGGCCGGCGAGAATCGCATCGAGAGCTTCCTTCAGGTCGTGGCGCGTCGCTTCCTTGCGAACACCGCTCAACCGGTATTGATCGTCGATTCGCCCTCGATAACGCAGGACCTTGTCGGCATCGATAATGACAACTTCCGGCGTGCGGCGGATGCCGAGCCTCTTGGCCGCCGCTGCGCCGAAGTCCTTGACAAACGGGAACTCCACGTCGTGTTGTCGGGCTTGCGTCGCCATGCTGATGATCGAGTCATCTTCGGCACAATTCACGCCGATGAACTGAACATCCTTGGAGGCATAGTCGCGGGCCATCGTCTGCAGGACCGGCAAATATCGCCTGACGAGAGGGCAGCTGGTATTGGTGAACACCAGGACATAGGCTTTTTTCTTGCCAAGGTCATCAAGAGTGCGCGGTAGGTAGCGGATATCGGTGAACTTGACTTTTTCGACTCGTTCGCCGACGCGCGCTGGCGCCTGCGCGAGGCACGATGCCGGTAACATCGCCAGAACAAACAAAGCCCAACGTCCGAATGTGGTCATTGTAGTCTCCGAGCCAGGCACAAACGGCCTCACCAGCAATGAAGAAATGCTGAAGCCGAGGACACCTGTAGAATATGAATTTTTTGTGAATTCCGTTTGAAATGTACACCGGGTAGTGATACACATAATAGTGTTGTTTCTTATCATTCTTGATTTTGAGGAGAGCAACCATGCCAAGAGTCATTCCGCAAGGACGAAAGCTGCCAGGGTTCACGCTAATTGAACTCCTGGTAGTGATCGCCATCATCGCCATTTTGATCGGATTGTTGCTGCCCGCTGTTCAGAAAGTGCGAGCGGCCGCCGCTCGGGGACAGTGCACCAACCACGTCAAGCAGATCGTGCTGGGCACTCACAATTTCGCGGACACGTACAAATACGTACCGCCCGTGGAAGGTCACGTAAACGGCGGATGGTGGGGGCCGAAGAGAATGGGTACGTCGGGGACCTTGTTCTACTACATCCTTCCGTATATGGAGCAGGAACCTCTCTACAAACAGGCAAATGGCAACGCGCATAATATCGGAAAAAACGTTGTGCCAGCGTATCTTTGCCCCAGTGATCCCAGCGCCACCAATGCCAACACCTACGGCGGCTGCGGCGTGATGCAAGGCGACGCGATTCAACGTGGCGGATTCGGAAGCAGCAACTACGCCGCCAACGCGATGGTTTTCGATCCCAGGCAAACGAAGACCTTGGAAACTTCGATGCCGGACGGTTCCTCGAACGTCGTTGTTATTGCCGAACGGTTTCGCAATTGTTCCCCGGACGGAGCGAATGGCGGCGGCTGTACTTTGCCCGGTTGGGCGTGGACCACCTCATTAAATGGCGGCGACTGCTGGTCGAGTCCAACTTTCGGCGGTCAGGAAGCGGGGTACAATCAATTGAACTGTGGCGGAGCCAAGTTCTCCCACGGGGCCCTGGCGTTCCAGGGCGGGCCGTCCCCACAACAGTGCAATTGGTATGTCACGCAGGGCGGACACCCTGGGACCATGTTGGTCGGCATGGGAGACGGCGCGGCAAAGGCCGTTGCTCAAGGAGTCTCCGTCACCAGCTGGGTCGCAGCGTGTAGACCAAATGACAACAGGAACGCGTCGGATTTCTAATCACGCCTTGGGAACGAAAATCTGGGCGGGATGGCGACATCCTGCCCATTTTCTTGATCACGCATTTCTTCGGCCCGCCCGATTGTTAGAGTCGGGCATGATCGGTCCTTAAACCTTCACACGAGACTTTCGCTATGCAGAAGAACACTCTCCTGACGGATCTCGGCCGCTGCAGGGCCTGGTGTGTTTCCCTCATGTTCGCAGCCCTGGTGCTCGGACCCGTCGCATGCAGTTCGGAGCCGCCGCTGCCACCACTTCACCCGGTGAAAGGCAAGGTTACGTTCGACGGCAATCCTGTCAATGCGGGACACGTGACACTTCACCCGATCCAAGCCGAGGAGAATCCGCGGCTCATGGCGGGAGAAATCAAGAACGGCGAGTTCCAGATACACACGGGCGGCAAATCCGGGGCGCCGTTAGGCAAGTACAAAGTCACTATCACGCCGCCGATGGTACCCTCCGAGCAGGGCACCGCAGTGCCCAACTTCAATGAGAAATATCGAGACTCAATGCAAACTCCGATAGAGTTCGAGGTCATCGCCACTCCGGACGCGAGCCGATACGATCTGAAACTCAAGAAGTAAGGTCGTCCTCGCAATAGGCGATCTGCGACGTGAGGCCTGGCTCATGACCAAGGCAACGTGGGCGATCCTTGCACTCGCCCTACTCGCCGTGGCCGGGGTGGGCGCGGCACTTGTTGTTCATTTCTTTCCGGTCAAAGAGGATGTCTCGCCACCAGCGGAGCCCCCCTGGCTTGCCGACGTAACCGATGAGGTCGGCCTCGACTTCGTTCACGACGCCGGGCCAACCGGGACCTACTTCATGCCCCAGCAAGTCGGTTCCGGGGCGGCGCTCTTCGACTTCGACAACGACGGCCGTCTCGACATCCTCCTACTGCAAAACGGCGGCCCCAACTCCGCGTCCACCAATCGCCTCTATCGGCAGCTGGAAAACGGCAAGTTTCAGGATGTCAGCAAAGGCTCCGGCCTCGACATCAATGGCCACAACATGGGTGTCGCCGTCGGCGATGTCAACAATGACGGCCTGCCCGATGTCGTTATCACGCAGTACAACGGCGTTAAGCTGTTTCTCAATCAGGGCAACGGCAAATTTCGCGATGCGACCGAAGAGGCTGGGCTGAGCAACCCGTCCTGGGGAACGTCGGCGGCGTTCATCGACTACAACCGCGACGGCTGGCTCGACCTCGTCGTCGCCTGTTATGTCGACTATGATCCGACCTGGCCCTGCACGGGACCGATGGGAACCAAGGACTACTGCGCCCCAAAGACCTTCAAGGGACGCGTCAGCCGACTATTCCACAATGCCACTGGTGAATCGAAGGATGGCAAGGTGCGATTCGAAGATGTGACGGTCAAATCCGGGCTTGGAAAAATCCCCGGTCCCGGCCTCGGCGTCGTCTGCGCCGATTTCGACGGCGATGGCTGGCCCGACTTCTTCATCGCCAACGACGGCGAGCCGAATCGCCTATGGATCAATCGCAAGGATGGCACGTTTAGCGAAGAGGCCGTCCGTCGCGGCATCGCCTACAACATCGATGGACAGGCCCAGGCAGGCATGGGCATCGCCCTAGGCGACGTTAACTCCGATGGTTTGTTGGACGTCTTCGTAAGTCACCTGGCCGAGGAGACTCATACGCTGTGGATTCAGGGGCCGCGGGGATTGTACGTCGACAAGACAACGCAATCCGGCGTCCTGCAAATGGCCAAGGCCGGCTCGCTTCAATCGCATCGCGGCACCGGGTTCGGCACACTGTTCGCCGATTTCACCAACGCGGGGCGACTCGACCTTGCCATCGTCAATGGCGCCGTCGCGGCACATGCCCATCCCCGCGACAATGCCCTCGGTCCCTTTTGGAACAAGTATGGCCAGCGCAACCATCTTTTTGCCGGCGACGGCAAGGGCAACTTTCGCGATGTGTCGCTTTCCAACGAAGCGTTCTGCGGCAAGGACAACGTCGCCCGCGGTCTCGCCCAGGGCGATTTCAACGGCGACGGCGGCGTCGATCTGCTCGTCACCACCATCGGCGGCCGGGCGCGACTTTTTCGCAACGTCGTCAAGGATCGCGGCCATTGGCTCAGTATCCGTGCCGTCGATCCCAAACTCAAGCGCGACGCCATCGGATCAACGATCAAGGTTTTTGCCGGCGGTCAAACATGGATTCGCTGGTTCCATCCGTCCGAAAGCTATCTGTGCAGCAGCGAGATGCGCTCGCACTTCGGTCTCGGCACGGTTGCGCAGATTGACCGTATCGAAGTTACCTGGCCGGACGGAATCCGCGAGACTTTCCCGGGAGGCGCCGTGGACCGCCGAATCGATCTTCGCAAGGGCGAAGGGAATTGAGTGCTGAGTACTGAATCCAGGAGTCAGGAGTCAGGCCGTCCGATCCCTGATTCCTGACTCCTGATCCCTGAGTATTGTGCCTCACTACCACACGTCGGTTGGACTATGGACGTCATCGTCACATTGCTGGAAGGCAAACGTTGGGTGTTTGCACTAGTGGTGATCGTGTTATTAGCAGGCGTCGGCCTGTATCTTTGGCAACGGCCCGTCGCCGACATACCGGAGTTTCCGCTGGACCGACAGGATCCGGCGGTGGCCAAGGCGATACAGGAAGCTCGCGATGCGGTGGTGAAGAGTCCACGTTCGGCCGACGCATGGGGACAGCTCGGTAGCCTCCTGCTGGCCAACCAAGTGTTCGCTGACGCCGCCTACGCCTGCTTTCTTGAAGCCGAGCGCCTGGACCCGAAGAATCCGCGTTGGCCTTACTTCGCGGCTGGTTACCTCGTTGTCAATTACGGCAGGCCTGCCGACGCCGTGCCATTGCTCGAGCGTTCGGTGACTGCAGCGGAAGCAACCAACCCGCCACACAACACGCCGCGACTTTTTCTGGCCGAGACCTTGCTCACGCTCGGCCGCGTCGATGAGGCGGATAGGCACTTTCAAACCGTCCGCGAAACCGATCGCAACAACGTGCGTGCTCTTTTTGGCCTGGGTCGTGTTGCCGTCGTTCGGGGACGCTGGGATGAGAGCCGCGCAGTTTTCGAGAGGTGCTTGGGGGACCCACGGGCGCGCAAACGGGCGAGCATCCAACTTGCGGCCGTGTGTGAGCATCTTGGCAACAAGCCGGCGGCCGACGTTCACTCGCAGAATGCCGAACGTCTTCCGAAGGATGCTGATTGGTTTGATCCGTTTGTGCGGGAATATCTACCGCTCGCAAAGCGGAATCGTGATAAGTATCGAATCATCGATCATCTCGAAGCGGAAGGCAAATTTGCGGATGCCATAGAGAGATTGGCGCTGATGGCGAACGAGAACCCTGACGATGACTCGGTTCACATCGCGATGGGAAACCTACTTGGAAAGGTGGGACGCTGGACTGAAGCGGAAGTCCACCTGCGTCTTGCCCGCAAGCTCGCGCCCCAAAAAATACAGCCGCATTATCTCTTGGCCGCGGTTCTCCTAGGTCGAGCCGAGTCGATTCGCGCCGCAAAAGAGGATGAGGCGAGGGTCAATGCCGCACTTGCTGAGTCGGTCGACCTGGCCCAGCACGCACTAAAGCTTCGATCCGATTACGGCTTGGCCCACATGATCCTGGGCCGCGCACTGCGTCAATTCGGGCAGCGCGAAGCAGGGCTCAAGGCCCTTCGGGAGGCGGCGCATTGCAGTCCTCAATACTCGGAAAATCACCTGTTCCTGGGTCAGGCGTTAGCGGAAGACGGCAACAATGCCGAGGCTCGCGTGCACCTTCAGCGTGCCCTGTTATTCTCTGCGCCAGACGACACCCGTGCCAAGGACGCACTTGACAAGCTCGACGCGAAAGGCAAGTAGCCTTTGCGCCTGAAGCGTGAGCGAAGACGCTGACCACGGAGGCGGCGGAGCGTATATTGGTCATCGGCGTACCCGGCCACCCTTGCCTCGCTCGCCGCACTCTCATGGAGAGGCGATTTATGCGTGTCGTACACTGTGTCACCTGGCTGTTGGTCGCGGCATCACCGTCCGCGGCTCAGCCTGCCGATTGGTCCGACGCCAAGAAGAGCCACTGGGCCTGGAAGCCGGCCGTTCGGTCCGCGATTCCGCTGGTGAAGAACAACGCCTGGGTCCGCAATCCGATCGATGCGTTCATCTTGGCCAAGCTCGAGGCGAGCGGCATCGAACCGGCCCGACAGGCCAGTCGAGACCAACTGATCCGCCGCGCGACGTTTGACCTCATCGGTCTGCCGCCAACGCCCTCGGAGATCGACGCCTTTGTCAACGATCGCGGCGCCGACGCGTGGGAGAAAGTCGTCGATCGGCTACTCGCCTCGCCACATTATGGTGAACGCTGGGGCCGGCATTGGCTCGATCTGGCACGCTTTGCCGAAAGCAACGGCTTCGAGTTCGATGAGCCCAGGCCAAATGCTTGGCGCTATCGCGATTACGTCATCGACGCGTTCAACGCCGACAAGCCGTACGATCTCTTCATCAAGGAGCAATTGGCGGGTGATGAGCTGTTCCCGGACAATTCGCCAGCATTGGTCGCGACGGCGTTCAATCTTCTCGGCCCAGACATGACCGACGCGTCGAGCCAGGCTCAGCGTCGTCAGAACACGCTCGACGACATGACCGATACGGCCGGGCTGGCGTTTCTTGGACTCACGGTCGGCTGCGCTCGCTGTCACAATCACAAATTCGAGCCGATTGCGCAGGCTGACTTCTTCCGTATGCAAGCGTTTTTCGCGCCGGCGGAGTTTCGTCGCGAGCATCCGGTAGCCAACGCCGAACAGAAAGCAGCTTTTGACAAAACAATGAAAGCGTACCAAGTGCTGACCCAGTCAGCACGCGCATCATTGGACACGTTGGAAGCCCCGTATCGCAAGAAGCTCTTTGAAGCTCGCTTTGCAAAGCTATCCAAGGAGTCCCAGGCGGCGCATCGCACGCCGGAGGAGAAACGCAACGGCGGGCAGCGCGAGCTTGTCGCCGGCACGGCGCGTTTCCTCGTCGTGCCGGCCAAGGAGCTTTTCGGCGCCATGTCGAACGAGGATCAAGATCGACAGCAGCGCCTTCTGGCAGAGATCAAGACGTTTGACCATCGCAAACCGGTAGCATTGGCGAGCGCCATGGTGCTCCAGGAATCGGGCAAGGCGCCGAAGACGTTCGTGCTGCGCCGCGGGGAGTTGACGAATCCCGGAGACGAGGTTCATGCCGGTTGGCTGACCGTTCTCTCACCCGGCTTTCGGGCGGCGGCAGCGCCGATCAAGGCGCCGACGGCCACAACCAGCGGCCGGCGATCTGCCTTGGCCGAGTGGATTGCGCGCTCCGAACACCCGCTTACGGCGCGCGTGATGGTGAACCGCCTCTGGCAGCATCACTTCGGCCGAGGCATCGTCGCCACACCGAGCGATTTCGGCCTGCGTGGTGCTCGCCCGACGCATCCCGAACTGCTTGATTGGTTGGCCTGTGAGTTTTCCGCTCCGCTTCCGCCCGGGGGAGCAGCCTGGAGCATCAAGCGCATGCACCGCCGGATCATGCTCTCGGCGGCCTATCAGCAATCGACCGCCGGCGACGCGAAAAAGGACCCGAGCAACACGCTATTCGGCCGAATGAACCGCCAGCGGCTCGAAGGCGAGATCATCCGCGATGCGCTCTTGGCGGTGAGCGGGCGACTGAATCGCAAACTGGGCGGTCCGGGCGTGTTTCCGCCGATCCCCTCCGACGCTGGAGCATCCAAAGACTGGAAGGCGAGCCCTGACCCGGCCGACCACGTTCGCCGCAGCGTCTACATCTTCGCGAGGCGCAACGTGCGGTTCCCGTTCTTGGAGCCGTTCGACGTGCCCGATTCGAATCAAAGCTGTCCAAAGCGCGAACGCAGTACGACGGCGCCGCAAGCGCTCGCGTTGCTGAACGCATCCGACGTCGCGGAGGCGGCGAAGGCGCTGGCGACGCGATTGCAAAAGGAAGCCGACACCAACGACGAGCGCGTCACCCTGGCGTACCGATTGACGTTGGGCCGAACACCGACTGACGTGGAGCGCCGCCTGTCGCGCGACTTTTTAGTCGAATCGCCGCTGAGCGAGTTGTGCCGGGCGTTGTTCAATGTGAGTGAGTTCGTCTACATTGACTGATCGATCACGATCTGGGAATGACGAAACCCGAATGACGAAGGAATGGTGAGATCCGAATGACGAAACTATGCTGGGCCATTTCGTCATTCGTTGCGTGGCCTGTAGGTCAGGTTTTCCAACCTGACAACTGGGGATTGTCGATCCAGCATTCTAGCGGTAGAGAGCCTGACCTGGATGGGAGGACCGACAGCTTCTGAGACGAAGGAAGCAAGGCCCGGGTTTAGTGTGCGGGCCTTTTGTGCGGTCCAGGGACTGGCGAAACCCTCGTTTTATTCTTGGCGGCGTGACAGAAGCGCAGCGTTTATGTCCCTGTTGCGTCCGGGAGCGTCCGGCCAACCCGCGACGCCTCTGGGCCAGCCCACCATCGAAGCCATCGTGAAGGGATCTGCCAAAGACGACTACGGCCTGCGCTCCCTGGTTCACGGCATCGTGCAGAGCGAGACGTTCCGCTCGAAGTAAAGCTTCCGCCCTCGTGAAGGCCCGTTTGATTTGCTTAGAATAACGTCTGTCACCGCAATGGATACTCGGAGATATCACAATGAATCGTCGCACGCTTTCAAACAACGCACAACTCACCCGCAGGCAGATGCTGACGGCCGGTTCGGCGGTGCTGGCCTTGCCGTGGCTGGAATCTTTGGCCCGGGCCGATGAGAAGACTCCGCCGAAGCGGATCGTCTCGATTTGCACGGGGTTCGGGCTGTATGGTCCGGCGTTCTTCCCGGCTGCGGATCAGGTGGGCCGCGATTACAGGCCGAGCGAATACATCGAAGTGCTAGGCGACCTGCGGAGGCACTGCACGGTCTTCTCGGGCATCTCGCATCCGGAAATTGGCGGCGACCATGCGTCGGAATCCTGCTTCCTGACCGCCGCCAGGCACCCGCGCCGGCCCGGATTTCGTAACAGCGTCTCGATGGACTATCTGGCGGCCAGGCACGTGGGCACCGCGACACGGTTCCCCTTGCTGACGCTCAAGACCGACGACGGCGGGACTTCGCTCACGTTCACCCAAAGCGGCGCCTCGGTCAGCGCCGACTACAGCCCATCGGCACTCTACACGAAGCTGTTTCTCGGCGGAAATCCAAGGGAAGTGGCGGCCGAGACCGAGCGGCTTAGGTCTGGGCGAAGTGTTCTCGACCGCATGGCGGGCCGGTTTGCCGAGCTTGAGAAAGGTCTCAGTAGCCGTGATCGACAGCAGCTGTCGGACTATACGGAAGCCGTGCGCGAGATGGAGAGACAGCTCCATGCGAACCAGGAGTGGATTCAGCGTCCGCGGCCCACGGTTAGTGATCCCAGACCGGACGACATCGCAAGTAAAGCGGACATCCTCGGGCGAGCCAGCCTGATGCTGCGCATGGTTCGCCTCGCCTTGCAGACCGATTCCACGCGTGTTTGTTCACTCTTCATCCGCGGTATGGACCTCACGCCGCCCATTGAGGGAGTCAGGGAAAATCACCACGGTCTTTCTCATCACGGCAACAACCGGGCGAAGATCGACGAACTGAAGGTCATCGAAAGGGCGAAGATGGGTGTTTTCCGCGATTTTCTTGCGGCGCTTCGCGATACTCGTGATGGAGACGGAACCCTGCTCGACCATACCCAGGTGCTGATCGGCAGCAATCTGGGCGATGCCAGCGGTCACGGGACCAGCAACCTGCCGATCATTCTGGCCGGTGGTGGTTGGAGACATGGCCAGCACATCGCCGGCGATCGCCGTCCACACGCGAACACGCCATTGTGCAACGTCTTTGTGAGCATGATGCGGCGTTTCGGCATGAGAGTCGATAGGTTTGGATCGAGCACCGGAGCGATGAATCAGCTGGGTTAAGCTAAGAACTTCCGTTTGGGGTCAAACATGAATCGTTATTCCACCGTAATGGGGCTTGCAATCGCCCTTTTCGGATCCGATGTTCCCGCGAACGCTCAGACTGCGTCTTCTTTCAAAACCAAGGTTCTGCCGATCCTCGAAAGTCACTGCTCCAGGTGCCATGGCTCGAAAAGGACAGAAGCGAAGATCAATCTCACCGGCGAGCGATCGCTGGAGCAGTTGACTGGGGATCAGCACCTGTGGTTCCGCGTACTCGACCAACTCGAGTTCGGCCAAATGCCGCCCGAGGGAGCGAAGAAGCTCGCCGATTCGGATCGCAAGGCCGTGGTTGACTGGATCAAAGGTGAATTGACGGACAGCTTCGCGGCCAAGCGGTTGAAAGAGGGACGCAGCCAGTTCCGCCGGCTCAGCCGCGCCGAGTATGCGGACAACTTCGAGGATCTCTTCGGCATCCGGCTCACCGGCAAGATGCTCAACATGCTGCCGGAAGACGGACGCGTGGAAGGCTACACAAGAGTGAGCCAGGCCCTGCCGTTATCCACCGACGGCGCTTTCGGCTATTACCAAATCGCGAGGACCTTCCTCGATCAATGGGTTCTCAAACCAATTCCGAAAACAGATAAGGATTCCAAAGTGGTGCGTCTCCTGGCCAAGGACACCGGACAGTCGAAGGGGCACGCGTTGGAATTGCCGGATGGCTGGTTCGTCTATTTCAATTCCGACGACACCTCGGGGCGCCTCGTGCTAGAGGGCAAGAAGGTGGGTGGCTTCCGGTCACGCATGCCGGGACTTTACAAGCTGCGTGCCCACATCTACTCCTACCAGACTGACAAGCCGCTGACCGTCGGCATTTACACCGGTCATACCTCCGCCTATCCGCAACAGATCGATCTGGTGCAAATCATCGAGGCGCCTCCCGGCAAGCCTACCATCGTGGAGACCGAGGTTTATCTCGGGGTACATCGCTCCGGTCAGAATGGACTCCGTCTGATCCCGTTCGGTATCGGCGAGCAGGTCCCGAAAAACACGCTGGCCAGCAAGTGCAAGGGCCCCGGCCTGGCCGTTCAGTGGGTCGAAGTTGAGCATCCGCCGTTGCCGACCGCCGACCGCTGGTTGACCGCCGATTTTCCCGAGGCAATTCGGAATGCCATGCGGAAGCCGGCCCCCACGTTGAAAGGCAAGGGACCCAAAGGTCCGGACTTGATGAGTGCCGCCGACTTCACCGCGCTGATGCGAAAAACACTGGCGCGCGTCGGCGCTCGCATGTGGCGACGCGATCTGACCAGCCTGGAACTCGACAAGATGGCCGCCGCGGTCAAGCAGGACCTTGGTCAGAAGCGGAACATCAAGGAGATCTTTTTCGATCGCATCGCCGAGCTAATGACCGCGCCGGACTTTTTCTGCGTCGTTGAATCGCCGGGCTCGCTGTCGGACATGGCGTTGGCATCAAGGCTCTCTTTGTTCCTGTGGAACTCCAGCCCGGACGATGCCTTACTTGCGATCGCCCGCCAGGGGAAATTGCGTTCGCCCGACGTCCTGCGAAAAGAAACCGATCGGATGTTGGACGACCCGCGTTCCGACAAGTTCGTCAACAACTTCCTCAATCAATGGCTCGATCTCCACGCCATCAATGACACCACTCCCGACAATAAACTCTATCCTGAGTACGCTGACGATCTGAAGTTCAGCAGTATGCGTGAAACCGAGGGGACCTTCCGCCGCATCCTTCGTGAGAATCGCAGCGTGCGTGACTTTGTTGCGCCGGACTGGATGCTGGTCAACGGTCGGCTCGCGCGGCACTACGGCTTGCCGGAAGTCAAAGGAGCGACGCTGCAACAGGTGAAGATCTCTGCCGACTCGCCGTACGGTGGACTGTGGACGCAGCCCGCCGTCCTCAAGGTGACCGCCGACGGTTCCAGTACCTCCCCCGTCAAACGCGGCGTCTGGATCGCGAAAAGGCTTCTGGGGGTCGATGTTTCGCCGCCTCCGCCGAACATCGAGCCGATCAATCCCGACACCAGTGGAGCGAAGACACTTCGCGAACAACTCGCGCTGCACAGCAAAGACAGCTCCTGCGCAAGTTGCCACAAAAAGTTCGACCCATACGGCTTTGCGCTGGAGAGTTTTGACGTGATGGGGCAGTTCCGGAAAAACTACCGTACCCTGGATCCGAAACTCTCAGGGCTGAAACCGGCTCAAAAGAAACGCACCGTCCTCTGGACGGATGGCCTCCTGGTGGACCCCAGCGGCATCACGCCCGAAGGGCAACGTTTCGAAAATATCATTGGCCTTCGCAAACTGCTGAGCCAGCAACCGGAGAAACTCGCCAGGGGCGTCACGACGCACCTCCTCACCTACGCGACCGGTGAACCCAGCGGCCCACTCGACCGCAAGGCGATCCAGCAAATCGTGGACTCCGCCAGGCCGAACGACTACGGCCTGCGATCCCTGGTCCACGGCATCGTGCAAAGCGAGACCTTCCGCTCGAAGTAGAGCCGCCGATACTCATCGACGCCGAAGCGAAGTCGCTGCGATCCTGACGGATGTCGAGGGGAACGTTGTGCGTGAGATCATGGCCTGAGGTTCGCGATACGCTGGCAATAACCGCGCCTCAATCGAATCGATCCCGGAACTCTTGCACGCATCTACGAAATTGCGCCGCATGCCAACAACCAGCGAAACACCCGAAAAATCGACGCGGGATTCCACGGTCATCGGCTAATCCAAAGATGGATATGCGCAGCGAGACGATCGCCGACACTCGCTTTTCCAATAGAGGAAAAAATGATCCACGTCATCGCCACCATCGAACTTGCACCGGGCACGCGCGAAGCGTACCTGGCCGTGTTCCGCAAACTCATTCCCGATGTCCGCGCCGAGAAGGGCTGCATCGAATACGGGCCCGCTGTCGACGCCCAGACCGATCTGTCCAATCAGGCCAAGGTCGGCCCCGACAAGGTGGTCGTCGTGGAGAAGTGGGAAAACCTCGCCGCGCTCAAGGCGCACTCGGTCTCGCCGCACATGCAGGCGTACCGCGTCAATGTCAAAGACTATGTGCGCGGCGTGCATTTGCTCGTGCTCGACCCGGCCGGTTAAGTTCGATCAAGAGAGGAGCGAGAAAGGACGAGCGATGAACCAGGGGGCTATTTGCGGAACGAACGCAGCTTCCGGTTGTTCGAGAAGGAATTTGCCAAAGGCGCCACGGTCAAACTCGGCCCGAACGGCATGAATCCTGACCCACCCAAAAAGCCGGCAGATGCACCGTGGATGTACCTCGCCATCGTGAAACCCGTGAGGTGAAATCTGGTGGCTGCAGCGCACGGCAAAAGAACAGCTCAGGAGAATTCGCCCCATGACCCAGGCACGCTCGATCACGAACGCCTCATCTACCGCCACGCCGGCCGCGAATTTCGGCCGTCGGCTCGACCTGGCCCAGCACGGCTGACGAAACCAGCACGGCTCGGCCGGTCGGGCCGAGCGCCCGAACAGGGCGTACGGCTTGGCGCGTGTCCCGGCCGGTTTCCCTATCTGAGGATCTTGCATTTCGGCAGGGCTTCCCG
>Ga0194128_10005910_pt1 | contig 16822 bp, 20 predicted proteins | sample TA2KigCa65mmetaG_FD_148650 | JGI IMG/M metagenome (GOLD analysis project Ga0194128, IMG submission 148650) | Freshwater microbial communities from Lake Tanganyika, Tanzania - TA2015037 Kigoma Deep Cast 65m | ecosystem: Environmental > Aquatic > Freshwater > Lake | place: Tanzania: Lake...
GCCGCCGAGCCGGCCGCGACCGCGGTCACGGCCACGAGGCTCGCCGCCGCCACGCGGCGCGCTCGTCGCTGCCGGGCGCTTGCGCGCATTCCTCGCCTCCCTCCGGCGGTCCGTTCGGGAACGCTCTCCAGGACTCCAAGCGGGATCCTAGCGGCATCAAGAAGGGGGCGGTCCAGAGCAGCGACGTCGCCAACAACACCCTGACCGGCGCGGATGTCAACGAGGCGAAACTCGGGTAGGTGCCGTCCGCGACCAGCGCAGGCCAGCTGGACGGGCTCGACTCGAGCGCATTCGTCCTCGACTCAGATGCGGCCGGCGGTGACCTGACCGGTGTGTTCTCTGGCCTCGAGATCGCGTCGGGGGCGGTCAGCGAGAACGAGCTGAGCTCGACGGCGCTTCGCGCCCAGCAGGTGGCGCCCAACGGAACCCAAGGGGTGACGGCCGTTCTGCCGCTGGTATTCATCTTCTCCATCGACGACGGGAACGACGTTTCGAAGCTCGTGCCCAAGAACCTTCTCGTGGTCGATGCCTGGACGATCGGCAAGACCACCGACCCCGGCACCGTCACCATTGAGGGGCCGTCCAACGGGGCGATCACCGAGGCGATCGATCCCGCCGACGGGGCCATCGTGCGAGCCGGGAGAATCGATCAGTCGAACTACAGCCTCTCCGCGGGGGAGTTGCTGACTGCGGACGCTTCGAACGCGATTGTGGACACCCAGGTGGTGGTCCTGGCGGTCCCGAACATCTCGCCCTGAGGTCATCGCGCCCTGGGGTTGCTCCAGGGGTACGTCGGGCAGGCGGAACGGCTCCTTGCGAGTGCCCGACCCTATCCGCGACCGGCGCAGGCTTCAACCGGCCCAGGAGACGAAGGTTGTCGAGGTGCTGCAGGTACCGCGACCGACATCAACCGATCGCGGCTCGCTTCTTCTCCACGCTGGGGAAGCGCGAGTGCCGGCGCCCAGTCAGCCGGGCACGCCGACGGGCGGCTGGGGGAGCATCCGAAGGAACTCCTCCGGCAGCGTCTCGCTGGCCTTCCGATACTCGAGGGCGATGATCTCACCGGTCTCCGGGTCGGTCTTGCGCAGGCCGAAGTCGACCTCCTCGCCATGTGCTCGCTCGGGGCCATATCCCTCGAAACGAAGCCAGGCGATGTCGGCGTCCGGGTCGAAGTGGCCGTCGATCTTCATCTTCGCTGAGGGTACCGGCCGCCCATCACGCCTTCCACACGGTGACGATCCTGCGCGGATGCGACGCCAGGATCCAGCTCGATTGGTCAGTTAGGGGGGCTATTGGCCCCCCAAGTGACCAATCGTCCGGGCTGAGCTCGTTCGCCGCGTTTCAGGCGGTCTTGACGACCATGACCGCGCAGCCGGCCTTGTGGGTGACGCTGTTGGGGACGCTGCCGAGCAGCCGGCGCTTCATGCCCTTGTTGCCGATCACGAGCAGGTCGGCGTCGCGCTCCTCGGCGAGCGGCACGAGAACGTCCGCTGGATCTTCCTCATCGACGGCCGTGCTGCACCTGATGCCCTTGCCTCTCAGCTCGGCCTCGGTGCGGGAGAGCAGCTCACGTATGACCGCGGCCTTGTCGTGGGCCCATTGGGCCTCGCTCTTCGAGTCCGATGGGTCCACCTCGTTCTCGAAGGCGCTGAGCAGGACGAGCTCGGCGTCGAGAGGCCGCGCCAGCTCGGCGGCGTACTCAACGGCCTTGCCGGCGTCTCGGATCCATCGGCTCCCACTGCGACCGTGGAGATCACCCTCTGATGACTATCGCTTCTGGGTGGGCATCGGGGCCGGGCGTGATTCCGGCTGACGCCGACCCTCAGGCCGGCTCCTCTTCCAGCAAGGGCGGCGGGGTCAGCGCCGCGGCTCCGATCACGAGCGCGAAGGCGAGGATCCGAACCACCAGCCCGAGCGTGTCCTCGGGCATCGGCTCGGAGAACACGATCGGGCCGGCGACGATCGTGAGCGAGTTGGCGGCGACGCTGGTTACCGCGATCACGGGCACCACGGGGCCGACCTGGAGGCTGCGAGCCGAGACCAGCACGCCGGCGAGCGAGAGCAGCAGCACCAGCAGCCCGCCGGGGCTGACCACGATCGAGACCAGGCTGTCGTCGCCGAGGCGGCCGCTGAGCGCCTTGATCGTGGTGTCGGAGGCCGCCCACAGCATTCCCGCCGAGGCGGCGAAGAGAACACCTGCACGGCGGCCGCCCCGGCCCGCCAGCGCCATCCCCACGGCCGCGAGGGTGACCAGGCCCACGTAAGCGGACAGCGTCGCCCCATCGAAGTCGGAGTGGGCCTCGTCGGCACCGCCCTCGAGCGTGGCGGCGAGGAAGGCCAGGCCGGCGGCGGCGAGCGCCACGCCGATCCACTCCCGGCGCGTGACCCGGTGGGCGAAGAAGCGGTCGGCGATCACCGTCAGGAAGACGAGGCCGCCGGCGATCGTCGCCTGCACCAGCGAGATCGGCGCCAGGGCGAGCGCACCGACGTGGGTGAACCAGCCCGAGAGCGCGATGGCGACCCCGAGCGTGTAGGCGGGCACCCGGAACAGCATCACCGTGCTCCAAATGGGCCGGCGCCAGTCGACGTCGGGGCTCTGCACCGCGCCGCGGTGCTTGTAGAGGAAGCCGACGATCGAGCAGAGCGCGGTGGCGACCGCCAGCAGCAGCCCCATCTGTACGCCGACCGACACGGCGGCTGAGGTTAGGCGGGCGCCCGGGGCTCAGCCCGGCAGGTCGGCGCCGGTCGCGAGGTCGGCCTGAAGGCGGGCCTCCTGCAGGGCCGGGGCCTCGAGCAGCTCGGCGAGCGCCTCGGAGAGGCCGTCGGTGATCAGGTCCACGTCCTCCATCGAGTCGTAGTCGGCCAACAGGCCGAAGTTGAGGCCGCCGTTGTAGCTCATGATCGCGATCGCGAGCGCGTGGTTCTCGGGCAGGAAGGCGACCGGGAACACATCCTGGAGCTCGCGGCCGAGCACGTACAGCGGCAGTTGCGGGCCGGGCACGTTGGTGACGATCAGGTTGAACAGCGTGGTCGAGAAGTTGACCCGGGCGGCCTGCGCGAGCAGGGTCGGCGGAGCGAAGTCGTTGAAGCGGCTGATCACCTCGGCCCCGAGGGCCTGTCTGGACTCCTTCAGGTCGTCCATCGAGGCCCGCACCACCTGCAGCCGCTTGACCGGGTCCTCGACGTAGACGGGAAGCGGGCCGCGCATCGCTGCGATTCGGTTGCCGAGCGTGCCGTGCTCGTTCTCGGCGCGGATCGAGACCGGCACCAGCGCGCGCAGCTCGAGCCCCTCGACGCGGATCCCGCGGGCGCGCAGCCAGTTGCGCAGTGCCCCGCTGACCACCGTCAGCACGACGTCGTTGACGGTGCCCCCGAGCGCGTTCTTGATCCGCTTGAAGTCGTCCAGGTTCGCCCGCATCCAGCAGAAGCGACGGTGGGAGCCGATCTTCGCCTGCAGCGGAACCTCGGGCGCGGGGTCGGTGAAGTTCCAGGCGACCTCGCCCAGCGCCTCGACGGACTCGACGGCCTTGCGCGCCGTCGTGCGCGGGTGGATCGCCGCGCGCATCGCGCGCCGTCCCAGGCGGACCGGCGTCTCGGTCAGCTCCTTGATCCCCAGGGCGGCGAGCTGGCTGGAGGAGGGAGGGGGTCGGGGGACCCAGTCGGGCTGCGTATCGTGCTGCTCGGGAACGGGCTGCAGGTCGAACAGCACGGTCGCGATATCGACGCCCGAGGCGCCGTCGACCAGGGCGTGGTGGGTCTTGTTGAGCAGCGCGAAGCGGTTGCGCTCCATCCCCTGCACGAGCCAGATCTCCCACAGGGGCTTCGAGCGGTCGAGCGCTTGGGAGAAGATGCGGCCGGCGATGTTGCGGAGCTGCTCCTCGGATCCCGGATGGGGCAGCGCCGAGTGGCGCACGTGGTAGGAGAGGTTGAAGGTGGGGTCGTCGACCCAGAACGGGCGGCCCAGCTCGGCCGGCGGGAAGGCGAGCTTCTGGCGAAAGCGCGGCACCAGGTGCAGGCGGCTGCGCACGTGCTCCAGCAGGTCGTCGTAGACGGGCGGCGGCCCTTCGAAGATCATCACGGCGCCCACGTGCATGTGGCTGTCCGAGCTCTCGTTGGTCAGGAACGAGGCGTCGATCGAGGAGAGGCGGTCGAGATGCGCTTGCGTCATGCGGCTCAAGCCTAGCCGGGACGCTGCTCATCCACCGGATCGCGGCTGCGGCGGCCGTCAGCGGTCGAGGCCCAACTCGATCACGCGCTCGGCGATCAGGCGCGGGCGCTCGCGCTTGGCGTCGGGCGGGATCTTGAGCTTGAACGCGAGCCCGTCCAGACGGCGCTGCACGGTCCGCTCGCTGATGCTGAGCCCCGCGGAGACCTCGGCGCGCGTGGCCGGGCGGCCGGCCTTGACCCCAGGATCGCGGTAGGGAGCGACCAGCGCCCTGGCGATCTGGCGCTCCTCGTCGGTCAGGTCCGGGAGCGCCGCCGACGCGGCGGCGGTGCTCTCGTGGCGGAGCTGGGGCGGCATCGCCACCTCCAGCCGGTAGGGGCCGACCTGGAGCACGTCGCCGTTGCGGAGCCGGCGCGGGCGGTCGAGCGCGGTGCCGTTGAGCACGGTGCCGTTGCTGCTGTCGAGGTCGGTCGCGAGCAGCGAGCCGCCGCGGGCCGCGATCTCGAGGTGGTGGGTGGAGACGGCCGCGTCGGCCAGCGTCACTTCGCAGCTTTCGGCGCGCCCGAACGTCGTCCGCCCCTCCGGCAGGGGGACCGAGCTCGCGGCGTCAGATCCCTCGGAGATGTAGACGCGTGGACCGCTGGCGTCCGTTGACACGGGCCGGAATCTAGCGCTAGGGACGGATCTGGCTGACGGTGTCGGACCCGGAGTTGACCACCCAGACGCTGCCGCCGCCGGCGCCGATCCCGCGAGGCTCGGTCCCGACGGGGGTCGTGGAGACGACTTCGTTGTTGCCTTGGTCTATCTGGGACACATCGTTGCTGCCCTGGTTTGCAACCCACATCGTCTCCGCCTCGTGCATCACCTGGGCGGGCATTTCCCCGACCGGGATCTCCTCCTCGAGCTCGTTCGTGGCGGTGCTGACGCGGAACACGGTGTCGTTGCCGGAGTTCGTGACCCAGACCGATCCGAAGTCGGCGACGATGCCGCGCGGCTGGGGCCCGACCTCGATCGGCTCGCCTTCGACGTCCCCCGAAACCGAGTCTATGCGGGTGAGGGTGTTGTCCCCGGAGTTGACGACGAAGACCGCCTCCTCTTCCGGCTCGATCGCGATCCCGGCCGGCTGGTTCCCGACGGGGATCGTCTGCGTCACCTCGTTGCTCTTGAGGTCGATGCGCGAGACCGTCCCCTCGTCCGTATTCGAGACCCAGGCCGATCCCTCGCCCACACGAACACCGGTCGGGCGATCACCGACCGGGATCGCCTGCACTTCGCTGTCGGTCCGCGGATCTATGCGCGAGACGGTGTCGCTGCCGGCGTTGGCGACCCAGACCGAACCCGCGCCGACGCGGATGTTCGATGGGGCCTCGCCGACCGTGATCTCGTCTCCGACGACCTCGCCGGTACCGGTGTCGATCTTGCTGACGGTGCCGTCGCCCTCGTTCGTGACCCAGGCGAAGCCGTTGCCGACGGCGACGCTGAGCGGCCGCTCGCCGACGTCGACGGTGCCGACGACCCTCGGGCCGCCGGAGCCGCCACCGAGCACGGTGATCGCGACCAGGACGATCGCCAGCACGCCGACCGCGCCGAGCGCCGGCAGCAGCCAGCCGGGCCTGCCGCCGCGCGAGGCGCGGCCGTCGCCGGCGACGCCCATCGGCTGGGTCGTCTCACCCTTCGGGGGCGTCAGCGGCGCCGCCTCGCCCACCGCGACCGAGCGCTCGGGGGTGGCGGCCTGGTCGCCGCTCGCGGCGGCGAGCGCGGCGTTGCCGAGGTCCCCGGCCGACGGAAAGCGGTCGCCTGGCTTCTTTGCCAGCGCGCGGGCGATCACCTCGTCCATCGCGGGGGAGGGCTTGGGCAGGCTGTCGCTGACCTTGGGCGGCGCGTCGTGGACGTGGGCGTAGAGCTTCGCGACCGGCTCGGGGCGATCGAAGGGAATGCTGCCCGTCAGCGACTCGTACAGAACGCAGCCGAGCGAGTAAACATCGCTGCGGGCGTCCACCTTCTTTCCCTGGATCTGCTCGGGCGAGGCGTAGTCGGCCGTTCCCATCCACTTGCCGCTCTCGGTCAGCTCGGTGGCCTCGGTCGCGTGCTTGGAGAGGCCGAAGTCGGTCAGGAAGGCCCATTCGCGCCCGCCGGCGCCGCCGATCAGCACGTTCGCGGGCTTGACGTCGCGGTGGACGAGGCCGAGCTGGTGGGCGGAGTCGAGGGCGCCCGCCACCTGGTCGATCAGGCCGGCGGCACGCTCGGCCTCCAGCCACTCCTCCCGGGCCAGCAGGCTCCGCAGGTCGGTGCCGTCGATCAGGCGCATCGCGATGAAGACGACGCCGTCGTCCTCGCCCGCCTCGTAGATCGGCACCGCGTTCGGGTGCTCGATCGCGGCGGCGAGCCGGGACTCGCGGTCGAAGCGGCTGCGGAAGACCGCGTCGCCCGCCATGCTGGGCGCTATCACCTTCAGCGCCACGGCCCTGCCGAGGCGCTCCTGATGGGCGCGATAGACCACGCCCATGCCGCCGCGGCCGATCTCGGCCTCGATCACGTAGTCCCCGACGCGAGCGCCGGCTCCGAGGTGAGCGCTCATACCCGGCCAGGGTAGTCGCCGTGCAACCCGTCATGAAGGCCGGCGCGGGGCGGATGGGTACCCTTGGGGCGCCGATGCCCTCCTCCACGAGCACAGACAAGACGGGCCCGAAGAGGGTCCTGCTGGCGGCTCCGCGCGGCTACTGCGCGGGCGTCGACCGGGCGGTGCAGACGGTGGAGCACGCGCTCGACCTGCACGGCGCCCCCGTCTACGTGCGCAAGGAGATCGTCCACAACAAGCACGTGGTCGAAGAGCTGGCCAAGCGCGGCGCGATCTTCGTCGACCAGGAGACCGAGGTGCCCGAGGGGGAGCTGGTCGTCTTCTCCGCCCACGGCGTCGCTCCGAGCGTGCACGAGAACGCCGCCGAGCGCCGGCTTCGCACGATCGACGCAACCTGCCCGCTGGTGACCAAGGTCCACGTCGAGGCGCGCAAGTTCGCCGCCGACGGCTACACGATCGTGCTCGTCGGCCACGACGGCCACGAGGAGGTCGAGGGGACGACGGGCGAGGCGCCCGAGAGCATCGTGCTGGTCGAGACCGAGGAGGACGTCGAGCGGCTCGAGGTCTCTGACCCCGACCGCGTCGCCTACATCACCCAGACCACCCTCTCGGTGGACGAGACCAGCGCGATCATCGCCGCGCTGAAGCGGAAGTTCCCAAAGATCACCGGTCCCAAGACCGACGACATCTGTTACGCCACCACCAACCGCCAGCAGGCCGTCAAGGAGCTCGCCCGCGAGTGCGATCTGGTGCTGGTGATCGGCTCGACCAACTCCTCCAACTCCGTGCGCCTGGTCGAGGTGGCCCGCGAGCACGGCGTCGCCTCGCACCTGATCGACTTCCACCACCAGGTCCAGGAGGAGTGGCTCGAGGGCGTCGAGACCGTCGGCATCACCTCGGGCGCCAGCGCACCTGAGGACCTGGTCGAGGACCTGGTGCGGATGTTCCGCGAGCGCGGAGCCGAGAGCGTCGAGGAGCTGAAGACCGTCGAGGAGGACGTGCGCTTCATGCTGCCGACCAAGATCCGCCGCGAGCTGGCGGATCGCGCCGACACCGGCACCGAGCTGCCTGTCGTCGGCTGAGCGACCGCGCGCTGCCAGGGATTTCGGCCTCAGGGGGCCGGATCGGGGCGGCGAGGGGTGACCGCGGCTCAGCCCGGTGGGGCCGGGGGGAACTGCAGCGAGAAGAGCTCGACGCCGGCCGGGACGCGCAGCCGCAGCCCGTGGCTCTCGTGGCACCGGTGCACGACGACCGGGTGCAGGCCGGCGCGGCCGATCGCGACCGGCGACAGCTCGCTTCCGTCCAGCCGGGCTGCCACCTCGCCCTCGCCGGTGGCGGCGAGGAAGACGCCGCCTCCCGCGTAGTCGAGCTCCAGCTCGCCGTCGCCGCTCACATCGAACGGCCGCTCGGGAGAGCCGCCCGGAAAGACCTCCGGGGAGGGCGCGACGACGCCGGCGCCCGCCGCGTCCTCGGGGCGCAGCGGCTCGAACGGCGGCGCCTGCCCCGGCTCGGCGCCCGCCTCGGCCAGCGCCGTCCGGATCGCCTCCTCGGTCGCCTCGTAGTCGCCCTCGCCGAGGTGGTACCAGCGCAGCGCGCCGCCCCGGCTCCAGAGGAACAGCGAGGGCCAGCCCCGGCAGCCGTAGTCGCGCCAGATCGCGTGCCGAGAGTCGACCGCGACCGGCCAGTCGATCCCCAGCCCCGGCAGCGCCGCGGCCACGACCGAGGCGTCGCGGGTGAACGGGAAGCGCGGCGAGTGAACGCCGAGCACCCCGAGCCCGGAGTCGCGGTAGCGCTCGTGCCAGGCCTCGACGTAGGGCAGCGCCCGGGCGCTGTTCAGCTGGGCGAGCTCGAAGAAGTGGACGAGCAGGGGCCCCCGCGCCACCAGGCGCTCGAGCCGGGGGGCGTCAGCGCCGACCCATTCGGCGTCCACCGGGAAAGGAGGGGCTGCGATGTCGTCGCGAGGGGGTCGCAAGCCGGGCCAATATCTCAGAACGGGATCTCTATGCCGTCGCGGGTGGCGCGACAGCTATCCTGCCAACCCCGGCGAGAGCCGATCGTCGAAGACAATCCGGTCAGATAGAGGAGAGAGACGCATGAGTGAGAGCATCTGGAATCGCATCGAGGAGAGCCGCTCGCGGCACAACGTCCTCGAGCACCCGTTCTACGTGCGCTGGTCGGCCGGTGAGCTGACCGAGGAGGAGCTGGCGCGCTACTCGGGCCAGTACCGCCATGCGACCGAGGCCCTGGCGAAGCTCTGCGCGGACACCGCCGAGCGCGCCCCCGAGGCGCAGCGGGCCGAGATCGAGCTTCACACCGCGGAGGAGCAGGGTCACATCGCCCTCTGGGACGGCTTCGTCGAGGCCACCGGCGGCGAGATCGGCGCCGAGCCGACCTCCGAGACCGCCGACTGCGTCCGCGACTGGACCACCCAGGGCAGCTACATCGAGGCGCTCGCCGCGATGTACGCGATCGAGAGCGGCCAGCCCGAGATCTCGCGGGTCAAGCGCGAGGGCCTGGCCGAGTTCTACGGCATCAACGGCGGCGCCGGCAGCGAGTACTTCCGCGTGCACGAGACCGCCGACGAGGCCCACGCGGCCGAGAACAGGCGCATGATCGAGCAGGCGATGGAGCCCGGCGACGAGGACGCGATCGTCGCGTCGGCCGAGTCGGTCTTCAAGGCGAACCTGCGCCTGCTCGACGGCGTCGGCTGAGGAAGCGGAGATGGCGGCATCCCCCCGGCGCGCCCGCGGGGATGCCCGGCGGGCGTAGCGGGACCGGATGAGGGCCGGCGACCGGGCGATCGGGATCGCGCTGGGCATTCTGCTCGGTGTGGCGATCGTGGCCGCGTTCGTCTTCCTCGGCAGCGGCGAGACGATCGACGACCCCGGCATCTCCGGCGAGGGGCAGATCGAGCAGGCGGCGCCGCCCCAGGGGCAGGGGGGCTCCGAAGGGCAGTCCGAAAGGCCTCAGCCCTAGACTTCCCCGCGGATGAACGTCGCCTCCAAGGCAATCAGCGCGACCAGGCTCGCCGGGTTGCTCGCCTTCTCGGCTTTCGGCCTGCACCAGCTCCGCTACGCCGTGGCCCACGGCGAGGAAACCGGGGCGCAGCTGTCCGCCCAAGGTCACGATTACCTGGCGGGCGCGCTTCCCATCCTGGCCACCCTGCTCGCCGCCGTCATCGCGGCCACCGTGCTCCGCGCCCGGTTGGCGCCCGCGCCCAGCGGCAACACCCACGTTCGCCGCGCCCTGCTCTCCTCGGCCGCCATCCTCGCCGTTTACGGCTCACAGGAGCTGCTCGAGGGGGCGCTCGCTTCGGGCCACCCGGCCGGCCTCGCAGCGTTGACCGCGGGCGCCGGCTGGGTCGCGCTGCCGCTGGCGCTGCTGCTGGGGGCGTGCACGGCTCTGGTGCTGGCCGCGCTCGAGAGGATCGAGGCCGTCCTCGCGCCGAAGCCCCGGCGGCTTCCACGCCTGCGGCCCCCGCGCAGCCGGGGCCGCGCGCTCCCGGAGCTGCGTCCCGCGTCGGGGCTTTCTCCGCTCGCCTTCGGTCAGGCTCGCCGGCCCCCTCCCGCGCCGGCCATTCCCTGACCGATTCTTCGAAGGAGGTAGAAGATGCGATCCACGGCCACGAGAGCCGTGCTGCTGGCGGTGCTGGCCGCCGCGGCGATAGTCCTGTTCATCGCGCTCAGCGACGATGGCGGGGACGACAGCGACCTCGGCGCAGAAACGACGGCGACGAGCGCCGCCACGACCACCCCGGAGCCCAGGATCGACGTGATCAGGCTCGAGAACGGCGCCCCGGTCGGCGGCGTGCAGGAGCTCGAATACGAGAAGGGCGACCAGGTCAGGATCCTGATCCGCCTCGACGAGCCCCAGGAGGAGGTCCACCTGCACGGCTACGACATCACCGAGGCGAACCCGAGCGGCACGGCGCGGCTCGACTTCCGCGCTGATCTCGACGGCATCTTCGAGCTCGAGGCACACGGCCCCTCAGGGGACGTCGAGCTGGCCGAGCTCGTGGTCAACCCGTCCTGATGAGGCGGCTGCGACAACCGCCTCCCCGGCGTGCCGTCGCCTGGGCCGGCCTCGCCCTTGTGGCTGGGCCGGCCCTCGTGCTGGCCGTGCCGGAGGCTGCGCTAGGCCACGCCCTCGTCGGCAAGCAGGATCTGCCGATTCCCGCGTGGCTGTTCGCCTGGGGCGCCTCGCTGGTCCTGATCGTCTCCTTCGCGGTGCTCTCGATCGCCTGGCGCAGCCCGAAGCTGACCGAAGAGCGCTGGCGGCCGAGCGCGGGCTGGCTCTCGGCGCTGGCGAACGGGCCGGTGACCCAGGCCGTGACTGGCCTGATCGGGGCGCTGCTGCTGGTCGTGGTCATCTACACCGGGCTCGAGGGCACCGAGGCGCCCGACCGTAACTTCTCGATCACCTTCGTCTTCGTCACCTTCTGGCTCGGCCTGGTGCTGCTGAGCGTCCTCTTCGGTGACGTCTTCAAGTCCTTCAACCCCTGGCGCGCGGTGGGCCGCGCCTTCGGCGGGGTCTTCCGCCTCGCGGCGGGCCAGTCGGCGCCGCCGCCCCTGAGCTACCCGGAGCGGCTCGGCCACTGGCCGGCGGTGGTCGGGATCGTCGCCTTCGTCTGGCTCGAGCTGATCTACGGCACCGGCGTCACCCTCGGCCTGCGCCCCGAGACGGTCGGGATCGCCGCGCTCACCTACTCGGCGATCACGTTCGTGGCGATGGCGCTGTTCGGCGTCGAGAAGTGGATCGAGCGCGGCGAGGCGTTCTCGGTCTACTTCCGCATGTTCTCCCGGCTCTCGCTGTTCGAGGTCAGGGACGGGCGCCTGGGCAGGCGACGGTTCCTGACCGGGGCGCCGTCCTGGGGAGAGATCGGGGGCTCGCTGGCGCTCGTGCTGGTCACGATCGGCGTCACCACCTTCGACGGCGGCAGCGAGGGTGCGCTCGACTCCCCGCTCAACTCCACCTTCGACCTGATGCGCGACATCGGCTTCGGGATCGTGCCCGCCTTCCGCCTCAGCGGCTCGATCTGGATGGCGATCGTGCTGGCGGGCGTTGCGCTGCTCTACATGATCGGGATCCGCGGCATGCACACCGTCAAGGGCGCGCCGCCGGTGCGGGAGCTGGCGCGATCGTTCGCGCACACGATGATCCCGATCGCGCTCGCCTACCTGGTCGCCCACTACTTCAGCCTCTTCGTGTTCCAGGAGCAGGCTCAGTTCACCTATCTGCTGTCGGACCCGCTCGGCGACGGCTCGGACCTGTTCGGGACCGCCTCGAGCGGCGTCGACTACGGGCTGATCGGCGCCACCGGCGTCTGGTACGTGCAGGTGGCGGCGCTGGTGATCGGCCACGTCACGGCGCTGACCCTGGCCCATGACCGCGCCGTGACGATCTGGAAGGACCCCCAGCTCGCGGCGCGCTCCCAGTACTGGATGCTGGCGGTGATGGTCGGCTTCACCTGCCTCGGGCTCTACCTGCTGAGCCAGGCAAACGCCTAGCGGCCGTCAGGCCGGCTCAGCAGTCGCGACCGATGCGGGTGGCCGCTACGGCCGCGGCCTGAGGGCGAAGCCGGTCATCGCTGCCGGAGCCGCTGGATCGCGACCGCGAGCTGGCGCGCCTCGAGCCCACCGCCCTCTAGCACGACGACGACGTTGGCGGCGCGGTAGCAGAGCAGGTCGGCGGCCTCCTCGCAGGAGCGCAGCTCCTCGTCGACCCGCTCGTCCTCGCGCTCGTAGACCGAGAGCGAGCCGCCGGCGTGAACCTGCTCGCCCGCCGAGTCGGTGCGGGGGCCGCCCAGGGGCTCCAGCTCGACCCCGTAGAGCCGCTTGCCGGGCTCGTCGGTGACCAGCTCCTCGCCGAGGCGCAGCTCCACCCCCTGGCGGTTGATCTCGGTCACGAACTCCTGGGCGCTGAAGGTCGGATCCTCGCCTCCGCCGCCGCACCCCGCCGCGGTCGCGAGAGCGCACAGCGCCGCCGCCCAGATCGATCGCCGCTTCGGTTCCCTGATCACCAGGCGAGCAGGCTGTCATACTCGACGGCATGTGCGCGACCTGCTGGGCAGTCGCCGCGACCGCGGCGACCGGAGCAACGGGACTTCGCGCCTGGGCCGCCGCTCGCCGCCCGGGCTGGATGACCGACGCGCGTCTGCGCGTTCTGACCGTCGCGCTGCTGACGGCCGCCGTGCTAGCGGCGGGCGTCCGGGTCTCCTAGCTCGGCGCCCGCCGGCCGGACCCGCCTCAGTGGGCGTGGGGTACGGCGGAGGCCGCGCTCAGGTCCTCGGGCTCGACGCGCACCGCCAGCAGCGCCGTCAGCGCGGTGGTCAGGGGGACGGCTGCGATCAGCCCGATCGAGCCGACGAGCATCGCGACCACCTCCTTGGCGACGATCTCGAAGTTGATCCCCTCGGTCAGGCCGATGTCGCTCGAGGTGAGCAGCAGCAGCACCGGCAGCGAGGCGCCGACGTAGGCCAGTACGAGCGTGTTGACGGTGGCCGAGACATGGTCGCGCCCGACCTCGATCGCCTCCCTGTAGAGGCGGCCGAAGCCGAGGGCCGGGTTCGCGCGCCGCAGGGCGATCACGGTGGACGCCTGGCTCACCGTGACGTCGTCGAGCACCCCGAGTGCGCCGATCACGATCCCGGCCAGCAGCAGGCCCCGCAGCGAGTCCTGCGAGACGATCTCGTTGAAGACGAGGGTTCCGGACTCCTCGGATGAGAGGCCCGTCAGGCTCGTCACGTCCGTGAACAGCTGGGCCAGCAGCGCGACGAGGGCGAGGCTGGCGGTGGTCCCGAGTAGCGCGGCGAGGCTCTTCGGATTGAGCCCGTGGGCGAGGATGATGGTCAGGATCATCACCGCCAGCGCGCCGACGATCGCCACCGAGAGCGGGTCCGACCCGTCCAGGATCGCGGGCACGATGAAGACGAGCACGACCGCGAGGCTAAGTGCCAGCCCGACCAGCGAGAGGGCCCCGCGTAAGCGTCCGAAGACGACGACGAGCGCGGCGAAGGCTACGGCGAGCCACAGCATCGGGGCCCTGCGCTCGAAATCGGTCAGCGAGTACTGGGGCGGCTGGTCGGCGCTGTCCGGAGTCTGGACGAACGGCGTGGCGCGGACCGCGTCACCGACGTCGAGCCCGGGTGGGATCGGGCCGCCGTCGGCGCCGAGGTTGCGGATCGTCGTCGTCGTGCCCTCGTCCGGGCCGCTCTCGAGCCGGATCGTGACGTTCGCGCAGACGTCCGTGACGATGCTCGAGCAGGGGAACTCCTCGATCCCGGTCACCTCGGCGCGCTCGCTGTCGGCGGAGAAGACCTGCCCCAGCTTGGGATCCACCTCGCCCGGCCAGAGCAGCGCCAGGCCCACGGCCGTGGCGACGGCGATCGCGAGCGCCGTCCCGATCAGCAGCCTGCCGGCCCTGGTTGCTCCCAGCTCCCGCACGCGCCGCAGTCTAGGAGCCGCGCCCGCCGTCTCGAAGGTAGGGAGCGGGGTCCACTGGGACGCCGTCGGGGCGCACACCGGGGCGGAGGATGAAGTGCACCCTCGGCGAGACGCAGTACTGGCCGCTGCATCCCGACACGGCGACCTGCTCGCGGCGGCCCACCACCTCGCCCGGCCGCCGGGTCGCTTCGGTCAGGTAGCCGTAGCAGCTGGTCAGGCTCCGCTCCCCTCGCAGGCCTCCCGGGAACGCGTGCAGCATGCAGAGGTAGCGCCCGTAGGCCGGCGCGCTCCCGACCTCGGTCACGATTCCATCCGCCGCCGCCCTGACCGGGGACCCGTCCCGAGCGTCGAAGTCGATGCCGAGGTGCGGGCGCCCGTAGAGCAGGCCGAAGCCGGCACGCACCGGCCCCGGCACGGGCGGGTCGAGCGGCCCGCTCTCGGGGGGCGGTGAGATCGTGCCGGCGGGAGGGCCGCGAAGGGTCTCGGCCAGGAGGAGGACACGGGCGGCGTATCCGGTCCCGCCGCGCGCGGCGAGAGCGGCGCGATAGTCCCCGGGGGCCCCGAGGCTCTCGAGCTCGTAGCCGATCGAGAGCGCTCGCTCGCGATCCCCGTCGAGGCTCGCGCCGTCGATCGCGGCGATCGCGGCGATCACGGTCCAGTCGAGGTCGAGCTCGCGGGCGGCCAGCCGGTAGGCGGCCCGCTGTTCGGGAGGTATCTGTCGCTTCGCCCGCTCGCTCGGCGCGGGCTCGACGAACAGGGACGGCCGAGCTTCGGCCTCCTGGTCAGATCCGCCGCACGCGATCAGCGCCGCCGCGCACCCCGCGAGGATGAGTACGCCCAGCGCTCGCGCCGTTGCTGGGAGACGATGGGCACCTCCGGATCCGATCGCAGGATGCTAGTGGCCCCTCACGCAACCTTTCACCGGACTAGTCGATCGGCGCGTCCAGCGCGTTCCAGTCGCTCTCGCTCACGAACTTCGTCATCTTGGTGCCCTCGTGCTCGGCGCGAAGGCCGTAGCGGACGCTCTTCTTGCCGGACTTGGTCTCGCGCTCGTAGCGCACCTTGCGCACGGCTGACTCCGGGACCTCGACCTTCTCTCTGATCTTCACGTTGTAGAACTCGATTCCCACGCTGCTCCTCTCGTTGGTCGGTTGCCGTCAGGCCTCTGTAACGCGTCCTTCCACCAGGCCCGCCGCGAAGCGCAGCAGACCTGCCTGCGCCCAAGCTCGGGGATCCGAGCACGAGCAGGTGATGGTGGTGGCCTCCCGCTCCTCACCGTCGGAGTGGCGGACCTCGATCACCATAGCCACCGTTTCGACGGTCGCCTCTTCCCCGAACTGATCGGAGATGCGCTCCATCAGGTCGGCCGCGACGTGTCCGACGAGAGTCGTGTCGATCTCCTGCGTCACGAGCTCTGCGGGGGCTCAGCAAGGGCCCCGGCGATCAGCTCGGCGTTTCGCCTCATCATCTCGACGTAGCTGCCCGCGTCCCCCGGCGCTTCGACCAGCAGGCCGTCGACGATCTCGACGCCGGTGCGGTCGGCGATCTGCTCGAGCACCTGGGGGTCGTCGGTCTCCTCGGCGAACACGGCCGGCACGCCGGACGCCTGGACGGCTTCTTCGACCTCGACGATCGCGGCCGCGCTCGGCTCGGCCTCCGGCCCGGAGGCCGGGAACGGCGTCGCGATCACCTCGAACCCGTAGCGATCGGCGAAGTAGCCGAGCGCATCGTGCGAGGTGACGAGCTCGCGCTGGTTCTCCGGGACCTCGGCAAGCTGCTCCTCCACCTCGCCGTCCAGGGCCTCCAGCTCGGTGACGTACTCTCGGGCTCGCTCGCGATAGCCCTCCGCATTGTCCGGATCGGCCTCCGCCAGCGCGTCGGCTATCGCGGGCACCGCCGTGGCCACCCGCGTCGGATCCATCCAGACGTGCGGATCATCGCCGGAGTGCCCGTGCTCCTCCTCGCCGTGCTCCTCCTCGCCGTGCTCCTCCTCGCCGTGCTCCTCCTCGCCGTGCTCCTCCTCGGATCCGTGATCGTGCCCTCCCTCTTCGCCGAAGGCCAGCAGCTCGCCGGTGTGATCCGCCAGGGCGACCTGAGGGACGTCGATGTCCTCGAAGGGAATCCCCGTCTCCAGCTGGGCGCCGTTGCTGACGAGCAGTGTGGAGTCCTCCAGCGCGGCGCGGTCCTTCGCCGATAGCGCAAAGTCATGGGGGCTCGCGGAGTCCGGGATCAGCTGCTCGACCGCGGCGTCATCGCCGGCGACCTGCTCGGTGATACCGGCCACGATCCCCGTGGTGGCGCTGACGGTCGGCCCGGTCTCGCCCCCCTCCTCCTCGGAGCCGCATGCGGTCGCGAGCAGCAGGATGGGTACGGTGAGCAGCGAGGCGGCGATCTTCACGATTCGGCTCCTTGTGTGCGCTGCCGGCGTCCGGCCGGCGTGTGAATGGGAATGAGAATAGTTATCATAGACGCCAGTCGGAGCCGGCGCGCAATACTGGAGGTATGGCGATCCCGCTCGCTCACGCCGGTCACTACGCACTCTGGTTCCTCTACGCGCTGCCGGTGCTGGTGGTGATCGGGGCGGTGCTCAACGCCTACCGTCAGCAGCGCCGGGAGGCCCGTGAGGAGGCGGATGCA
>Ga0194128_10005912_pt1 | contig 16820 bp, 20 predicted proteins | sample TA2KigCa65mmetaG_FD_148650 | JGI IMG/M metagenome (GOLD analysis project Ga0194128, IMG submission 148650) | Freshwater microbial communities from Lake Tanganyika, Tanzania - TA2015037 Kigoma Deep Cast 65m | ecosystem: Environmental > Aquatic > Freshwater > Lake | place: Tanzania: Lake...
TGGTCTTGCCCCCGGATCTATACCAGCCGCTATGCGACTTTTTCGGGTGTCCGGGTCTTGGCGAACTCCTGCGGGGTCAGGTCACCCAGCGCTGAATGAGGTCGCTGCTCGTTGTACTCCTTCCTCCAGGCCTCGGTGCGTTCGCGGGCGTCGGCCAGCGACAAGAACCACGAGGCGTTGAGCAGCTCCTGGCGGAGCCGCGCATTGAACGACTCGATGTAGGCGTTATCGGTGGGCTTCGCTGGGCGCGAGAAGTCCAGCGTGACGCCGTGGAAGTAGGCCCACTGGTCGAGCATCCGGCCGGCGAACTCCGGCCCGTTGTCGCAGCGGATGGTCTGCGGCCGGCCACGCTCGCGCACGAGACGGTCGAGCACCTCGACCACGTGGGCGGCGCGGAACTGCGCTCTCGGCAGGATCGCGAGCGACTCGCGACTGAAGCAGTCCACGACGGCGAACAGGCGGATGCGCTGGCCGTCGAACAGCGTGTCGGAGAGGAAGTCCATCGCCCAACTCTGGTTCGTGGCGGCGAGCTCGGGCCGCGCCGTGCGGTACTGCGGGGCGCGTCGCCGCCGCGGCGTGCGGGCGCGGATCGCCAGTCCCTCGTCCCGGTACAGCCGGTAGATGCGCTTGTGGTTCACGGCCCAGCCCTCCCGCCGCAGCAGCACGTGGATGCGCCGGTAGCCGTAGCGCACCCGCGTCTGGGCGAGCTCACTGACCCTGAGGCGCAGCGCCTGCTGCGGGTCGGCCTGCGAGCGGTAGCGGCAGCTGGCCCGGCTCGCGCCCGTCACGCGACAGGCGCGGCGCTCGGAGACCGCGTACGCCGTCTGCAGGTAGGTCACCGTCTCGCGGCGGCGGGAGGGCGTGGTCATTTACGGCGGACGACGTCCTGCAGCATCGCCTTGTCGAGCGTGAGGTCGGCGACGACCTGCTTGAGCCGGCGGTTCTCCTCCTCGAGCTGCTTGAGCCGGCGGATCTCGGCGATGCCGAGCCCGGCGTACTGCTTCTTCCAGCGGTAGAACGTCGCCTCGGCGACGCCGAGCTTGCGGCAGAGCTCGGGGACGGCCGTGCCCGCCTCCGCCTGCCTCAGCGCGAAACCGATCTGTTCCTCCGTGTACCGGCGCCTGGGCATGGGCCTCTCCCTCCTCGGTGAGAGTGCCCGAAAACTCGCATTGCCGGTGGATCAGGATCCGGGGGCAAGACCATGCGCGGAAACTCTCACGCTGCAGGTGGTATGAATACCGGGGGCAGGTCAGCGGGCCCCGCGCTCGGTCCCGCGCGTCCCCCGCGTGGACCATGGCGGATGCGGCTGGTGTAATAGGCCCCCAACGAAGACTGGGCAGACGGGCCCGGCGCACGGGAGGTTCGATGGCGCTCGACGTCCACACGGCGCGCCTCATGAAGCAGCTCGCGGAGGCGGGCGGCCCGCGCCTGCACGAGGTGAGCCCGGCCGAGGCGCGCGAGATGAGCGCCCGCCTCGCCGCGCTCGCCGGCCCCGCGCCGCGCATGGCGCGCGTCGAGGGGCACTCGGTCGCGCGTCCGGATGGGGCCGTCCCCGTGCGGGTGCTCGTCCCCATCGAGCCGCCGCGCGGCGTCATCGTCTACATCCACGGCGGCGGCTGGGTGATCGGCTCGATCGACGAGTACGACACCGCGGCGCGCAAGCTCGCGGAGCGCACCTCGTGCGCGGTCGTGCTCGTCGAGTACCGACTGGCGCCGGAGCACCGCTACCCGGTCGCCGTCGACGACGCGGACGCCGCGCTCGCGTGGACGTGGGAGCACCTCGAGGCGATCGCCGGGCGGCGCGTGCCGCTCTTCCTCGCCGGCGACAGCGCCGGCGGCAACCTCGCGGCGGTCGTGGCGCGACGCGCGCGCGACCGCGGCGGCCCGCCGCTCGCCCTGCAGATCCTCATCTACCCGGTCACCGACGCCGACTTCGAGCGCCCGTCGTACACGGCGCCCGAGAACCAGGTGCTCCTCACGAAGGAGTCGATGCGCTGGTTCTGGGACCACTACGTCCCCGACCCGGCGCGCCGCGCGGAGCCCGACGCCTCGCCGCTGCGCGCCGCCGACCTCTCGGGGCTGCCCCCGGCGGTCGTGCTCACCGCGGAGCACGACGTGCTGCGCGACGAGGGCGAGGCCTACTCGGCGCGCCTGCAGGCGGCGGGGGTCCCGGTGGAGCTGCAGCGCTACGAGGGGCAGATCCACGGCTTCTTCGCGCTGCTCATGCTCCCCGGGAGCGAGCGCGGCTATCAGCAGATCGTGAAGGCGATCCGCGCCTCGCTCGCGCGCCACGCGCGCGCGGCGGCGCCGACCGCGCAGGGCTGAACGGCGAGCGCGCGCCCGGCCGAACGAGACCGCGGCGCGGCCGCCACCACCAGACGGAGGACTGAAATGACCGCCACCCCGACCCCCGCGACGACCGCCGAGCTCGATGCCCTCGTGATCGGCGCCGGGTTCTCCGGCCTCTACATGCTGCACCGCCTGCGCGATCTGCTCGGGCTCGACGTGCGCGTCTACGAGGCTGGCGACGGCGTCGGCGGCACCTGGTACTGGAACCGCTACCCCGGGGCGCGCTGCGACTCCGAGAGCTACGTCTACTGCTTCTCGTTCGACCGGGAGCTGCTGCAGGAGTGGCAGTGGAGCGGCAAGTACCCGGAGCAGCCCGAGATCCTGGGCTACCTCAACCACGTCGCCGACCGCTTCGACCTCCGCCGCAACATCCACTTCCGCACGCGCGTCACCGCGGCCCGCTTCGACGAGGCGAGCGGGTGCTGGGACGTGGAGACCGACGCCGGCGAGCGCGTGCGCGCGCGCTTCCTGATCACCGCCATCGGCTGCCTCTCGGCCGCGCAGGTCCCGAGCATCCCCGGCCTCGATCGCTTCGAGGGCTCCTGGTACCACACCGGCCAGTGGCCGCACGAGGGCGTCGACTTCACCGGCAAGCGCGTGGGCGTGATCGGCACCGGCTCGAGCGGCGTGCAGTCGATCCCGGTGATCGCGCGCCAGGCACAACACCTCACGGTCTTCCAGCGCACGCCGCAGTTCACGATCCCGGCGCGCCACGGCACCGTCGACCGCGCCTTCCTCGACGACGTGAAGTCGCGCTACGACGCGATCTGGGACCAGTCGAAGCACTCGCGCGCGGGCTTCCCGTACGAGGTGAGCGAGCGCTCCGCGCTCGAGGTCGACGACGAGGAGCGCGAGGCGATCTACGAGGATTCGTGGCAGCGCGGCGGCTTCCGCTTCCTCTACGGCTCGTTCAAGGACGTCGGCCTCGACCGCCGCGCGAACGACACGGCCTCGGAGTTCATCCGCCGCAAGATCCGCGAGATCGTGAAGGACCCGGAGACCGCCGAGAAGCTCGTGCCGACCGACCACCCGCTCGGGTCGAAGCGCACGCTGATCGACACCGACTACTTCGAGACCTACAACCGCGCGAACGTCACGCTCGTCGACATCCGCCACGCGCCGATCGTCGAGATCACGGCGAAGGGGATCCGCACCGAGGGCGCGGAGTACGAGCTCGACGTGATCGTCTTCGCGACGGGCTTCGACGCGATGACCGGCTCGTTCCTGAAGATGGACATCCGCGGCCGCGAGGGGCTGGCGCTGCGCGAGGCATGGGCGGAGGGCCCGAAGACCTACCTCGGGCTCGCGACGGCGGGCTTCCCGAACCTCTTCATGATCACGGGACCGGGCAGCCCCTCCGTGCTCAGCAACATGCCGGTCTCGATCGAGCAGCACGTCGAGTGGATCGCGGACGCGGTCGCCTACGTGCGCGAGCGCGGCGTCGAGCGGATCGAGGCGGACGCGGTCGCGCAGGCGGCATGGGTGCAGCACGTCAACGAGATCGCGAACCTGACGATGTTCCCGCTCGCGAACTCGTGGTACCTCGGCGCGAACATCCCCGGGAAGCCGCGCGTCTTCATGCCCTATGCGGGCGGCGTGGACGCGTACCGCGAGCGGTGCGACGAGGTCGTCGCGAACGGGTACGAGGGCTTCGTCCTCGGCGCGAGCGCGCCGGTGGAGAGGGCGGCCGCGGGGAGCTAGCGGCGCGCATGCGCCCGGACGGGGCGCACCACGGGAGGGATGCGGGGCGGGCATGCAGGATCTGACGGGGAAGGTCGCCTGGATCACGGGCGCGGGGACCGGCATCGGCGAGTCGTCGGCGAAGAAGCTCGTTGCGGCCGGCTGCCGCGTGGTGCTCTCCGGGCGCCGGCGTGAGCCGCTCGAGGCGGTCGCGAAGGCGATCGCGAAGGCCGGCCACGAGGCCGTCGTCGAGCCGCTCGACGTCGCCGACCGCGCCGCCGTCACCGCCTGCGTAGACCGCATCGTGGAGCGCTTCGGGCGCGTCGACATCGGCGTCTTCAGCGCCGGCGTGAACGTGCAGGAGCGGAACTGGTCGAACGTCTCGATGGAGGCGTGGGACCAGGTGATCGCGATCGACCTCAACGGCGCCTTCTACTGCTGCCACGCGGTCGTGCCGGTCATGCGCAAGCAGGGCGACGGGCTGATCATCAACATCTCCTCGATGGCCGCGAAGGGCGTGAGCCCGCTCACCGGCCCCGCCTACACCTCGGCGAAGCACGCGATGAACGCGATGACCGCGAGCCTGCTCGTCGAGGAACGCAACCACGGCATCCGCGCGACCGCGATCTGCCCGGGCGAGGTGGACACGCCGATCCTCGACCACGACCCGGTGCCGGTGAGCGCGGAGGACCGCGCGCGCATCCTCAAGTCCGACGACGTCGGGGAGCTCGTGCTGTTCGTCGCGTGCCAGCCGCCGCACGTGACGCTCAACGAGGTCTTGATCACGCCGACGTACAACCGCTTCGCCGCGCGCTAGTGCCTCGAGTAACGCCCCGACTGTGTGTGCTCAGCACGCTGCCGGTCGCGATCGAGCAGCGCGGCGAGTGGATCCGTAACGCGGTCGCCCACCTGAGCGAGCCAGGCTGAGCGGGTCGACGCGGATCCAAGACTTGGCCATTGAATGGAAACTTGACACCCCAAATCCATCTGCTCTTCGGTCGTTCTACGCGTAACCAAGAACGCATTCTTGCGTTGGAGGCGTCGGGGTCAGCGTCGCGACGTGGTCGTCGTCGAGCCCCGCGAGGACCGAATGGTAGATGTGCGCCTCGTCCCCGAGTCCGAACAGCAGGTATCCCTCGTGGCGGCGGGCGGTGATGTCGCGTTCAGCCGGCGGTAGTGCACGACCCGCCGGCCCGTGACGTCGATGTCGCGGAACTGCGGGTCGGCCGCCCAGGGCGGCGAGCGCTCCTCGCTGAGGTGCGTCCAGGCGTCGGCGCGGAACCCCTCCACGCTGCTGGTCACGAGGCTGGCGAGCGTAAACTCCCGCCCTTGCTGGTTCCCGAGGATGTGCGTCGCGCCGTTCCGCTCGCGATCGCGCAGGAGCGTCTCGCGTTGTCGTTCCGGGATGTCGACCTCGAGGACGAGCTCGCAGGCGTGCTCCTCCGCGAAGCCCGTGATCTGGTGGCAGAGGAAGAGCCGGCTGGTGCCGACGAGGGTGAACGCGTGCCGCTGCGGGAGGTTGTGCCTCGGATAGCCCTGGGGCACCGCCGCGAGCGGGCAGTAGGTGGGTGGGGCATCAGGAGACCGCCTCCGCGCTAGTTCCGCGGCGCCGACCGGTAGTCCTGGTAGGGCCCGTCGCGCCAGGCGAGCGCCTCCTTCAGGCCGCCCTCGCGCATCCTGTCCTGCCAGCCGTACGACTGGCTCGTGCTGATCGCGTCGAGGTCGGTCGAGGAACGGACCGACGAGTAGATGCCCATGTTCTCGTAGAAACGGTTGAGGTGGACTTTGAGCATCGCGAGGTGGTCTGCCGGGAGGTTCGCGATGCGGTCCGCCATCGCGATCGTCCGCTCCTCGAGCTCGGCGACCGGCCACGCGGCGTTCACCATCCCGATCGCTGCCGCCTCCGTCCCGGTGATGTTGTCGCCGGTGTAGAAGAGCTCCTTCGCCTTCCGCATCCCGATCACGAGCGGGAGGATCATCGAGGTGCGCGTGCCCCCGAAGCGCAGGCCGGGGTGCCCGAGCCGCGCGTCCTCGGCGGCGGTCACGATGTCCGCCATCATCGCGAGCTCGCACCCGCCCGCGATCGCGTAGCCGTGGATCTGCGCGATCGTCACCTTCTGCATGTTCCAGAAGTACATGTGGATGTCGGTGATGCGCTGGATGCCGCCGCGGCGGTTCGCCCACAGCGGGCGGCCCTGCTCGTCCGCCCCGCGGAACTGGCGCACGATGGCGTCCGCGCCCGTGCGCTGCGGCGGCGTGAGGTCGTATCCGGCGCTGAAGGTGCGCCCGGCGCCCCGCACGATGATCACGCGCGCAGACTCATCGGGCTCGAGCGCGTGCAGCGCGTCGCTGAACTCGAAGAGCAGCTCCTGCGAGAGCGCGTTCATCTTCTCGGGGCGGTTCAACGTGATGCGCGCGATGCGACCGTCCGTGCCGACGCGATCGATCACGAGGTTCTCGTACGAGGGATCCACGAGCCGCGTCCTTTCGCTCTGACGGTGGACGGGGCGCCGGGTTCGGCGCCTCGGCCGCGGGGATTATATGCAGAGTTGTCGGCTCCGCCGTGGCGTATGCCCGTCGCGGGACCGCGAGCACGAACGGCGCGCCGCTCGCCATGCGGCCGCCAACCGCCGCCGCGTCCCGGGCCGGCCGGTCGTCGGGCGAGTGGCGAGCGAGGCCGCAAGCCAACGCGTCGGACCGCGGGATCCGCGGGTCAGGGAGGTCCCTCGCACGCGCCCTCCAGCGCTCCGGACGCGCGCTCCACGGCGCGCGCCGCAGCGGAGCGGCTCCATTTCCACGAGCGCGGGTCGGCTCCGGCGCCGTGGCCCCAGCGATCGAGGAGCAAGCGCGTGACGATGCACGCGTCGTCGGGCGTCAGCGCGTCGAGCGGCCGTACGAGAACCGGGGCCGCGTCGGGGCCGCGCACGACGGCGTGCCGGGCAGCGAAGGCATGCCCCGCCGCAGCGCGGTCGATGTTGCGGCGCGCGATCAGCGCGTCGGGTCCGGCTGCCGCCAGCACGGGACCACGGCGGCGGCGAGCGAGCCGGCGGCGAACCAGTCGGTGCGGTCGAGCAGGAGCGTTCGCAGGAAGAGCGCGAACTGAATCGCCCCGGGTTTGATGGAGGCTCGGACGATTGAGTCCCGGCCTCCGTCAGGACTGGCACAGGGTCGTGATTCGCCTCGTACTCGGCGGGCGGGACGTAGCCGAGGGCGCTGAAGAGGCGGCGGTGGGTGCACCAGTCGACCCATTTCAGCGTGGCAAACTCCAGGTCCTCGAGCCCGCGCCACGGTCCCTGCCTGCGTACCGGCTCCGTCGTGTCGAGCCCGTTCACCGACTCGGCGAGGGCGTTGTCGTACGAGTCGCCGCGACTGCCGACCGAGGTGACCACGCCGACCTTGGCGCCGGAAGGGACGGTTGCTCCTCTGGGGGACCCGCGAGGGCGTTTGGCGCCCCTACCCCTCGCCGAGGGCGTCCAACCCGATGCGGAGGATGGCCCTGGCCTGTTCGGGAGACGTGATGTTCGTGGTAACGGAGCGAGCATCGACGTAGGTGCTCGGGCCGTCGCGCACCGGGCCGAGCATCCCCAGCATCTCGAGCACGAGACACCACGCGCGCAACCGCTCGCGATGGCTCCCCGACATGTGCGCCACCTCCAGCACACCCCGGATCGCTTCCTCGACGGACGCGCCGGGCGCCTGCTCGACAGTCGCGACCTGCCGTCGTCGCCGATCTTCGAGGCGAGCGAGGCCGCGGCGGACGAGCAGGCGCGCGCGAACCGCTACATCGTGCGCAAGCGCCATCGCTCAGGCGTCGAGATGGAGACGCTGGCACCGACATTCTCGCTGCGGGGATTCGATCCGCTCATGGAGCCGGCGCCGGAGCTCGGGCAGCATACGGAAGAGATCCTCAGCGAACTGGGGTACGACTGGGCGGCGATCACTCACTGGCGCGAACACACGTTCTGATGGCCGGCCCTCGCAGGAATCGGCAGTGAACAGTATCCATTCCCTGCCCACGCCTGGGCTTGTTCCTCGACGGGCAGGGAAGCGAGCGGACGGACCTGGCGTTCAGTGGTGGGTACAGTGGTACCCAAGCTCAGCGCCGTCTCCATGGCGGCGATCTGCTTGTTCGCGTAGTTGCGCCCCCACCCCCAGCGTTCGCGGCAGTAGTCCTCGAACGTCGTGAGTCGGTGCAGATGACTGGACAGGATTCGCACGCGCGCCGAGATGGGAAGCATGGCGCTTGGTGCCGCATGACTCGCGGTCAGGGGTTGTTTCGCAGGCGTACGAGCGGCCATCGTGGCACCTCCCGGAATGTTCAGTAATCTACAGTCCGAGCGCCCACGCTTCGCACGGCGACGGGGAGAACCGCCAGTAAGAGGTCCGATTTGAATCTCAAGTGAGGGGCTGGTCGGGGAGACTGGATTTGAACCAGCGACCTCCTGACCCCCAGTCAGGTGCGCTACCAGGCTGCGCCACTCCCCGCGTCCCAGCCGCCCGATGCTAGCAGAGGCCCTCCGGAGCAGCCACGCGCGCCCTCGCCCTCGCGCGTACGCGTGTGCCATGCGCGGCTCATGCCGCCCCGCCCGCGCGCGCGAGCACGACGAGCGCGATGCCGAGCCCCACGATCACCACGTACTCGAGCGCGAGCGCGACGTCGAGCCGCCGCGTGAGGTGCGCGTTGAGCAGCCCCGACACGAAGAAGAACGCGAGCACGAGCGTGAGCCCCGCGAGGTAGCCGTCGACGGGGAGGTAGTGCAGCGCCCACCGCACCTCGCCGAGCACGAGCCCCGTGACCGCTGAGAAGACGAGCGTCTCCAGCGCGTCGACGCGTCCCTCGCGCAGTACCTCCACTGCCAGCATCGTCGCGGCCAGCGCGACCGCGCCGACCGCGGCGCGCGGGCCGAGGTCGAACACGTACACGAGCGAGAACAGCGCGAACGCCGCGAAGTAGGCGCCGGAGGTCGCGACGAGCCGCGCCACCGCGTAGGTGCGCCCGCGCTCGGTCACCGAGAGCGGCGCCGCCACCGCGATCGCGCCGAAGGCGACCCCCGCCGCGACCGCCGACGGGATCACCGCGTAGCCCCGCGCGTTGTGCTCGATGAGGAGCGGCGCCGCGACCGCGAACAGCGCGGGGAGGAAGAGGAACGGGATCGTGTCGATCGCCGCGGGCGGTTCGCCGCCCGGTTCGCGTCGCGCGCGCAGCGCGCCGTCGACGCCGAGCACGGCGATCGCCGCCGCGAACACGAGCAGCCAGCGCGGGCTCGGCTCGACGAGCACGAACATCAGCAGCGTGAGCGTCACGAGCACCGTGAGCACGAGCGCGGCTGCGTCGATCCGGAAACGGAAGCGCGGCCTCGCCGGCGCGCCCGCGTTGCCGTCGGGGCCAAGCGCGCCCCCCTGCCCGGCGGGCGGCGGCTGAGCGCCGAGCGTCGTGTCGGGGCCGGCGACGGTCATCGCGCCTCTACCCTCGCGCCCCGGCCTTCCGTGACCGGCCGCGACGTCCGTCGCGCGCCCACGGCCTTGCGGCGCCCGCGCCCTACTCGGCCGCGAAGACCGGCTCCGCCTCGCCGAAGATCTCGGCGGCGTTGCGCCAGCGGATGCGGTCGCGCTCGTCCTCGGAGAGCCCCACCTGGTCGAAGATCGCCTCGAGGCTCGCCATGTGATCCGCGATCTCGTGATCGCGGCAGTCCGAGCCCCACGTCAGCTTTTCGACGCCGATCTCGTAGCCGATCAGCCGGCGCTCCACCGCGTGGCGCTCGATCGTCGCGCCGCCCGACATGTCGAGGAAGACATTGTGGCGCCAGCGCGTGACCGAGGCCGCCTCGTCGTAGTTCCCCGTGCCTCCCATGTGCGCACCGATGATCTTCAGGTCCGGGAAGTTGTTTGCGATCGTGTCGAGATGGAAGGGGCGCATGCGGTTCGCGGAGGCGTCGCGCCCCATCATGCGCCCGCCCTCGCGCATCCGCCTCAGCATCGCCGCCGCCTGTGCGTCGCGCCGCGGGTGCGTGATCGAGTAGTCCACGCCCCCGCCGATCACGCCGAGGTGGAAGAGGATCGGCATGCCCAGCTCTTCGGCCGCCTGGTAGACGCTGAAGTACTTGTAGTCGTCGTAGGCGCGGCGCGTGCCGATGATCTTGAGCCCGCGGTACCCCTGCTCGTGGAGGCGGCGGATGTCGCGGCCGTTCATGTCGTCGGGGTCGACCGCGGCCGAGGGGAGGAAGAGGTCCTCGTGGCGTCGCGCGAAGGAGAGCGACTGCTCGTAGGTGAGCCCGAAGCGGCCACCGCAGAGGAGCGACGCGCGGGTGACCCCCGCGGCGCGCAACGCGTCGGCGCGCTCGTCGATCACCTGCTCGGGCTCGGCGTCCGGGTTGTCCCAGTTGCGCGGGAAGTGGCAATGGACGTCCCAGATCGGCACGGGCGCGGCTCCTCGCGGCTCGAACGCGGCCACACCGCCGCGCGGGCCGATCCTATCGCACGGCGCGGCTAGGGTCGGCGCGAGGTGAGCAGCATCTGCACCTCGAACCCGAGGCGCGCCCAGAACGCGCGCGCGGGGACGTTGTCGCGCAGGATGTCGGCCTGGATCTCGGCGGTGCCGCGGCGGCGGTGCTCCTCGAGCAGCGCGCGCACGGCCTCGCTCCCGACGCCCCGGCGGCGGAAGGCCGGGAGCACGTAGAACTCGGCGATCGACGCGACGGTCTGCGTGGGGTCGAGCCAACGCTGGTCGCTGCGCACCATCGCGAGGCCGGCGCGCGCACCGTCGGCCTCGATCCAGAGCAGCTCCCGTCCCTCCATGTCGGCGAACGTGCGCGCCCGGCGGCGCGCGAAGTCGGCGTCCGACTCCGGTCCGGCCGGGTCGTACGCGTCGAGCTCTCGCATGTACTCGCGCATCATCGCGAAGTACGCGTCGTGCTCGGCGGGCGCGACCGCCACCACGCACACCGTCATGCGAGGGGCACCTCCAGCAACGAGCGCAGCAGCGCCGTGCCCTCCGGCGCGCCCGCGCGCCCCCGGCGGTCGATCAGCGCGCCCTGCATGCCCACCCCGCGCGCCCCCTCCACGTCGTCGCGCAGGCTGTCGCCGACCATGAGCGTCTCGCCCGGCGCGGTCCCGGTCAGCCGCAGCGCCGCCCGGAAGATCTCCGGGTGGGGCTTGCGCACGCCCACGCGCGCGCTCGTGAGGACGCCCTCGACGCGCGCGCCGCAGCCGAGCCCGACCACGATCTCTGGCAGCCGCCAGACGTGGTTCGACACGATCACCGCGGGCACGCCGGCGCGCGCGAGCCGCTCGAGCGCGGGCAGCGCGTCGTCGAAGAGGCGGTAGTGATCGGGCTCGCCCTCGAGGTCGGCGATGCGCCGGGCGACGCCGGCGAGCGTCCCCTCGTCGGCGTCGACGCCCGCGCCGCGCAGGCGGGCGACGTGCAGCCCCTCGCGCAGCGCGCGGAACGCCCCCTCGTCCGCCGACGCCGCCCGATGGTCGGGGCCGAGCGGCGTCATCCACGGCGCCCAGACGTCCCCCAGCGGCTGCGCGGCGAGCGCCTCCTGGGTGACCGCAACCCCGTGCTCGGCGGCCGCCTGCACGTAGAGCGCGAGGTGCCCGCGCTCGATGTACGCGAGCGTCTGGTCGAAGTCGAAGCACACCGCTCGCGCGGGGGTCGCGCCCACGATCGCACGATATCGAGCGCGCGCCGCCCGGACGAGGGGCCGGTGGGCGCGCCGGCGGCGACGGGCGTGTATCTTCGACCCCTCGACCGATCGCCACGAGGGCCGAAACGGGGTGCGCCGATGTTCATCGCGATGAACCGCTTCAAGGTCGCCGAGGGGAAGGGCCCCCAGTTCGAGGAGCGCTGGCGCAACCGCCAGACCTACCTCGACACGGTGCCTGGCTTCCTCCACTTCGCGCTGCTGCGCGGCGACCACCCGGGCGAGTACGTCAGCCACAGCATGTGGGAGTCGCGCGCCGCGTTCGAGGCCTGGACGAAGAGCGAGGCGTTTACCGCCGGCCACCGCCAGGGCTCGGTGCAGGGCGAGCTCACCGAGCACCCCGTGGTCTCGCTCTACGAGGTGGTGCTCGAGCAGGGCGCGAAGGTCGGCGCCGGGGCGTAGCCCCGGGCTCCGCTCAGGCGAGGCAGCGCAGCGGCTGACCGCCGTTGTACGCGACCATGTCGGCGAACACCGCCGGCACGTCGAGCGGCGCGCCGCGCGGCTCCCCGCGCAGCTCGCTGTACGCGCGGTGCAGGTTCCCCGCGATGCGCTCGGGGTCGGTGAGCCCGGCGAACGGGCCGAGTTCCGTCTGCCGCGCGAGCTCGAGCGGGCTCAGCCCGGCGCCGAACCCGCGCGAGGCGGTCTCGGCGACGAACCGCAGGTACGCCGACACCGCGTCGAACGCCTCGGGGCCGCACACCGGGCCGTGCCCCGGCACGATCGTCTCGGCGCCGAGCGCGCGGAGCGCGGCGAGCGCGTCGAGCCAGCCGGCGATCGACCCCGCCATCGCGAACGGCGTGCCCCCGTTGAAGACGAGGTCGCCGGTGAAGAGCACCCGCCGCTCCGGGATCCACGCGACGACGTCGTTCGTCGTGTGTGCGGGCCCCACGAACATCAGCTCGATCCGGAGGTCGCCCGCGTAGACGTTCAGGCGCTCGCTGAACGTCACCATCGGCGGGACGATCGGGAACTCGCCGAAGTCGCCGGTCGGGAAGGCCTGCCGGATCGCGGCGAGGCTCGCGCGCTTCACCTCCTCGCGGCAGCGGTCGTGCGCGACGATCGCGGTCTGCGGCGAGAAGACGAAGTTGCCGTGCGTGTGATCGCCGTGGCTGTGCGTGTTGATCAGGGCCTGCACCGGGTGCGGCGAGGCGCGCCGCACGGCGTCGGCGAAGGCGCGGGCGCGCTTCTCAGTGCCGAGCGTGTCGACCGCGATCACCGAGTGGGGGCCGACGATGAAGCCCGCGTTGTTGAGGAACCAGGAGCCGTCGAGCTGGATGTAGGCGAAGACGCCCGGGCTCACCTCCTCGACGGTCGGCGGCGGCAGCGCCGCGTGCTCGGGGACATGGCCGTGGGTCATCTCGCTCCTCCGGGACTGCGGGCCGGGCTCAGCCGGCGATGCGTGGCAGCACGCGCTCGGTGAACAGCAGGAACGTGCGGTGGCTGAGCGGCGAGCAGAGCAGGTACTCGAGGCAGATCTCCTCGCGCAGCTGCTGCAGGCGGTCGACGACCTCGTCGGGCGTGCCGAAGATGACGACGCCGTCCATGTAGCGCTGCACGGGGTCGACGCTCGGGTCGCGCCCCGGCGCGTAGGAGGCGACCGTCCACTGGGCGCCGCGGCGCGCGATCTCCTCCGCCTCCGCGCGCGTCTCCGCGATCGCGAGCAGCCGCGCCATTGGGATCTCGCGGCCGTCCACCGGATGCCCGTGGCGCGCGAGCTCCTCGCGGTAGAGCCGGTGCTTCTCGCCGATCTCGGCGTGCGTAGCGTGGGGGTCCATCAGGATCGAGTAGCCGCCGGCGGCCGCCGCGCGCACGGAGTCCGGCGAGGTGGCCGCGAGCCAGACCGGGGGGTGCGGCCGCTGCGCCGGCTTCGGCAGCACCTCGATGTCGTCGAAGTCGTAGTAGCGCCCGTGGTAGGTGAGGCGGTCCTGGGTCCACGCCGCGAGCACGATCTCGACGTTCTCGCGGAAGCGCGGAGAGCTCTCCTCGGGGGCGACGTCGAAGGCGCGGAACTCGGTGCGGTCGAAGCCGCGGCCGGCGCCCCAGTTCACGCGGCCGCCCGAGAAGATGTCGAGCAGCGCGACTTCCTCGGCGATGCGCAGCGGGTGGTAGAAGGCCGCGAGCGTGACGGCGGTGCCGATACGCAGCCGCCGCGTGCGCGCGGCGACTTGCATCCCCATCAGGTGCACCGAGGGGCACACGCTGTAGGTGTTGAAGTGATGCTCGGCGAGCCAGACGGAGTCGTAGCCGCCCTCGTCCATGATCGCGATGCGGTCGAGCGCGCGCTCGTAGACCGTCTCGATGGGGACGCGGCGCTCGGGCCAGGAGAAGAACTGCAGCACGCCGGCCTTCATCGGTCGTCCTCCGAGTCCCTCCAGCGGCCCGCGGTCGCGCGCATGCTAGTACCGCGCGGGCGCGGGAGGCCGCGGGCACTGGTCGCGCCACGCCCTGCGCGCGTAATATCGAGGCGAGCTCGCCGGAGGGCGGGCCGCGGTGCGGGAGGGACTTTGGGATGCCGGCGCTCGAGAGCATGCGCGTGCTGGACATGACGCAGTACGAGGCGGGGACCTCGTGCACGCAGGCGCTGGCCTGGCTGGGCGCAGACGTCGTGAAGGTCGAGCGCCCGGGCGTCGGCGACCCCGGCCGCGGGGTCGCGCGCGGCACTGACAACTCCCCCTACTTCCTCAACTGGAACTCGAACAAGCGCAGCATCGCGATCGACCTCGAGCAGCCCGAGGGGCGCGACCTGCTGCTGCGACTCCTCCCGCGCTTCGACGTCTTCGTCGAGAACTACGGCCCCGGCGTGATCGAGAAGCTCGATCTCGGCTACGAGGTGATGCGCGCGGTGCACCCGGCGATCATCTACGCGCGGCTGAAAGGCTTCGGCCTCAAGGGACCGTACGCGCACTACAAGTCCTACGACATGATCGCGCAGGCCGCGGGCGGCGCCTTCTCGGTCACGGGCACCCCCGACGGGCCGCCGATGCGACCCGGCTACACGGTGGGCGACTCGGGGACGGGCGTGCAGCTCGCGCTCGCGATCACGGCCGCCTACGTCGACCGCCTGCGCACCGGCCAGGGGCAGGAGATCGAGATCTCGATGCAGGAGGCCGTGACGTACTTCATGCGCACGCAGATCGCGAACGGATCCCAGTGGGGGACGCGCGCGGCGGCGCGCAACGGCAACCGCACGGGCCCGCCGACCGACCTCTACCCGTGCAAGCCGTTCGGGCCGAACGACTACGTCTACATCATGATCGTCACCTCGCGGATGTGGGACACGCTCTGCGCGGCGATCGATCGCACCGACCTGCTCTCCGATCCGCGCTTCGCGACCGGGGAGGCGCGTCGCGCGCACGGCGACGAGTTGCACGCCGAGATCTCGAAGTGGACGCGCGAGCGCACGAAGCACGAGGCCATGGCGGAGCTGGGCGACGTCGGTGTGCCGGCCGGGGCGACGCTCGACACGCGCGACCTCTTCACGGACCCGCACCTGACGGCGCGCGGGTTCGTGCACCGCGTGCAACACCCGACGGAGGGGGAGATCCCGCTGCTCGGCTGGCCGGCGCGGCTCTCGCGCAGCCGGGTGCCGCTCGCTCCGGCGCCGCTGCTGGGGCAGCACACCGAGGACGTGCTCGCGCAGGAGCTCGCGCTCGAGGGCGCGGAGATCGAGCGGCTGCGCGCGAGCGGGGTCGTCGCCTCCGCGGGGGTGCCGACCGCGTAACCCGGCTCGACCCCGCGGCCGCGACCCGCGTGCTGGCCTCGCGCCAAGGCGGCGTCCGCCCCGCGGCCGCGAGAGCGGCGGCTAGGCGCGGAGCCGGTCCCTCAGCCCCAACTCTTTGATCGTCTCCCGAAACCAGCCGATCACCTCGGGGTGGTAGGGGATGCCGCGCTCGCGGCGGTCCGCCTCCTCCTCGTGCTCGGGCAGCCCCGCGTAGTAGACGCGCTCCTCGCCCGGGGCCGGCTTGCTCTCGCGCAGCCGCCGCAGGTAGGCGTCCATGTCGTCCTTGAACTGATCGAGTTCGGTGAACTGCCGCACGTCGTACGCGAGGAAGTGGTGCGCCTGCCCGCGCCGGCGGTCCGGCCCGCCGCCCGCGCCCGCGAGGATCGTCGTGAGGACCTCGACCATCACTGAGAGCCCGTAGCCCTTGTGCGAGCCGATCTCCCGCGTGCCGCCGAGCGGGAGGATCATGAAGCCCTCCGGGATCGGTTGCTCCTCCATGATCGGTGTGCCGTCGGGCGCCGCGATCCACCCCGGGGCGGTGGGCGCGCCCAGCCGCTGCAGGAGCCGCACCTTGTTGCCGGCGACCGAGCTCATCGAGGCGTCGAAGATGAACGGCGCCTCCCGCCGCGTCGGCACGGCCATCGCGATCGGGTTGAGGCCGAGGAGTCGCTCCGCGCCGTGGGTCGGGACCACCGAGACGCCGCCGGCGGTCATCGAGACGCCGATCATGTCGTGCTCGAGCGCCATCGCCGCGTGGTACGCCGCCGCGCCGAAGTGCCCGCCGTTCGCGACGGTCACCGCGCCGACGCCGTGGCTGCGCGCGCGCTCGATCGCGATGCGCATCGCCTCCGGGCCGATCACCCCGCCGTGCGCGCCGTCGCTATCGATCGTGCAGGCCGCCGGCGCGTCGCGCACGATCGTCCACTTCGGGTGGAGGTTGATGCGCCCCTCGCGGATCGACTGCACGTAGACGCGGAACATGTTGCTCACGCCGTGGGACTCGATGCCGCGCACGTCGGCGTACATGAGCACGTCCGCGGACTGCCGCGCGTCCTCGGACGGCATCCCGAGCGCGCCCAGGATCTCCTCGACGGTCTCCTGCATGAGGTGCGGCGGCACGCGCACCGCGATGTCGGAGGGTACGTGGAAGCGTTCGAGCATGCGGCGCGCTCCATCTGGCCAGCAACCGGGTTCAGGGCGCCCGCGCGGCCCGGGGGGCGGCAGGCGGCGGGCCGGATGATAGCGGAACCGTCGGCGGCGGTCCTGCGGAAACCGCGGGGGCCGCGGCTCGCCGTCCCCCCTCGGAGCGGCGAAGGGCGGGGCTCGTCCCGCCGCCGCGGGTCATCCGGCGCCCGCCGGGTGTGAGC
>Ga0194128_10005913_pt1 | contig 16819 bp, 19 predicted proteins | sample TA2KigCa65mmetaG_FD_148650 | JGI IMG/M metagenome (GOLD analysis project Ga0194128, IMG submission 148650) | Freshwater microbial communities from Lake Tanganyika, Tanzania - TA2015037 Kigoma Deep Cast 65m | ecosystem: Environmental > Aquatic > Freshwater > Lake | place: Tanzania: Lake...
GAGGAGTTCGTCCTCACCCTTACCGACAACCACGCGCTGCAGGTGAACGGTGTGGACGTCTCCGAGGCGGAGATGATCGCCAAGATGGGCGAGTTTTTCAAGGACGAGAAGAAGGAGCGCAAGGTGATCTTCAATGGCGGCAAGAAGGCCAGCTACGAGAAGGTCATGCAGTTGCTTGATCTGCTCAAGAAGAACGGTATCGAAGCGATCGGCATTCGGTAGAGGTGGGCGAGATGTCACAGGCTCAGATCGAGGAGACGGACTCCAAACGCTTCAAGATGCCGTCGTTTGTCTTCGACACAGGGTTGAGTTTCACCCTGTCGGCGGTGTTGCACGCCCTGCTGATCTTCTTCTCGGCTGAAGTCACGGAGAAGTGGGGGGAGGAAGCGGTGCAGAAGGTCTCCTTCGAGCCGCCGCCGCCCATTCTGCAGAAAAGCTTTGAGCTGGCCAAGCGTCCGGAGATCTCGGAAGTGCAGATGGAGATGCTCCAGACCATGGCCGCCCAACCCGAGGCTTCTACCGACGCCTTCGCCCTGGCCGGCAATGCCTCGACCATCGGCGGGGAGTTGCGGGCCGGCTCGGCCGAGGTGGGCAGCGGCGCCAAGTTTGACGCCCTGGCCGGTTCCAAAGCCTCGGAGTTGAACTTCGAGCAGGTAAAGATGGTGGAGCTGACCGAGAGCGCCATGCCCCAGCAGGAGGCCCTCAGCCTCAAGCAGGAGTTGCTCAACGTCGGCGACCTCGACATCGGCCGCTACCAGGCCATCATCATCCAGGACCCGGAGAACAAGAAGAACATCAAAGGCTTCTTCAACATGACGGTCATCGACTACGATCTGGCGGACAAGAACAGCGATCGTTTTCCGACTGCGGTTGAGGAGTTGATGCGTTACATGCGGGATCACACCAAGATCAACGCCAAGATCGAAGGCACCACCATGCGCCTGAGTGATTCCAACATCATGAAGGCGCCCTTCCTTTATATGACTGGCAATCAGGCGGTGATCCAGCTCAGCGACACCGAAAAGAAAAATCTGGGCGACTACCTGAAAAACGGCGGGTTCCTCTTTTCCGAGGAAATCCGCCAGAGCGATGCCACCAACGGCCTGGACGGCAAGGACGCCGGCGTCGAGGGCACCCCCTTTGACCGCCAGTTCAAGGCCCTGCTAAAAGATCCGCTGGTGCTGGGCAGCGACGGCAGCAAGTGGCAGAAGATCCCCAAGCGCCACGCCCTCTACGCCAGTTTCTGGGATTTCGACGACGGCCCGCCCATGGGCGGCGCCCCGGGTGGCAACGTCTTCGACCTGGAGATGTTGGAACTGCGCGGCCGGGTGGCGGTGGTCTTCAGCGATCTCAACATCAGTTGGTACTGGGGCGACCCGCTGGCCGACGCCCGCGAGCGCGGTCTGCAATTTGGCGTAAACATGATCGTTTTCGCCCTTACCCAGCCGGGCGGTATCGCCAACGTGACCCAGTTCGCCCAGTAGCGCCCCAGGCCCCCGAGAACACGGAAGCCCGGCGATTTGCCGGGCTTCTTCTTTTTTGGGGCAGTGGTCAGGGTACCGACTTGAGACTGCCCCAGCCGGAAGGGCTGATGGTGGTCGAGATGGCAGAGTCGGGCAGGACCGCGGCCAGCGAGAGCCGGCCCGGCGTGCCCATGACCTCCAGGCCCTCGTCCCAGCCGCTGTGGTCTTCGGCGGTGGTCCAACTGATCGGCAGGGTGCCGTCGGTGTCGAAGAGCCGGCGCACCATGGACTTTTTCTGCTGCGGGTCGCCGGCCAAGGGGGCGCCGCTACCGTCGTCGGCCGCATCGACCAGGCGCGCCCCGGCCTCCGGGTCGCCGTCGTACAGGCGCAGGTGCAGCTTGGTGTTGGGCAGCGAGACCGCCGGGTCCACCAGATCCGGCGGTCTCGCCAGAGCCGAACGCGCGTCGTCCGCGGGGTAGTTGGCGATCAGGTACACGGCCCCGGGCGCCAATTCGCCCTCGGCGAGGTGCAGCATGATCACCTCGCGGTCCTCCAGCTGCCTGGTGATGGTCCAGCCCGATAGTTCGACGGGGTCTTCGCTGCGGTTGCACAGTTCGATCCACTCGTCGGCGGTGGAGACGGGGCTGCCCATCCACATCAGTTCACTGAAGAGCACAAAAGATAGATTTAGCCTGCCTCCGAAGTTGCCCTCCTGTATCGCTCTATAAGATCAAGCACTTGCGCCTTTCTGAAGCTGTGGGAGTGGCCCTCGAAGTGTTCCACCATGCCCGGCCAGAAGCGCTTCAGGCGCATCAGCAGTTGGACCAGATCGGGCTGCGACGGTAGCTGCTGCAACTCCACCGCCGGTGGGATCTGCGGGCGCTCCGCCAGGGCCAGCACCGCGGTCCCTGCGGGTACGCCCTGGACTTGCAGGTGAAGGGTAGCCGACGGCCAGTCCAGATCAATCCTCTTCACGAACTCCCGAAGTAAGCCCTGACGCTCCACGGCCGGCGCCGAGGCCATCGCCTTGGGGACGTGCTGCGCGTACTTCCGCCAGGTCTCCAGGTCCACCTGCTCTGGTCGTGGTTGGGATAGCGGCAGATCCAGAAGCTCGTCTCTCCATTCGGCAATCTGGAGGTGCAGGGCATTGATCCGCGGCAGAGCGGCTTCTTCTGCCAGGCCGCGCTCCACGGCCTCAAGCAGACGGCCCGCGCTCTCCTCGGCGCGGGCGATGTTGGCCTCGAGGTTTTGCCGGCGGCGAACCTGGGGGTCTTCCTCCTGAGAGGTCAGGACGCGGTTGGCCTCCTCCACCGTCCGACGGAGCTGCTCGTCGTTCTGGAGGAACTCCCCCAGCCGTGAGACGATCTTCGGTTCCAACACTCGGATGGGGACGATGGGCTGGGAGCAGCGGTCTACCCCGTCATTCTGGCGCTGGACGCAGATATAGCCGTGGTAGTTGGGCCGACCGTTGACCGGGTGCCCACAACGGCCGCAGCGGACCAGGCCGGAGAGGAGACGTCGGTTGGCGGCCTGGCGAGGGTGGACGTTTTCCTTGCGGCGTTCCAGGAGGAGGCGCTGAATCTTTTCCCAGGAGGCGCGGTCGATCAGCGCGGGGTGGGCGTCCTCGATGCGCACCACCGGCCGACCATCGCGGGGCCGCCAGACGAGCGTGCCGGTGTACTGCTCGTTGGTGAGGATCTGGTGCAGAGTGGACTTGCGCCAGTAGGGGGCCTTGGGCGCCTGGAAGCCCTCGCGTTCCAGTTGGCGGGAAAGCTCGCGCAGGGTCATACCCTGGAGGGCGAGCTCGCCCAGGCGCCGCACCGCCGGGGCCCATTGCTCGTCGACCACCAGCCGGCGGCGGAAGTGTTTTCCCTGGGGGATCTTCTCGACCTTGTACCCCAGGGGCCACTTTCCGGAGGCATAGGCCCCCTGGGCAGCGAGGTTTCCGAGGCCGCGGCGGACGTTTTGGGCGATGCGTCGGGACTCGTCCTCGGCCAGGTGGGAACGGTAAAACCGCTCGAAGCGGCGGGCCAGGAGCCGGTCATCGTCCTTGGGCTCTTCGTGGAGTTCCTCGGGGTTCTCGGTGATGGAGATTAGCCGGACGCCGGCGCGTTTGAGGCGGGCTTCGTAGAAGAAGGCGTCCTCGAAGTCGCGCGAGAAACGGTCAAACTTCCACACCAGGATCACGCTGAACTTCCGCGCTTCGGCGTCGCGGATCAGGTCCTGGAAGCCGGGGCGCTCATCGTTACGACCGGTGTAGCCATCGTCGGCGTACTCGTGCACCGCCTTGAGGCTGTGCCGACGCTCGAAGTCGTCGAGGGCAGTTCTCTGGCCTTCCAGGGGGATCTCGCGCTCAGCCTGGCGCTGGGAAGAAACCCGCAGGTAGCGGGCCGAAACCGGCGATTTGGCGGCTCTGGGACTCATGGGCGGCAAGGTACTGGCCGACCGGCGCCGTGTCAATCCGGTGGCTGGGGACAGTGCCACAGCCGCATGCTGAGTTCTTCGGGGCTCATCTTCTCCAGGTCCTCCGGGGTCAAGCCGGCGCTGAGGAGGCGCAGAACCATGCGGGTCCATGTGGAGATCCCGGCGGAAAGAGGCGCAGAGTGTTGGGAGGCCAGAGGGTCCAAGGCCGGTTGGGATAGCTTCAAGGCGGGTACGCTCATCGCTGTTACCTCGGAAATCCTGGTAGGTAGTTCGGTGAAATGCTCGCCCGGGCCGGCTGCTCTATGCACTTCGCAGGCACAGTGGCGGGGGCGATGATCATGTCGCGGGCGATCTCAATGCGCGGCTCCGGCTAGATCGGGGACGACCGCCCCTCCTTGATCGCCCTGGGGAGGTCTCTCGACCAGGGCCGCGCAATCGCCCTGGTCTGTGCCCGGGCGGCCTCCCGTTCGGCCCGAGAGGTCGCTGCCGGGCGGAATGGGAGGGCCTCCGGCACCCTCTTCCCCTTGCCTCCGCCAGTGCCAGCGGGACAGGTTCCAGTTCTACCTCACCCTCACTCTCAGTAAGGACCGTCACAACATCCCCGCTCCGCCGGCACCGGCGGTGCCCATAGGGTCCATGGCACCCGTTGGGGGTGTGGGATCTGAGGGCGCTTCGGATGCGGCAGCCGGCTCGGTGGCCGGCACGCATGGTGATCCACCTGGTGCGCGGCACGGCAAGCGTGGCAACTCGATTCATGCGGCCACTCCCTGCCGGTGGGCAATGCCCATGGCCTCGGCGATCTCGTCGGCTATCGGCATCACCCGGTCCAGCGGCAGCAGGCCCACCTTGGTCTGCGGCACCTGCTCTCCGTTGGGTCCGCACTCGTGCGCCGCGGGGTCTTCTTCCCAGCCCGCGTACCTCGCCTCCTGCAGCACCCGCATCAGCAGCAGGGCGTGAGCCTGCGCGCGGTAGTCCAGCTCATAGCGGCGCTCCAGGGCCGCGCGGATCTCGGCGGCCCGCTCAGTCTGGAGCCGGATCTGCCCGCACCAGAACCGCCCGCGCGCGGTGGCAGACTGGCGCTGGCCGAGCAGTTCCAGGTAGGTGCTGTTGCCCTGCTGGTCGCGCCGGCGCTGGTCCTCCTCCAGCCGGCTTCGGATACGCTCGGCAGTGATCGCAGTCAGTTGGGCCTCCAAGTGGGCCACCGTGGGGGGCAGCGCTCCGACAGGCTCCCCGCGCCCGGTGATCACCCCGTCGTGTTTATGCCGGCGGATGGCCTCCATCAGGTCTTCGACCGCCACGTAGCCCAATTCGGAGCACAGATCGTTGGTCCGTTGTATCTCCCACAGGTGCGGCCAGCCGGCGCGCAGCGACTCGTGAACCGCGGATTTATCGTCGTGATCCAGCATCGGCTTTCTTCCTCTTCTGGCGTTGCCGCTCTTTCTCCTGGCGAATCCGGTCCTGTTCCTCGAACCACGCCACCCGCTCCTGGTGGGTCATGTCCTGCTCCCGCTTGGGGCTGGCCCGGCCGCGGCCGTTGAGCGCGGGGCGGTCGCCCTCCCAGCACAGCACTTTCTCGATGCCCTGCCGGTCCTCGGCGCTCTTGCGCTTGACCAGGTAGACCGGCCCCTGCTTCCAAGCCCAGGACATCTGGCGGGCACCCCTGGCGTCCTCGATCAGCTTGTCCACGGCCTCCTCGACCTGTTGCCGGCCCCAGAAGGGCGCCTCGTGGTGAAGGCGACGGAAAGCTTCGAGGTGGACCAACGGTGCCGTGGAGAAGGCCAGGGGCAGGCCGCCCTGAGTCCAGCGGGTCATCAGCGCCTCGGGAGAGTAGGCCGGGTCCGGGTTGGGATTCCGCTCGACCTCGACGTTGAAAACCGCCTGGACCCGATCCATCTCCTCGCCAGCTTCCCTCTCCCTCTGTCCGGTCTTTGCGGGGGGTAGGGGGGATATCGTAGTGGCTTTTTCTCTTGTTTCTACTACCAAAGCTTCTCGAAGAGAAGCGGAGATGTTCGCGTGCGCGTTAGGGGAGGGGGCAGCTGCAACCTGACCTGCAACCTGACATGCAATCTGACCTGCAATCTGACCTGCAACCTGACCTGCAACCTGAGGTGCAACCTGACCTGCAACCTGAGATTCGCGCAGAAACTCGACACCGATAGGCTGCCTCTTGTGGTTCCTCCGAAATCGAATGTGGCCCCGATCCTCAAGGCGCTCGTAGCTGTAGGAGACGGTCCTGGGGGCGCAACTTAGATTTTCACAGATCGCCTCTCGGTCGATCGTCAGGGCGCCGGTACTCTCGGTGTGCCGCCGCAGGGTCGCGTATACCATCCGGTCGGTCGTCGTCAATGCGGGGTCGTCCCAAACTGCCTCTGGAAACTCCATCACATCCTTTCCGTGTCGGCCTGTGGGGGCGCGCAGCATGGAGTCTGCGGCCCCGCGGCGCCAGGAACCCGGGCCGGGATCAGCGGCCCAGGGGGTGTGGTGCAAGCTCATGGTGTGCCGCCAAACAAGTCGCGATGCCAAACCGCCTGCTGAGCCGCAACCCGCTCCTGCGCTTCGGGGGGCTCAGGGCCTCGGCGATCTCGGCCACCTTGGTCGGCAGCTTCGACGGGTCGTTGCGGAACGCCCACTCCCGCATTTTGCGCCAGGCGGTCAGGATCCTGCGCAGCCTGGCCGCGTGCTCCGTGGGTATCCTGCCAGCACCTCGTCACACAGGCTGGTCTGGGCGGTGTGCATTGCTTGGGCCCTATGGTGGCCTTTGAGCTGGCACTTCTTGGCCTCGAAGCGGCGCAGCGCTGGAAAGGCGTCGCGACCGGCGCAGGTGCGGGCCTCGGGGAAGTCCTGGGCCTCGATGCACCAGAAGTCCCCGCACTATTGCGAACCCCCAACCGGCTCCCGGTCGGCCAGTTCGTCGAGGGCCTGACGCTGTTTGCGTTCCCGACTCAGCTGCGCCCGTTGACCTGGCAGAGCCGGGCCTTGGAAATCCCGTCGGCTCTCCCCTGGCAGTTGGCCTGCTGGTAGCGGCGTGCCGGGACCTTGAGGTCTCGCACCCGGGAGGGGCGCTTCATGCGGCCCTCCTTCCGGTGCGCTTCTTCTCACCGCTGGCCCGGACTCGTTCCTCCGCCCGGACCTTGGCCATGCAGGGAATGCAGACCTTCGTGGTCCGTGGCCCCCACACGGTCTTGGGCTGGATCTCCAGCTCGTACAAGCAGGGCTTGGGCTGGTGGCACCGCTCGCACCGTTCGCCCAGGTGGTGGTTGGCCTTGGTGGGGGGTGGCTGGGCCCGGGTGACCGCTCTCCAGACCCCGCAGATTCGTTGGAACTGGCTCATGTGCTCTCCTCGCTGGTTGCGGCCAGGGGGCGCCGCCGGCAGTCTCCCCAAATCCCTCTGCCGCCATCCCCGGCACCCTCCTGGCCCGCCAGCCGGTCGTCGCGTCCCCTTTCGCTCGGGCTGGCATTTTTCGTGAATCTCCTCGATTCTCCCCGGTGTTCAGCAGGGGCATGGTGGCGCTCTTGGATCTGGCAGTGTGCGCATGGGGTCCTCCTCTCTCTGGTCGATGGGGGCCGAGGGGCCGATACCAGACACCGCAGGGAGTGTGCCCGGTGCCGGCGGTGTCTGATCAAAGCCCGGCGCTGACCGCGTTGCGGGAGGGCGGGCCCTCGACCAAGAGGCTGGCCTGGATCTCCTGGGGCCGCCCTCCCCGGTCGCGTCGCTGGATGATGTCGGTGAGGCTCTTGCGGTAGCCCTGTAACTGTTTCAGGGTCATCTTCCCGAGGGCCTCCTGAGCGGTCTGCCGCTCCTCCGGAGCCATGTGCGGGGATGCGAGGAGCTCGTCGATCTGGACTCGCTCCTGGTCCCGCAATTCCTCCTCGCTTGGCCCGGCCGGGTAGGATCCGCTTGGCCCGGGATCAGCCGCGGCCGGTGCCACTGCCCAGGCCCTGGGGGCCGGCTCGTCGCCGTAGAGGGCGGATACCTTCTCGGCCAACTCCTCTCCCTCCAGATCGAGGTCCTCCTCGACCAGATCCCCGGCCACCTGGTCTACCATCGGCAGACCGCTGCCCAGCAGGCCGGGCGCCCGGCCGCGGCCCGCGACCAACTCCAGCAGGGAGGTGCGTACGTCCAGGTGGGCGACGTAGACGGTCACGGCGGACTTGCCGACCACCACCTGCAGGGGGACCAGGCAGAGGGTCAGCGGGACAAAGCCGATCCGCCCACAGGCCCGCTCGATCACGTCCAGACAGGTGTTGATGCGAACGATGGAGAGCTTGCTGGCCTTGAACTCGAAGACGTGCATGGTGGGAAGCTCGGGCAGCAGGAGGCGCAGCGTGCCCTCCGGCTTGCAGGTGCGCTGTTTCCTCTCGGCCTCGGGGGCGTCTTTCTGGTGGCGGTAGGGGCACTGGTCGTTGCAGGGCACCTCATGGAAGGTGCCGGCCTCGAAGTCGCGGCGGATGGCCACCTGGTTGTCGCCGGTGCACCATAGTTTGCCCGACCTCCAGCAGCACAGGGCCTGCGGAAAGACGTCCTCCCGGCGATCCGAAGGCAGGACCACCGGCAGCGACTTGGGCTGCTCCCCGTACAGAAAACGGAAGTCCTCGAGGAGCGCGTCGTCGGTGGGCTTGAGGAGCCAGTAGTCCAGTTTCTCGGGGATCTCCACCTCCCTGCCCTTGGAGGTGATGGTTTTCCGTTGGCCGATCTTGAGCTTGCCGCCTCGGACCAACTGGCGCTGCTCGGAAAGGCCGTGGATCGTGGTGGGGCGCATGGGGATCTCCTTCAGGTGGTGGGTGCGGCCGCAGCCGAGTCGGGGGGCCTGGCGGCGAGCTCCTCCTCCAGGCTGTTGACGATGGCCCGCATGGCGTCGACGTCCTCTTCGGGGACCTGGCCCAGGTCGGTCACCCCGAACTCGCTCAGCAGGGCGATGTTGTAGGCATCCTCTCCCAGCTGCCGGCGCAGCTCCTCGCATCGGCGGCGGAAGCGGAGGTGGTCGGGCAGGGGCAGCCCGCGGCGCATGGCCTCGAGGAAGAGGGTGATGCCGACGGTGCGGACGTCCTCCGAGGCGGGCTGGGTCTGGACGCCCTGCCAAGCGGTCTCGCCGGCCTGGAGGCAGGCGGCCATCAGGTCGGACAGGTCGGTCAGGGTCTGGAGTTTCGACGGGGAGTGGGGGGTGTGCATGGCATCAGATCTCCGGTTTCAACGTCGTAGCGGGTGATCACACGGGTCAGTTGTTGAGGCGGACCTGCTCCTCCAGCCGCAACGCCTCGATCTCCTGGCGGCGGACAGGGGCGTGGTCGTCCTTGTCGAGGAAGGCATGGTGATCGTCGATGGCGGCCCCGGATCTCACGGCTGGCTCGCCAGGAAGCGGATCAGGTTGAAGAGGAAGACTCCGGCGGCGAAGGCGAAGACCGCCCTGGTGAACCAGGTGTCCAGGCGGGTGGGGATGGGCGGAGTGAAGGAGGTGGATGGTGCGCTGGGAGCGATGATCTTGACGTGCGGGGCTCTGGATGCTACCATGCGGATGCCTCCTGGCGTTCAGGCAAAGCTTGGGCGTTGGGTTTGGTGGCCGGCGGGGTCGAATCTTGCCGGATGGAACCCCGCCGGCGCGTACTACTTCTCAGAATCTTTCGCCGCGTACGAACACCTGCAACAGATTTCTTGATCCCCTTCCCGGCAGTCGATCGTGACCCACCAGTTCCCCTCGTCGGGGTCCACACCTCCGAACGGGGTCCAGATCGCCTCGCTCGAGACGATGTTGACCACCGTGAGGGCGGGGTTGCAGTCCAGAGGCACCCCGAACAGGGCGTCTACGCTGCGGTCCAGGATGCTCTGCGGGCAGGTCAGCGCGGTGATGCGGCGCGGGATCATCCCTCGGCGATCTCCTGGCACCCCTCGTGCCGGGTCCGCCGGGTCCCGACCTGATAGTGGATGCGGGAGCCCCTGGGGATCGGCTGGCGGCACCCGCAGCAGGCCGAGGGGTAGCGACTGATGCACGACCACCACTGCCCGTGGTGATCGTCCCGGCGCCGGCGAGGCGGGGGCTGGGGGGTGGTGCGGGTCGAGGGGTTGTCTGCAAGTTCGACCAGGTACTCCGCGCAGGCGCTCATGCCGACTCCCCCCGCCGGTCCACCGGCCCGCCGATCAGCCCGTCGAGGTGGCGGGCCTGGGTGTCCTGGTCAGCCCGGTCCACCACCTGCCGACAGACGGCCACGACCGCCTCGTCCTGGGCGGCTGAGGCCAGAAGCTGGTCCCAGGTCAGGGCGCGGGCGGCGAACTGCTCGGGGGTCAGGCTCAGGAGGTCGAGGGTGGACAGAGGCGGAACAGCGCTGCGGTAGCGATGCAGAGGCGCGAGTGCTGCGGCGAGGGCGGGGGATGGAGCGGGCGGGGCGGCGTTGCCACTGGGCGGTGCAAGTGCTATATTCTGCATAGCCAAAGCTCCCGATAAGGGGTCGAGGTGAGCCCCCGGGCTGCCGCCATCCGTCCAAGAGAACGGCGCCCGGGATTTTTCTTGCACTCTAAGGATACGACATTCTTTTCACATTGTCAAGGAAAATAGCTATCCCTTGTCACTTTTTGTCTTGTGCCCCTGCAATGAATGTCGTAAATTGCAGGTATGGAAACTCCCGTGCTCGTCGTTGATCCGCTAAAGCTGCGAAAACTCCGCAAGGATGGCGGATTCACCCAGGAGCGGCTAGCCGAAAAAGCCGGCACATCGTCGCGGACGGTCATGCGATTGGAGGCCCCCTGCGATAACCCGGACATCGATGGGGCCGCCGCCCAAGTGGACACCCTGCTCTCGACGATCAGCGGATTGAGCAGAGCACTCGGGGTGTCCGGTTTTTCCTTGCTCAAAGAGATCCCCGACCCCTGACTGCCCTGGTCTAGGCTACCAACTCGTTCAGCCCCCGCCGATTCGTCGCAAGATAGCCATGGTTTACCCTGCATCTGCGAACGACTTACGCCGAAGTACCCCCTAAGTTCGGTCGGTTTCGCAGCCATGCGGGTCTCCCGCCCCCGCCCCACGTCTCCCGCGCCTCCTCGTCTGTCGGCTCCCGTCTGACCCCGAACACCCGTCCTCGACCAGCACCTCGCGCCGACCATCCCAGACCAGCCAGTCCCGCGAGGGCTGCCGCACCTCCTCCACCAGTCACGGGCGATTGCGAGACCATTCCATCTGCCCTCGCCCCTCCGATAGGTGCAAATATGTGCAGTATGGCTTAATCTACTTCACTGAATCTGGTGAAGCAAGAGGAAAAGCGGGTTATCTGGTAGGGAAATGCAAGAAACTTCAGGCCGTCCTGGAAACCTATCCCTTGGCGGCCAAGTACGGGACCGCCCTGTCGCAGTGAGGGCACGTCCGGAAACCGTTGCCAATCTGCCCGCCGTAGTGAGGGCAGGGGCGCTTGCCGTTGGGGTCCACGGGGCCGGCGGGAGGTCTGGGCAGAGGTGTCGGCAGAGTGTCTGCTACCACAGTGGTGGGCATGGGCAGTTTGTCGCGGAAACAAGAAACCGCCCCAGGGCGCAAACCCGCGGGAGTCGCGACCAGTCAGAAAGTCGTTTTGTGGCGCGAACGTGTGGGATTCGAACCCGAAGAACCTGTTTCTGCTGAAGTTGCACAATCCATGCGTAACTGTGCAATACCGATACGAGACAACGCGTTGCCGGCTTCCACGTCTCAAGACCCCGAGCAAAACTCCGCACTTTCCGCACACCTTCCAGATACTTCTGCGCATCCCGAGCATGTTCGTAGCATGTTCAGGAATCTTCCCCCTGACCTGGCCGAGGTGGTCGAAGCGTGGGATCGACTGCCCGAAGCAATCAAAGCCGGCATCGTAGCGATAGTAACAGCCGCCAGGGGCAAGTAGGCACCGCAGGTTCGACCTACCAGCCTGACGGCCAAACCGTCGGGGCTCGGCGTTATGCCGCCACCGGTTGCCAGGACGATTTCCCTCACCCACGAGAAAACCATATCCACTGATCCCCATATTTGAGCATACTATAGCATTCGGGGTTGCTACGACAGGTCTCTGCAGCGGGTTCTGCGGCACTCTCTCTATACCTTTTCGCGGCTATCCCTCGTAGGAGCGTTTTCCACAGGGTGGCTAGGTTTTTGAGACTATAGGGGGGCGGTTGCGCAAGTAGCAGGATTTCCAAGAACCTGAGCGTAACTGCCTTTTTCTCAAGCACTTGCCTGTGAGGGCTGCCTAACTCGAGTGAAGGGCGATGAACCACCCTATGGACACATGTGCCTCCCCGTGATCTTCCACCCCCCAATGGGGGCGGTTTTTCTCATGACCTGCTACCCTCGGGGTACTCCATTACCTTTGCCAGTGGTCTGTTCCTCCTCTCCTGCTCCAGAATCCCCGCTAATCCGAAACAGCCAAGTCCTTCAGGTCCCTTGGTCTGCCGAAGGTCCTTTTGGTATCTTACCCTATACGGGAGTCAATCGACCCACTTTGCGCCACCCCGATAGGGGAAGTACTGAGGTTCCTACGCTACAGACTTTGGGTTCTCTATCGCGATACGTCGGGCGACATTGGACAAGGCTCGGCTGCCATTCTTTCGGTATATCTCCACCGTAGGCCTAGATATACCGAAAAATCGCGGTGCAATCACTATTTAGACGCACCATGCGACCTGAACGAGGTGGGTGCGACACGAGTGAGACCGTCCGTGCCAGCTGGCTTGCATCCGGATCCCGGAGGACCCGGGCAAGACCAATTCAATCAGGCAGACTCCCTGACAATCAGCAGGGGGTTCATCTCACGCTTGCTCTTCGGCGGTAGTGGCTCGTCTCTCGCCCTGAACGAAGATGGCTTGATCGCCTCAGGTGGAGCCACCTCTATCGAAGTGCGCATCCAGACGATGATTCGGCCGGTCGCGCTCCTGGACGCCGGTCGCTTCTGGGGCACGCTGGTCATCCACACGAAGGACGGTGTCTCCCGGTTCAAGGGTTATCCCGTCGTTCCACTTCGTCAATTCGTCACCGCGCTCAACGGGTTGCTGGCGGCTCGTGCTCGCGAGCGCATTGAGGCGGAATCAGTCCACACCCGTCATGCAGCGTCGTTGATCAACGACCTGCTGGGGCTGAGGCGCTACGCGCGTTCATCCCATGTGACTCGAGTACTCGAGGTTGCGCGCAAGACACCCCCACTTCCGATGGGCTTGCTCTGGGATCTGTATGCTACAAGTGCTGAGAAGGGAGCCGCTGCCACAGTCGCCGGATTCGTCGCCTCATCGGCGCAGTTGGTGGCGGAGGCGAACCGCAGGTACGTTGCCCAACAGCTGGGCAGATTCTCGGACCTCTTCGACTCGGTTGAGACGAGCCCGCTCACGCTGGCTCAGCGAGAGGCATGCGTGAAGAACGAGGACAGCAACCTGGTGCTCGCTGGTGCCGGGACGGGCAAGACGTCGACAATGATGGGTCGTGCTGGGTATCTACTTGCTTCAGGTGAGGCGAAGTGCGACGAGATCCTCATGCTTGCCTTCGCCCGCAAGGCGGCTGACGAAATGCAGGCGCGTCAGGATTCATGTCTTCAACCCTATGCGCCTGCTGGCACTCCCACCGTGAAGACCTTTCACGCGCTGGGTCTCGACATCATCGGACGGGCCGAGGGCGCTCGGCCTGCAATCTCGGTACTTGCGGAGGACACGTTCGCCCTCAACAGGTTCATCAATGACCAGCTGACCCTCCAATGCCTTAGTCCTGAGTACGTTGCAAGCGTGATCTCTTGGTGCTTCAACGGCCGCTTCCTCTACGGCAACCCATTCGACTTCGCCTCAGAGGATGCGTACTTCGAGTACGTGCGCACGAATGAGCTGCGAACCATGCAGGGCGAGCTCGTCAAGAGCTACGAAGAACTCGTAATCGCCAACTTTCTCTACGCGAACGGGGTGAAGTATGAGTACGAGAAGAAGTACCTGATTCCTGCGAGTTCCCGGGTGCCCGGAGACCGCTACGGCTACATCCAAGACGCAGAACACCGACCGTACATGCCGGACTTCTATCTTTCGGACTATGACGCCTATCTCGAGCACTTCGCCCTGAACGGCGAGATGCGCGCACCTAGTGGGTGGCAGGGGTACGAGGATGGCGTGGAGTGGAAGCGCTCGCTCCATGTCCAGTACGGGACGCGTCTGCTCGAGACGCGCTCGCATATGCAGTTCGACGGCGTCCTCGAGCTCTGCCTCGATGCGATGCTGCGCAACGCCGGCGTGGTCCTCGTCCCTCGCCCTGTTGAAGACCTGCTGGACGAACTGCGCGAGATGGGCAGCCTCAAGTACGTAACAGACCCCATCGCCTCGTTCCTCGGACTCTTGAAGCAATCTGATCTAAGCCTAGACGGTGCGCGCACTCTTGGTTCGATGCGAGACGACGCGGCACGCGTCGACCTGTTCTTTACGCTCTTCGAGCCAATCTACGCGGCCTACGAGTCCATCCTGTCCACGAACCGGGAGATCGACTTCTCAGACATGATTCGGCGGGCGATCGGGCACGTCGAATCGGGCAGATATAGCTCTCCATTTCGGCACATTCTGGTCGACGAATTCCAGGACATCAGTGCCCTGCGCGCCCGGCTCGTGCGCGCACTCGTGCGACAGATTCCGGACAGCGTCCTCTTCGCCGTCGGCGACGACTGGCAGGCAATCTACCGGTTCACCGGCAGCGACATTGGGCTCACCCGTGGCTTCGAGTCCGCATTCGGCCCGACGGCGACAACGGCCCTCGATCTGACGTTCAGGTTCAACGACAAGATCGGTGAGGTCACTTCCGAGTTCATCCTCCAGAATCCGGACCAGATCAAGAAGGGAATTCGGTCCCTTCGCAGGAGTGACGAATTCGCTGTCTCCCTCCTGCCCACATCTGATCCAGACACCGGTATCCGACACGCGCTGAACTCCTTCGAGCAGCGGCGCGAGCGGGAGGGCATTCGACGCGCAAGCGTGCTCGTGCTCGGCCGCTATCACTACGTGACGGAACAGTGGCGGGAGGAGGGAGCTCGACACCGCCTGCGAGAAGACTTCTCCAACCTCGACATCGAGTTCGCAACTGCTCATGCGTCAAAGGGCCGAGAGGCCGACTTCGTCGTCATCCTCGGCCTGGAGATGGGCCGGAATGGGTTCCCCGCGGAGAAGCCAACGGATCCACTGATGGATCTCCTGTTACCCGAACTTGAGGCCTTTCCTTTCGCCGAAGAGCGACGGCTTTTCTACGTCGGAATGACACGAGCGCGCCACAGGGTGGTGCTGGTGTACGAGCCCACTCTGGCATCGACTTTCATCCACGAGCTGGCCTCGCGTAGATCCGATGGCACTCCAAAGCACCAGATCTGTTTCGATGAGTTCGCGCATGCGGAAGGCGTCGGGGCGCACAGCGCGCCAATGACGTGCCCACGCTGCGAAAGGGGGTATCTGTCAGTCCGAAAGGGCGAGTACGGCGACTTCGTCGGCTGCAACCGCTTCCCCTACTGTCGATACACGGAGCCGCCATGTCCGCTATGTGGGAGCGTCATGCAGCGCGAAGCCGACTTTCGCGTCTGTACTCAGGACGGTTGCGATGAGACCTCGCCAATCTGCCCGAAGTGCGGCGGCGCGATGGTCAGACGGACCAGCCAATACGGGCCCTTCTGGGGCTGCATAAACTACAAGCCTAATCCCGGGTACACCTGCACGCACACTATCAACATCGGATCGCCATACAGGAATTCGCAGAAGTACGGCTACGTGACGATTGACTCCCACTCAACACCCCCTACCCGGCCATCCTCGGCCGCGCGGACGGGGAAGTTTGAGGTTGGTGACATTGTCGACCACAAGACCTTCGGTCGCGGCATCGTGCAAGCGGTCAAGGGCGATGCTCTGGCGATTCGCTTCGAGCGAACGGGAGAAACGAAGAAGCTTCTGGCTGGGTACGCTCCGTTGGTCAAGGTTGTGGTGTAGCCGAACGAAGCTTGACCGGGGGCCTGAGACGCCGGCGTCTAACAATGAGATCGAGCCGACTCGCTTCGCTCGCGGCTCATCTCACACACGTTAGCATCAGGGGCAACGCAAGATCATGACCATACTGGTGGTGGGAGCGACCGGAGCGACCGGCCGATTACTGGTGACACAGTTGCTTGATCGTGGGCAGAACGTCCGAGTGGTTGTTCGATCTCCGGATTCATTGCCAGAGTCCGTTAGGCGTGACGAACGCTTGACAATGATTCGCGCAAGCGTTCTGGATCTCAGCGATGAAGACATGGCCAGACACGTCAAGGGGTGCACTGCCGTAGCGTCGTGCTTGGGGCACTCCCTAAACTTGAAGGGCATCTACGGACAGCCACGCAGGTTGGTGACGGACGCCACCGCGCGCTTATGTGAGGCCATCAAGTCCAACGAGTCAGATACGGTAACGAAGTTTGTGTTGATGAACACTGCTGGAAACAGCAATCGCGATCTGCAAGAGCCGATATCGTCTGCCCAAAAGTGCGTTATCGGTCTTCTTCGCCTGTGTTTACCTCCTCATGTAGACAACGAAAGGGCAGCGGACTTTCTGCGAACGAGCATCGGCCAGAATGACAAGATGATCGCGTGGGCTGTGGTTCGCCCTGACACGCTGATTGATCAGGATTGGGTTACGGAGTATGTAGCGCACATCTCTCCCACTAGAAGTGCACTATTCAACGCCGGTACGACCAGCCGGATAAACGTTGCTCACTTCATGGCTGACTTGATCACAGACAACAACACCTGGAGCCAGTGGAAGGGCAAGATGCCCGTAATTTACAACAAGGGATTCTCGTGATCTGCAAGAGATCGACGATGGCGTGAAGAGCATGACGGTGTGCAACCGGGATGATGGGTGACAGATTATACCGGGATGATGGGTAACACTTTGTGGGTGGTATCTGGGTGTCATTCTCGTAGGATCACGTCTCGTTCATCGACCTTGGCAGATCAC
>Ga0194128_10005917_pt1 | contig 16805 bp, 11 predicted proteins | sample TA2KigCa65mmetaG_FD_148650 | JGI IMG/M metagenome (GOLD analysis project Ga0194128, IMG submission 148650) | Freshwater microbial communities from Lake Tanganyika, Tanzania - TA2015037 Kigoma Deep Cast 65m | ecosystem: Environmental > Aquatic > Freshwater > Lake | place: Tanzania: Lake...
GCCGATCGCCGGGCGCGAGGCGCCCGCTCTGCACGGCGTCGGCCACCGCGTCGGCGAGGGCGCCCGCCAGCGGCCCCCGGCGGCGATCGAGACGGGGCGTCCACATTGCATGCATACAATATCACAATTGACTGCATGTGATACGCCGTGGTGAAGTGGGTGGGACGGAACTCGACCCGTGGACGCGTCCACCCTGCTGGCGTGCGGATCTGTGCGGCTGGATGTCGCCTCCCGCGAGCTCTGCGTCGGCGGCGCCTGCCGGCGCCTGCAGGAGCAGCCGTGCCGGGTCCTGCAGCTGCTGCTCGCGCGGCCCGGCGCCGTGGTGACGCGCGAGGAGCTGCAGCGCCAGCTCTGGCCCGACGGCACCGTCGTCGACTTCGAGCACGGCCTCAACGCCGCGATCCGGCGCCTCCGCGCGGTGATTGGCGACGACCCGCGCGACCCCCGCTTTCTCGAGACGGTGCCGCGCCGCGGCTATCGCTGGCGCGTTCCGCCCCCGGGCGACGGCGCGCGGCTGGCCGTGCTCCCCTTCAGGGCGCGGGGCGCAGGGGCGGATTTCGCCGACGGCCTCGCCGACGAAGTGATCGCGCAGTTCGGCGGCCGCGGGAGCGCCCTGCGCGTCATCGCCCGGACGTCGGTGCTGGCGCAGGCCGGTCCGCCGCGGCGCGCGTCGGAGGTGGCGCGCTCGCTCGCGGCGGCGTACCTCCTCGAGGGGAGCGTCCGCCGCTACCGCGCGCGCGTCCGCGTGGCCGTGTGGCTGGTCGAGGCCCGCGAGGAGGTCCAGATCTGGCGCGGCCTCTACGACCGCCGCGTCGTCGATCCGGTGCCGGTGCAGATCGAGCTGGCGTCGACGATTGCCAGGGCCGTGGCGGCGTCGCTCGCTACCGCGCCAGAGACGACGCGGTGAGGCGGGGCGCCGCGCCGACGCGCGGAGGGCGTGGCGCGCTCACGCGATGGCGGCGGCTTCGGGCGGCTCGAGGCCGTAGCGGACCCGCTTGAGATAGAGCCCCTTCCGCGAGACGCCGAGGAGCGACGCCGTGTCTTCGATCCGCCCTCCGGTGGCGCGGAGCGCGTGCTGGATCATGGCGCGCTCGAGGTGTTGGACGGCGGCGGCCATCGGCTGGTCGATGCGCACGACCATCTCCGTCGGGGCGAGGGTCCGCTCCGAGGCGGGGATCGTCCGCCGGGAGGCGGCAATCTCGGCCGAGAGGTGCTCCGGCATGAGGACGGCGTCGGTCTCGGCCAGGGCGGCGAGGCGGCGCATTTCGTTCGCGAGCTGGCGCACGTTGCCCGGCCACCGGTAGAGCGCGAGGTACTCCATGGTCTCCTCGGCCAGGCGCAGGTGGCCCTTCTTGTACTCCCGCGCATGCTTCTCGAGGTAGTGATGCGCGAGCGCCGGAATCTCGACGCGGCGTTCGCGCAGCGGCGGCAGGTGCAGCCGGACGATGTTCAGGCGATAGAAGAGATCCTCCCGGAACCGCGCCGCCGTGACGAGCGCGTCGAGGTCGGAGTTGGTCGCGGCGATGACGCGGACATCCACGCGCACCGGTTGCGCCTCGCCGATGGGGTGCACCTCGTTCGATTCGAGGAAGCGCAGCAGCTTCGGCTGGACGTCGAGCGTCATCTCGCCGATCTCGTCCAGAAACAGCGTGCCGCGCGCGGCGGCGCGGATGACGCCTGGAAAATGTTCGGCGGCGCCGGTGAACGCCCCCTTGCGATGGCCGAAGAGCTGGGCGTCGAGCATGTCCCGCGGGACGCCGCTGCAGTTGAAGGGGAGGAATGTCGCCGTCGCGCGGGTCGAGTAGGCGTGGATGGTGCGTGCGAGGACTTCCTTGCCGGTGCCGGTTTCGCCGGTGATGAGGACCGGGACGGTGGTGGGGGCGATGCGGCGCGCGGTCGCGAGCAGCGTCTGCATCTCTTCGGCGATGAAGAGGGCGCCCGCCTGCTCCTCGAGCGGGGGCGCCGGCCAGAGGGCGGCGCGGGCGCGCTCGTCCTCGCGGGCCTTTTCCAGTTCCAGCGCGTGACGCCCCGCACGAAGGACGTCGGCGAGGAGGATGGCCTTGATCGGGTGGTCCGGGATGCGGCAGACGAGCGCCAGGTGGGTCCTGCGGTCGGTGCCGAGCGGCAGCACCACCACGCTGTCCGTCGCCTGCGGCGGCTCGCGTGGCTCGCGCGTTTCGACCAGCGCGGCGTCTGGCGAGCATTCGAGCGCCCGGATCGTCCAGAGCACCTCGTCCGCCAGCAGGCGCGGTCGGTGGGCGAGGTCGGTAAAGGATGCCAGCGAGTCGGCGATGCACTCGATGGTTGGCGCAGTTGTGCCAACCGAGGGGGACTGCCGGCTCGCATTCGAATCGTCCTCTGGCTGATCGTCGTCCATCTCGAGGCGAACCGAAGCGATGCCCTGGTCATTCCATAGTCGCAAAGCTCGATTGCGGAGATGCGACCCAAGAGGACTGACAAATCCGCCGATAACGGTAGCCACTCCGTAGTAGTACTGTGCCTGAAGTTCCCGAGCAGAAGTTATGCGAAGGACGTTCGCGCGCAGGAGGCAAGCGGAGGAAAGCTGAGGCAAATCCTTGGCGGCGCTAACCTGAGCAGCGGTGAGCTCAGCAATTGCCTCCAAAGGAACATCTCCAATCCGGCGCGCTCTATCACGAGCCGACATTAGCCAGTGCAGCGCCTGATCAGCGTCCTTCTGCCGCAGCAATAGCCGCGCTCGCGGTATGAGCGCCCATCGAACCGCGTGAACGAGAGCGAGCTCGGGATGCAGATGCGACTGGGTTTCGACATATCGAAGTACCTCGTCGCACTCACTTAATTCGCCGAGAGCGAGGTGAACCCGCGCGAGAGTATCAGCCGCGGCAATCCTGTGTAGCGCTGGCGCTTCAGCCTCGTGAAAGATAGCGGATACAATCCGCTTCGCCCGGTCCATCTGCCCCAGCTGAAAGAAAATAAAGCCTAGGCTTGCCTCTGCTCCGACCGCTACTTGACGTCCTGTATCGATCGCTGTATCGGCTGCAGCTCGAAAACTCTCAATGCATACCGAAAACTCGCAGTTGTGAACGGCGATCGAGCCGCGATTGAGGAGCAACCCAGCCCGTAGCCATTCGTTTGGCGCGAGTTGAAGCAGTGATTCACCAATATCTACATGTCGGCGCGCCTCGTCCAGACGACCCTTTTGACCCTCGAGTAGGGCAACGCAGTTGTGAAGATAAGCTGCGGCCTGAGGAAGCCCCGTTGTATGTACGACCCGCCTCACGTCGGCCAATGCAGCATAGATACCGTCCAAGGGTTCCGTGAGAATCAGCAGACGGAAGAGATTTAGATGCGACCACACAATCCGCTCGGAGTCGCCTGACTCCTTCGCGAGACGTAAAGCGGATCGAGCGTACTCAACTGCTGAGTCAAGTTCGCCCGTTCTCCACTTGATCAAGGCGCGTGTCCACTCGGCCTGAGAGCGAACGGCAAACCCTACACGTTCGTCAATATCTAAGAGCTGTTCGGCCTCATGGCAATGTCCCAGTAGTGCCAACGTATTTGCCAAGAGAATCCGAAAAGGCGGGTCTAGCGATAATCGCTCTAGGTGTGTGCGCCCTGCGCCGCGAACAATTGATTCAAGCTTTCCCGAGCTAAATAGTCGTGTGGCAGCCTCGAACATCAAAGTCATTGGAAAATCCCATCATGGAGTCTGCGGCCGATGGTGGGAAGGAAAGGACACGACGTTAGGTGACGCGATCGACTGGAGCGTTGACAACCGGCCTGTCATGGTGCCAGCGATGTTCTCGAAGGCATACCTGTCGCTGTCCGTAAACGCCTCCTCGCGATGGGAATACGCAGTTAACACGCCGAGTAATGTGTGGCCCTCAACAAGGGGTGTGCTGATGGCGCTACGCAGGGAGGGTCTGAAAAATGCCGCGATGTGAACAAGGTCAAGTGAAGCTTCTGAATTGACTGACGTGCGTCGGTTGGCTGCGACCCATCCTGTAATCCCCTCTCCCAACTTGACCCTAAGTCCATCAAGAAGGCGCTGTTCGTCGCCGAACGTAGTAGCACAGGTGAGGATATCGACAGCGCCGTCGTACAAAAACAACGCGTATACCGTTGCCGGTGTAAGTTGTCGCAGGCAATTAGCTGTAACCTGCAGGACGCTGCTGGCCGATGTGGCTCTCGCGAGATCGCTAGCGCAACTGGCAAGAAGAGCGGTCTCTGAGGCACTTGCTCGGATCTGGCGCAGTGGTGCAAACGCCTCGGTCTCGGCGGACATGCCGAAAATCGTGGGGTCGATGACACTAGGCGCTTCTTCGCCAGCTTTGATCGCAACAGGCGCGATCTCCTGATACGCAGCCAAAAAAGTGTCGACCACAAGCGGGTCGTACCTTGTGCCTCGGCGCTCGCGAATGATCTTGAATGCGTCATCAGTGCTAAGGCGTGGCCGATACGGACGGTCAGACGTCAGAGCATCGAAGCAGTCAACCACAGATAGAATGCGAGCGCCCAGCGGAATGTCCGTTCCTGAGATCGCGGCCGGATACCCTGAGCCGTCCCAATGCTCATGGTGATGACGGACTATCGGCACAACGGGATACGGAAATTTAACGGATGAAAGAAGAGCCGCGCCAATTTCGGCATGGCGTTTCATCTTGTCAAACTCGGCGACAGTGAGTTTGCCGGGTTTGTTGAGAATGTGTTCCGGGATCGCAAGCTTTCCCATGTCGTGGAGCAGCGCAGCAGTTGCGATGGCCCGCAATTGCTGATCGTCTGTTACGCCGAGCCTTCGTGCTAGTTCAAGTGCGAATACCTGAACCCGCCTGATATGGCCATGTGTGATTTGATCCTTAGCGTCCACGGCCATCGCCAATGCTTCGATCGTCGACATGTACAATTCATTGACTTGCTCGACATAACGTTGCGCGTCTTGAAACCGGCCAAACGACGATCGATAGGTCAGATAGGAAATTACCAACAGTGGAAGAATGATACTGACAGCCGCCAAATCAACAGTTCGAGTATACGAGACGAGGAGTGCGGCGACTGAGACGCCGCCAAAATAGTTTAGGCTCAACCATGGAAAGTGCTCACGCCAAATAGACCACGGGTTCGCACCACGCTCGAACCCTAGTGCCACAGCTACCAATCCCGTATTCACGAGGAAATAAAGGAGAGCAAGAACGAACAGCGGGCCCAATATCTCGGTGACTACTAGACTTTGTGCGCCAGGCGGCGCATTGGTAAGCCAATAGAACGTGTGGGCCGCGATCCAAATCGCAAGAGGCGTTGTGGACAGATTGAAGATTGACTGAAGTGTCGAGCGCCGACCCTTGCCAGAAAAGACCGCAACGACAGAATCGAGCGCGACTATTACAGTCGCTGTCGACGTTCCGAAAAGAAGCACTGACGCAACGACGAACGCGTCTGATACCGATATTCGGACTGGTACCGTTGGAACCCGGATCGTAAATGAGCCAGTCAGGGCTGTCAGCGCGGCAAGGGCAAGCCAGCTGCTCGGCGGAGGGTATAGAAAGAGCTCGGCTACGGAGGAGGCCGTAGCCGTGAGGCCAGCCGCAATGACCGCCGCGAAGTACATGCGCGCCGTGGCTGATAGCCGCGGTAGGTGTGCCATATGCCGATTGGCCAAATTCGGCCAACCGCTCTATCGGCTTACTCGCCCCAGATGATTAGTGCTCGCATTCTTAAACCTCTTTCTGATGCGCTTGGCGCACCCGGACGTCTCCGCTAGTCGCTCCAGATGACGTGTTCAGACCAGATGACGTGTTCAGACCAGATGACGTGTTCAGACCAGATCACATGTTCGGACCAGATAACGTGTTCAGGCCAGATGACGTGTTCAGACCAGATGACGTGTTCGGACCAGATGACGTTCTCCGTCTGTAAGGCACTCTCACTGCACAGTACTCTTGCGCAGAAGAACGTGCCACTGGCGGCGACTGCCTCCCCAGCAATCACGCTGTCTTCCAATTTTCCGACGAGACCTCGAAGCGACCCGATTGCGTTGATGCTTCCAGAACCAACGGCCATGACACCGCTGGCCAGGTTTTGTGCGCCCAACTGGAGAACGGCGCGCGCTTGAATGGGCGTAATTGTGGAGTTCGATTCGAGCAAGAGTGCTATCGTTCCTGATCCCACCGCCGCCGCCATGCTGGCCCCAGACAGCTGCAGCCGCTTCCCGTCGGTCGTGTCAATCACCAGTTCGGGGTGCTCCCGCGCCAGCGTCGACCCCGGCGCCAGCAGTCCCAGGATCTTGTTCCCCGGCGCCACGAGATCCGGCTTGATCAGCCCCTCGAACCGCGTCGGCCCGCGCGAGCTGTAGGTGCACACCGCGTCGTCGGACCGCTGCGCCGTCCCCTTCGTGTTCAGGCAACCGACCGTGATGGCAAACGGCGACGTGCCCGGCACCGTGATTCCGCCAAAAACCTCGTTGCCGTGAACGTCCTTGCCGTAGTTGCCCGCCGACGCGATCACCACGATCCCCGCCCGATACGCCCGCTCCACGGCGTGGCAGACGGGATCGACCGCGCACGCCTGGAGCACCGGACCGCCAAGCGACAGGTTGATGACGCGAATCCGATAGCGCTCGCGGTTGGCAATCGCCCAGTCGATCGCCTCGATGACGTCGCTCGCATATCCCTCGCCGTTGGCGTCGAGCACCTTCAAGCTGATGATGTGCGCGCCGGGCGCCACGCCCCGCGAGCCGTCACTCTTGCGCGCCGACGCCGCGACGATCCCGGCGACGTGCGTGCCGTGTCCATTGTCGTCACCGGGACGGGTTCGTACGCCGCCGCTCACAGCCTCGACACACCCATCCGCGCTTTTCCGCAGCAGCTGACCCGACCGCCCCGACGTCCCCGTGAAGTCGACGCTGGCGGCGATGCGGCCGCGCAGCTCCGGCACCTCCGCCACGCCCGTGTCGATCACGGCCACGCCAATGCCGTCACCCGTCACGCCGTCCGCCCCCTCGACCCAGCCGTCCTCCCACACCTGGTCGGCGCCGATCGCCACCGTCGTCACGGCCATGTCCACCGTCAACCGGTAGTTGGCCGACACCGACCCGACGCGACGGTCGGCCGCCAGGGCATCGAGGCTGGCGGCCGGCACGTCCAGGACCGCGCCCGACTGCAGCCGCTTTCGGATCCGCAAACCGTATTGCGCCGCCAGCGCGTTGACCTGCTTCTCCGTACCGGTCAGAAGCACGCACGTCTCGCTCGTGATGGCGCCAGCGTGGATTCGCGCGGCGAGATCCTGCGACACACGCGCGCGTCTTCCCTGTGCCAGCGCTTCGGCGGCCGCCAGAAGTTCCAGCGCGGCTGTAACGAGGATGAGCGCCAGCGTGAGGCCGGGGCGCAGGGTCCCAGTCCATCCGGACGCCACGTACCGTGTGACGCCGGACGCCGAAGACACGAGAGACGCGAGCGGGAACGGAACCAAGAGCCGAACCTCCGAGATTAGCCTCGCGGTGAACGAACGGCGAAGGTGGCTGCCGATGCCGATGCGGAAAACGCCTGAGGGCGGAAACCAAGGTTGTAGAGAGATTCGACCAGCACCCGTTGGGACCCGCCGATGGTTCGAATCGTCAGGAGCCGCCCGTCGCGGATGCGGTAGTAGATTGTCCGCCGCGACACGTTCAAGAGCTGCGCGGCCTGATCAATCGTGACACTTCGACCGAGACGCATTACGGCGACCGGCTCGGAGTCCGGGTCAACGGAAGAAGGCGCGGAAGAAGAAGAAGAAATAGCCACGATGACGATGCCTCCACGGCCGCAAAGGCAGGGACGATGCCGTACGGGGCCTGCGGGCGACGTGTCCTCGTAAGTGGATGACGCACTGTGGGTTAGGATGTGTCGACCGAACCGGGTCATCCCGCGGTCCTGGGGTCGCATGACAGCGGTTTGGCCGGCGTCGTCGCCGCGGCCGCCCGAAAGTTGGGCAGTCTGCACGGTGATATGGTGAAATTTGCACGGTAGTTCATGAAGGCCAAGAAATTGGCCGGGATGGCAGGAACCTGCAGATACGACGTTCTCGTCTTGCCGTAATGCTGGCGGGCGCCGGGGCGCTCATCGTCCTCGTGCTCGTCCTTCGCTCCCCGTCGTCCGAGGAGCCGGCGGCGCCGGCCATCCAGCGCGGCGGGCAGGTCATCGCCTCGCTCCGCTCCGAGCCCCGATCCTTCAATCGCCTCGTGTCGCGCGACTACGCGACCGAGATCCTGACGCTGCTGACGCAGGGGCGGCTCGCGCGCATCAACCGCGCGACCTTCGAGCTCGAGCCGTGGCTCGCCGAAGCGTGGGAGTCGAGCGCCGACGGACGCACCCATACGCTGCACCTGCGTCCGGGGGTGACCTGGTCCGACGGGACCCCGTTCACCGCCGACGACGTGCTCTTCTCGCTGCAGGCCGTGTTCGATCCGAAAGCGCAGAGCGTCCTGGCGAGCACGCTCCTGGTGGGCGGGCAGCCGATCAAGGGCACGGCGCCCGATGCGCAGACCGTCGTGCTCACCTACGCCGCGCCATCCGGTCCGGGGCTGCGGTTGCTCGACAACCTGCCGATCCTCCCCCGGCACAAGCTCCAGACGGCGCTCGCGGCGGGGTCGTTCGTCTCGGCCTGGAACAACACGACGCCGCCATCCGAGCTCGTCGGCACGGGCCCGTTCGTCATCCGCGAGTATCAGCCGGGCCAGCGCGTCGTCCTCGATCGCAACCCGCGCTACTGGCGGCGCGCCCCGGACGGCGGCGCCCTGCCCTATCTCGACCGCGTGATCCTCGAGATCGTTCCCGAGCAGAACGCAGAGCTGCTGCGCCTGCAGGCGGGCGACCTCGACCTGACGTCGAGCGAGCTGCGGCCCGAAGACTACGTGCCGGTGCGCGCCGCCGAAGAGCAGGGGCGGCTGCGGCTGATCGAGCTCGGCGTCGGCACCGATGCCGACGCCTTCTGGTTCTGTTTGAAGCCGGAGGTCAAGCAGGGGAAGGATCCCCGGTTTGCGTTCGTGCGGCAGCCCGCGTTCAGGCGCGCGCTGTCCCATGCGATCGACCGCGAGGCGTTTGCCGAGACGGTGTTTCTGGGCGCCGCGGTGCCGGTCTGGGGGCCGATCACACCCGGCAACACACAGTGGTTCCGGCCCGATTTGCCGCGATACGCCCATAACGATGCCGTGGCGACGGGGGAGCTGTCGACCCTCGAGTTGGCGGATCGCGACAGCAACGGCGTGCTCGAGGATGCCAACGGCACGGAGGCGCGCTTCACCGTGCTCACCCAGCGCGGCATCGGCACGTACGAGCGCGGGACGGCCGTCCTGCGCGAGGAGCTCGCGAAGATCGGGGTCATCATCGACGTCGTGCCGCTCGAAGTCGGCGCGCTCATCCAGCGGCTGCTGGCCTGCGACTACGACGCGATCTACTACCGGCCGATCTTGACCGACCTCGACCCGGCCGGGAACCTCGACTTCTGGCTCAGTTCCGGCTCCGGGCATTTCTGGAACTTCGGGCAGAAGACGCCCGCCACCGAGTGGGAGCGTCGCATCGATACGCTGATGCTGGAGCAGGCGGCGTCGCTCGATCCCGAACGGCGGCGGCAGCAGTTCGGGCTGGTGCAGCAGATCTTCGCCGAGAACCTGCCGGTGCTCTACTTCGCCGCGCCGCGACTGTACTACGCGCACAGCACGCGCCTCCGCGGGGTCGTTCCCTCCGTGCAGCGGCCACCGGTGCTCTGGAACGCCGACAGCCTCAGCGTGACCAATTGACGGCCTTCGTCGCCCGCCGGCTTCTCTTCGCCGTCGCGCTCGTCTTCGTCGTCTCGTCGGTGGCGCTCCTGCTGACGCGGCTCGCGCCAGGCGACGTGACGGCGGAGCTCGGGCCGTTTGCGGCGCCCGAGGAGATCGCCCGCGCGCGCGCGCGCCTCGATCTCGATCGCAGTCCGCTGGAGCAATGGGCGCTCTGGCTCGTGCGGGCGGGCCGCTTCGACTTCGGCGACTCCTTTCTCTACGGCCGGCCGGTGCGCGGGCTGGTCGCGGACGCCGCCGGAAACACCGCCATCCTCGCCGTCGTGGCGCTCGCGGTCGCCACGGCGCTTGGCATTCCGCTCGGCATCGTGTCGGGCAGCCGCCGCGGCGCCGCGGCGGCCATCATCCGCAGCGTGTCGCTGGTCTGCCTGTCGCTGCCGCCGCTCCTGACATCCCTCCTGCTCGTCTTCGTGGCCGCCACGACGCGGTGGCTGCCGGCGGGCGGGATGACCTCGGTCGAGACGCTCGACGGCGGCTGGGGGACATGGCTGGCCGATGTCGCCATTCACCTGCCGCTGCCGGCGCTGGCGCTGGCCCTGCCGATCGCGGCCACGTTCGAGCGCCTGCAGGCGCAGTCGATCGCGGAAGCGCTCCAGCAGCCGTGTGTCACGGCCGCCACCGCCCGGGGCGTCGCGCCGCGCGAGATCATCGTGCGCCACGCGTGGCGCGTCTCGCTGCGTCCCATCTGCGGCGTCTACGGCATCGCCATCGGCGCGCTGCTCTCGGGCTCCTTCGTCGTCGAGTTCGTCACCGCCTGGCCGGGGCTCGGACGGCTGATGTACGAGGCCTTGCGCGCGCGCGACATCTATCTCGTGGCGGGCTGCGCGGCCATGGGCGGGCTGGTGCTGGCCGCGGGGATGATGATTGGCGATCTGCTGCTGGCGATCGCGGATCCACGGGTGCGGGAGCAGGAGTCGTTATGAGACGGGCGGGGCTGGCGCTCGTCGCGCTCATCGCGCTCGTGGCGCTGGCGGCGCCGTGGCTGGCGCCGAACCCGCCCGACCGCACCTTCTCCGAGTCGCTGTACGCGCCGCCGACCCGGGTGCACCTCTTCGGGGGCGGCGTCCGCGGTCCATTCGTCTATCAGCAGCGCCTCCTCAGCCGCCTCGAGCGACGGTTCGAAGACGACGTGAGCCGCCCGGTGGTGCTGCGGTGGTTCACGGGAGGGCGGTTCGTGTCGGTCCCCGACGGGGAGGGGCCGCTGCTGCTGCTCGGCGCCGACGCGCGCGGGCGCGACATCTTTTCCCGCCTCGTGCACGGCGCCCGCCCGTCGCTGGCGCTGGCGCTCGCCGCGACACTCGCGGCGCTCGTCCTCGGTGCGCTCGTCGGTGGCGTGGCCGGTTACGCGGGCGGCCTCGTCGACGACCTGCTGTCGCGACTCACGGAGTTCGTGCTCGTCCTGCCGACGATGTACGTGGCGCTCTCCCTCCGGGCGGCCCTGCCGCTCGTGCTGTCTGCCGGCGCCGTCTTCGGCCTGCTGGCGGCGATCTTCACGCTGCTGGGCTGGCCCGTCGTCGCGCGCGGCGTCCGCGCGATCATCGCCTCGGAGCGCGAGCGCGACTACGTCGCGGCCGGTCATGCCCTGGGCGCCGGACCGTGGCGGATGCTCGTGCGTCACCTGCTGCCCTCCACGACCGGCTATCTCGCCGTGCAGGCCACGCTCCTGCTGCCGGCCTTCATCCTCGCGGAGGCGACGCTCTCATACGTGGGACTCGGATTTCCGGACACCGTGCCCACCTGGGGCACGATGCTCCAGGAGGCCGCCAACGTGTCGCTGCTCGGGCAGGCGCCGTGGATGCTGGCGCCGGCGGCCGCAATCTTCCTGGCCGTCCTCGGGGTAAACCTGTCCGTACAGGGAAGAGGCCGCGCGCCTGTACAATTAGAACCATGAAGCCCTTCGCCGGCGTGTACACGCCGATCGCCACGCCCTTTCGAAGCGACGACACGCTCGACGAGACGGGGCTGCGCGCCAACGTGGCGCGCTGGATGCAGACGCCGTTGACCGGGCTCGTCGTGCTCGGCTCGAACGGCGAAGCGCCCCAGCTCGACGAGGACGAGGCTGATCGCGTCGTCGAGATCGTGCGGGCCGGGATGCCGCGCGAGCGCCCGATGGTCGTCGGCACGGGCCGGGAGTCGACGCGTGCGACGGTGGCGGCGACGAAGCGGGCGGCGGCCGCCGGTGCCGATGCGGCGCTCGTCCGGACTCCCGCGTTCTTCAAGTCGCAGATGACCACGGAGATCTTCGTGCGGCACTATCTGGCGGTCGCCGAGGCGTCGCCGATCCCCGTTCTCCTCTACAACGTGACGATGTACACGGGGGTGAATCTGCTGCCGGACGCGGTCGCCACGCTCGCGACGCACCCCAACATCGTCGGAATGAAGGAGTCGGGGAGCGATCTCGTGCAGATTGCCGAATACATCGCGCGGACGCCCGACCGGTTCACGATCCTGGCCGGCTCGGCGGCGACGCTGTTCCCGGCGCTCGCCGGCGGCTGCGACGGCGCGATTCTCGCGCTCGCGGCGCTGGCCCCGGACGCCTGCGTCCAGATGGTGACGCTCGTGCGGGAGGGGCGCGTCGAGGAGGCCCGCGCGCTGCAGGCGCGGCTGATGCCGCTCGGGCGGGCCATCGGCGCCCAGCACGGCGTGCCGGGGCTCAAGGCCGCGATGGATCTCCTGGGATACGTCGGCGGACCGCCGCGCCCGCCGCTCCGCGCCGTGTCGCCGCAGACCGTCGAAACCCTGCGGTCGCAGCTTGCGGCCCTTGGCTTGCTGGAGCAGGTCGCGACCTGAGGCCGGGTCCCGCACCGACGACGCGACTGCGGACCCGGCGGGAATGACGATATGAACGTCAGACTCGTCATCTCGTTGACGCTCGTAGCGCTGGCCGCCGCCTGCGCCACCAACCCGGTGACCGGCCGGCGCGAGCTCTCGTTCATGAGCGAAGCGCAGGAGATCTCGATCGCCAACGAGAGCGATCCGCAGATCAAAGCCGAGATGGGGGTCTACAACGACCCCGAGCTGCAGCGCTACGTCAGTGAAATGGGCTGGCGGATGGCGAAGATCTCGGAACGGGCGCACCTGCCGTGGCGCTTCACCGTGGTCGACGTGCCCGTGGTGAACGCCTTTGCGGTACCCGGCGGCGGCATCTACATCACGCGCGGCATCCTGGCCTTTCTCGACAGCGAGGCGCAGCTCGCGGGCGTGCTCGGCCACGAGATCGGCCATGTGACCGCGCGGCACTCCGCGCAGCAGTACACGCGGCAGGTCAGCGGCCTCGTCGGCCTGACCGCGCTCAGCATCTTCGTGCCGGCGGCGCGGCCGTTCGGCGACCTCTCGGCCCAGGCGCTCGGCGTCCTGTTCCTGAAGTACGGGCGTGACGACGAGCTGCAGTCCGACGAGCTCGGGGCGCGCTATGCGTCGCAGCTCGGGTGGGATCCCGGCGGCGTGCCGGCGTTTCTGTCCACGCTTGGCCGGCTCGACGAGGTCGCCGGCGATCGGCGCGGCATCCCCGGCTGGCTGTCGACGCATCCGGAGCCGCTCTCGCGGGTGGACGAGATCCAGCCCCTCGTGCAGCAGCTCAGGGCGAGCGGCCAGTTCTCCACCAATCGCGACGACTTCCTCACGCGCATCGACGGCCTGGTGTTCGGCGACAACCCGGATCAGGGGATCGTGCGCGGCGCCGCGTTTCTGCACCCGGTGCTGCGGTTCCGCATCGACTTCCCGAACGGCTGGGAGATCCAGAACAGTCCGCGGCAGGTCGTCGCCAAGGCGCCCGGCGCCGACATCTTTATGCTGATGCAGCTCCTGGAGCAGCCGCGCGGCCGTAACATCGAGGAGATCGCGCTCGACGCGATGGGCCGCGCCGGCTTCCGCCCGGTCCAGGGCGGCCGGACGACGATCAACGGGCTGGATGCGTTCGTGGGGGTGTATCAGGGGCAGATGGAAGGCTTCGGGGCGGTGGCCACGCGCGCGGCGCACATCGCCCACGACAAGAGCGTGTACATGGTCGCCGGCCTCGTCGCACCGCGCGCATTCGAGCAGGCCGACAGCGCGTTTACGGCGAGCATCCGGTCGTTCAGGGCGCTCACCGCGGCGGAGGCCGAAAGCATCCATCCCAATCGCGTCGACTTCTACGTCGTCCGGGAGGGGGACACGTGGGCGTCGATCGCGGAGCGCGGGGGCGGCGCGATCAAGCCGTCCACGCTCGCCGTCATGAACGGCGCCACACCAGGGTCGGCCCCGCAGGTGGGGAGCCGCATCAGGATTGTCGTGGCCGGGTAGTCGATGGGGGCCATGACGCATCCTCGTCGTCTCGTCGGTCGGATGCTCGCGGCGGCTGCGGCCATCGGCTTCGGTGCCGTCGTCTACACCTACCTGACGCTGCCAGACGTCCGGTTGCTCGCCGCCACGGATCCCTCGACGACCGCGTTCATGGAGCTGCGCGCGGCCGAGGCCGCGCGCGAGGGGCGCAGCGCTCGCCGCGTGCAGCGATGGGTGCCGTACTCGCAGATCTCGCCGGCGCTGAAGCGCGCGGTGCTCGTGGCGGAGGACGCCGCCTTCTGGGACCACGAAGGCGTCGACTACGAGGAGCTTCGCGCGTCGATTCGCGTGAACTGGGAGCAGGGCCGCGCGGTCCGCGGCGCGAGCACCATCACGCAGCAGCTCGCCAAGAATCTGTACCTGTCGCCGTCGCGGAATCCCCTGCGCAAGCTCCGCGAGCTGGTGATCGCCCGCCGGCTCGAGGCGGCGCTCCCGAAGGCGCGCATCTTCGAGATCTACCTGAACGTCATCGAGTGGGGGGACGGCATCTGGGGCGCGGAAGCCGCTGCGCGGACCTACTTCGGCGTTCCCGCCTCGGCGCTGAATGCCGAGCAGTCCGCGCTCCTCGCCGGTGCGATCATCAACCCGCGCACGCACAATCCGGCACGCGTGACCCCACGGCTCCGGCGACGGCAGCAGATCATTCTGAGCCGTATGGGCGAGGTGACGCCGCCGCCGCTCGCCCCGCTCGCCGCAACCGCGCCGCTGGACGCCCCGGCCGCCGAGGCTGTTGCGCCGGCCGCGCCGTCGGACATCGTGGCCGATCCCCTCCCGGACGCTGCGGGAGACGCCGGCGTGGGCGATGACGCGCCAGCTGAGCAGCAGCCGCCACCGGCGGAGGAACCCGTACTGTAGACCTGGCTTCCTGCTGAGCCGCCGCGCGGGTCGATCGCCTGTATAATCTGCCCCGGCTCGTATCCTTCGTCACAACCGAACACGTCCGAGAACACCGACGGGCACCACGCGTGTCCGTCCGTGTGGCACTCCGGGCCGGCAAGCGTGCGCGAACAGGCAGGATGATCAACTACACCGAACGGCTGTTGCTGCTCATGCAGGACATCGTGGCGCGCGTGCCCACGCTGTCGTTCATCGACGTCGGGCGCGTGCTCGTCTTCGCGCGATCGGGGCGCACGACCGCCGAGGGCGCGTACGCCACGTGCCACTGCATCTGCCTGCCGCCGAGCGAGCCGGGCTACTACTACTGGCGCGACCGCGACACCGGACGTCTGACGCGGCGGTCCGAGTGGTTCGTCACCAAGTCGCCGCGGGTGCGCGTCGGCGGACGGTCGATCGACTACATGGTGTCGTTCGCGCTCCCGCGCTTCTGCGATCAGTTGCTCGCGCGCTCGCGGAAGCAGGCGCATTATCGGGGACAGCCGGATTGGGTGGCGAAGCTCGATACGATCGTGCACGAGCTGTATCACATCGATCCCACGCGGCCCGGCATCCGGCGCATGGAGCGGGCCGACGGCACCTACTCAGCCAATTGCCACGGCGACCGCTTCTTCGCCGATGTCGTCGCGATGGTGCAGCAGTATCTCGACACCCGGCCGGATCCGGCGGTGACGGACTTCCTGCAGTACGGCTTCGACGAGCTCACGGACCGATTCGGCGGCGTCAGCGGCACGACGTTCCGCTCGTACCCGTCGTATCCGCAGCGGTACACGCAGGCGCTGGTGCCCCAGCCGCCCCCCCCGCCCGGCGTCAAGTGCCGCGTGGAGCCGCTTCCGCTGCCGCGCGTGACCACCGCCTACACGGAGCGGGATCTGTGTCTGCGGGAATTCTTCCGGACCGGGTCGCGCCGCGTCGGTCCCGACCGCCGCGTCAACGGCGATCGCCGCCAGCGACCAGCCGCCTGAGTACGTGGCCTCCGGCTCCAGCCGGACCCGTGGCGTACGTCGCATCCGGCTTTACCCGGACCTAATTGGCCGGCGCGCCGGCATCGCGCACCTTGACGTTGGCCGGCGTGAGATCGCGGTGGACGATGCCATGTTCGTGCGCGGCGTCGAGCGCGTTGGCCATCTGCCGGGCGACTGGCAGCGCCTGATCCAGCGACGGCGGCCCGCCGGCGACCCGATCGGCCCGCCTGGGAATCTGCGATCCTGATGATTTGGGGGATCCTCCTCGTCGTGTCGGTCGTCGTCCTGCTCGACTGGTGGGGACGACGCAAGGAGCGCCGGTCCCGCGATCGCGCCGCGTGATCGCTAGCGCGTCGATCCAGTCGAACCAGGAAACACACGCGACCTGACGACGTTTTCCACTGTCTCCACATCTTCCACTTCTTCCACTCCTTCCCTGACTCGCCGTGCGCCGACAAACCGCCGTGCCCAGTAGGACGCGGTGTACGGCTCCACGCGTACGACGCCTCGCGAGCTCGGGGCGTGGACGAAGCGCCCCTGGCCGAGCGCGATGCCGACGTGCGACGCGCCACGAGTGACGGTCTCGAAGAAGAGCAGGTCGCCTTCACGGACGTCGTCCAGGTCGATCCGCCGGCCCACCCGGTACTGGTCGCGCACTTCGCGCGGCATCGCCAGGCCGTGCCGGCCGAACACCCACTGCACGAAGCCGCTGCAGTCGAAGCCGGACGGGTCGCTGCCGCCGTTGCGGTACGGCACGCCCAGGAACTCCAGCGCGGTGTGGACGAGTGTCCCCAGGGTGCCGGGTGCCGCCGGCGCGCCGAGTGCGGGTGGCGGCGCCG
>Ga0194128_10005919_pt1 | contig 16804 bp, 8 predicted proteins | sample TA2KigCa65mmetaG_FD_148650 | JGI IMG/M metagenome (GOLD analysis project Ga0194128, IMG submission 148650) | Freshwater microbial communities from Lake Tanganyika, Tanzania - TA2015037 Kigoma Deep Cast 65m | ecosystem: Environmental > Aquatic > Freshwater > Lake | place: Tanzania: Lake...
AGGGCGAGGTCGCATCGCGGAATCATGCCAAGTTTCCGCTCCCGCTCAACCTCGCCGCGAGCCGCGCCCAGCGCGGGTTTCCGAGCGTTCAGGCTCCCGTTTCTACCCACTCAAACGCCCGAAGACCCTGAAGTCGCCTCACTCGTCTGGCTCGCAGGGGTGTCGTCGAAGCCGTCATGGAGCTCGGCTCGTCGCCTTCGTCCCACTGGCTCGCCGGGTCCGTCGGGAGGAACGCGTGCAGGCTCGGGGTTCTTTTTCGGGAGATCTCCGGTAGCGTTGGCCGAAGGCATTCCCAGCGGAGGATCGACATGGCGAGCTTCGACGGACTCGGGAAGAGCGGCATCGGAACGGTCGAGCGCGCGATGCGTCGCGGCGGCCGCGTCGGCGTCATCGCAGGCGCGCTCGCGATCGCGGCCCTCACCGCCTCGGACGCCCTCGCCGTCAACCACCCGTTCGGGTCGCACCCGATGACCTATGCCAGCGGGACGATCCGTCCGAACCACGTGACGCAGGGGGTCCTCGACGAGGCGGTGCGCGATTTCTACGACGCGTGGAAGGACGAGTACCTCGAGCAGACCTGCGGCGCCGGCCGCTTCGTCGTCCGCGCCTCTGCCGGTGGCGGCAACCTCACGGTCTCGGAGGCGCACGGCTACGGCATGATGATCCTCGCGCTGATGGCCGGTCACGATCCGGACGCGCGCACGCTCTTCGACGGCATGTACGCGTACTTCCGCGATCATCCGACGACCAACCACGACGACCTGATGGCGTGGAACCAGAACAACTCGTGTCAGGACGCCGGCGGCGTCAACAGCGCGACGGACGGCGACCTCGACATCGCCTACGCGCTTCTCCTCGCCGACAAGCAGTGGGGGAACTGCGGCGCGATCGACTACGAGGCGCAGGCCGAGACGGTCCTCGAGGACATCCTCGAGGGCGACGTCGACGCGAGCGCGAGCTACACGCTTCTCGGCGACTGGGTGACGCCGTCGAGCACGCAGTACTATCCGTCGACGCGTACGTCCGACTTCATGCTCGGCCACTTCAAGAGCTATGCGGCCGCGACCGGCGAGACCGACTGGACGGGCCTCGTCGACAGCCTCTACGACGTCGTCGACGAGCTGCAGACCGACGACGCGCCCTCGACCGGCCTCCTTCCCGACTTCGCCGTGAACCCGGCGACGACGCCCGAGCCGGCTCCCGCGGGCTTCCTCGAGGGCGCGAACGACGGTGCCTACAACTACAACGCGTGCCGCACGCCGTGGCGCATCGGCACGGACTTCGTCGTCTCCGGCGACACGCGCGCGCACACGGCCGCGCAGCGCATCAACACGTGGATCAAGGACAGCACCGCCGGTGATCCCGAGGAGATCCGGAGCGGCTACGCGCTCTCCGGGACGCCGCTCGCGGGCACGGACTACCTCTCGATGGCGTTCATCGGCCCCTTCGGCGTCGGCGCGATGGTCGACTCGAGCAACCAGGCGTGGCTGAACGCCATCTGGGACCTCGTCACGGAAACGCCGATCGGCGCGGAGCACTACTACGAGAACACGATCAAGCTCCTGACGATGATCGTGATGTCCGGGAACTGGTGGGCGCCGCAGACGGTTTCCGGCGGCTGCGCGCCGTCGACCGGGACCGATCTCTGCACGGGTCCGGCGCTGCTCTCGAACGCGGACGTCACGATCAAGAAGGTCGGAGCGCCGCTCGGCGACGAGATCCTGCGCGTCCGGGGCTCGCTCTTCTTCTCGGGCGGGATTCCGGTTCCTTCGCTCGACGTCGGCGCGCAGATCCTCGTCGAGGATCTCGGAAGCGGCGGCGCCGCGGTCTACGAGCTGACGACGGAGACGACGCCGGTCCCGCCGTCGTCCGTGACGGAGTGCGATCCGCGCGAGGGCTGGGTGGTCTCCTCGATGAAGACGCAGTACCGGAACCGCTCGGGCGCGCTCGATCCGCCCGCGTGCACGGCGGGCTCGGCGGAGGGTCTGTCGAAGCTTCTCTACAAGAAGCGGAGCACGCAGGAGCTCGAGCTCGGGCTCGACGCGAAGGGCGCGAGCATCGGCCCCGTCGTCGGCCCCGTGCGTGCGACGCTGGTGCTCGGCGACGACGAGGCTGCCGGGGATGCGGGCCGCTGCGGCGTCTCCGTCGCGATCCCGTGCTTTGCGAACGGTGCGGGGACGACCGTGCGCTGCCGCTGAGCCCGAAGGAGCTCACGGCGAGCGAGAGGGGGCGAACGTGACGACGATGAAGGCGAGCTGTCTCTGTGGGAACGTCGCCTGGAGTGCGGATGGCCCGGTCGATCTCGTGGCGCACTGCCGCTGAAGCCTCTGGCGCACATCTACGCGGCTTCGAACGTGCCCTGGCTCCCGATCACGGACGCGTTGCCGCGCTTCGACGCGATGCCGCCGGGCTACGAGAGCGCCTCGGTGCCGCCCAAGCCCCGCCCGAAGGCGAGCAGCGGGCGTGCGGCCGGGAGCATCGGGAGATGTCTCCGCCCGCCTGATTCGCCGTCCGGACCGCGCTGGGGGCGGTCCGGGAAGTGTGCCGGGTGCGAACCGCCGTGTGTCGCAGGCGCGCACGTGGGCGCGCACCGCCGCGCACGTCAGCGCGGGCGCGCGGCCGGAGGCGCGGTCGAGTGCCGTTGCGAGGCGCAAGGCGGGAGCGCGCGTCCCGCGACGAGCGCCCGAAACATCGCGAATCGCAAGGGCCTCCCCCACGCGTTCGCCCGTTCCGCGCGCTCGCCACGTCTCGCGCGCAGGCTGGCGCCGTGCTTGCTACCCCTCGCCTCCGTGCGAGAGGTGGAAATGAAAGCGATGCACTACGCCGAGATGGTCGCCGTCGGTGCGCTCGCCACGAGCGCCGGCATCTCCGTCCTGCACTACATGCATCAGGTCGGCATGGTCGGACGCTGGTGGCCGTTCTCCGCGTTTTGAGCGTCGCGTAGCCCGGCGGCTCCGCACCGCCGGGGAGCGGGACGGCTCGGTTGCGGCTCGTGCGCCGGTGGCGTACCGAGCGTGCGAACGCGATGCCGTCCCGCTCGACAACGCTGCGCCGTCTGCTCGCGACCGGGAAGACGGTCCTCGCGTGCGGCGCTCACGACGCGCTCTCGGCGCGTCTCGTCGAGGAAGCCGGGTTCGACGCGGTGTGGGCGAGCGGCTTCGGCCTCTCCGCCGTGCGCGCGGTGCCGGACGCGAGCATCCTCACGAAGAGCGAGACTCTCGAAGCGGCGCGCGCGATGGTCGAAGCGACGACGATCCCCGTGATCGCCGACTGCGACACCGGCTTCGGCAACGCGATCAACGTCATGCACACCGTGCAGGACTTCGAGGCCGCGGGCGTCGACGCGATCTGCATCGAGGACAACGTCTTCCCGAAGCGGTGCAGCTTCTATACCGGCGTCCGCCGCGAGCTCGCGCCGAAGGAGGAGCACGCGCGCAAGGTCGCCGCGGCGAAGGCTGCGCAGCGAAGCGCGGAGTTCGTCGTCATTGCGCGCACCGAAGCGTTGATCGCGGGATGGGGCAAGGAGGAAGCTCTCGATCGCGCGCGGGCGTACGCCGACGCGGGCGCGGACGCGATCCTGATCCACTCGTCGCATCCCGGTCTCGAGGAGCTGCGCGAGGTGGTCGCCGGCTGGGACCGTCCGACGCCGCTCGTCGCCGTTCCGACCACGTACGTCGGAACGCCGCTCGCGGATCTTCGAGCGGCGGGCTTCCAGATCGTGATCTACGCGAACCAGCCGCTTCGCGCGGCGGTCACGGCGATGCGCGAGACGCTCGCGGGATTGAAGGCGGGCGAGACCACCGCGGTCGAGGGCAAGATCGCGCCGCTCGAGGAGATCTACGGGCTCGTCGGCCTCGGCGACCTGCGCGCGAACGAAGCGCGCTTCCTGATGCCGGGCGGCTGCGACGCTTCCGCGGTCGTTCTCGCGGCGGGCGACGACGGGCTCCTCGGCGAGCTCACGCGCGATCGCCCGAAGTGCATGCTCGACATCAAGGGGAAGAGCGTCCTCGAGCGGCAGATCGAGGCGCTGAACGCGAACGGCATCAAGGACATCTCGGTCGTGCGCGGCTACGCGAAGCAGGCGATCGACCTCCCGCGCCTTCGCTTCTACGACAACGATCGCTACGCGGAGACGGGCGAGCTGTCCTCGCTCGGCGTCGCGGCGAACGATCTCGAAGGGCCGGTCCTTTGCCTCTACGGCGACGTGATCTTCGACGAGTCGATCGTCGGGCGTCTGCTCCGTGCACCGGGTGACGTCGTCCTCGTGGTCGACCGCGCCGTTCTCGACCTCGTCCGTGGCGACCACGTGCCGGAGCGACCGCAGGATCTCGTCGTGACCGAGGAGCCGCCGTCGTCGGGTCATCGGTTCGTGCCTTCGGCTTCGGGTCCGCGCGTGCGTCAGATCGGCCAGCGCCTCGATCCGGCGAAGGCGAACGGGGAGTTCATCGGCATCCTGATGCTGTCCGAGCGGGGCGCGCGATCGGTCGTCGAGATCTGCCGCGAGCTCGAGGCGTCGCACCGCGGGCCGTTCCAAGAAGCGCCGGCGCTCGCGCGCGCCAGCTTGACGGACCTCCTCCAGGAGATGATCGACCGCGGCCACGAGGTGAGCTGCATCGACGTCTACAAGGGCTGGATGGAGATCGACACCTTCGACGACTACCGCCGCGCCTGGGCCGAGCTCCGCTGAGGCTGGCCGCGAGCCGATCCTCGTCGCCCGCGGCATTGCATCCGTAGCGAGGTGGCACGATCCTGCGGGGATGGCGATCGCGCTCGACACTCTTGCCTACGCGAAGCGGCTGCGCGAAGCTGGCTTCAGCGAGCAGCAGGCCGAAGGACAAGCTCAGGCGCTCGCCGCTGCCATGACCGACTCGCTTGCGACGAAGCAGGATCTGCGCGAGCTCGAGCTGCGTATGGACGCGCGCTTCGCCCACGTGGATGCCCGCTTCGTCCAGGTGGACGCCCGCTTCGTCCAGGTCGATGCGCGTTTCGAGCAGCTCGAGAAGCAGATCGACCTGCGTTTCGCGGAGCACTCGGCGCGCTTCGACGCGCGGCTCGCGGACCTCGAGCGGCGGATGACGATGCGACTCGGGGGCATCGTCGTCGCGAGCTTCGGCGTGTTCTCCGCGCTCGTGAAGCTGCTCTGAGCGGCCCTACGCGCGCTTCCGCGCGTGCATCAGGATGCGCTTGTAGCAGTAGAGGAACGGGCGCTCGTCGGGCAGGAGCGCGAGGAGCCGCTCGCAGTAGCGCTCCAGGTAGAGCGCGTAGAGCTCCGCGGAGAGCTTCCCCCGGTACTCCGTCAAGTAGGTTCCCTTCACCCACTCGACGACCTCTTCGCGCGTCGGCAGCTCGTGCGGATACATCTGCAGCCGCACGTGGATCTGCTCGTAGCCGAGCCGGAAGAGGAGATGTGCGTACCACTCGGGCGGCTGCACGGGCCACAGACGCACGTGTCCGCGCATCGCCGAAGCGAACGGCTCCTCGGCCGCGATCGCGTCTGCCGTTCGATGCGAGAGGTGGTCGTGGTTGGCGGGGATCTGAACCGCGAGCTGTCCGCCGGGCTTCAGCGCGCGGCTCAAGCGGTCGAACAGGTGCTCGTGCTCGGGAGCCCACTGCAGAGCCGCGTTCGAGAACACGAGGTCGAACGGCTCGCGCGGCGCGAAGTCGAGGAAGCTGCCGCGCTCGAAGGAAAGGCCGCTTCCCGCGAACGCCGCCGCCTTCTCGAGCATGGCCTCCGACGCGTCGACGCCGACCGTCGACCCGAGCTGCTTCGTCTCGTGCAAGACCTTCGTCAGCTCGCCGGTGCCGCAGCCGAGATCGACGGCTCTACCGCTCGGAGCAGGCTCCACGAGCGCGAGCAGGTCGTAGAAAGGCCGCGTCCGCTCCTGCTTGAAGCGCTCGTACTGCGCGGGCTCCCAGGCGTCCTGCGCGGGCTCGTCGCTCTTCACGGCGCGCACGGTAGCGCCTTCGCCCGTTCGTGCAAGGCAGTCCGCGCCCGGTCGCGAAGCGAATCCCGTTGGAGTAGAGAGCCCGCATGGCGAAGTTCGAGTTCCCGGCGGGATTCTTCTGGGGCACGGCAATGTCCGCACACCAGGTCGAGGGCGGCAACTGGAACAGCGACTACTGGCTTCTCGAGCACACGCCGGGGTCGCTCTTCGCCGAGCCCTCGGGCGACACCTGTGACCACTATCACCTCTATCGCGACGACCTGAAGCTCGCGTCCGGCCTCGGCTTCGATCTGCACCGCTTCTCGATCGAGTGGGCGCGCATCGAGCCGGAGGAGGGCGAGTTCTCGGTCGCGGCTCTGGATCACTACCGGCGCGTCCTCGCGGCCTGCCACGAGGTCGGGCTGAAGCCGTGCGTCACCTTCCATCACTTCACGTCGCCGCGCTGGGTCACGGCCGACGGCGGCTGGGAGGACGAGAAGACGGCGGACCGCTTCGCGCGCTACTGCGAGCGCGCCGGGAAGCACCTCGGCGACCTGATCCACTCCGCGTGCACGCTGAACGAGGCGAACATCAACGCTTCGCTGTCGGTGAACGGGATCTTCCCGCGCGACGGGCTGAAGAGGCGTCTCCCCTTCGTCGCCGAGGCGGCACGCCGGTGCGGCGCGACGCTCGATCGGTTCTCGCCGTTCCTCTACTCGGATGCGGATCGCTCGCGCGAGGTGATGCTGCTCGCGCACCGGAAGGGACGCGAGGCGCTCCGCTCGGGTCCGGGCAAGTTCCTGATCGGCATCCCGCTCGCGATGACGGACGACCAGGCGATCCCCGGCGGCGAGGAGCGGCGCGACCGCGCGCGCGCCGAGTCGATCGATCCGTTTCTCGAGCTCGCGCGTGACGACGACTTCATCGGCGTGCAGACCTACACGCGGCAGCGCTTCGGGCCGGAGGGCCCGATCCTCGGGGGCGAGCCGGGCGTCGAGATCCTGACGATGGGCTACGAGTACTGGCCGGACGCGCTCGAGGCGACGATCCGCTACGCGGCCTCGCGCGCGGCCGTCCCCGTCTGGGTCACCGAGAACGGCATCGGCACGCCGAACGACCCGCAGCGGATCGAGTACGTCCGCCGTGCGCTCGGCGGCGTCGTGCGGTGCCTGCGGGACGGGATCGACGTGCAGGGCTACGTGTACTGGTCGCTCCTCGACAACTTCGAGTGGATGTTCGGCTACAAGCAGCAGTTCGGCATCGTCTCCGTCGATCGCGCGACGCAGGAGCGGACGCCGAAGCCGAGCGCGCGCTGGCTCGCGGAGATCGTGCGCGCCAACTCGATCGAGCTCGCGTAGCCGGCAGGGAGTCAGAGTGATGTCCGATCTTCAGGAGGAGAGTGCGCGCAACGAGGCCGGAGCGCTCGAGCGCCTGACGCGTGCGGAGTGGGACTACCTCGTCCGCGAGCGGAATGGCTGGAGCTTGACCGTCGGTCCGCAGGACCTCGAGCTCGTTGCGCACGCGCTCCGTTGCATCCTCCACGTGGACGAGACCGCCGCCCGCGCCGAGGAGTTCGAGGCGCTCGCCGCGGTGCAGAACGCGGACGGCGGCTTCGCGCCGGAATCGGACCACGACGAGAGCACGGTCTGGGTCTCGGCGTTCTGCGGGTTGATGCTCATCCGCGGCAACCGCATCCTGCGCCGCGACGGTCTCGCTGCTTCGGTGCGCCGCGCGATCGACTACTTCCTCGACACGCAGAAGTCCGACGGGCGCTGGACGGATCCGCGCTGGGCGGACCTCGACACGACGAGCCACCCGGTCAGCTTCTTCAACGTCGTCCTGGCGCTCGGCGAGGATCACCGGCGCGCGGACGTCGAGCGCTCGTGGAGCGCGGGCCTTCGCTTCATCATCGAAGCGCAGGCGGCGGACGGCGGCTGGTACGACCCGGACTTCCATCCGTCGGGGATCGAGATCACCGCGCACCTGATCCAGGACGCGCTGATCGCCGACGTCCTCCTCGGGAACCGCGCCGGTGTGGCTTCCGCGTGCGCGCGCGGCATGGAGAAGCTCGTTCGGGACCAGGCCCCGGGCGGCTCGTGGGACGAGGAGAACGTCGATCACACGATGGACTGCGTCCGCTCGACGATGCTCGTCGCGCGGCTCCTCGAATCGACCGCGCCGCGCGAACTCGATCGGCTCGGCGAGGCGAAGTCGCTCGGCTTCATCGAGAAGGGCTTCGCCTGGATCCTCGCGACGAAGAACGGCGAGGGCTGGGGCGACTTTCCGGGAATGAAGTCGAACCTCGAGCGCACGTGCGACGGCGTCGACACGCTGCGGAAGTACGATGCGTTCCGGCGTAGCGACGCGACGGAGATCGCGCGCTTCTGGGGCTACGCGCGCTGAGCGTCGGCGCGGCCGCGGGCGCCGCGATCGGAGCGGCTGCAGGAAACGCCGGCGAGGGTGCCGCGATCGGCGCCGCCGCCGGTGGCATCGGCGGCGGCACGTACACGGGGCTCTCGGCGGAGGAGGCCTACAAGGAAGCGTACCGCGACTGCATGGAGGGCCGCGGCCACCGCGTCATCGGGTGACGCATGCGAAAGAGTCGAGCCGTTCGATCGTCGGTCGGTGGTCAGTTGCAGAAGAGCTTGCCGCCGCTGAGATAGCCCCTGGTGGCTTGCGGTTCCTTGTACGTCCAGTCCACCTGAAGGGCCTGTGCACCCGCCGCAACGCGGCCGCCGCCGGCGTCCGGCCCGGGTTTCCCGAAGTCTGGATAGTACACCGATCCCTCCGCGAGCGTCATCTTGGTGAAGTAAGCGCCAGCGATGAGCCAGGAGGCCCCAACGCTTTCGAGGTGCCCGGTTCCCGCGAAGTCATGCAGGATCCGGGTCCCTGTCCCGTCTGTGTCGAACTTCTTCTCGTCGGCTTCGACGAAAGGCCCGATGGCGCCGCCCACCTCGACTCCGTGTAGGAAGAGGTCGAATTTGGCCGCCCGCGGATTCTGGTTCTCCGGAAGGTCCTCTGCGATCACGGCGGATCGGCCGCCGGCGAAATACCCGAAGCCGAGCTGAGCGCCCGCGCAGAGCTTGATGCGGAATTTGTCCGTGCGACCCTTGGTCCCCTTCTTCGCGCCGGGCCGGTTCAGGTAGTCGATCGTCCCAAAGATGGCGAGGAGGACCCCGACCGCGCCGAGCACGGTCGCAATGGCGATTTCGCGCGACGGATCCGCTTTGTTCACGGGGTCGGCGGCCGCGTAGAGGTAGCGATGGAGCGACGGCGGGTCGGTCAGGGTTCCGGCCAGCGGGTCGGTCGCGGCGAAGCGACCCGTCGAGGGATCGTAGTACCGAGCTCTGAGGTAGTAGAGGCCGAGATCCGGATCGAGCTGCTCGCCGGCATAGAGGAAGTCGTTCGGCGTGCTGCCGGTCGAAGCGAGCTCGTTCCCGAAGGCATCGTAGGTGTAGGAGTCGGTCACCGCGCCGGCCGAGTCGGTCAGCTGACGCGTGGAACGCTGCGCGTCGTGGAGCGGGAGGCTCGTCGTCCCTGCCGAGCGCACCTGGCTCACGAGATCGTGTCCGTAGGTGTAGGTGACCGTGTCCAGGCCGGTCTTCTCGACCACGACCTGAGCGTAGTCGCGATTCTTGTCGGTCACGAACGTCGTCGGGATGCCGTCTCGCGTCGCACTCGTTCGAATGCCGTCGGTATCGTACTCGTAGCTCACCGCGCTGATCGGACCGCTCAGCAGGGTCGCCTGAACGAGGCGGTTCTCCGCGTCGTACTCGTAGGTGTCCGTGGTGACGCCGGCCGCTCGTGCCGTCATGTTGCCGTTGTCGTCGTATGCGTAGGTGGTGGTGCTTCCTCCCGTCGTCTCGCTCTCGAGTCGATCGTTGTCGTCGTAGACGTACGTCGTCACGACGCCGTCGTGGTCCGCCTCGAGACGGTTGCCGACTCCGTCGTAGGAGTACGTGACGACCTGGTCGTTCGCCGTCCCGGGCTCGTCGATCTCCTCCACCGTCAGCCGGTACACGGCGTCGTGCTCGCACGTGACCGTCCGTCCCGTCGTCGCCGGACCGGACTCGACGACCTGCTCGCGGTGGCCGGCCGGGCCCAGCGTGTAAACGTACGAGGCGATGAGCCCGCCCGCGCTCTCGTGCGTCACCTGGGTCAAGCGGTTCTGCGTGTCGTAGCCGTTCGTCGTGGTGATGCCGTTCGGGCGCTCCGTCGACGTGAGGTTTCCGTCGTCGTCGTAGCCGTACGTGGTCGTCCCGGTCGCATCCTCGGCCGTCGCAAGGCGGTTCAGCTCGTCGTAGGTGTATGTGGCAGTCCCCTCCGAGGTCGTGACCGAGGTCCGGTTGCCGGCGTCGTCGTAGGTGTAGGAGAGAATCTCGCCGCTCGCCTTCGTCTCGGTGAGGAGACGGCCGCGCAGGTCGTAGGTGTACGTGTCGCCGCCCGCTTCGGTGCGAAGACCGGCCGGCGTGTAGTCGTAGGAGACCGTCGGTCCACCAGGCAGGTTCTTCTGCTCGAGGCGGTTGTCCGCGTCGTAGACGAAGGTCGTCGTCTCGCCGTTGAAGTCCGTGTGCGAGGTCTGGTTCCCGTTGCCGTCGTAGCCAAAGGTCTCGCTCTGGCCGAGCGGCCGGATCCGCTTGGTCAGGCGGCCGAGAGCGTCGTACTCGAGGTGGGTCACCCGGCCCTCCGGATCGGTCTGGGTGATCTGATTCCCGACCTCGTCGTACGTCGCGCCGGTGATCTCGCCCGAGGCGTCCGTCGTGCTGGTCAGCCGGCCGACGTCGTCGTAGCCGAACGCCGTGGTGCGGCCCGCCTGATCGGTCTCCGCCGTCCTGCGGCCGGCGAGGTCGTAGGTCGCCGTCTGGGTCGTGCCGTCGGGGAAGGTGGTGGTCCGGAGCCGCCCCGCGCTGTCGTAGTCGAGCTCGAAGACGTGTCCGAGCGGATCGGTGAGCTTGGTACGGCGCCCCTGGCTGTCCAGCTCTTCGACCGTGTCTTCGCCGAGCGCATCGGTCGTGGTGCGCTTGTTGGGCGCGTAGGAAAAAGTGGTCGTGTGCCCGCGCTCGTTCGTCTCCGTGAGCACACGGCCCGCGTCGTCGTAGGTCGTGATCGAGCTCGCGCCGTCGGGATAGTCGACCTCGGTCCTGCGGCCGAGCGCGTCATAGCCGAAGCCGATCGTCCGCCCGTCCCGGTTGGTCCGGGTGAGCTCGCGGCCCTCGAGGTCGTACGTGATCGTCTCCGTCGAGCCGTCGGGGAACGTCGTCTTTCTGAGATTGCCGCGTGAGTCGTACTCGAAGGCCGTCGTGTGGCCGTTCTTGTCGGTGCTGGTCTCCCGCTTGCCGAGCGCGTCGTAGGTCGTGATCGTCGTCTTCCCGCCGGGATCGGTGGTCTTGGTGAGGCGGCCTGTCGCGTCGTACTCGAGCTGCGTGATCAGGCTCTGCGTGCCGCCGCCGGGGAGCGTCCGCGTGCGGGTCTCGGAGAGGCGGAGTCCGTTGCCGTCGTAGGTGCGCGTGGTGACCTTCCCGAGCGGGTCGGTGACCGAAGTCTGCCTGCCGAAGGCGTCGTAGCCGTAGGTCGTCGTCTTGCCGAGCGGATTGGTCTCGGTCGAGCGATTCCCGGCGGCGTCGTACGTGTACGACGTCACGCCGCCCTCCGGATCCGTCACCTCCTCGAGGTTGCCGTTTCCGTCATAGACGTTGGTCGTCGTGTGCCCTTGGGGATCCTCCTCGGTGAGCACCTGTTGGCGCCCGTTGTACGTGCGCGTCGTCGTGTTGCCGTCGAAGTCGGTGAAAGTGAGCTCGTTGTTCTGGCCGTCGTACGTCCGGGTCGCCGTCCGGCCGAGCGGGTCGGTCTCGGTGAGCTGGTTGCCACGCGAGTCGTGAGTGTAGATGGTGAGCTTGCCGAGCGCGTCGGTCTTCGCGACGAGATTGCCGACGGTGTCGTACTCGAGCACCGTCAAATGGCCGAGCCGGTCCGTCACGACCTCCTGCGAGGCCCCCAGGTCGTGTGCGAACTCGATGCGGTTCCCCTCAGCGTCGATCGTGGCGATCAGGCGGCCTGCGTCGTCGTACTCGTTGCGCACGCCTCGCACGCCCGTCGGACCGACGACGTCGAGGAGCCCGTGCTTTCGGTCGTAGGTGTACGTGGTCGTGTTCCCGACCTGGTCGGTAGACGTGCCGAGGTCGCCGTCTGCGTCGTAGGTGTACTGGTACGTATGGCCCTCGGGGTCGGTCAGCTCGGTGATGCGCCCGAGGCCGTCGCGGGTGAAGACGACGCTCTTGCCAGAAGAGTGAATGATTTCGCCCGGAGCGAAGGTGAGCGAGTTGCCGTTCCGGTCGGTGACCTTCTTCACGCCCTCGCTTCGGTGGATCTCGATTCGCGTCCCGTCGGCGCCGGTGTAGCGGAAGAGCTGCGGGTCGTAGGTGAAGCCGTTGAAGTAGGTGAGCTCGTCTTCGGTCGAGCCGGCGACGATGAGGAGATCCGGATCGTCGATCGCCTCGAGCTGGCCGACGGTTCCCGGCCGCGGCGCAAAGCCGGTCACGTTGGTCGAGTCGAGGCTGCCGAACCCGGAGGTCGGCGAGAGCTGTAGATCGAACTCTTCGACGTGCCCGTCGGGCAGGGTCACGCTCACCTTGTGCGCGTCGAGTGCGTTCAGGGTGACGGTCGGCCCCGATTGCGTGCGGAGCCAGCCGGTGCCCAGCACCCGGTTCGTGCGAATCCGCATCGTCTGGACGTCGAGCCGCCAGCCGACTCCGAAATCACCGACTCTCTTGTCGCGGCTGTCGTAGACGCGATCGATGTTGATCGGTAGCCCGCCGACCGTCACCTCGGCGTCGCGGAAGGTGAGCGTGAAGAGGCCGATCTTGCGCTCGCGTGCGATCTGGACGACGACCTCCGCGGTTCTGTCGTTGCCGCCGCGGTCGAAGACGGTGAGCCGGAGCGTGTACTGATCGTTGATCAGCAGCGTCGGATCGAGCTGGCCGAGAACACCATTCGAGACGGCGGCGGCTCCGATCTTCAGCAGTGTAAAGGTCGTCTCGCCGGCCGGCGCGATCGCGAGCTCGTACTTCAAGAAGTTCGCGTCCGTCGCCGTCCCGACGACGTCGACCGGAGCGAACACCTCGGAGTTCGCGGCCGGCGACGTGATCTCCGCGACCGGATCCGTAGCGTCTCCACCCGCGAACGCGCCGACGGTCAGCGTCGTCGAGTCCGAGAACGTCCCGATCGTTGCCGTGATCGTCGTGGTCCCGCCCGAGAGGGCGGTCGCGACTCCGCTCGGATTGATCGAGCGACGCTCGGCGTGCCGCTCGACCACGCGACTCCGCTCGTCAGATCGACGCTCGTCCCGTCCTCGAAGACGCCGGTCGCCTTGAACGCCTGCGTCTTCGTGACGAGGAGGATCGGATCCACCGGCTCGACGATGATCTCCGCGAGGCCCTCGGGCGGCGTCGCCGTTTGACGCGGCGTCGGCGTGGGCGTCGGAGAAGGAGTCGGCGTCGGCGTCACGCCCGGCGGCAGCGTCGGGCCCGGCGTCGGCGTCGGCACCGCGCCGGTCGGGTTCGACAGTACGATCGAGTGACCGAAGTTGCTGTCGTTGTAGGACCACAGCAGGTCCGGCCGGCCGTCACGATTGAAGTCGGCGACGTTCACCGCCTGCGTGTTGTCGCGCGAGACGGCGTAAATCTGCGTGGTCTCGAACGTCCCGTCGCCGCGGCCGCGCAGGAACATCAGGCCGCCGCCCTCCACGCCGGCGACGATGTCGAGCGCGCCGTCGACGTCGAAGTCGTCGACCGCGAGCCGGCTCGTGCGCGAGGTCCAGAACGGGTAGCAGACGGGCGCATCGAAGGTGCCGTCGTCGTGCCCGAGGAAGACGTAGGCGCAAGGGTGGAAGTACTGCGCCATCACCAGGTCCTGATCGCCGTCCCCGTCGAGGTCGGCGGCGGCGAGATCCTCGGCCGCGGCCGCACCCTGGTTCAACCACTCGACGATCGAGACGCCCGGCGCGAAGGTCAGGTCGCCGTTCCCCTTGAAGAGCCGCAGGCGCTGCGGGTTCGCGGAGCCGCTGTCCTGAGCGACCAGGTCCGGGATGTCGTCGCCGTCGAAGTCGGCGGCGACGATCCCACGCCCGTTGCTCCCCTGGCCGACCTCGACTTCAGCAACGAACTGGAGCGGCGCGCGCGTGCCCGGACTGGCGAACGTCGCGAACCATTTGGTGAAGCCGCCGTTGTCGTACAGCGCGACCACGTCCGGATCCTCGTCCCCGTCGAGGTCGGTGGTGATGATGTTCCGGATTGCGACCTGGTTGGCGTCGAGACGGGGCGAGTACGCCGACTGGCGGTCGACGAAGGTGAAGTCTCCCTGACCGAAGACGGTCGACACCGAGTGGCGTGCTCCGAACGGGCCGTCACCGCCCTGGAAGACGAGGTCGAGGAAGCCGTCCTGGTCGAAGTCCGCGGTGCGCAGGTATGCCGATCCGGTGCCGGCGAAGTTGTTGAGCGTGAACGGCAGCGCCTCGCCGCGCCCGTCGCCGTTGCCCTTCCAGATGTCGATGCCGATCCCCGCGCCGCTCACGGTGAAGAACGCGCGACCGACTCCGGCGGCGAAATCCGGGCTGTCGTCGTTGTTGAAGTCACCGGTGACGACGCCGCGCTCCATCTGGTTGCCGTTGTCGCCGGTCGGATCGCGCAGCAACGGCGAGATGCGCGGCGCGTGGAAGTCGCCGGGGGCGCGCGCCAGCAGCACTCCTTGCCGGCCCTGCGTCACGTTCGTCTGGCGGTGATTGGTCACCAGGTCGAGCATGCAGTCGCCGTTCACGTCGGCGACGATCGCGGCCAGCATTCCCGACCCGTCGGCGCGCGGGTAGGTCGGGCTGCCGGGGAAGCCGCTGCCCGGGGACGCCGCGAAGGCGCTCGCTTCGAACGTCCCGTCGCCGCGGCTGATCCCAACCACCACGCGGTTCTCGTCCCAGTAGAAGAGGACGTCGGGCTTGCCGTCCGCGTTCACGTCCGGCGCGACGTTCTCCGTGTAGCGCCGCATGAGATTGCCGCTGCCGACACAGGTCCAGCTCGGATCACGCTCGGCGATGCCGTCGAAGAAGTCAGGCAGCGCGAACGTGCCGTCGCCGTTGCCCTTCATGAACATGAAGCATCCGCTCGGTCCCTGCGTCGACGCCACCGCATCGGGTATGGTGTCGCCGTCGAAGTCCGCGATCTGGATGCCGAAGACCTGATTGTGGCCGTGGTTGCCGACCGACTGCCCCGGCGTGTGCTTCAGCTCGCCGAACTGCCCTGCCCCGTCGTTCAGCCGAACGCCGATGCCGGTGAGCGGCGCGAACTGGTGCGAGCCCGTGACGAGGTCGGGATGCCCGTCGCCGTTCACGTCGGTGAGCGCGAGATCGACGATGTTGGGGTTGAACGCGTAGCTAGTCGCGGCACCGAACGTGCCGTCGCCGTTCCCGAGCGCGACCGTGGCGTTGGTCCCCTCGCCGATCGACGCTACGTCGAGGATGCCGTCGCAGTTGAGATCGGCCGCCTGTAGCTGGGTCACACGGATGACCACGTTGCTCGAAACCGAGTCGGCGAACGTCCCGTCGCCGTGGCCGCGATAGAAGAGGACTTGCCCGGGCTCGAATGCGGCCACCAGCAGATCGAGCTCGCCGTCGCGATCGAAGTCCTGCGCCAAGACCGCGTTGGCGCTGATGTTGTTCGGCAGATCGGTGTTGCTGGGCTGGGCGAACGTGCCGTCGCCGTTGCCGAGCAGGATCGCCAAGCGGCGACGGCCACCCACCCCGTGGACGTTCACGTCCTGGGTCACCGCCAGGTCGAGCCTGCCGTCGTGATTGAAATCGCCCTGCGCGAGGCCAACGGCCGAGCCGCCGTCGGGGAACCTGAGCTCCGTCCCGAGTGGCTCGACGAAGACGCCGGTCTGCGGCGGCGACGTCGGCAGATCCTGCGGGATGCCGCCCTCGTCGATCTCGCCGTCGCAGTCCTCGTCGATCCCGTTGCCGCAAGACTCCGTCTGCGGCTGGGTCGTCGTGCGGCACTCGGGCTCGGCGAACGGGCCGGCGCAGAAGGTGCGTCCCGCGGCGCAGATGCCGAAGAGGCCGGTGTCACAGGTCTCGCAGCCGAAGCACGGCACGGGCTCGGGCGTGGTCGTCGGATCCGGACTGGGCGTCGGGCTCGCGGTCGGCGTGGGCGAAGCCGTTTCCGTCGGAACCACGAACGGGGTCGGCGTGGGCGTGGGCGTGGGAGTCGGGGTCGGGGTCGGGGTGAACGTCGGCGTCGGCGTTCGAGTCGGCGTTGGAGTCGCTGTCGGAGTGGGCGTCGGCGTCGCCTCGGGGTCGCCGCCCTCGCGCGCGCCGATGTCGTAGTCCGCTTCGCCGTCTTCGTCGCCGTCGAGCGGGCGAACGAACGGGTTCCCGTAGTCGGCGCGCAGGATCTCCGCGCTCACCTGCGGCAGCGCCTCGACGAGCGCGACGCCCGCGTCGATCGCCGGCGATCCGGTCACGAGCTCGAACGCGCCCGCCGGCAGTGCCGCGAGCACCGCGGCGACGTCGCCGCAGTCCGGGCTCGCCTCGACGCCGGGGCCCTCGGTCCCCGTCGGCGTCAAGTTGCCGCGGTCGGTCGAGTCGAGGAGCGCTCCCGCGAGCTCGCCGCGCGGATGGCCGCACACGAGATTCCCGAGGAGATGCAGCTCGCGTGGCCCCGGCCGGCTGCCGCGACGCCGGATGCCGTAGCGTCCCGCGCGTCCGTCCGGGCCGTTCGCCAGCACGAGGTTGTTGACCAGGGAGACGGCGTGGTTGCGCGTCAGCTCGATGCCGCCGCGGCGGTTCCCGAAGATCGTGTTCGAGACGACGTAGTGCGTTCCCGTCCCGCCGTCCTTGA
>Ga0194128_10005921_pt1 | contig 16796 bp, 18 predicted proteins | sample TA2KigCa65mmetaG_FD_148650 | JGI IMG/M metagenome (GOLD analysis project Ga0194128, IMG submission 148650) | Freshwater microbial communities from Lake Tanganyika, Tanzania - TA2015037 Kigoma Deep Cast 65m | ecosystem: Environmental > Aquatic > Freshwater > Lake | place: Tanzania: Lake...
GAGGCGTTCGCGCGGGCGCGCGCGGGCGGCGCGGACGAGCGCAAGAGCACCCTCGGCCTCGGCATGGCGGCGCTCGGCGCCGGCGCGAGCGAGGACGCGTGGCAGATCTTCTCGGACCTCGTGCGCGAACGTCCCGGCGACGCCGAGGCCGTCCACTGGCTGCTGCGTACCGGCTGCGCGCTCGAGCGCTGGCGTGGTCTGCGGCCGTTCCTCGAGGAGTCGGTGGCGCGCGTGCCGCGCGACCCGTCTCTGCGCTTCGCGCTGGCGGGCATCCACGTTCGCCTGGGAGACCTCGACTCGGCACGCTCCGAGTACCGAACGTTGCGCGAGACCGCGCCGGCCTTCGACGGACTCGAGAGCCTCGCCACGGCGCTCGACGGGGGATCTCGCGCTGTCACCGCGCCGGCAGCCCACTGATGCTGTCCGCACATGGCGCCACGGCGACTGCGGGCCGCTGACGCCGTCCGCACACGGCGCCGCCGGTGGAGCCGGCCGCGCTGGATCCGCCGGCCGTCCTGTGCCAAAGCACCCGCGTGGCGGGTGCGGACGCCTGGGGGGGGTGCGGAGGCCAGCGGGCGGCCGTCTTGCTGATCGCGATCGCGGTCTCGGGCGGCTGTAGCATCGGGGCTGCGAGCGACCCCGCGAACGTGTCTGTCCCGCCGCCTGTCGAGAGTGGTGCCAGCGGCGTGCCGCCGGCCCCGCGGTCGGCGCAGACCGCGACTCGCATCGTGAGGGTATCGATCGAGAGCGCCCCGCCGACGACGCGCGTCGTGCTGGAGCTCGACGGCACCGCCGAGCCCGAGGTGTCGCTGCTGGTGAACAACCGGCTGGTGGTCGACGTGCCGAACACCAGCTGTGCTCTCCTGCCCCGGATCATCGGGGCCACCGGCGATCCGCTGGTCGAGCGCGTCCGCACCGGACAGCACGCGGCACCGGACGCCAGGTCGCGGGTGGTGATCGATCTCCGCCAGCGCGCCGATTTCAGCGTGCGAGCGCAGGGCAACCGCATCGTCGCGTACCTGTCGCCTGCCGACGGTACGGCCGCGAGCGCCTCCGACGACAGCCGTATCCTGCTCGGTGCCGAGCTCGGAGACACGCCCGGTGCCGCGAGCACGCCCGCGCCCGAGCGGACCGCGCTGCCCGCCGCGGCGGCAACGTCCGTGGATGGGGCTCCGCCGGCGACGATCGCGGCCTCTGCCGCGCTGCCACCACCCGCGGAGGGGACGACACCGGAGTCTCCGTCGCTGCCGGCGACCGATTCGCCGCCGACCAGTGAGCCGCTACCCACGATCGATCCGCCGCCCACGAGCGAGCAGGTGCGGACGAGCGAGACGGCGACGACGACGGCGCCACAGGCGGCGCTCGCCCCGGGTGACGCGAGCGTGGCGGGGCGGTCTGCGCCGATACCTCAGGACGTCGCCGGGACACCGTCGGCCGAGCTCGAGGCGCCGGCGGACGCTGCCGCCGGCCTGGCGCCGCCGCCCGAGCCGACGCAGCCGGCAGCACTCGTCGAGCCATCGGACGCGCCCGTGCCCGTCGCCACCCCCGAGCCGAGCCAGAGCACGGCGCCGCTGGTCGAGGCGACGCACGCCGCAGCGAAGCGCATCTCGATCGACTTCGCCGAGGCGGACGTGCGTACCGTGATCGAGCTCGTCGCGGGCGCCGGCGGCTACAGCGTCGTGTTCGCGCCGGAGGTCGGCGGTACGATCACCGTGTCGCTCGTGGACCGCCCCTGGGAGGACGCCCTCGCGACGGTGCTGCGCGCGAAGCGGCTGCGCGAGGTCCGCCACCAGGACATCATGTTCGTCTCGCCTGCAGGTCGGTGATCCCGAACCGGGGGGTGGCGGGTTTGCACCGTATCCGTCGCCGGTCGCTCAGGCGGACTCGTCCTCGTCGGACCCGACGAAGTACTCCGGGAAGCGGACCGGGTCGGGCGTGAACATCGGCTTGCCGTCGTCGTTCAGCGGGATGCCCCCGTAGCCCGTCTCGCGCTTCACCCAGTTGCCGTTCTCGTCCTGCTTCCACCAGTAGTGACCCTGCTGCTTCATGAGCGGGTCGTGCACGACGCGCGCGTTCGGGTCGAAGTCGTCGGGCAGGCTCCCTCGCCACGGGCCGTAGACGACCTGCCCCGCGAAGCGTGGCGTCGGTACCCAGTGGCCGCTGGCGTCCTGCTGGTCGAACACCGGGGAGTACGACGTGCCGTGGTAGAAGTCGGGCGGGATGTACATGCCGGCCGTGCGCGGGTTGTCGCTCAGCGTCCCGCGCGACGTCACCTCGTTCCCGGCGGTCGCCGGGTTGCGTCCCGGCGTGCCGGGGTTGGTCTCGGAAGTCGGGCCCGTCGGCAGCGAGCGCCCGCTCGCGTCGGCGAGCGGCACCCGCGGTGTGGACGCCGTTCCCGGTCTGCGATGGACGACCGAGTCGCTGGCCCCGGCCGCGGAGGACGCGACGGAGGTGCCGTTGCGGCCGGCGCCGGCCGTTGCGGCGGTCTCCTGCTGTCCGAGCAATGCGGCGAAGTCCTTGCGCCCGTCGCGGTCACGCGAGCGCGCACGCTCGACCTGCGACGTGCCTGCCGGCCTGGCTTGGATGGCTCGAAGTTGAACGCTCATGCCGTGCTCGCGTCGCAACGCCCATGCCACGCCGGAGCCACGCGACCACGATGCGGCGACGGCCTCGGGCCGGCGCGCGCCCCCGGCGCACGGCAGAAGCTGCCGACCCGCGCGGGACGAACCTGCCACCGGACCGCCGGCCGCGACCGGCCCGGCCCGACGCCGCTCGCCAGGGTGCACGGGCACCGGCGCCGCCCGCCGCGGCACCGCCCTTGCGTACTCGGGCCGCGATGCTCGTTCCGCACGTCATGCAGGTCAGGGTGACCCGCCGGTCTCCGGAGGCGGCTCTGCCTGGGCCGACGGCACCCGCCCGCCGCGACGGCGGCGTCCGATCCGCCTTTGCCGCCCAGCTCGAGGGCCTGAAGCGGGCGCTCCGGCCGCTGAGCGCTGCCGACCGATTCAACGGTCCCTCGCGCGCGCTCGCGAGCGCCGCGCGCGTGACGGCTCCGCCCGTCGCGCGCAAGCCCGCCGCGGAGGCCGGCCCGCAGTCGATCTCGCCCTGGCTCAGGACGCCGCGACAGCGCGCGCTGGCGGATGCGATCGCACACGCCGCGGAGACCGTCGGGGTCTCGTCCGACGTCTCACTCGCCGTAGCGGTTGCGGAGTCGAGCCTCGATCCGACTGCGCGGAGCTCCGACGGGCTGAGCTCGGGGACGTTCCAGGTGACCGGGCCCACCCAGAAGGACATCCGCCGTCGGATCCGGGAGGGCGAGCTCGTGCGGCCGCCCGGATCCGACGACGTGGCTCTCGGCATCGCGCACCTGGGCTGGCTGCACGACCTGTTCGGCCGCGACGCGACCCTCGGCGGCTCGCTGCGTACCGTGCCGGTCGCGAATTCGGGCGAGCGCACTCGCTTCGCCGTCGCCGCCTACAACGCCGGCGAGGGTCGGGTCGCGCGTGCGCAGGAGCGCGCCGCAGCGCAGCGTCGCGATCCGACGCGCTACGAGAACATCCGGGCGTTCCTGCCGGAGATCACACAGCGCTACGTCGACCGCGTGATGCGCTACTCCGGCGGCGCGACGTCGAGCGTCCGCGCGGCATGATGCGAGCCTCGGGGAGAGCCGATGCACCTGCCAGGAGGAGACGACGATGACGAGATCCAAGGCGCGTTGCACGATGGCCCTCGCGCCATGGGCTCTGCCGGTGCTCCTGCTGTGCAGCGCGGGCGCGGCCCGCGCCCTCACCGCCGAGGAGGTCCTGCAGCTGAAGCAGGCGGGGGTGAGCGACGACACGATCCAGGACATGCTGCAGAACGAGCGGCAGAAGGAGCAGCAGAAGGCCGCCGACGCGCCAAGCGCCGCGATGGAGCAGGACAAGTTCGCCAACGACCACATCGGCTCCTGGACGACGAGCGACGGGCGCGTCGTGCTCTCCACGGGCAAGGCGGACCCGCAGAAGGACGTGTTCGACCCGACCATTCCGCAGAACTCGGGCGCCACGACGCCGATGAGCGTCTACCCGTACGTCTTCACCGGAGCGGGTCCGCCGGGGCCGCCGATCGGTCCGCACGGCCCGATCGGCGGGGGCGGGATCGGCGGCGGTGGCTTCGGTCCGCACGGCCCGATCGGCGGGGGCGGGATCGGCGGCGGTGGCTTCGGTCCGCCGTGAGCCCTGCGCAAGCGTCGAGCGCGCGACCTGCCGCACCGCTGCAACGCTTCCCGCGACGGATCTCGGAAATGCACGATCGTCGCGCCCCGATACGCCCGTCAATCAAGGACTTTTGGCGTCCGCGCGCGGCACCGGCTTTGCTCTCCCTTGCGAGCCATGCAGGTCAGGATTCTTCTGCTCGCGGGCGGGGCCGAGGGCGAGACGATCGAGGTCTCGCGGACCGTCGAACTCGAGACCGTCGGACCCGAGTGGCGCAGTGCCCTGGTGCACGCCGTCGCCGCACACGCGGGCGATACGGCTCGCTGCCTGCTCGGCCAGATCGAACCCGCACTGCCTGCCGCGGCGCCGGTGTTCGTCCCGCTGGCACACGTTCTCGAGCAGTACAGCGCGTAGCGCACACCCGACGCGTGGTGGTCAGGCCGCCGCGTCACGGTCGGCCGGGCGCTGACCGCGTCGCGCGGCTCCGGGCGCGGGTCCGGATGCCGCGTCGCTCGCAGCGCCGAAGCCGTCGCGGAGGAATCTTCCTCATCCTCCGCGCGGTCCGTGCCGATTAGCGGTCGACCATGTTCACCATCGTCGGCCTCCTCATCGTATTCCTGTCGGTTGCCGGCGGGTTCGCCATGTCGGGTGGCAACTTCGCCATCCTGTGGCAGCCCAACGAGCTCGTGGTGATCGGCGGCGCGGCGCTCGGCGCGCTCATCGTCAGCGCGCCCGGCAAGGTGCGCAGCCAGGTCTTCGCCGCCTTCGGCACCGCGTTCCGGGGAAAGATGCCCACGAGCCAGGACTACCTGGAGCTGCTCAAGCTGCAGTACGAAGTCTTCTCGTTCATCCGCAAGAACGGCGCGGTCGCGCTCGACGAGCACGTCAACGACATGGAGAAGAGCGCCATCTTCTCGAAGTACCCGGCATTCCTCGCGAACCACCACGCGGTGGAGTTCTTCCGCGACGCCCTCAAGCAGATCGTCAACGGAACCGCGTCGCCCGAGGAGCTCGACCTCCTGCTCGACAACGAGCTCGAGACGCACCACGAGGAAGCGCACGTCCCCATCGGGCTGATCCGCACGACCAGCGACGCGCTGCCCGGTCTCGGCATCGTCGCCGCCGTTCTCGGCATCATCATCACGATGGGTCATCTCGACGGCGGTCCCGAGGTCATCGGCCACCACGTCGCCGCAGCGCTCGTCGGAACGTTTCTCGGCATCCTCATGTCCTACGGACTGCTGGCGCCGATCGCGACGACCGTTGAGGTGCAGACCAACGTGGCCACGCGCTACCTGCGCTGCATCAAGGAGGGCGTGATCGCGTCGCTGCGCGGCGCGGCCCCGATCGTCGCGATCGAGTTCGCGCGCAAGGCCGTGTTCTCCGCGACACGCCCCACCGCCGACGAGGTGGATGCGGCGTGCAAGGAAGTGAAGGCAGCGGGCAGCTGAAATGTCCAAGAAGGGCGAGGCCGTCAAGGTCATCATCAAGAAGAAGAAGGGCGGCCACGCAGCACACCACGGCGGCGCGTGGAAGGTCGCCTACGCCGACTTCGTCACCGCCATGATGGCGCTGTTCATGGTGCTGTGGCTGCTCACGCAGGCCGACGTGAAGCTGCGCTCGCAGATCGCGCAGTATTTCCGCGACCCGGGCGTGCTGCCCGGGGGCACGTTCCTGAGCCACGAGCAGAACCCGGCGCGCAGCCGCGATCCCAACGTCGTCGTGAACGACGTGATGCTGCTCAACACCGGCGAGCTGCAACGCAAGCACGCGCGCAACGCGGAGTACGCCGCCAACGAGCAGCAGAAGCTCGAGACGCAGGCGCAGGCCGTCGCGAGCGCCATCAAGAAGCTCGCGGACAGCGATGAGGCCATCAAGAAGCTCCAGGACCAGGTGATCGTCGAGGTTCGCGAGGCAGGGCTCAGCATCCAGGTGATGGACGAGGCCGGCGACCGCCAGCTGCTGTTCGATCTCTCGTCGGCGGAGCTGAAGCCGCCGCTCGTGAAGCTGCTGGAGAAGATCGCGGGAGTTCTCGGCGACATGCCCAACGGCGTCCAGGTCGGGGGCCACACCGACGCGCGCGCCTTTGCGAGCGGGTCGACCAAGACGAACTGGGAGCTGTCCTTCGAGCGCGCCGACGCGGCGCGTCGCATCCTCGAGGGCAGCGGGCTCCGGCCGAAGCAGGTCTCGCGCGTGCTGGCGTACGCGGGCAGCGAGCCGCTGAAGCCCGACGACCCGATGGCCGACGAGAATCGCCGGCTGTCGATCCTCGCCGAGCGCCTGCGCCCCACCGAGGAGGAGGCACCCCGGACCGGGGCGGCCGAGCCCGTCCGCCCTGCGCCGGTCGTCCTGCCCCCGGACGCGATCCCCGAACGCACGGCCTCCCTAGCCCCCCACCTGCAAAGTTCGACCGAGACTCCCCGGGAGGCTCATTGATGCGCGCAACCACGCCGATCACCCTGTTGATGAACGGAGCCCTCGCAACCGCACCACCGTCCGTCGGTGTCCAGCCGTGCGCGCTGCTCCGCGGTGCTCTGGCCACGCGTCTCGAGCGCGGCGACGTGGAGCTGCCGCTGCCGCCGCGCGTGGCGACCGAGGTCCTGGCGCTCACCCGCGACGACACCGCGGACATCGGACGGCTCGGGAAGCTCCTGCACCAGGATCCCGCGCTCGCCGGCCACGTGCTGCGCATCGCCAACTCGCCGGCCTACCTGCCCCGCTCGCCGATCGTGTCCCTGCAGCAGGCGGTCACCCACCTCGGGTTCACGCTGCTCTCCGAGATCGCGCTGGTCGCGTCGATGCAGAGCGGCGTCTTCAAGTTGCGGGGCTACGAGAGCGAGCTGCGCGACATCTGGCAGCACGCCCTGGCCTCCGGCGGGTTCGCGCGCGAGATCGCGCGCAAGCTGCGCAGCAACGTGGAGAGCGCCTTCCTGTGCGGCCTGATGCACACCATCGGCAAGCCGCTCGTCCTCCAGACGGTGGTCAACGAGTCCGGCAAGCTCGGCGTTGCGGCGAGCCGCGACGACGTCCGTCAGCTGATCGACCAGTTCCACATCCCCGCGGGCGGCCTTCTGGCGAAGCGCTGGGCGCTGCCCGGCGCCGTCTGCGACGCGATCTCGAGCTATGCCTCGTACACCTCGGGCACCGCCGGACCGCGAGAGCCCGTGATCACGGCGCTCGCCGACCGTCTCGCGTTCCACCTGGTCGACAAGGAGACCGACGAGACCGCGCTGCGCGCGCACCGCTCCTGGGTCGACCTCAACCTCTACCCCGAGGACGCGGAAGACATCCTCGGCAGGACGGACACCGTGCGCGGGCTCGTCGAGAGTATGCTGCTGTGAGCGCCGAACGCTTCGACGTCGTGGTGATCGGCAGCGGACCCGCCGGTCAGAAGGCCGCGATCCAGGCCGTCAAGGCCGGCCGTACGGTGGCACTCCTCGAGCGCGAGGCCGCCATCGGCGGCAACTGCGTGCACCGCGGGACGATCCCGAGCAAGACGCTGCGCGCCGCAGCGCTGCGCGCGACCACGCCGCTCGACGGCGGCCAGCTCGCGCCGAACATCGAGGTGCGCTCGCTGACGTGCCAGCTCGAATCGGTGATCGCGGCGCACGCCGACTACATGCAACGGCAGATGCAGCGCAACGGGGTCGCGCACCTGCCGGGACGGGCACGCTTCGTGTCTCCGCACGAGCTGGCCCTGCGCTCGGTCGACGGCTCTTCACGCACGCTCTTCGGGGACCTGATCGTCATCGCGACCGGATCGCGGCCGCGCGAGCCGCGCGAGATCCCGATCGATCACGAGAACGTGCTCGACAGCGATTCGATCCTGTCGATGATCTACCTGCCGCGCTCGCTGACCGTGCTCGGTGCGGGGGTGATCGCCTGCGAGTACGCGTCGATCTTCGCCCGGCTCGGCGTCGACGTCACGATGATCGACTCGGGTCCGCGACCGCTCCGCTTCGCCGACGCGGAGATCGTCGACCGCTTCGTTGCCGGATTCAGCCGCAACGGTGGGCGCTTCATCGGCGGGCGCAAGATCGCCTCGGCGGCATGGGACGGCATCTCGGCCGTGCGGACCGTGCTCGACGACGGCAGCGAGGTCCGCAGCGAGAAGATGCTGGTGGCGCTCGGTCGGGTCGCCAACGTCGAGGTCCTGAACCTCGCCGCGGCGGGCCTCACGATGGACGACCGCGGGCAGGTTCCGGTGGACGAGAACTGCCGCACCGCCGTCCCCCACATCTACGCGGTCGGCGACGTCATCGGCCCGCCCGCACTCGCCTCGACCTCCATGGAGCAGGGCCGCCGCGCGATCTGCCACGCACTGGGACTGCCTCCGGGCCACCCCCCGGAGCTGTCGCCGATCGGCATCTACACGATCCCCGAGATCGCCACGGTCGGCCTCGACGAGGGCCAGGCGCTCGAGCGCCATGGCGCCATCATCGTCGGGCGCGCGCGCTTCGACGAGGTCGCACGCGGCCAGATCGGCGGCATCACCGACGGGCTCCTGAAGCTCGTCGCCGACGGCAGCGGACGGCTGCTGCTGGGTGCGCACATCGTCGGCGAGGGAGCGACCGAGCTGATCCACGTCGCCCAGATGGCTCTCCTCGCGGGCGTCGGCATCGATGCGTTCATCGAGAACATCTTCAACTTCCCGACCCTGGCGGAAGCCTATCGCGTGGCCGCGCTCGACGTGGCCGAACAGCGGCAGGCGGTCGCGGCAGCGCCGCCGGCGGCCGACCGCGCGGCCTGACCCGTCAGAATCGGCGGGCGCGCCAGGACCCGCGCCCAGTCGCGCCGCGGTCGGCTCTCAGCCGCGCCGCGCGAGGCGGATCTCGACGCGCCGGTTGCGCGCCCTACCGTCGGCGCCGGCATTGGACGCGATCGGTCGCTGCTCGCCATGACCCGCGGCGGAGATCCGGCCGCGCAGCGCCGCGTCGCCGGCCGCGAGGTCGTGCGCGATACGCGACGCGCGGGCGAGCGACAGCTCGAGGTTGGATGGGAACTGCGCGGTGCGGATCGGCACGTCGTCGGTATGTCCAGAGATCTCGACGTACAGCCCCGGCGCGGCTGCGACCAGCGCGCGCAGCTCGGTGAGGAGCGGCTTCATCGCGGCGACCGGTTCGGCGCTGCCTGGCCGGAAGCCGTCCACCGCGCCGATCTCGACCACCACCTCGCCGCTGCGTGTCGCAACGGTTGCAGCGAGTGAGCGGTCGCGCCCGGTGAGCTGCTCGAGGTAGCGGCCGATCGCAAGCAGCTCCTGGTCCTGCGGCACGGGTGCGCGCCCCGTCGGCGACGCTCGGTCCGGCGCGGCCGGGAGACGATCCTCGTCAGGCGAAGCAGCAGGCAGCGCATCGTCGTCGGTCGTTGCGGGATCGACCGGAGGCGGAAGGGCGGCCACCTGGTGCACCACACGCGTTGCCGGTGCGGTCTGGACCTCTGGCGTTGCCGGTGCCGTCTCCGGCGGCGCCGCGCTCGCAGCAACCGCCGCCGTGGGGGCGATCGCCAGCGGCGGCGGCGCGGACGTCGCGACGCGGGCCGCCGTCGCGCCGATCGCGGCGATCACGGCGAAGCCGAACAGCTGCAGCACCAGGTCGCTGAACGTGACCAGCCAGCCCCAGCTGTCCTCGTCGCCGGATCCCGCCGGCGCGCGGCGCGGCTCAGGCAGCACGATCGGACAGCAGGGTGATCGCCCCGCGCTCCGGGAGATGCGCCAGGCCGGCGAACGAGCGCAGCGCGCGCTCGACGTGGCTGGGATACTCGCGGCGATGGATCAGCTCGGCGCCGAGCGCGATCATCTGCAGCACGAGCCAGCGCCGCTCCAGCGAGGTCGAGAGCTTGGTCGCCAGCGGCAGCACGACGACGTTCGAGAGGATCGCTCCGTAGAGCGTCGTCAGGATCGAGATGCCGAGGCTCGGCCCGGCCGCCGCGAGATCGCCCGCACCGACCTGGGGCAGCAGCAGTGCAAGACCGATCAGCGTGCCGATCAAGCCGAAGGCCGGGAAGAGCTTGCCGAGTGTCGCGAGCACGGTCCGCGCGTCCTCCCCGTCGCTCGCGGCGCGACGCGCCTCGCCGAGCAGCGCGTCGCGCAGCTCGGCCGCGCTGGTGAGCTCGAGGATGCGCTCGATCGCCAGGCGGAGGAACGGGTCGGCGACGTCCTGCGAGCTTCGCTCGAGCGCCGGTCCGCCCTCCACGCGGTGCACGCGCGCGAGGCGCTTGAGCACCGCGATCGTCGACTCGAGCGCCCGGCCGTCGTCCTGCGACGGCTGCTGCAGCAGCAGCGTGATCTGGTGCCACGTCGCGGCGAGCCGCGCGCGGGGAAACGTCAGGCACAGCACAGCGAACGCCCCGCCGATCGTGATCAGGCCGGAGACCGGCTCGAGGAGCCCGCGCCCGGCGAGGAACGTGATCGCGAGCGACAGCAGAGCCAAAACGAGGATCGGGCGGGCGGCTGCACGCGGCAGGCCCGGAAGGATTGGGCGCTTCATGCGCCCGCAGCGTTGCATCCTCCGTGCCGCACCGGACCGACCGTCACGACGAGCGATTCCCCCCCCGGAACGGCGCGTGCGCACGCAGGCCCTGGGCAAGTCTTGCCGCGGCAGGCCCTTCCTTCCGGCGAGCGCCCGGACGATGGCGCAGGCGCCGCGTCAGAGGAGCGGGATCCGGTGCGCCGGATCGAGCGTCGGGTCCTCGAGAACCAGCTGTCGGCCCTTGCGACGCACCAGATCCACCGCCACCGGCGCGAGCAGGTTGGCGTAGATCTCCGTTGGTCGGGCCGGGATCGTCACCAGGACGAACAGCGCTACGTCCTCGGCCGCGCAGCCGAGCGCGGCGACCGCCTTGTCGAGCGGCGGACGGTAGCCCGGCACGAACGGGACCGGATCGACCACCGCGAAGGCGAGCTCCGGCTCGTCGATGCAGAGCATCCACTTGAAGGGCGACCCCGGGCGCGAGTCCAGCACCACGAAGCGATGCTCGTTCGGAAACCCGACGAGACCCGGATCGAGCGCAAAGATGCTGTCCACGGGAACCGCGAACTCGCCGAAGCGCTGCGAGGCGATGGCGACGGTCCGCGGCGCGGGGGGTGTCACCACTCGCGCCTGCGCGACGACCTCAACGCTGGGTGCCACGGCCCTGCTCCTCCCAGAGCGCTGCGAGCGCGCTCAGGTGTTCCGGACTGCCGAGCTGCGCCCGGCGGTTCCCGCTCTCGATCATCCGCAGCACCTCTTCGCGGTAGATCTTGACGGCGCCTGGCGCGACGAAGCCGAGGCTCACCTGGCGGTTGCGCACGGCGAGCACGCGCACGGTGACGTCGTCGCCGATGCGCACCAGCTCGCCGATCTTGCGCGTCAACACCAGCATGCCACTCCCGTCAGAGACGCAGATAGTCGAGGATGCTGGTCTGCAGCGTCCGGCTCGAGGTCAGCGTCGCCTCCAGCGCGGTCTGCAGCTGCGTGAGCTCCGTGACCAGGGTCGCGTAGTCGGCGCTCTCGATCTCTCCGAGCCGCGCCGTCACCTTGGAGACGCTCGACGTGAGCTCGCTCGCGCGATCGCCGAGCTGGCGCGCGCGACCGCCCACCGACGTGCGCTCGACGCGCAACGCGTCCGCCGCGGTCTCGAGCGGGTCGATGTTCGCCGTCGAGGAGTTGCCCGCTGCGAGGGTCTGCCGGAGGTCGTCGAGCGCCGCGATCGACGAGCCGAAGACGGCGCCGCCCGGCGTCGTGAGACGCACCGTCGCCCCCGGCGCGCTGCGGATCGAGAACGGGTCCGCGGGTCCGGCATACGGGTTCAGCGGGTCGAAGCCCGGATCGTCCGGGTCGGCGAACACCGGCGTGCCGCTCGCGAGGCCGCCGAAGACCTGTCGGCCGTCGATCTCGGTGTTGCCGAGCGCGATCAGCTGGCGCTCGATGGCGTCGATCTCCTCGGCCGCGGCTTGCCGCGATTCCACCGTCGCGAGCGTGCCCGCCTGCTGCGCCGCGATCTCCTTCGCGCGCACCATGAGGTCTTCCGCCTGGTCGAGCGCATCGTCCTGCGCCGCCAGCACGGCGCGACCAAAGCCGACGGTGCGCGACAGGCTGCTCAGGTCCCGGCTCTGCGCGCGCAGCCCGTTCACCAGCGCGGCGCCCTGCGGATCGTCGCTCGGCTCGCGCAGCGTCTTGCCGCTCGACAGCGCGTCCTGCGCGTCGAGCAGGCGACGCTGCAGCTGCCGGACGTTGCCCAGCAGCTGGTCGCCCATCATCGACTGCGTCACGCGGCCGATCATGCGCGCCCCACGGGCGTCACGCGGCCGATCATGCGCGCCCCACGGGCGTCACGCGGCCGATCATGCGCGCCCCACGGGCGTCACGCGGCCGATCATGCGCGCCCACGGGCGTGACGTCGCCGATCAAGACCGCACCATGCCGAGCAGCTCCTGGAGCATGCTGTCGCCGACGGAGATCAGCTGTGCCGCCGCCTGGAATGCCCGCTGGAAGCGGATCAGGTCGGTGAACTCCTCCTCGAGGCTCACGCCGGAGACGGCGTCGCGCTGCGCCTGGACGTTGGCGAGCAGGCCCTGCTCCACCGCCGCCGCGTCGGTCGCGTCGCGAACCGAGGCGCCGACGTCCGCCTGCAGGGTACCCAGCGCGCCGCCGATCGTCTGCCCGGACAGCCCGGGGAACGTCTGGTCGCGCAGCTCGACCAGTGCCAGCGCATTCGCGTTGTCGCCCGGCGTCGTGCTCTGTGCGGCCGCGATGCCGCGCGGATCGGTGAGCGCGACGGTGAGGTCGGCGGCGCCGGTGCCCGAGAAGAAGTCCGTGCCGACGAGACCGTCGAGGTCGCGTCCGGCGGGATCGGTCTGCACGGCGTTGACCGCGTCGCGCAGCGTCAGCGCGATCGCATCGAGAGATGCTGCGGCCGCCGGGACGTCCTGGTCGCGGACGACGAGCTGCGCGCCGATCTCGCCGCCTGGGTCGCTGCCGAACGGAATCAGCGAGTTGTCCGGTGCGACCACGCCGACGTCGTGCAGCGCGGCGCCGTCGAGGCCGAGCGTGGTGCCGAGCCGCGCCTCGAGCGTCGCGGCGTCGCTGCCGTTCACCAGCGCCACGCCGGAGCGCGCGTAGACGTCCACGCTGCCGTCGTCGTTCTCCACCGTGCGGATGCCGATCTGCTGCGCAAGGTCACCGAGCGCCGCGCGCCGCTGGTCGCGCAGCTCGTTCGCGGTCGCCCCCGTGGTCCCTTCCTCGAGCGCGATCGAGCGGTTCAGCCCGGCGATGCGCGACAGCACGGTGTTCGCGTCGGCGACGCCCGCCGCGGCGCGGCCGTCGGCCTCGCGCTGCACGGCGGCCAGTCCCTGCGCGCTGCTGCGCAGCCGGCTCGCGAGCGCTTCGGCGCGGTTCAGGAGCTCGTTGCGCGTCGCCAGATCCTCGGGGTGCGCGCTCAGCTCGTTCGCCGCGGCGAAGAACTCCTGCAGCGCGCCGTTCACCGAGGCGTCGCCGACCGGGAACAGGTCCTGCACACCCTCGAGCAGGTCGCGCCGCGCCGCTGCCCCGGCCGCCGTCGAGGACTGCCCCAGCAGGCGCGTCTCGACGAAGCGGTCGATCACCTGCTCGACGTCCGCCACGCGCACGCCGCCACCGGCTGCCGTCGGGACCGCCTCGAGCACCGCGCGCTGGCGCGTGTAGCCCGGCGTGTTGACGTTGGCGATGTTGTTGCCGTTCACGCGGAGCGCGCGCTGCTGCGCGATCAGGCTCGAGCGTCCGGCGTTCAGGATGTCGGAGATCGCCATGGCTGCTCCTCAGGCGCTCCAGCCGGTCGCGGCCGCAGGCGGGGGCGCCGTCAGGGTGGCGCGACCATCGTAGGCGGCGCCGGGCTGCGCCCGGCGAATGCCGTCGAGCAGCTCGCCGACCTGCGAGAGAGCACCGCGCACCATGGCGAGGTTGATCCGCTGCGCGCGCTCGAGGGCATCGGCTGCGGTCCGGACCGCACGCAGCAACGCGGCCAGCTCCGGATCTTCTGCCGCGACGGACGCAAGCACTCCGGGTGCCGCGAAGCGCGAACGACGCTCCTCGGTCGCCCGGCGCCACTGCGCCTGCAGCGTCTCGCGCGCCTGCAGCGCTTCGAGCAGCGCCGGCAGGTCGCGTTCCGCCACCGCACGGCGCTCGTCGGCGACGATCCGCTCGAGCCGGGTGCAGCACTCCCGCTCCACCCCGAGCAGCTCGGCGAGAATCGCGCGCTGCGGTTCCCGGGTCATGGCCGGCTCAGGCGATCTTGTTCGACGTCAGCTCGCGCAGCAGAGCGCCCGCGATGTCCTGCGACGACGGTTGGTACGTGCCCTTCTGGAGCGCCTCGCGGAGCTCGGCGACACGCTGCTCGTCGATCGCTTCGACGTCGCCCACCTCGGCCCGGAGTTCTCCGAGGGTGCGGGCGAGGGGCGACAGCTCGACGGTGTCCTGTCCGGCGACCGGGGCCGGTGTCTGGTCACCGCGGGGCTTCACCCCGCCGGCGTTGCCGGCCTCGCGGCTGGTGCTCGCACCGGCGAGAGGGTTCGACTCGGGTCCGACGATCTTCATGATTTGGCTCGCTTGGTCCCCACCACGCACCCTTGTCGTACGTCCGGGCGAAAAACTTTAGGTCGCCGCCTCGAGAAGAGGCTTCGGGTCGACCGGATGCCCTCCCCGCTCGATCGCGAAGTGTAGGTGGGGTCCGGTGCTCCGTCCCGTGCTCCCGACCGCGCCCAGGACCTGGCCCGCACGGACCAACTCACCCGTCTGCACCGTCATGCCGGCGAGGTGCGCATAGCGCGTGCGCATGCCGTCGTCGTGCACGAGCTCGACGAGGTTCCCCGCGTCGCCGCGCCGGCCGCTGAACGCGACGGTGCCGGCGGCCGCGGCGCGCACCGGCGTGCCGAGGGGTGCCGCCAGGTCGAGCCCGGCGTGGAACTCGGGCTCGCCCGTGAACGGGTCGCGGCGCCTCCCGTAGGCCGAGGCGACGCGCGCCGCCACGGGGGCCACGAGGTCGCCGACGCCATCGCCGAGGAATGCCGTGTCCGCACCTCTGGCCGCAGCCGACGCTTCGGTCCGTCCGGCGCGACCGATCGCGACGCTCGGCTCGTCCGATGGGCCGGGCTCGCGCTCCAGCTCCCCGGTCAGCTGCCGCGCGAGGCCGAGGTCAACCTGGTCGACCAGGCTCCGCGCCATCTCGATGTCGAAGAAGCCGTCCATCATCCGGCGCTCGGGAGACGCTTGCAGGAGCCCGGAGTCGCCGACCGTCTTGCGCATCGCCCCGATCATCTGCGCGAGCAGCATCGCCTCGAACTCGCGTGCCACCTCCTTCACCGGCTTGTGTCGCAGCGCGTCGAGCGAGGCTGTCGCGTCGAGGCCGAGCGGAGTCGCCGCCAGCGTGGTCCCGAGAGCGCCCGTGATCACATGAGCTCCAGGTCGGCCTGCAGCGCGCCCGCCGTCTTGATCGCCTGGAGCACCGCGATCAGGTCCTGCGGCGTCACGCCGAGCAGGTTGAGCCCGCTGACCAGCTGCCCGAGGGTCACTCCGGGCGGCAGGATCGCCAGGTTGCGCTTGGCGCCCTCGGACGCGACGATCTGGCTGTCGGGGACGACCACCGTCTGACCGGCGGAGAACGCCTCCGGCTGCGATACGCCGAATTCCGTCTTGATCTCCACCTGCAGCGAGCCGTGCGCGATCGCCACCGGAGCGATCCGGACCTCCTGGCCGAGGATCACCGTACCGGTCCGCTCGTTGATGATGACCTTCGCCGAGGTGTCGATCGCGATCTGCAGCACCTCGATCTGCGTCATCGCGTTCATCGCCTCGCGCGTCCCGGGACCGCGCAGGGCGACCTCGATGGTCTTCGGGTCGATCGCCACCGCGTCGGTCGTCGTGCGCAGATTGATCGCCTCGGCGACGCGGCTCGCGGTGGTGATGTCCGGCTGGTGCAGGCTGATCTTGAGCGTGCCGTCCGGTGCGAGGTCGACCGGCAGCTCGCGCTCGACGAGTGCGCCGTTCGGGATGATCCCTGCCGTCGTCATCCCGCTCGTGGTCGAGGCGCCGGGTGCCGATGCCGAGAAGCCGCCGCCGAGCGACACCGGGCCCTGTGCGACCGCATACACCTGCTGATCGCCGCCGCGCAGCGGCGCGGTGATGAGCGTGCCGCCCTGCAACGACTTCGCGTCGCCGATCGAGGACACCTGGACGTCGATCCGGTCGCCCGAGCGGGCGAAGGGCGGCAGCTTCGCCGTGACCAGCACTGCGGCTGCGTTCTTCACGCGGATCTGCCGCGGGTCGACGGTGATCAGGACGCCGTTTCTGCGCAGAGCACTCAAGATGCTCTGGATGGTGAACAGCGCCTGCTGGCCGTCACCCGTCCCCTGCAGGCCGACGACGATGCCATACCCGGAGAGCTGGTTGGTTCGTACTCCCTCGAACTCCGCGATGTCCTTGATGCGCGCCGCCCGCGCGACCCGCGGCACCCCCACGAGCATCGCCAGCAACGGCAACAGCAGCACCAGCCCCACCCACGCGCGCAAACCTCCGGCACCCCAACCGCGACACGACTCCGCGCGCAACACGCGCGGCCGAGCGAAGCGAGCGCGGGGAGTGGGGCCCCGCGCGG
>Ga0194128_10005923_pt1 | contig 16793 bp, 12 predicted proteins | sample TA2KigCa65mmetaG_FD_148650 | JGI IMG/M metagenome (GOLD analysis project Ga0194128, IMG submission 148650) | Freshwater microbial communities from Lake Tanganyika, Tanzania - TA2015037 Kigoma Deep Cast 65m | ecosystem: Environmental > Aquatic > Freshwater > Lake | place: Tanzania: Lake...
GCTGTTCGAGTTGGCTTCGGCGACGACGATGACTTCCCGCTCGAACTGCTCGAAGTTGCCGACCAAACCCTGATTGGCCTGCGTGGCCAGATCGCTCTGGCTTTGCAGAAATACCGTGATCGACTGTGCGACGTTTGCCGCTGGGCTGTTCTTCAATCGATAGACCGTCATCTTGCGCTGGCGCACATCGTCTTGATCAAGCCGCAAAATGATCGCTTCGACCACATTGAGCGCCTCGCCGCCGCCGACCGCGATGATGCTGTTGGTCCGCACATCGGTCGAAAGCCGTAACGGAATCAATTGACTGCTGGCATCCTCGGCCCCGGCAAGTTGAATTCCCAGCTGCTGGTTCTGTTGATTCAGGCCACCACCTTGTCGCCCACCTTGCCCCTGCTGCTGATTATTGAAGAGCTGATTCAGTAACGTGGTCACCGACTGTGCGTCAGCGTTCTTCAGCGTGAAGTGCTTAATTTCAGCGACCAGCGAGGCCGGCTGATCAAATCGCTTCACAAGGGCTTCGATCAACGTGAGGCTTTCCACCGGAGCGGTGACAACCAAGCTGTTGGTCCGCATGTCCGCATTGATGCGAATGTCGGACAGGATGCCCGACTCTAACATTTGCTCGCCGTCTTCCGTGTCGAGCAGTTGCAACACGGCGCTCTTCGCGTCGCGCAGCTTCTGATCGACTTGACCTTGAGCACCTCCGCCGCCAAATCCGCCTCCGCCGCCGAATCCGCCGGCACCACCTTGCTGTGTCCGAACCTGTTGCGGCGGGCTGATGACGCTTTGAATCGCGAGGTTCAGCAATTCGGCCATCTCGTCCGCCACGGCATTCTTCAGCGGGATCAACTTGATTTGGTTGACGGCTTGCGAGCCAACTTGATCCAGCTCTTCGATCAGCCGCCGAACCTCCTCCAGATCGCGCGGCCGAGCCTGGACGATCACCGAGTTGGTACGCGAATCAGAGATTGCTCGCACACGACCTCGCAAACCGCCAGCCGTCGTACGCGAACTGGTCGTCTGCCCGCCAATCTGGTTTTGTCCGCCGCCCCCACTGGTGCTGCTGCCGGTGAAGAAGTTCTCGATCGCGGTCAGCATCTGGCTGGCGATCGCGTACCTCAGGCGGAAGACCTCGAATTCCTTGGTAGGATCGATCGGCTGGTCGAGGTCATCGATCAGTTTGTCGACCGTGGGCATGTCGCGTTCAGCGGCCAGCACCATCACCGCGTTGGGCTTGCCGATCGCGATGACCACGATCTGCTGCGTCTGATCGGTGGAGGAACGACCGCGGGACCGATTGAGCCGCTCATAGACCGTCGTCAACAGCTCGGCCAGCGATTCGCTGTCGACGTGCTTGAGTTCCCGCAAATTCACGTCGGGGACCGAACCGGCCAGCATTCTTCCGATCTCAGCAATCAGCTTCTCGACCATTTGGACGTCTTGCTCGTTGCCTTTGATGATCAGCACATCGCCCAGTTCTTCGATGCTGACGTCTCCTTTGAGCGGACCGCTGATCGACGGTGTTTTGGACTGATCTTCCGCCGCTTCCATTTCGCCACCTTCAGCCGGCGACCTGGGATCGGCGGGATTCGTCGGCTTGGATTCGAGCGGCTTCTTGGCCTTCTTTTTTGCCTTGGGCTTCGCCGGAGTCTCTGCCTGCGCGAGCTCGGTATCGCCCGGTGTTTCCGCCGCACGGGCTTGAACCAATTGCTTGACCGCCGAGTTCAGCGTTTGGGCGACTTGCTTCGCATCGCGCTTCGTCGAGATTAATCGAGTGGTGCGATTACCAGCGTTGGAGACAACGTCGAGTTTAGAAATCAAGGCCTTGATCGCGGAGACTTCCGCCTGGGGACCGTCAATCACCAAACGCTCCGCCTTCGTGTCAACACCGACGGCGAACCGCACGATCCGTTTCGGAGTCGCTTCTTGAGCCTGTGCCGATCCACGCGATGTCACGAGGAGGTCTTTCCAAACGACAAACCCCGGCAGACCATTCGGTCCTTGGTCGATCAACTCGGCATCCTGCTCGAACGCCTCAAGCAACGATCTCGACACATTCCGCGCGGTCTGACACTTCAACGAAACTTCGACCCAACGACGAGTGACTTCGGGAAGTTCCAGGACTTCCTCGTCGTCGTTATCAGCCGCATTCTCAAAGTCGACCTGCTGGATCATCCCATCGCGTCGCCGACGATTACTAGATGAAGTCGTTGGCCTGACGCTGTCCGACCTTCGCGCGAGATCTCTTGTCGCGCCGGTTGCCTTGGACTTCGCGGGGAGCGGGCGGTCTTCCATGCCGGAGTTCGCCGTCGCGTCTTGTCCCGCGAATTCCGCATTCCCGAAGACCGGCCGTGAGTACTCACTGCGCGCGTCACGCAAGCAGACCAGATCGAGATATTGTCCGCGTTCAAGCAGACGAAACCCATTCGGTTCCAGTTCACGGTTGAGAACTCGGACCGCTTCAGTCAACGAATAGCGGCTCCAATCGTTGCGTGAGTATCTGCCCGTCGGGACTTTATCGATGATCAATTGCCGACCGCTTTGTTTGGCGATGTCGTTCAGCACGTCCCCCCAGGACCGACTGAAGTAATTCATCTTGATCGTCTTGTCGGCGGGAACGGCGACCACTCGCTCAGATGGCTTTGCGTTCTCCAAATCCGATGATTGCAGTGCTTGTTCCAGAGCCATGTTTGAGGCGGTTGCCCCCACCGGCTTCGCCGCCTTCTTGTTGAAGAGCTTGACCTCCGCGGAGAGTCGCTCCGCGTGCCACAAGCCAAACAGGCATGCCGTGGCGGTCAGTCCCACTCCGAGGGATCGTAATTGATACGGATTCAAGGCGGCCTCCTTACCCTGGCTGGTCTTGCTGGCGAATTGCTTGCAAGGTGACGGTCTCTGGCGGCACGCTCCGCGCTCGCCGGGATCGACACAGCCCGTCATCTCTGTGTTATCGACAAAGACTCGCCAACCGATGAACTAAACCTGATCGAAAATATCGGCAGCTATTTGAGCAATCCTCGCAGACTACCCGTCCTGCCATGCGAGAAATGCACCACAACGCGCCACCGAGTCGCTGATCGAGAAAACCACTCGCTGGCGCGAGGTGCTGGTGTCTCAACTCTGCTTCTTGGGAAGCTCAGGAGCGGCCGCTGGCTCGAGCTTGCGCAGCTTCTTTAGTGTGTCACCCAAATCCAGCCGCCAAAGAGCGTCGTCCCGCTTGAAGAGGACCGATTTTTTGTCGATCCGAACGACCGTGGCTGCGATGTTGGCATAGCTAAGTTTTTCCCCCTCCTTCAATACGATCAAGCGATTCGTGGACTTGTCGGAGAGCCAAAATTCTCGCTTGCCATTCTTGTCGAAGATGCCTGTCAGTTCGGTGAACTGAGCAAGGTCGTCACCGACGGTGATCGTGACTTCTTGCTTGACCGTGTTGGGCGGGTTGCCATTGTCAACCACTTGCACGGTGAGTTTGACCGGGCCAGGGACTATTGTGGCGGGCGGCGTCCATTTGAACTCTCCGGTCTCGGCGTTGATCGTGGCCCCTTCCGGGGCACCGGCAGCCAGTGAGTACGACAGCTTCGTGTCTGGATCCTCGTCGGTCGCCTTGACAGGCATCGAGAACTCTTTGCCAAGCACCGCGTGTCGTTCACTGACCGACTCGAATTTGGGTGGCTTGTTGGACTGCTTGAGCGACACCACCAACTCCTGCTTGAGCTGTTCTTTCAAGCCCGCCGCCTTGACGATCACATTGAGTTTGAAATCGCCGAGCGCCTGCTCATCGTTCGGCTTCCAGGTCAGCTTGCCAGAACGCCCATTAAGTGACATTCCACTTGGCGCGTCACCTTCCAGCGTGAAGATCGGTTCTCCCAGCGACAGGTCGAACCCCAGCGCCCGACAGGTCAATTCGAGCGACCCGCCACGCGGAAACGACTTAGACCCGGCGATCTCCAGCTTCGGAGCGTAGGGCACCGGTTTCACAAACGGATTGCGTTTCAGCAGCGGGTCGAAGTCTGAAATCGTGCGACTCAAGAAATCCGGATGCACGGGGGCTAACTCGACCGGGTCTTCGGCCAGCAACGAGACCGTGCGAGCGCTGGTGCTCTGCGTCGCGGTCACTTGCGGCTTAACCGTCCAACTGTTGCCAGCGACTTCGGTCACATCAAAATAGTGCTTGCCGACTCGCACCTGGAACGGTCCCCTGGTCGGAAATCCTTCCGAATGGCGAACCGTCAGCGGTTGCGTCGGGTCTTGCCAGTCGTCGGCCACTTCGGTGCGAGCGAACAGTGTCTGTCCGCGCGGCGGAGCGTCCTTCAGCGACAACGCCTCGAACGACATATTGACCGTCAATTTGGGATTGCCCGTCGCAGCGGGGCTGACAAGTTCCAATTGAGTGATGCTGTGCAGCAAGTCTGTCTGAAAAAAGCGAAACAAGAACTGCCGCACTTGAGCCATTGTCGCGTCGGCCTTCAATTTAAATCGCACCGTCACGAACGGCTGATTTGCCGCCGCCGCAACCGGATCGGGAGTCACTTGCACGTTCGAGAACTCGCCCACATCTTCCGCCAGCGCGGTCAGCCACTGCAGATAGTTGCGTGCCGCGTCCTGCGGCTTGGGTGACAGACTGCGGCCCTTCCATTCCTTGAGCAGCCTCTGCTTGGTGAGGACTCTCAGACGTTCGTAATCGCGGTCATCGTGGATCTTCTCCGCGACGGCCAGCGTTCGCTCAGCGTCGTCCACCGGTGCGACGAACCAATCCCAAACCACGGGGAGGAAATAAAACGCGACCGCCGACACCAAGCCACCCGCCAAGACTTTTTCACGCATTTGCATCGGATCACCTTTTCGAAAGCATCGGAGTTGGGTATTGGGGGTTCGCGAAACAGAAACTTGATTTGGGAAAAGACGTCATTTTTTGCTCGGAGTTTTCGGGGCTTTGTCCCTCAACCCCTGCTGATTTCCAACCCCTGACCCCTTGCTCTTCACCGGCTTCCAAGAGACATCCAAATCAAACTTCCACGGGTAATCGCCATCCGTACCGGGGCGAGACACTTGGTGCGGGGTGACCGTGGCCCCTTCGTGACTCGCCAATTTGGCCGAGAGTTCGTCGACGTCGTCACGATCTTTCGCGAAGCCGTCGCCACGCACCGCCCCAACGATTCCGGCGGCTCCCGGTTGGCCGCTTAGCTTCGTGAGATACCGTCGATCAGTCCCTTCCATGGCTTCAGACAACTCATAGAGCCGATCCAGCCACGCCACTCTCTGATCGGTCCATTTGCCGATCGTGTTGAAGTTTTTAACCATCGTCGCCGCGCCATCAATTTCCTTTTTGACGGATTCCGCATCGATTCTGTGCTGTGCCGTTTGATTCTCCATCAAGCGCACTGCGCTCCACCTCCAGCCGAACGCTCCGAGAAGCAGCAGCACTGCCGCAGCGCTGCTGGCGGTCCCGTACAACCGCTTCAAGTCGCGAGGCACCACTGGCTGACGCGGGTGCAGAAAGTCGAGCGACTCCGAGCGTCGGACAGTCTGTCCGAACAACAACCCGACGGGCCCAGTGAATAGCGCATGCGAGGCCACGGAACCTTCCCCATCGAACGTCAGCCCTGGCAGGGCGAGCGGGTCTTCCACATTCACGTCGACAGCAAATCGTTTGCGAATCACGCCAGCCAAACCATGCAAGCGGTTGGGATCGCCCCACAACCACGTCCGAGACAGCTCCAGTTCCGGATGTTGCCGCTTGAGCGCAACCAGACTGCGGTTCACTTCGGCGACGATCGCTTGTTGTTCTCGCTCCGGCGTCGTGGCATCGTCTGGCAATCTGGCTTCGTGTGTCAGTAGCAAGGCTCGGTCACGCAACAGCGTGATCTCGACTAATTTCTCATGTGAGATGATTGCCAACTCGATGGAATGCCGTGGCGGTGGATCGCTCCGCTCCAGGCGAGCAATCAACTCGGCCACCGCAGTAGCGGTCAGACTGACCGCTGCCAATTCGCAGCCGGTGCGCAACAGAACCAACTTCAGCGGGTCGAGCACTTCGCGGCCAATCGTCGCCACCAGCACTTCACGGCCGGTAATTCCTTCGCGACGGGGCAACGGCAAGAAGTCCAACAGCATGCTGTCGAGTGGTCGAGTCGATTTCGCCGCCGCTTGAAAACGGACGACGTTGGGCAACTCGGCATCGGCCACATTCGAGACTTCGAGAACTCGCACAACCGCATCTTCGCGGGGCACGGTGACCAGCACGTTCTTGGCGGTCACCCCCAACGATTTGAATTGCTCGTTCAACCAACCGCCGGCTGCCGGAGCGTCTTCCCAGGGGGACTTTCCCTCGGGCCATTTGAGCGTGAACGCTTTGCGAACACGCACTCCTGAAGGGGAGACCTCCGCATCCAGGCCGCAAACTTGTCCGTGTTCCCAATCCAGGGCGAGAAAATCAGGCATGGCAATTCCGTCCAGAGGAGACGCAAGATCGTGTGAAGTTCTAGTTGCGCAGTCTCGGCATCATCCGCCGCAACGACCGAGAAAAACAAGCGGGGAACGACCAGAACTGCGACGTTGTAGACGACTTGTGCCGACAAAATCGATTCGACGGCGCTGTCTCCCGGAGGCCGCACCGACCAACCGATCACTCGACAGTGACGCTCTTGGCCAGATTCCGGGGCCGGTCGACGTTGCAGCCGCGAAGCACAGCGATCTCGTACGCCAGTAGTTGCAGCGGGATCGAGCAAACTAACGGCTGCAAATACTCCTCGACGAACGGGAGAAAAATCACGTCGTCGGCCAGTTGATCGATCTTCGCGTCCCCCTCACCTGCCAGAGCGATGATCGGGCCGCGTCGCGCTTTGATCTCCTCCAGGTTGCTCATCACCTTCGGATAGATGTGCCCACGCGGAGCGATGAACAGGCTCGGCGTCCACTCATCAACCAGAGCGATTGGACCGTGCTTCATCTCGGCGGCGGGATAGCCTTCGGCGTGGATGTAGCTGATCTCTTTGAGCTTCAACGCCCCTTCCAGCGCGACCGGGAAGTTGTAGAGCCGTCCCAGGTACAAAAAATTGTCGTAGTCACAGTACTTCTGTGCGATGTCCTTGATCTGGTCGTAGCATTTCAGCGTCTTGCGAATGACTTCGGGCATCGCTTGCAGGTGCGAGATGATTCGCTGCCCGGCGGGATACGACATGTTTCGCAATCGGCCAAGATACAACGCCAGCAAAGTCAGCACGGTGACTTGCGACGTGAACGCCTTCGTCGATGCGACGCCGACTTCCGGACCGGCGTGCAAGAAGATCCCACCGTCTGCTTCGCGAGCGATCGTTGAACCGACGACATTGCAGATCGCCAGTGTCGGATGTCCCTTTCGTTTGCACTCGCGCATAGCCGCGAGTGTGTCGGCGGTCTCGCCACTTTGCGTGATCGCGAAGACCATCGTGCTGGTCGAGAGAGGTGGATTGCGGTATCGCAGTTCGCTGGCGTACTCAACTTCGGTGGGCATGCGAGCGAACTCTTCGATCAAGTATTCACCCACAAGTCCCGCGTGCCAGCTCGTGCCGCATCCGGTCAGAACGACTCGGTCGATGCGTCGCAGTTGCTGCGGAGTCAGATTCAATCCGCCGAACTTCGCGGTCGCTTCGTCTTCATCCAGACGACCGCGCATCGCATTCTCAATCGTCTCCGGCTGCTCAAAGATCTCCTTGAGCATGTAGTGCTTGAAGCCGTTGAGCTCGGATTCTGCGGCCGACTGTTCCAGCACTTGCACATTCAAAGCTTGCTGACCGGAATCGCGGTGATGCAGTTGCATCCCCTGCGAGGTGAGCACGGCCAACTCGTGATCCGCCAGGTACACGACCTCTTGGGTGTGTCCGGCGAGCGGTCCCGCGTCGCTGGCGAGGAAGTACTCCCCCTGTCCCATGCCGATCACCAGCGGACTGCCCAACCGCGCCGCGATTAAAAAGTCCGGGATGTCTCGAAACAAAACCGCGAGACCATACGTTCCCTTGAATTGTCTGATCGCCGCTTCAACCGCTTGCACCGCGGTATTCGCGGATTCGGGATCTCCTCCCAGTTTGATCAGCTCGCCGAATTCGTGAGCGATCAACTGCGCGGCCACCTCGGTATCAGTGCTGCTGCGGAAGATGTATCCCAGCGTTTGCAGTTGCGATTTGAGCGTCGCATAGTTTTCGACGACTCCATTGTGAACAACGACCACCTCGCCGTTACCACCGACATGCGGGTGCGAGTTGACATCGTTGGGTTGCCCATGTGTCGCCCAGCGTGTGTGTCCGATACCGAGCGATCCGCTGACCGGATGCTTCTCCATCAATCGAGCCAGTTCCTGCACACGGCCCGCTTTTTTGCGAATCGCAATCTCGCCGGCGTCGACCACCGCGATCCCCGCGCTGTCGTAGCCGCGATATTCGAGCCGTCGCAGACCTTCCAACAGAATCTCCGAAGCAGGACGAAAGCCGACATAACCAATGATGCCGCACATGCTGAACGTGCTCCGTCACGAAACGGGAAATTCGCTGACGAGTGATCGCCCGGAGTAAGATTGGATCGGTGAGGGATCCTGAGGGAGGGGAAGGAACCTACAAAAACTCGGCTAAACGGGTCAACACGATTTGAATCGTGCCAACGCAGCCACCACCGCTCCGCGCGGTGAAACCAGAACATAACGCCTCAATTGAGAGCGAAACGCGGATCACTCCGACTTGTGGACTGAGGCGGCTACGCCCGCTACTTCGGCAGCTTCCACTTCGAATCGAACGACGTCGCCCATTCGGTCTTCTCGTTGAAGCCGGTCTTGGCGGGTTCGAAGGTCTGCACGGCGATGTCCCCCAGACGCGGGAAGAGCAGCGCATTCGTGCCAATGAATTCGGCGTCGTGCAGCGTGTGGCCGGAGTTGATGACCACGTACCGAGTCCGATTCAGCGGGTTCGGGAAAATCAGCGAGACCGCTTGTGTCTTGGGATCGTACTTCTTGCCGGCGACCTCCAACGATTCCTTGGTCCATGTAATCGGCATCTCCCCGACGACCTTGGCCAGGACCGCATTCGACGATGGATCACCGAAGAGGACCAGATTCTTGTCCGCAATCTGCTCATCGGTCAGGTCGTTGTCGTTGATCGTCGGGACTCGACCGCGCATCCACTTGTCAAACTCGCGGGCGAATCGGTCGTAGGTCCACTTAGCCCATGCCGCGTGCCCCTCGTGCCACGGCTTGCCGGTCGGCAGAACACAGAGAAACGGTTCCATGAAGGCATCGTCGATCGGGCCCTGCAGGTTGTGGCGTTTGTGGAGCTGCGGATTTCCAGAGAAGGCTCGCGACCGTTCGTAGTCGAGTAACTCCCAATGCTTCCCATTCCAAACGTAGAAGACTCCGGGAAGCAGTCCGCCGCCAGCACTGGACAATGGATGGGGGTCGCCGTCGATCTCGATTTTTTCAGCAACGTCTCGAGCGATCTGCAACGCGGCGACGTTCTCCGTCTTGATGTGCAACACGCCGTCGTTCGCGACCGTCGCATGGACCGTCGCAGCCTCGAGATGGTTGCCCAGTTCCTCAATCGTCAGCCAGTCGCAGGTGTGGTACTTCAGCGTGTAGGTGACGAAGCGGATTTCTTTCCGCTGCGGCGAGGTCAACCGACCACGTTCAACGTTCGCTCGGTGGAACGCCATGAAGTCTTTGAAAGAGTCGGGGTGAAATTTGTGCTCGACCCCTGGCCCAATCAGAAACTTGATGGCGACATCCCGCTCCTTGGCGGCATCAACCATCAACTGGCTGGCGGCCAGTTGCTTGTCGAGTTCCCCGCCATAGGTGCAGATCGGCACATTGAAGGCATTGAGCGCGCAGTCGAGGGCGTCGTAGACATGCAGCGCGTCACGCTGGTGCTTTGGGAGCGGCGTTTTGGGATTCTGGTAGTTGAGGTAATCAACAAAGCCGGCTCCCGGACCGACGGAGCACCACTGATCGGGATGATGCACTCCCAAGTGCCAGCTCCCGGCTCCTCCCATCGAGAAGCCCCACAGCACAATGCGGCGGTCGTCGATCCGGTAGCGCCGTTGCACATCGCTAATCGCCTCGAAGACGTCCGTCTCGCCGGCCCAGCGATAGGCGTTGTCGATCCGGCCAAAGACATCAAGCTGCACGAAGTCCGCCGCGCTGAGCGGCCCGTCCTTCGGCCACGGCTTGTCGTGATGATCCTCCAGAAATCGAATTTCATTTCGATCACCCCCGCGCCCGTGCAGCACAACGTACAACGGCCAGCGTTTCGAGGTTCTCGCTCCCGCCCCATCCGGCAAGGTGACGGCGTACGGCTGCACCGAGCCATCGACGCGTGAGACATAGCCTCGAATACTCTTGCCAGTTTGTGCCGGCCAACTCGGCTTGCCGGCCACGAGTTCCTCGGCCCGCTTCAGTCCCGTCTTGATGGCGTTCAAGGCATATTGCGGATACTTCGACTTCGGCTCGACCTTGGGTTTCGATCCGTCCTTCGGAGCGGGTGGCAAGTAAAACTCTCCGTGTCGCAAAGCCCATTCGACAGACTTCGCGTAGATTTCGACGTCGGCCACATGCCGCTGGTCGAGCTTCTTTTGCTTCAGATCACCGACAACCTTCTGCAAATCTGCCAAGCCGGAACGAATCGCCGAGGCGTCGGCATCGGCGGGTGGCTGTGCGTTTGAGTGCGACGTAAATCCGATCAACAGGCCGATCGAAGCGAGCAAATAACGCATGAGGTCATTCCTTCGGGAATTCCATGAATGGTATTCAGGCCGATGGCGGGACTGTCTCCGCCGCCTGAAAGCCGCAGGTCTTGTGTGAGCCGTCGCAGAACGGACGCTTCTGCGTCTCACCACAACGACACAACGCGACGTTCTCTTTGCCAGTCAAGTCGTACTTGTTCCCCAGATGATCGCACAGCGTGATCGGGCCGGTGACCAGCAGCGGGCCGTTCTCGCGAGTCTTAATGACGACGTCGGACATGTCTTGATCTCCAATTCCCGTGATTCGAATTCGCGCGGCACGTTAGCCCGCACGCATCCACGAAGCAATCACGCCGACAGTCACAATGGTCTCGACAGCTTGCGAACGTCGGCCGATAGTTTCGCCGCTCGCGCACGGAGGCCGTCATGCCACAATTCGACCGACCAACGATCCTGATGTGTCCTCCGGACCATTACGGGATCGAGTACGAAATCAATCCCTGGATGAACCGCAGCCGCCAATGCGATCGTTCGCTGGCCGAGTTGCAGTGGCAACAACTCCGAGATGTGCTGGCCTCCGTCGGAGCAGACATCCGCTTGATGGAGCCCGTGAAGGGTCTGCCCGATCTCGTCTTCACCGCCAACGCTGCATTGATGTGGCGTGACCGCGCGTACCTGGCACGATTTCGGCACTCGGCACGGCAGCCGGAGACGACCGTCGATGCCGCCTGGTTTCAAGCGGCGGGATTCGAGACTCGCGAGCTGCCGCTCGGCTGGGACTTTGAGGGTGCGGGGGACGCGCTTTTTTGCGGCGACACACTCTTCGCCGGATACCTCATTCGCAGCGATGTCGGCGGCGAGCATTGGCTGGCGAAGGAACTCGGCTGCCGAGTCATCCCGCTGCAACTGGTCAGCGACTACTACTATCACCTCGACACCTGCTTCTGCCCGCTCAGCCCAACCGAGGCAATCTATTTCCCGCCGGCATTCGACGAATATGGACAGGCTGCGCTGCGGCAACACGTTCCGAGGCTGATCGAAGTGCGACCTGAAGAGGCTCAACGATTCGCGTGCAACGCGGTGGTTGTCGGCAATCACGTGGCGCTCAACACCGGCTGCCCCGAATTGGAACGGAACTTGAGCAATCACGGCTACACGCCACACGCAACCGAACTGGGAGAGTTCATCAAAGCCGGCGGCAGCGCGAAGTGCCTTACGCTACGGCTGGATGGAGAGGATGCCGCGATCTGGCCCTGAAACGCCGCCGGACCAAGTGAACCGGTTTTTTGAGCGAGTTGCCCGCAAACGATCAGACGTCGCATCATTCAGAAAAACCGTGAGCCGTCTCGATGCAAGCACTCACGCCGTAATCACGATTGATAACTGACCACAATGTCGGAATCGCTTGCTGCGAAAGCTCCCGCTCCGGGCATAAACAGCTCGACGCTTCAATTCCGCGAACGCACCCAAGCCAACGTCATGGTCTGGGAGTGGTTTGAGGATCGGCAATATGAACAGTTAGCCTCGATCATCGCGAAGGGCCTGAGTCCAGCTTGTAAGTTCAATCACGGGATTCACAGACATGACGTCCGGACGCTGATAGGCCGAACTTCGCCAAGGCACCGCAAGAAATCGTGATCCGAACTTTGCGTCTGTGAAGAACGGATACTGCACGGTTTTTGATGCAGACAGAACTCACCCTTGACCCCACCGCTTGACGTTAGTCGTTCCCCGCAAGGGAACAGCGCGAGACGTCAGCGGCAGTGTGGGTCCTCAAGGCAGGATCGGCGTGACTTTGCCTTGGAAATGAGGCTTCCTGGCAACACAGACGGCGACGATGTTGCTGATTCACCACATTCAAGCTGTTCCGAAAACGAAACGCGTTGGTGCTCGGTTGGTATGTCGTTTCGTCCGTGAGCTGCGGTTCCTCGAGCGCTGACGAGGCCACCGGACCACCTCACGCGCGGCATCCTTGACACTGTTCCCGGCAAAGCCCATCATCTTTTAGTCAGTTTTTGCGAGGAGGCGGTCACATCCCTTGGACAGGAAAATTGGAATCAAAACATGAGTACCGGAACCCGACGGCTGGAGCTCGAGGAAGTGGGAGACGTCACGGTCGCGAAATTTATCGACAAGAAGATTCTGGATGAGGGCAACATCCAAATCATCGGAAACCAGTTGTTCGCATTGATCGAAGAAGACGGTCGGCAAAAAATCGTCTTGGATTTCTCCAACGTCGAATATCTCTCTAGTGCGGCTCTCGGCAAACTCATCACGATGGACAAGAAAATGAAAACCGCAAAGGGTCAATTGAGGTTGTGCGCCATCCGGCCGGACATCTATGAAGTCTTCGCAATCACCAAGCTGAACAAGTTGTTCGTTATGAAGGACAATTTGGAAGCCGCATTGCAGGGACTTTAAGGTCTTCTTTGGCCTGCTCCGGGATGAAACCTCTGCTATCCATCAGCGACGTTTCTATGGACGTCGAGATGTGGTCACGGCGAGTTAGTCCGTGGGCTCTCCGTATTCACGGTCGCCTGAATTTGGGATGACATGACCCAACTCGCACAGTTCGACGTCTGGATTCCCAACGATACGGCGGAGGCCCGTGACGTTCAGGAACGCATTATCGGGCTGATGGAACAACACGCTTGGCCAATGCGCGATTGTTTTGGCGTACGACTCTCGCTCGAAGAGGCCCTCGTCAACGCCATCAAGCATGGCAACCGCATGGACCCGGACAAGAAAGTCTACATCGCCTGCGAATTGACCGAAGACGAAGTCAGAGTGGTGATTGAAGACCAAGGAGACGGCTTCAAGATCGAAGAAGTGCCAGACCCGACCGAGGATAACAACCTTGAAAAACCGGGTGGACGCGGCATTATGCTCATACGCTCATTTATGACCGGCGTTGGCTACAACGACAAAGGCAACCGGTTGACGATGAGCAGAAAGCTGGGCGTCGTCAACAAGGACGAGACCGCATAGATCGCGCCCATTTGCGATTGTTGAAAATAGCGAGAACGGGACTCGAACCCACGATCTCAGGCTCATGAAGCGATCCGAATAAAACGGGTTGATCGGTCACCAAACGCTGTTTCAGCGATTGCTCGCCGTTCTCGTTTAGGGTCATATCGTCTCATTTCGATGCTGTAAGTCGGGGAAGATGGTTCGTTTCGTGGAACAACTCCCCTAGTGCCGCGCATTTCGAGATCGGGAGCAACGGCCTTGAGCACTTCCACGGCGTTGCGATCGGCAATGAGGAGCATCGGCTGATGCTGATAGGAAATTTGATTTCCCCAACGAGCCTCAAATTAACAGAGTCTCTGCTCAAGTGAAGGGATCGGAGAACTGAAAGGGGGGCGTGCCCGCCTTTCAGCAACGGGCACGAGTACCCATCCTACTTGGCAACCACTGCAGCATGCGGCCTTGCTGCCAGCCCCACGCGCGGCTGGTGCCGAGTTCGATCCAGCGATCGTTGTCGTGCCGATCGACCATGCTGATGCGAACGACATCGTGCGCCGTCGGCGAACGATGCTCGAAGTCCACGTGATTGCACAACACGAAGCGGTTTGTCAGATCGAACTGCAGCTTGTCGTAGTACGCGAACCAGTAATGCCGCAGCCCGCGCCTCACCGTTCGAATGGGAACGAAGGCTTCGCCCTTGGGAACTTCATCCGCCCGCAATGAGCGTGTCAGCCCATTCGCCGCAGCGACGGCTGTCACTCCGAGAAAGGCTCGGCGATCACACACGCTGGCACCTTGGAGTCGCGAAGTTCCCAGACGGCGTCAACTTTGAAAAATACTCAGACCGGCGATGATGCGTCCCAGATCGAAGACGAGTACCACGATGGTTTGCAACAGAGTGATTCCCGAGGCGACCGCGAACACGCTGGGCAGCCACCAGAGTTCCAATTTGCGATTGATGCGCGCCGCTTCCGGCTGACGCGGATCGTACAAGACGTCCACGCGGTCACCCACTCGCACCGGACACGAGCTGTGGCCTATGTCTGAAGTGAATTCGATTGTTGTACCCGTTGAGTCGGCAAACTGAAAAACGGGATAGAAGAAAATCTGTCCCTCGCGATTTTTCGTTCGAATCGAAACCACGATTCCAGGCGCGGACTGGCTCGATTGCAGGAATCGTCGCGTGCGCATCCACGTCACGCATCCCGCAACACCGGCCGCGACTGCGAACGCCAGGTTTATGCCCGCGATGATCAACGTTGCGATGTGCATGGGATGACTCGCAATGACACGAAATCTCTTGTGGTTTGTCTCGCGGCGGCGCGAATTCACGCCGCCATCACGCTCTCTTGTTTGCGGTGCAAAGGCGAACCGACGAGCGATCATTCTCGCTGATAGCTGATAACTGATAACTGATAGGAAATTTGATTTCCCCAACGAGCCTCAAATTAACAGAGTCTCTGCTGAAGTGAAGGGATCGGAGGGGCGAGTCGATTGACGGCCTGTTGAAGGGCAACTGGCAGGTCGCTGCAGGCAAAACTCGTGTTGATCTTACAACTTCCGCGCAGGTTCCTCGTGCCGATCCGCATCAGGAATGATCAGAAGCTTGCCAGGAACAGGAAGGAGTCGATGTCGGCGTAGGTCAATTCGTGCGACTCGTCGGCCTCGTTAGGTGCATCGAGCGCGGGGTCGGCCAGAATGCTGCGTGTCGCGGCGACACTCCGCATGGCGACCGGCTTATCAACGATGTCCGGCAGGTGTTGGCGAAGTTCATCGGCAACGAGACCAAGTCAGACCACAAATCCCCGTCGTGTTACTCGCTGTCCGTTGGGGCGGGAAGCTGACTGCGATTACCGCCGCGCGACGGCCGGAGTCGGTCGATGCGGGGGTTTTGCTCGCGAGTCCAGCCCAACACGCTGCAGCGAGCACGATTGTGGCTGGCCAGAAAACACGACATCCGCCGCGATCCCCTGCCCCAGCGCGACGCGACGTCAGGCCTCCTCCTGGCCCATCAGGATTTGACACACAAATCGCGGGCGTCCGCTCCGTTCATTCATTGCCCAACGTTACTCATGCTCGCGGGGCGGGAGCGCATCATCGACAACGCCGCAACGAAGGGGCGGGCGCACCAACTCAGGACACGCGAACTCACGTTGCAAGAATACCCCGATGCCCAGCACACATTAAAGTTCGAACCTCATTCCGATCAATTCGTCAACGACTTATTGGCGTGGCTGCAGGGGGAGCGAATGGTTGGGTCTGCGTAATTTGTCGGGGGGCCTGATGTGAAGAATGGGCCTGTCCTGCCCATTGATCGCCAGCGATTTATTTCCGCACCTGCGAGGGCTACTCTGTTGCACCGGATCGATTCCTGAGTCTTTCGCCAGACAGGAGCACGGACCGATGTCGTCTTCCCAATCTGACCGCAACGTGTTGTTTGGCATCCTGGCGTTGCAGATGGAGTTCATCACGCAGGCGGGCCTGATTGCCGCGCTGCAAGCGTGGACGCTGCAAAAGTCGAAACCGCTGAGCGAGCTGCTGGTCGAACTCGGTCATCTCGCGGCCGAGGACCGTGCGGCTCTGGAGCCGATGGTCAATCGGCACGTCGCCAGGCATGGTGGCAGCGCGGAACAAAGTCTCGCGACGCTCAGTTCCGTTTCCGAGGTCGCGGAGGAACTGCGCGAACTCAACGATCCTGACGTGCAGCACAGTCTGGCTCACGTCGCCGCACCCGCCTCGCGCGAGGCAGGCCAGCGGAGCCGGATCGCTCCGGGTGACGAGCCGCATGCGTCACCGATCTCTGTTCCGCCGGACGACGACCTGCCACCGGAGCTTCAGCCGACGTTCCAGGAAACCTTGCTCGAAGAGTCGCGTCCGGCCATGCGTTTCCTGCTGCTGCGGCCACACGCCGAAGGGGGACTCGGCAGAGTCTGGGTCGCCAAGGATCGCGAGCTCAACCGCGAGGTCGCGTTCAAGGAGATCAAGTCCAAGCATGCTCAGAACAAGAACAGTCGCGGCCGGTTCGTCTTGGAAGCGGAGATCACCGGCGGCTTGGAGCATCCGGGCATTGTGCCGGTGTATGGTCTGGGGCACTTCGACGACGGCCGGCCGTTCTATGCGATGCGGTTCAT
>Ga0194128_10005943_pt1 | contig 16735 bp, 18 predicted proteins | sample TA2KigCa65mmetaG_FD_148650 | JGI IMG/M metagenome (GOLD analysis project Ga0194128, IMG submission 148650) | Freshwater microbial communities from Lake Tanganyika, Tanzania - TA2015037 Kigoma Deep Cast 65m | ecosystem: Environmental > Aquatic > Freshwater > Lake | place: Tanzania: Lake...
CTGCGGGTCGGCCCGCGCTCGGCCGGCGCCGAGCCGGGGCCCGCCTGCTACGGCCGCGGCGGAACGGAGCCCACGGTCACCGACGCCAACCTGCTGCTCGGCTACCTGGCGCCGGACTCGGCCCTTGCCGGCGGCGTCGAGCTGGATCCCGACGCCGCCGGCGCCGCGGTGGACGCGCTGGCCGAGCCGCTCGGGCTTTCCCGGATCGAGGCCGCCGAGGGCATCGTCGCGGTCGCCAACCAGGAGATGCTGCGGGCGCTGCGGGTGATGACCATCGAGCAGGGGATCGACCCGCGCGGATTCGCGCTGCTGCCCTTCGGCGGCGCAGGGCCGATGCACGCCGCGGCACTCGCCGCCGAGCTTGAGATCGGGCGCATCCTCTGCCCCCGCGCGAGCGGGGTGCTCTCGGCGCTCGGCCTGATCGCCGCCGGGCGCCGCCACGACACCGCCCGCACGGTGCTGCTCAGCGGCCCCGAGCTGAGCGCCGCGCGGCTCGCCGAGCTGGTGGACGAGCTCGGCGCCGCGGCGCTCGAGGGCCTCGAGGGAGCTCGGCTGGAGGTCACCTACGACCTCCGCTACCGGGGCCAGTCCTTCGAGCTGCCGATCCCCGGCCCCGAGCGTCCGGACCCCGCCGAGCTGGCTGAGGCGTTCGCCGCCGAGCACGAGGCGCGCTACGGCTACCGCGACCCCGACGGGGAGCTCGAGCTGGTCTCGATCCGCGTCGCCGCCGTGGCGCCGGGCCCCGAGCTCCGCCCGCGCGCCGCAGCCGCGGGCGAGCTGGCCGAGGGCTCGCGCAGCGCCCGTCTCGCCGGTTCGTGGCGGGAGACCCAGGTGCTGCGCGGAGAGCCCCCGGCGGGCACCCGGGCCGATGGCCCGTGCGTGTTCGAGCTTCCCGAGGCGACGCTGGTGCTGCCCCCGGGCTGGTCGGCCTCGGTCGACGGGGCGGGGACGATCGCCGCCGAGCGCGAGGGGGGCGGAGCGTGAGCGGGCAGCGGATCGACCCGGTCACCCTCCAGGTCCTCGCCGGCGCCCTGCACGCGGCCTGCGAGGAGATGGGGGCGGTGCTGATCCGCAGCGCCCACTCCTCGAACATCAAGGAGCGCCGCGACTGCTCGACCGCCCTCTTCGACGCCTCGGGCGAGCTGGTGATGCAGGCCGAGCACATCCCGGTGCACCTCGGCTCGATGCCCGACGCGGTCGCCGCCGTCGCCACCGAGCCCCAGGCCGACGGTGAGCACTGGATCCTCAACGACCCATACCGCGGCGGCACCCACCTGCCCGACATCACCCTGATCTCGCCGGTCATCCTGCCCGCCGGCTCCTCCAGCCTCCCATCCGCCTCGCCGCACTCCGGGCGGCTCGCGCGTCCGGGGCCCGCGGGGGCGCGGAGCGAGTCCGGGACCCTGATCGGCTTCGCGGCCAGCCGCGCCCACCACGCCGACGTCGGCGGCGCCACGCCCGGAGGCATGCCGGCGCGCTCGACACGCCTCGAACAGGAGGGGGTCGTGATCCCGCCGACCCGCGCCGACGACGCAACGCTCGCCGCGCTCGCCGAGCAGATGCGGAGCCCGCGCCAGCGCCTCGCCGACCTGCGCGCCCAGCGCGCCGCCAACCTGGCGGGCATCGCGCGCATGCGCGAGCTGGCGCGACGCCACGGGAGCGAGGGCCTGCGCGCCGGGCTCGCCGAGATCCTCGACTACGCCGAGCGCCGTACCCGCGCCGCGCTGGCCGGCCTCCCGGACGGGGACGGCGAGGCCGAGGACGCGCTCGAGGCCGCTGACGGCTCCCTGGTCGGGCTGCGCCTGCGCGCGACCGTGAGGGGAGACTCACTGCGGCTCGACTTCGAGGGCAGCTCCCCCCAGGTGGAGGGCAACCTCAACTGCCCGCTCTCGGTCACCCGCGCCGCCTGCTTCTACGCGGTCCGCGTCGTCTGCGACCCCGACGCGCCGCCCTCGGCCGGCGCCTGGCGCCCGGTCGAGGTCAGCGCGCCGCGGGGCTCGCTGCTGAACGCCGAGCCACCGGCAGCGGTGGCCGCCGGCAACGTCGAGACCTCGAGCCGCGTCGCGGACCTCGCGATCGAGGCGCTGGGGGCGTTCTCGGCGGTGCCCGCGCAGGGCCAGGGCACGATGAACAACCTGACGCTGTCGTCCGATCGCTTCACCTACTACGAGACGATCGGCGGCGGCCAGGGCGCCTGCGCCGACGCCGACGGGCCCGACGCCGTTCACGTCGCGATGTCGAACACGCTGAACACCCCGGTCGAGGCGCTCGAGGGGGAGTTTCCGCTGCGGGTGCGCGAGCTGTCGCTGCGGCGAGGCAGCGGCGGCGCCGGTCGCCACCGCGGCGGCGACGGGATCGTGCGCGAGATCGAGGCCCTGGAGCCGATGGGCTACACGCTGGTCGCCGAGCGCCGCCGGCTGGCGCCACGGGGGCGCGAGGGCGGCTCCGAAGGCGAGCCCGGCCGCGACTCGGTCAACGGCGAGGCCATCCCCGGCAAGACCGAGGGAAGGCTCGAGGCCGGCGACCGGCTCCGGATCGAAACGCCGGGCGGGGGTGGGCACGGTCGGCCAGAGCCCGCGACTGGCTGACCAGCCAGGATTTGCATCCCATCGGAATGGGCTATTCGGGGCTTACTGGTAAGCAGGAGAGCTTGTGACGCTCAGCCACAAGGGTTGTCAAACCCGGAACGGTCCTCTACACTCCCGCGCGTCCTGAGGGAGCTTCGGTGCCGAACGGCGCCCCGCTCCCACCCGAGACCACCTGAACCTGACTACTCATGCCAATCGCCTTTAAGGAATGGGCTGTCACCGTGCGGGCTTTGTCCGAGGGTGAGCAGCTCGTCGTGCTGCGCAAGGGCGGGATCCGCGAGGAGAACAAGCATTTCGAGGTCGAGCACGACCAGTTCTTCCTCTACCCGACCTTCGATCACCAGCGCAACGATCTCGTGCGCGAGTCCCACCACCCCGAGCTGCGCCGGGCCCTCGAGGAGGGCGTCTGGCCCGACGAGGAGCCGCCCCCCAGGGCCCTGATCCAGGACGGCGGCATCCCCCAGCCCGACCGCGTCCGCATTCGCGCCTGGGCCGAGATCACCGATCACTTCACAACCGATGACAACCGCGTGGTCGACGAGCTCAGCCCGTTCCACGTCTGGACCTCGGACTACGCCAAGAAGCGCCTGGCATGGAAGCGCACCCACCCCCTGCACGTGCTGCTGCTGCGGGTCCACCGGATCCCGCGCCCGGTCACGGTCAGGGTCAAGGACGAGCACCACGGCTGCCGCTCCTGGGTCGAGATCGACCGCGAGCTGCCCTTCGAGGGCACGCCGGTGATGGCCGACGAGGAGTTCGAGCGCGCCTCCGCCGCCATCCGCGAGATCTGCCAGGGCGACCTGGTCCCGGCGTAACGCGCCGCGCCACGTCAGGCCGCGAACTCACGGCGTTCCAGCCGTTTGGTCATTTGTGGGGCTATAGCACCCTTTAGCGTCCAAACGACTGATCGTCCGAGCGAGCGGCGCGCGCTGTGCCGCTTCGTGCCAGCCCGGTGAGCTAGGGGGTGTAAGACCCAGGCCCGTTGTTCAAGAGCTCAGCGAGTCGAGCCCCGGGCGGCTTGCGGCCGATGGCTGAATGTGGTCGTCGGAAGTCGTAGTAGCTGAGCCACCCTGGCAAGGCTCTCGTGCGCTCCGTGGAGCTGCGGTAAATCGCCCCATAGGCCCACCCACCGAGCATCGTGCGGATGAAACGCTTTGCCTTGCCGTTGGTCTGCGGGCGGTAGGGCCGCGTGCGCAGGTGGCGGATCCCGAGCTCGCGGCAGCAGCTCGCGTGCACCGCCGAGCGATAGGCCGAGCCGTTGTCGGTGAGCAGCCGCTCGACCCCGAAGCCGTGGGCCCTGAAGAAAGCAACCGCCCGACGCAGGAAGCCGGCCGCGGTCTCGGCGCGCTCATCGGCGAGCACCTCGGCGTGGGCGAGGCGGGTGGCGTCGTCGATCGCGATGTGGACGAACTCCCAGCCATGCCTGCCCTTGCCGCGGTGACGACCGGGGCCGCGTCCGAGGGCGCGGTGACCTGCTTGGTCGATCCGCCCCAGCTTCTTGACGTCGATATGGATCAGCTCGCCCGGGCGGGAGCGCTCGTAGCGGCGGGCCGGCTCGAGGCCCAGGCGCCCGAGCCTGCCGACCCCTTCGCGCTTGCAGACCGCCGAGACCGTCGAGGGCGCCATCGCAAGCAGCTCGGCGATCTCGGGGCCCGAGAAGCGCAGCTTGCGCAGGGCGACGACCGTGGCGACTCGGTCCGCCGGCGTTCGGTTCCAAACCCGGTGGGCCGCCGAGGAGCGGTCGAACATGCCCGACTCGCCCTCGGCGCGGTAGCGAGCCGACCATTTCTGCGCCGTTCGCTCGCTCACCTCGGCGGCCGTGGCCGCCTCGGCGAGCGACCAGGAATCGTCGACCACCCGCCTTGCGAGCCGTCGGCGCTGGTTCAGTGTGATCGCCGCGTTAGCGTGAAGGTCCATCCGGTGTTCCTCCTTGGTGCTGGGGTCTCGAGAACCACCAGCCTCCAAGGAGGCCCGGATGAACAACGGGGCTAGGAACTACAGCTAGGGCAGGACGACCGTGAACGCGACAGTGCCCGAGGGTGCGCCACCCCTGTAGGTGTTTATCTCCAGCAGGTTCTTGCCACAATCGAGATCGCCGCCTCGCGGCGCGACCATCGTGTCCGCGACAGCCGGGGTGGTGCCGTACTCGACGCTCGCGACGGTCGGCCGGGTCGGGTTGCCGCTGGCGTCGAACACCTTGGAGGCAATCGCGCTGTCCACCCCGAGGCACCAGCGTCCTTCGGCTGGATTGGTCAGCGTGGTGAAGCCGCTGGTCCGAGCCGCGACGTATGAGCCCGTCCCGAAGGGATCGACCTGGCCGTAGGCGAGCGCGCCGCTCAGATCGGTCTGCGCGGTCGAGCTGAGCCTGTTGGCGGTCAGCGTTCCCACCGCCACCTTCGAGTTGACCACCGCGGCCTTCTTGATCTTGTCCTTGGTCACCGCATTCTTCTTCAGCGCGCTGGCGCCGACGCTGTTCTTGGCGACCTTGGCCGCGTAGGCGCCGGACCCGAGCGCGACGAAGAGCGCCACCACGGCGATCACGGTGCCCGCAGAGGGCGTCTTCCGTCGATTCGACATCCCACTCCTTCTCCTTCGGAAAAATGGTTAGCGGGTGAGCGTATTCGGTGTCTGGGCCGATGGTACCCGCAATTCGTCGAGCCGGGGCACGCGCAACGCCGCTGACGCGCGGCCGCCCGGCCTGCGAGTAGCCTCAGTCGAGGCTTATGGCCTGGGTAGAGACAGACTCGCTCAGCTTCACCGCCAGGCACGACGATGCTGACGTCGCCTGCGCGCAGCGGATCCTGGACCGGCTCGAGGAACTGCGGCTGCGGCTGGAGGAGCGCTTCGACGAGGTGCCGGGCGACGTCACCGTGGTCATCCACGACAACCCGGCCTGGCTTTCGGCCGCCCACCCGCTGCTGCCCGCCGCGCGCTGGTCGGCGGCCCCGGCGGGGCGCCGCTATCTGGCGGGCTGGCCGATGGTCGGCGAGATCCACATCCTCGACGACGAGTGGATGGAGCGGCGCGCAGGCGGCGAGGACTCGGCGCGGGCCCTGCTCGGCACCGCCGAGCGCGTCTACTGCCAGCTCGTCCTGGCCGCCAACAACGAGCGGCTGCCGCCGATGTGGACGCCGCGGCGCTTCCTCACATACCTGCGCTGGGCCTGGCTCTACGAGGGAGCCGCGCAGTACTTCGCCGGCCAGGTCTCGCTCTACCGCCCCGCGGTGATCACGCGCCTGCGCGAGGGCGACCGGCCGAAGTTCCCGCCCTCGCGGCGCGACGCCGTGATCCTCGGCGGCACCGTGTTCGACCTGCTCGACCGCCACCGGGGGCCCGAGGCCTGCTCGCTGCTGGCCGCGAGGACCCGCAGGAAGGGCGCCGAGTCGAGCCTGGAGATGGCCTTCGACGCGAGCTTCGGCGAGATCGAGCGCGGCTGGCGCGCACACCTGGACGAGATCCTCTATCCGCAGTCGACCGAGCCCGGCTCGGACCCCCTGATCGACACCGGCGAGCGGCCCTCGGCGCTGGACCGCGCCTCCTCCCGTGGGCAGGGGAGCAGGCGGTCGCCGTCGCCGATCGGCGGCGAGAAGCCCTCCCCCCTGCGCATGCCGCGCGAGGAACCGGTCGATCTGCACGACCTCGATCTGGAGCAGCAGGGAGAGGCCGACTTCGACCCCGAGTTCGAGGACCCGTTCGAGGGCGAGCCGCGGATCCGGCGCGGCAGCGGCCTGCGCGACCCGACCGAGGCCGAGCTGGACCCCCCGCCCGACTTCGACTTCGGGGCGCCGCCGGAGTTCGGATTCGAGACGGACGAGCGAAAGGGGGGCGCGCGCGAAGGGTCAGGTGGCGACCTGGTAGAGGATCCAGACCAGCGCCAGGCCGATCGCGAACGCGATCGCGATCCCGAGCGCAAGCCGCGCAGGGGACCCGATCCCGGGCAGTGAGCCGGGCGGGCCCTCGCTGGTCAGCAGGTCTGCCTCGCTGAGCAGCTCCCTGGCCAGCTGATAGCCGGACTCGGGCACGAGCACGTCGCGCGGGCCGGCCGCGATGAAGTCCGGGACGTCGAAGCCGCGGGTGCGGCGCAGCACCGAGGGCACGCCGTGCTCGAGCAGGATGTTCTGCACGAGCTCGCACTCGGCCTGGTTGCGCCCGCCCGCGACACGGACGAGCTCACCGCGCGCGAACCGCGGGTCCACCTTGCGGGCTCGCTCGTGCGCGTCGTCGCGCGGCTCCAGCTCGCGCGGGCCCTCGAAGGTGAGGGGCATGCCGCAGTCACGGCAGAAGCGCTCGTCGGGGTCGTGCAGGCGCGAGCAGCGGGGGCAGACCAGGGACGTCGTTGGCCCGGGCTCGTCGCGGCTCATCTCGGGCCCGAGATCGCCCGGCCCGCCCTCAGGCGGTCTCCAGGTCTATCTCGGTGACGCCGTCCTCGTCGATGCTGAAGCCGCGCAGCGGCGCCTCGCCCTCGGCCAGCGAGGCGATCAGGTAGATCGTGCCGGGGAACAGCGGCGTCTTGCCGACGACCTTCCCTCCCTCGCGGCGGTCGATCAGCGCCAGGTTGATGTCGGTCTGCGAGGGGTAGGCGGGACTCCCGGTGTGGGAGTGGTAGATCGCCGCCAGCTCCTCCCCGCGCTCCTCCATCTCGTTGTTGGTGCGGAGCTGCTCGGAGGGGTCGAGCATGTAGCGCAGCGGGCTCGCCTCGGCGTTGCGCACGCGGTAGTAGGTGGTGAGCTCCCCGTCGCGGCCGCCGACGAGCCCGCAGCACTCGTTGGGGGCGTCCTCCCGAGCGTGCGCGAGCAGCTCGTCGTAGATCGGGCGGGGGATCCTCACGGCGCCGGCTCAGATCACGAAGCGGACGCACTCGGGATCGGCGAAGCGGCGACGGCGGATCTTGAGCCGCGCCAGCCAGTCGGACGCCGGCAGGCTGACCGGACCGTTCTCGGTCTCCAGGGGCAGCGGCTCGCCGCTCCCGATGTCGACCACGCGGCGGAACTGGATCTGCCCGCGCTGCATGTCGCTCTCGACCGGGCTGAAGTAGCTGCAGCCGTCGAAGAAGTAGTGGGTGACCTGGCTCAGGCGGGTCGAGTCCGCGTCGGCGACCGGATCGCCGCCGTGCAGCAGGTTGGCCGACCAGACCAGCGCCTGGCCGCGCCTCAGCGTCGCCTGCTCCTTCTCGAGGCCGAGCCCGGCGATCAGGTGCGCGATGTAGGCGACGAACTCGTCGTGCTTACCGGGTCCGAAGGCCTCGTAGTCGGGCAGCCGATGCGAGCCCGGGTAGTAGTGCAGCGGGCCGTTGGCCTCGTGCAGGTCCTCGAGCGCGATCCAGACACCGCACATGTAGTGCTTGGGGAAGCTGTGGAAGTGGAAGGAGTCGCTGTGGGTGAGCTGCTGGCTGCCGCGCAGGAAGTTGAGCGTCTGGAAGGGGATCGGGCGGCGGCCGTAGAGCGCCTCGAGCACCGACAGCACGTTCGGGGCGAGCGCGAGTGAGCGGACGGCGTCCGACACGGTCCAGGCGTCCTGGATGCGGTTGAACTCGCCCTCGGAGTCCCGGTGGCGCGCCGCGAGGTCCCCGATCGCCCGCTCGCAGAGCTCGTCGAAGTCGACGCCGAGGTCGTCCAGCACCACGTAGCCGCGCTCGGAGAAGTCACGCACCATCGCCTCGGTCTTGGCGTCCAGCTCCCGATCTGCGAGCTCCCGCTCGAAGAAAGGGGACATGAACCAGGGGCCGCCGAAATACGGGATCTGCGAGGCGGATATCGAGACGGCGCCGGGCACCGCGCCGATCATAGGAGACCGGCGCGGGCCGTCGGCCGGCTAGAGCTCATAGCGGACGTAGCCCCGGCCGATCGCCGGCTGCAGGCGCCTTCGCCAGGTGACCAAGCGCGAGCGCATCGGTGGCCTCACTCGTCCGTGGGGAGAGCGAAGCGGCAGCGAACGCTCGCTGCCGACGTCCACGATCCGCCGAAAGTAAATGCGGCCGCGCTCGAAGTCGCTGCGAAACGGCGTGTAGCAGCTGCAGTCCTCGAAGTGGTAGTGGGTGACCTGGCTCAGGCGGGTCGATTCCGGGTCGGTCACCTCATCCCCGCCATGCAGCAGGTTGGCCGCCCAGATCAGGGCCTGTCCGCGCTTCAGGCGCGCCCGCTCCCTGCTCAGGCCGAAGGAGCCGATCACGCCCTGGACGAACTGCAGCATCTCGGCGTCGCCGTTGGGGCAGAGGAAGTCGTAGTCGGGAAGCCGATGCGAACCCGGGTAGTAGTGGACCGGCCAATTGCGCTCGTCGATGTCCTCGAGCGCGACCCAGACCCCGCACATGAAGTGCTTCGGGTAGCTGTGGAGGTGGTAGGAGTCGCTATGGGTCTCCTGCTGGCTGCCGCGACGGAAGTTGAGCGTCTGGAAGGGGATCGGCCGGCGTCCGTAGAGGGTCTCCAGCATCGTCGTGATCCTCTCGTCGGCTGCGATCGCCCTGACCGCGTCGGAGACGGTCCAGGCGCGGTTGTGGGCGCCGCCCTCGTGCAGCTCCGCCAGCTCGGCGACGGCGGCGTCCAGGACGCTGTCGTCAGCGGCGAGCCGATCGACGATCAGGTGGCCGCGCTCGGCGTAGGCGCGGACCATCTCCTCGGTCTGCGGATCGAGCGCCCGGCTCTCCAGCCCGCGATCCAGGAACGGGGACATGAAACACGGTCCGCCGAAGTAGGGGGTCTGGGGAATGCTCGCTGGGCCGGCTGCCACCGCGTCCACCATCCGGGCGCGATCATATGGGCGCGACTATGCTTGCGCGCGTGCTCAGGCGTCTCGTAGCGTGGTCGGACTCGAGCGACGCGGGCCGGCGCCTGAGGGCGGGACTGCTGGCTAACCCGCTCGCCGCCCGTGCCATCGACGCCCTCGACCAGCGTCGCATCAACCGGCTGGCGAAGCAGGGGGACCCGGTCGAGCGCTCCAAGCGCCGCTGGCGCGCGGCCGAGCCCGACCGGGGTCTGTCCTGGGGCGAGGAGCACAGCGGTCACGGGGCCGCGCGGGTGGCCGAGGCCCACGGGGTCTTCGGCCCCGGTCGCCGCGTGCTCGAGGTCGGGCCGGGCTATGGGCGCATCCTCGGCGCCTGCCTGGAATCGGGGTACGAGTTCGAGCGCTACACCGGCCTCGACCTCTCGGAGCGGAACGTGGCGCACCTGCGCGCGAACTTCGCCGACTCCCGGATCGAGTTCGTCGTCGGCGACGTCGAGAACGCCGAGCTCGCCGAGCCCGTCGACTCGGTCATCTCCTTCCTCACCTTCAAGCACCTCTATCCCTCCTTCGAGCTGGCCTTGGCCAACCTCGGCGCGCAGCTTCGCCCGGGCGGGATCGTGCTGTTCGACCTGCTCGAGGGCTCTCGCGCCTACTTCCACTACGACGCGAGCAGCTTCATCCGCCACTACACGCGCGACCAGGCGGGCCGGATCGTCGAGCGTGCCGGGCTCGCCCTCGCCGGCTTCGACACCGTCGAGCACGCGCCCGGGCGCGAGCGCCTGGTGGTGATCGCCCGGGCGCCCGGCTAGCGGCCGGCTCAGTCTCCCGCCGACCCGACCCCCGCGAGGTCCTGCGTCGGGGTTTGCCGGGGCGCGCTCGGCGCCGCCGGCGCCGTCAACCGTCGCGCCCAGGCGCGCGCGGGACGCTCGACGAAACGCAGCGAAGCGTAGGCGTAGAGGATCGAGGCCGTGAGCACGACGACGTAGAAGAGCGCGACGTCGGCGAGCGTGCCATCGCGCGGCAGGTCGAGAACCATGACGCCCAGGTAGATGCCGACGACGACGTGAATCAGGAAGATCGCGTAGCTGAGCTCGGCGAGGCGCCGGATGGGCGCGTTGACGAAGGGACGCTGCAGGAACGGCGGCCCCAGCAGGACCACGAGCATCACCGCCGCGAGCGAGGCCGAGTAGACGATCGGGATCGTCGCTGAGGTGCGGGCGACGGTCGGCGCGACCACGTCGCTGAACCCGGCCTCGTGGCCGAACAGGTAGACGGAGCCGGCCAGGGCCAACAGCGCAAGCGGCGCGGCCCGCAGCGCCAGCCGCTCGAGCTGCTCCCGAGGGCGGCTCTCCGTCAACCGGACATACGCCCAGGCCGCCGTCATGCCCACTCCGAGTGAGAACGCCCAACCGGGAAGCTGCGGGACGACGCTCAGACCACGATGTCCACGGCGGACGGGAATACGGTGAACGCGGGCAACTCGATGGCCATCAGCACGAGCAGGACCACGAGGCTCAACCAATAGGCCGGATAGATCCGGGCGGCGCGTCGGATGTAGAACGAGCGAACCCCTCCCAGATCGCCGCCACGGGCGATCACCGGGAGGAAGAGCACGAAGCCGCTGATGATGAAGAAGACGTCGATGACGTTGCCGACGGTGCCCCAGACCAGCACCTGGAACAGCTCGCCGTGCTCCGCCACCAGCACCCCCGCGAGCCCGAGCACGTGAAGCAGGACCACCCCGAGGACCGCCTAGCCGCGAAACCCGTCGAGGGCCGGGACGTGGGAAGCTCTGCCTTCCACCGGCGGGAGTCTAGGCCCAGCGGGTCGGGCCTCTGACGGCGAGAGCGCCGGGGTGCGTCGCCCCTACCACCAGACGGTGGAGTCGACCCCCTCCAGCTCCTCGATCGGCTTCGTGTAGACGCCCGAGGAGAGGTACTTCCAGCCGTCGTCGGGGACCAGGAAGACGACGTTGCCCTCGTCCAGCTCGCCGGCGATGCGGTTGGCGACGTAGGCGATCGCCCCGGACGAGACCCCGGCGAACAGGCCCTCCTCCTCCAGCAGCTTCTTGGTCCAGACGATCGCGTCCATGTTGGAGACCATGATCTTGCGGTCCAGCAGGGAGATGTCGATGATCGGCGGGATGAAGCCGTCCTCGAGCGAGCGCAGGCCCGAGACAAGCTCACCCTGCATCGGCTCGGCGGCGACGATCCTGGTGGCGGGGTCGTGCTCCTTGAAGCGGCGGCCGTTGCCCATCAGCGTGCCGCCGGTGCCGAGGCCGCCGACGAAGGCGGCGACCTCGTCCAGCTCCTCGAGGATCTCGGGGGCCGTGCCGTGGTAGTGGGCGTTGGGATTGGCCTCGTTGCCGTACTGGTAGGGCATGTAGTAGCTCGAGTCGTTCTCGGCCATCTCCAGCGCCAGCTCGACCGCGCCGTTGGAGCCCTTGGCGCCCTCGGAATAGACGATCTCGGCGCCGTACATGCGCAGCAGCTGGGTGCGCTCCTCGGTCACGTTGTCGGGCATCACCACCTTCAGCGGATAGCCCTTGCGGCGGCTGATCATCGCCAGCGAGATGCCGGTGTTCCCGGATGTCGGCTCCAGCAGCATCTGTCCCGGCTCGATCGCGCCGCGCTCCTCCGCGTCCTCGATCATCGACTTGGCGACGCGGTCCTTGACCGATCCGGTCGGGTTGCGGCCCTCGAGCTTGGCCCAGATGCGCACGCCCGGCTTCGGGGACAGGCGGGGCAGCTCGACCAGCGGCGTGTTGCCGATCGACTCGATCACGTTCTGGAAGCGGCCCCCGCAGGGACGGTTGAGGAGAGGCTCTTCGAGCATCTGCCCCAATACTACTTCAGAAAGTGAAGTACAGGGCGGGTGTACGCATTCCCCCGAGGGGGGATATGTTGCGCCTGGTTTCGCTGCAAACCAAACGAGAGGAATCAGAGAATGAGGTCACGCCTACTTGCATTGCTGGCCGCCCTCGCCCTAATCCTCACGGCCGGCTTCGCGATCGGCTGTGGCGACGATGACGACGACGGGGGCGGCGGCGGCGACCTGGGGTTGATCACCGAAGGTGAGCTCCTGGTCGGCACCGACACGCCCTTCCCGCCGTTCGAGATCGGGCAGCCGCCCGACATCACCGGCTACGACATCGAGGTCATGAACGGCATCGCGGACATCCTCGAGGTCGATGTCACCTACCAGGACACGTCATTCGACACGATCTTCCGCGACGTGGCCCAGGGCAAGTTCGACACGGCTGCGGCCGCTTCGACAATCACGCCGGAGCGTCAGCAGACCGTCTCCTTCTCAGACCCGTACTACGAGGCCCAGCAGGCGCTGATCGTGCTGCCCGACTCGGACATCGCCACGGTCGAGGACCTGTCAGGCAAGATCGTTGGCGCCCAGGACGCGACCACGGGCGAGGCCTACGCCAACGATGAGACCGACGCCTCCGAGGTCCGGGGATTCCCCGAGGGCCCGGATGCGATCAACGCCCTGCGCTCCGGCCAGGTCGACGCGGTGATCATCGATCAGCCGGTCGCCCAGGACGCGGTCGAAGCGGACGGTGACGTCGAGATCGCCACCCTGATCCCGACCGACGAGCTCTACGGGTTCGCGGTCGCCAAGGACAACACGGCACTGCTCGACGCGATGAACGACGCGCTGGGCGAGCTCAAGGACAACGGCACGCTGAACGACCTGTATCAGCAGTACTTCAGCACCGATGCGCCGGAGGCCGTGACCGGCGGCACGACCACGAACCCGTAGTCGAGTCGAGAGTCCGGTTTCGTCGAGGGGGGCGCCGCGAGGCGCCCCCCTCGTCGTTGTCGCGCCCGGTTCTCGACTAGGCTCACCCCGATGAACGGGCCGCAGGAGCCGTGTTGGATCCGATAGTCCTGCTCGGGAACATCTGGGACAACACGGTCGGCGGGGCCTGGGACGACCTCGAGCCGTTCCGGACCCAGTACTTCGACATCCCGCAGGTCTGGGACTACCGGCACGACCTGCTCGACGGGTTCTGGAAGACGATCCTGCTGACGATGATCTCGGGGGTGCTGGCGCTGGCGTGGGGCTTGGTCCTCGCCTTCCTGCGACAGCTGCCTGGAAAAGCCGCCGCCCCGATCCGCGGCCTCACGATCGGCTACATCGACGTCTTTCGGGGCATCCCCGTGATCCTGATCATGCTGCTGGTCTCGGGAAGCCTGGGCGCCTTCGCGGTCGAGGGCTTCCTCCCCAGAGACCTCGGCATTCCGCGCTGGTTCGGCCTGCCGGACCCATTCTGGTACGGGGTGATCGCACTCACGATCACCTATGGGGCCTACATGGCCGAGGTCTACCGCGCCGGCATCGAGGCTGTGCCCAGCGGCCAGATGGAGGCGGCGCGATCGCTGGGCATGAGCCACTCGCAGGCGATGCGCCAGGTGATCGTGCCCCAGGCGGTGAACAAGGTGGTCCCGCCGCTGCTGAACGACATCATCGCGCTGATGAAGGACACCTCGCTGGTGCTGGTCCTGGGGTACACCGAGCTGACCCAGGTCGGGCGCGACGCGCAGGCCGAGACCTTCAACTCATCGGTCCTAGTCGGCGCCGGGATCCTCTACCTGCTCGCGACGATCCCGCTGGCGAGGCTCGTCGACCGGCTGATCGCCCGCCAGCAGAAGCGCACCACGCGCGGCGGTGGCGGCGCGACGGCGTCACCGCTGGACGTCGGTCATGCGGGCAGCATCGGGGGAAGGGCCGGGACCTGATGGCCGACGGTCCGATGCTCCAGCTCCAGGGGGTACACAAGCGCTTCGGCGAGCTCGAGGTCCTGCGCGGGATCGACCTGGAGGTCGGCAAGGGCCAGGTGGTCTGCGTGCTCGGACCGAGCGGCTCGGGCAAGAGCACGCTGCTGCGCTGCATCAACCTGCTGGAGCCGCCCGAGCAGGGCGACATCCTGCTCGAGGGCAAGAGCATCTGCAAGGGGGAAGACGAGGGAGAGGAGGGCTGGGAGCTCGACTACGTGCGCCAGCAGGTCGGCATGGTCTTCCAGCAGTTCAACCTGTTCCCCCACAAGAACGCGATCGAGAACGTGGCGATGGCTCAGCAGACTGTGCTGGGCGAAACGAGGACGAGGCCCGGGCCAAGTCCGCGAGCCTGCTCGAGCGCGTCGGGCTCGCCGACAAGCTCGACGAGTACCCCGAGCGGCTATCGGGCGGCCAGCAGCAACGGGTCGCGATCGCGCGGGCGCTGGCGATGGACCCCGAGGTGATGCTGTTCGACGAGGTCACCAGCGCGCTCGACCCCGAGCTTGTCAAGGAGGTGCTGGACGTGATGCGCGAGCTCGCCGACGAGGGCATGACGATGATCGTGGTCACCCACGAGTTGGGCTTCGCGCGCGAGGCCGCCGACTCCGTCGTCTTCATGGACGAGGGCGTCGTGATGGAAGAGGGCAAGCCGGCCGACGTGCTCGACCGGCCCCAGCACGAGCGCACCAAGAAGTTCCTCGGCCTGGTGCTGGCGCACTGAGCCGTGTCGGTCGAGGGCCGCCGGGCCGCTAGATTCGCCGTGGTCGGCGTAGGCAACACGGTGATCACGCTGGCGCTATATGCCCTGCTCGTCTCGCTGGGGGTCCACTACGCCGCGGCCGCCGCGATCGCCTGGAGCGCCGGCGCGCTTAACGGCTACAGCTGGAACCGCATTTGGACTTTCAGCCGCGCGGCCCATCGCGCCACGATGATGGGCAAGTACCTCGCCGTCGCCGTGTTCGGGCTGAGCTTGAACACCGCTCTGTTGGCGCTCTTGGTCGCGGGCCTCGGCGCCGGCGAGTTCGTCGGCGAGATCGTGGCGCTGCCGATCGTCGTGCTGACCACCTTCAGCCTCAATCGCCATTGGACATTCGGGCCGCATCTACGCGAGCTCGCGGCGAGCAGGGCCTCCCGATGATCATTCCTCGGCGCCGTCCGGTTGGGCGAGCGGCCGGCAGGATCAAGGGCGCAGCGCGAAGCCCTTGAGGGAAACCAAACGCAGGTCCGAGGCTGGTTCCTCAGGGGCGGCTCTCGAACACATGAACGGTGACCGGGAAGATCGAGTAGCCGGGGAAAGTGCGGGCCTCGATCTGACGGAAGCGGTCGGGTAGGGCGGCCATGAAGTCGGCCGTTGGCGAGCCGGGCACACGAAGGGAGCGCTCGTCCGCTGCGCCCGGAGCTACGACGAAGATCCTTCCCGAACCGGCCTCGCGCACGGCAGCGATCGCCACCTCGGCCCCGGTCGGCGCGGGCAGCGGATCCAGGATTCCCGGGGCGCCCGAGCCGCGGGCGTCCAGCCGCTCGTCCATCGGGGCGAAGCCGACGACGTGGACCGTCCGGTCCCGGGGCGCGGCCTCGCCTGGTTCGGCGAGCTCGGCCTCGAGCGCGGTCTGGGGCCCCGGCGTCGGGGCGGCGACCTCGATCACCGGCGCGCCCGGGTTCCCGCCGGCCTCGATGAACTCGGCGGCGGCCGCATAGTCTGGGCGCTGATGGTCCTCATCCAGGATCTTCACGGCCCCGATCGCGAAGCCCGCGAGCAGCAGCGCCACAGCCACCACCCGCAGGCGCCCGCCCCCGCCGGTTGCGAGCGCCGCGATGGCAAGCGCCAGGCCCGGAGAGGAGGCGGCGAAGTTGCGCGGGATGAAGACGCTGTCCGCGACGAGATTGTGGAGCGCGGCGCCGACTGGCGTCGCCAGCGCCAGCACGAGTACCAGCACGAGCCCAGATGAGGGCCGCCACGCGAGCTCGCCTCCGCGAAGCCTGAGCACAACGCCGACCGCGCCGAGCGCGGCACCGAAACCTATCAGCCACAGCGCAAGGTTCCCCGGGACGACGCCGGCGGCTTCCATCGGGTGCGCCACCGACCAGTGGACCAAGTCGGTTTTCGCCGTGGCGAGCGTCAGCGGGTGCAGCGCCTCGATGATCTTTGATGCCGGCTCCCCGCTGTCCTCGGCGAACTCGCCCAGCCACGGCAGGTAGAGCACAACCGCTCCCGCGGTAGCGATCAGCAACGCCCGGCGCGAGTCGCGGTGGGCGAAGAAGCTCCAGGCGAAGAGCCCGAGGAGGGCGAAGACGCAGGTGTAATGGGAATAGGCGGCGGCGGCGGCGGCGCCGGCGTAGACGACCCACCATAGGACCCCTCCCTCTCGCACGGCCATCAACACAGCGACGGCTGCGATCAGAACGAGGACCATGACCAGGGCATAGGCCCGAGCCTCGGTCGAGTAGAAGATCAGGAAAGGGCTCAGGGCCATGATCGCGGCACCGACAACCGCGGCTCGGCGGCCCACGGTCAGCAACCCGAGCACGTAGGTGAGCGGAATTGCGGCCAACCCTGCCAGCAACGAGATCCAGCGAACGCCGGCGACAGGCTCGCCGACCCCCTTCGCCAGCCAGGTGAGTAGGAAGAACAGCGGC
>Ga0194128_10005945_pt1 | contig 16726 bp, 17 predicted proteins | sample TA2KigCa65mmetaG_FD_148650 | JGI IMG/M metagenome (GOLD analysis project Ga0194128, IMG submission 148650) | Freshwater microbial communities from Lake Tanganyika, Tanzania - TA2015037 Kigoma Deep Cast 65m | ecosystem: Environmental > Aquatic > Freshwater > Lake | place: Tanzania: Lake...
ACACACCGACCCCGAACCGCTCAGCAGCCTGGCGCCGAGACAATCCGTCCTCGACCGCCCGCACCACACGAACACGAAGATCCTCTGATAGGGGAACTCCCATGCCCGCTGGCCTCCTCCTCCAGCACGCATCTTGAATCACATCGCGACAGGATTGGGAATCCCTGACGATTCAGACAGATCGGAAAATGCTCTAGGTTTCGAGCATCCGCCTCAAGAGCTCGACGCTCTCGGCGAAGCCGCGGTCGGTCTGCCGCAGCTCCTCGACCTTCTTGACCGCGTGCATGACCGTGGTGTGATCGCGACCGCCGAACTTGCGGCCGATCTCCGGCAGCGAGCGTTGCGTCAGCTGCTTGGCGAGATACATCGCGACTTGCCGCGGCCGGGCGACGGCCCTCGCCCGCCGGGCGGAATGCATGTCTGCGACACGGATATTGAAGTGCTCGGCGACCCGCTTCTGGATTTCCTCGATCGTGACCCGGCGGTCATTGGCGCGTAGCAGATCCTGAAGAAGCTCCTGCGTCGACTCGAGCGAGATCTCGCGACCGACCAGCGTCGCATGGGCGATGATGCGGGTCAGCGCCCCTTCGAGCTCGCGCACATTCGAGGTGATCTTGTGCGCGAGGAACTCCAGAACCTTGGAGGGCACGCGCACGCCCTGTCCCTCAGCTTTGGATTGCAGTATGCCGAGGCGGAGCTCGTAGGTGGTCGGATGAAGGTCGGCGACGAGGCCCCAGCCGAGCCGCGAGCGCAGCCGTTCCTCGAGACCCTCGAGATCGGAGGGCGACTTGTCGGCGGAGATGACGACCTGACGGTTCTGATCGACCAGCGCGTTGAAGGTGTGGAAGAACTCTTCCTGGGTCGAGTCCTTGCCCGAGATGAACTGGACGTCGTCGATCATCAGCACGTCGACGGAGCGGAACTGCTCCTTGAACGCCATGGTGTCCTTGCACCGGAGCGCGCGGATGAATTGATACATGAACTTCTCGGCGGAAAGGTAGAGAACGCGCCGGGAAGGATGACGCTCGAGGATCGCCCAGGCGATCGCATGCATCAGATGGGTCTTGCCGAGACCGACGCCGCCGTAGAGGAAAAGCGGGTTGAACGGCACCGCGGTTGACTCGGCAACGCGTCGGGCAGCGTGAAAGGCGAGCTCGTTCGGCTTGCCAACGACGAAATTCTGGAAAGTGAAGCGCGGATCGAGGCCGGTTGCCGGATCGAGCCGGTCGGAGGACGGCGCCGGTTCGGCCAGGGCCTCGGCTTCGCTCGGGCGAGAGGGCGGCGCGCTCGGCCGCGCGATCGCGCCGGCGCGGCTCGGCGCCGGCGCGGGTGCGTGAGCCGGAAGCGCCGGCGCGACCTTGCCGACGACGAAATCGACGGCCTTGATCTCCGGGTTCTCTCCGGCCAGCAGTGCCAGAATGCGGTCGGCGTAGTTGCCGCGAATCCAGTCGCGCATGAAGCGCGTCGGCACCGAAAAGACCATGGTGCCGGAGCGAGTATCGCCGTAAGAGATCAGCTTGAACCAGCTGCGGTAGGTGCCTTCGCCATACTCGGTGCGCAGGCGCTCGCGGACCTTCGTCCACTCGCGCGGCTCATGCCCCGATGCTGGGCTCGCCCCTTGGCCCGCCTTGGCTCCGACCGACTGCGCCACGCTTTACCGCCCCCGCGACAGAAGCCTTTACTCCGCGTTGAAACCCGCGGATTTCCTGGGTTTCAAAATACCGATTTCGCCGGCCCTGGTAGAACCACGCCTTATAGCAAGTTTTTTACTGAAAAGGCCCGGCGAATTAGTTGGCTGATCGGGAGGTTAACTTGGATTTGGCCTGGAAATCAAGTTGTCGGCCTCCCGTTGTTCGTTGACATGCAACATTAGCCGTCGAGGTTCGTCAAGGCAACGTGTCCGAAAACAGAACGGCAGATTTTTCGAGACGTGGCGCGCCAGCCACATGCATGTCGCGACACAATAGATCCGCAATTACGCAGCGCGAACGTCGCAGCTTGGTCGACGATGACAAGACGACGATAGAAGAGTCTAGCCGAGCGCCTTGATGCGCTTGGACAGGCGAGAGAGCTTGCGAGCGACCGTGTTCTTGTGAACCGTGCCCTTGTTCACGCCCGATTGCAGCACGGGCTGCGCTTCCTTGAAGGCAGCTTGAGCGGCCGCCTTATCTCCCGAGGCGATGGCATCCTCGACTTTCTTGACATAAGTGCGCACGCGGCTCGTGCGCGCGCGGTTGATCACGTAACGCCGCTGCGTCTTGCGCGCAGCTTTCTCAGCCGACTTGGTGTTCGCCATCGCTGGAACCTTGAAAACCGGGGTCTCTCGAAAGAGGCGGCGTTATAGGAGTCTCGGCACACCCCGTCAAGCTGGAGGCGGCGGGGATGGGTTCGTCAGCGATCCCTGAACCTCGGCGGGCGCTTCTCGGAGAAGGCGCTCATGCCTTCCTTCTGGTCCTCGGTCGCAAAGGTGGCGTGGAAGAGCCGGCGCTCGAAGCGCACGCCCTCGGCCAGCGTCGTCTCATAGGCGCGATTGATCGCTTCCTTGGCCATCATCATCGAAGGGAGCGAGAGGGAAGCGATCTTTTCGGCCGCCTTCATCGTCTCGGCCATCAGCTCCGCGAGCGGAACGACCCGGCTGACCAATCCGGCGCGCTCGGCCTCGGCCGCATCCATCATGCGCCCGGTCAGGCACATCTCCATCGCCTTCGACTTGCCGACGAAGCGGGTGAGCCGCTGCGTCCCGCCCGAACCCGGGATGGTGCCGATGGTGATCTCGGGCTGGCCGAAGCGGGCGTTGTCGGCAGCGATGATGAAGTCGCACATCATCGCGAGCTCGCAGCCGCCGCCGAGCGCATAGCCGGCGACCGCGGCGATCGCGGGCTTGCGGATCTTGGTCACCTGCTCCCAGGTCGAGGTGATGAACTCCGTCTTGTAGACATCCATGAAGGAGCGGTCCTTCATCTCCTTGATGTCGGCGCCGGCGGCGAAGGCCTTCTCGTTGCCGGTGATGACGAGGCAGCGCACGGCATCGTCGGCCTCGAGCTCGGCCAGTGCCTGGGCCAGCTCGGCCGTCAGCTGGCCGTTCAGCGCGTTCATCGCTTTCGGACGGTTGAGCCGGATGACGGCGACGGCGCCGGTCTTCTCGACGAGGATGTTCTCGAAAGCCATGGGTCCACCTCGAAGCTTTGGGGGCGTCTCTTTAGGTCAGCGCTGGCACTTGGCGCAATAGAAGGTGGAGCGACCCGACTGCACGAAGGCGCGAATGCCCGTCTTCGAGCGGCAGGCGGGGCAGGGCTTCCCCTCTTTTCCATAGACGGCGAAGCTGTGCTGGAAATATCCGAGCTCGCCCGAGGTCTGCCGGTGATCGCGCAGGCTCGAGCCCCCAGCCTTGATCGCGTCATTCAGCACGCGCTTGATGGCGGTAACGAGCTTCGCCGCGCGCTCCCCCTGGACCGTTCTCGACTTGCGTGTCGGCGAGATGCCAGCGCGGAAAAGCGCTTCGCTCGCATAGATATTGCCGATGCCAGCGACGACCCGCTGGTCGAGCAGCGCTGCCTTGATCGGCGCCGACTTGCCGGCGAGCCGCTTGGCCAGCGCCGAGCCATCGAAGGACGGGTCGAGCGGCTCCGGGCCGATGCCGGCCAGCAACGGATGCGCGTCGGCCTCGCTTGCCGCCACCAGATCCATGACGCCGAAGCGGCGCGCGTCGTTGAAGCGGACAACCGTGCCGTCCTCGGCGCCGACGATGACGTGGTCGTGCGCGTCGAGCTCGTTGGGCCAGCCCTGCCCGACCAGCATGCGCCCTGACATGCCGAGGTGGATCAGCCAGTCCTCGCCCGAGTCGAGACCGAGCAGCAGGTACTTTGCGCGCCGGCGGAGCGAACGGATGCGCCGGCCCTTCAACCGCTCGGCGAAACGGTCGGGGAAAGGGCGGCGTAGATCGGGCCGTCGCACCTCGACGCGCGAGAGGCGCTTGCCCTCCAGCGCCAGCACCAATCCGCGGCGCACGGTCTCAACCTCGGGAAGCTCGGGCATCCCCGAAAGGTAGCGGAGGCGGGCTGCCGCCGCTATGGTCCGGCCATGTCGGGCACCGCATCTTTCGGCTATCGCGAGGTGCCGGCCGAGGAAAAGGCCGGGCTGGTCCAGGATCTGTTCACTCAGGTCGCCGGCCGCTACGACCTGATGAACGATCTGATGAGCCTCGGCATTCACCGCCTTTGGAAGGCGGAGATGGTCGAGTGGCTGCGCCTCAGGCCGAAGGACAGGGTCGTCGACGTCGCTGGCGGCACCGGGGACATCGCACGCGCGGCGCTCGCCGCAGGGGCCGCCTCGGTCACAGTCGTCGACCTGACGCCGGCGATGCTGGCGGAAGGGCGAGCCCGCAGCCTCGACAAGGGATCGCTCGCCGGCATCGACTGGGTCGCGGGCAACGCCGAGGCGCTGCCGCTGCCGAACCGCGCCTTCGATGCCTACACGATCGCCTTCGGCCTTAGGAACCTGACGCATCTCGATCGTGCGCTTGCCGAAGCCAGGAGGGTGCTCAAGCCCGGCGGCCGCTTCGTCGCCCTCGAATTCGCGCCGCGCGCAGCGGCGGGTTTGAACGATTTTTTCGACCTCTACTCCTTCTCGGTGCTGCCCTGGCTCGGCGAGAAGATTGCCGGCGATCGTGACGCCTATCTCTATCTTGCGGAGAGCATCCGGCGTTTTCCCGATCCCGAGGTCCTCGCACGGAAGATCCGGGCGGCAGGTTTCGGCGGCCATCGCCATCGCCGGCTGAGCTGCGGCATCGCCCAGCTCCACGCCGCGACCCGGCTTTGATGCTTCGCGCGACGCGTCATCTCCTGCGGCTTCGCGGCATCGCGCGCACGCTGGCGCGCGAGGATGCGCTGTTCTTCGCCGACCAGGTGACGGGAGTGCCGGCGCCGGTCAAGCTCTGGCTCAGACTCTCGCGGCGGGCGGCGCCCGGCCGCGCCGGCGAGCGCCTCGCGCGCGCGCTGCTCGGCCTCGGGCCTTCCTTCATCAAGCTCGGCCAGGCGCTGGCAACGCGCTCGGACCTGATCGGCGAGGCGATCGCCGACGATTTGGCGTCGCTGCAGGACCGCATGCCGCCCTTCCCGGCCGCGATGGCGCGCGCCATCGTCGCCGAGGAGCTCGGTCGGCCGCTCGATCAAGTCTTCGCCTCCTTCGGCGACAGGCCCGTCGCGGCGGCCTCGATCGCGCAGGTTCATTTCGCGGTGACGACCGATGGCCGCGAGGTCGCCGTCAAGATTCTGCGTCCCGGCATCGAGTCCGCCTTTGCCAAGGATCTCGACCTGCTGCACTGGATCGCCGAGTGGGTCGAGACGGTGGCGCCGAGCCTCAGGCGTCTCAAGCCGATCAAGGTCGTCGACACTTTTGCCGACACCGTGCGTATGGAAATGGATCTCCGCCTCGAAGGCGCGGCCGCGGCCGAGCTGCGCGAGAATTTCGAGGACGATCCCGACTTTCGCGTGCCCTCCGTCGACTGGGAGCGGACGGCGCGGCGCGTGCTGACCGTCGAGCGCGTGAACGGCATCCGCATCGACGACGTCCAGGCGCTGGTCGCTGCCGGGCACGATCCCGACGCGATCCTGGCGAAATCGGCGCAGGCTTTCTTCCGTCAGGTGTTCCGCGACGGCTTTTTCCATGCCGACATGCACCCCGGCAACATGTTCGTCACATCCGACGGGGCGCTGGCGCCGGTCGATTTCGGCATCATGGGGCGCATCGACCGGCCGACGCGGATCTTCCTGGCCGAGATGCTGCGCGGGTTCCTGACCGGCGACTATCGCGAGGTCGCCATGGTACATTTCCGCGCCGGCTATGTGCCGCGGCACAAGTCGCTGGATGCTTTCGCCCAGGCCTGCCGCTCGATCGGCGAGCCGCTGATGGGAAAGCCTCTTAACGAGATCTCGGTCGGCAGGCTGCTGGCGCAGCTCTTCCGTGTCACCGAGACCTTCGAGATGGAGGTGCAGCCGCAGCTCCTGCTGCTGCAGAAGACCATGGTGGTCGCCGAAGGCGTAGGCCGCAGGCTCAACCCCTCGGTCAATATGTGGCAGCTCGCCGAGCCCCTGATTGCCGGTTGGATGCGTGAGAACCGTGGCCCCGAGGCGCGGATCGGGGAGGCGGCATCCGATCTGGTACGTGCGGTCGAGAGGTTGCCGCGTCTGCTCGCCGATGCGGAGTCGGCTGCGGCCGCGCTCGGCGAAGGCGTGCGCTTGCATCCGGAGACGGTGAAGCAGCTAAACGCGACGCGGCCGACCGGCGCGCATCGCGCGCTTTGGGCCGCGATCGTCGTGCTCGGTGCTGCGGTCGCCGCGCTGGCGCTGATGCGGTGAGCGGAGCAGAATGACGTCATGCTCGCGAGCAAGCGCATCGCCTCGTTTCGCGCACCGAAGAAGGTCGGAGCGACGCTCGCGTGAGCGGTGTCGCCATCGCGGTCCGCCGGCTTGCGCATGGCGCGGACCTGCCGCTTCCCGCTTATGCGACCCAAGGCGCGGCGGGGCTCGACCTGCTCGCTGCGATCGACCAGCCGGTCGAAATTGCATCCGGCCATCGCATGCTGATTCCGACCGGGCTTGCGATTGAGCTTCCGGAAGGCTACGAGGCGCAGATACGACCGCGTTCCGGCCTGGCGCTCAAGCACGGCATCACCGTGCTCAACGCTCCCGGCACGGTCGATTCGGACTATCGCGGAGAGGTGTCAGTGCTGCTGGTGAATTTGGGCGATCGGCCCTTTCGGCTGACGCGCGGCGAGCGCATCGCCCAGCTGGTGGTGGCGCCGGTCACCCGGATCGCCTGGCAGGAACAGGCGAGCTTGAGCGAGACCGCACGTGGCGCCGGCGGCTACGGCTCGACCGGGCGCGGAGGCGGCAGAGCGTGAGCGGCATTCTCCAGCCGTCGCGCAAGCTGCTTGCGGCGATCGAGGCGGTGCTGGACATCGCCTATGCTGCGACCGACCAGCCCGTCTCCGGCCAGGAGCTGACCAAGCGCCAAGGTGTGCCGCCGCGTTTCCTCGAGCCGGCGCTGCAGGCGCTGTCGCGCGCAGGCCTCCTTTCGAGCGAGCGCGGCCCGCGCGGCGGCTATCGGCTCGCACGCGAGCGGCGGCGCATCAGCCTCGGTGACATCTGCCGGGCCGTCGCCGGCATCGAGGACCCCGAGGAGGCGGCCAAGAGCGCACTCGGGCGCAAGGTCGTGCATCCGCTGTTCGGCGAGCTCGACGGCGAGGTGATGCGCCGGCTCGACGGGCTGACCCTCGACGACCTCTGCCAGAAGGCCTTCCTTCAGGACGTGCCGAAGCGCGGCGGGCCAGATTGCGACTTTTCCATCTGAGGGGTTGACGGCGAAGGCAACGAGGCTTAGGTCAATTCCAGTATGTGATTTACAGAAAATCACACCGGAGTTGCGTTAATGACTGCCGCCCGCGCCGTCCCGCCCGCCGCATCCGCGTTCCGCGGCCGAATCTACGAGAGTGTCGTCGAGACCATCGGCGCGACACCGCTCGTCCACTTCGCGCGTTTGGAAAAGCATCTCGGTATCGAGGCCGAGATCGTTGGCAAGCTCGAATTCTTCAACCCGCTCGCTTCTGTCAAGGACCGCATCGGCTCGGCGATGATCGAGGCGGCGGAGGCCTCGGGCCAGCTCAAGCCCGGCGGCACGCTGGTCGAGCCGACCTCGGGCAATACCGGCATCGCGCTTGCCTTCGTCGCCGCCGCCAAGGGCTACCGCCTGATCCTGACTATGCCCGAGAGCATGTCGGTCGAGCGGCGGCGCATGTTGAAGCTGCTCGGCGCCGAACTCGAGCTGACGCCGGCCGCGGGCGGCATGCGGGCGGCCATCGCGCGCGCGGAGGAGCTGCTGAAGGAGATCCCGGGCTCGATCATGCCGCAGCAGTTCAAGAACGCGGCGAACCCGGCGGTGCATCGCCGCACCACCGCGGAGGAGATCTGGCGCGACACCGGCGGCAAGCTCGACTTCTTCGTGGCCGGCATCGGCACCGGCGGCACCGCGACCGGCGTCGGCGAGGTGCTGAAGCCGCGCCTGCCGAGCTTGAAGATCGTCGCGGTCGAGCCCGAGGATTCCGCCGTGCTCTCCGGCCGCCCACCCGGACCGCACAAAATTCAGGGCATCGGCGCCGGCTTCGTGCCCGACATCCTCAAGCGCGATCTGATCGACGAGATCCTGCCGATCGCCAATCAGACCAGCTTCGACACCGCGCGCCTGGTGGCGAAGCATGAGGGCATTCCCATCGGCATTTCCTCGGGCGCCGCGGTCGCTGCCGCGGTCGAGGTAGCGAAGCGTCCGACGTCCAAGGGCAAGCGCCTCGTGGTGATCATTCCTTCCTTCGCCGAACGCTACCTCTCGACGCCGCTGTTCGAGGGGCTGTAGTCGGAGCGCTCCGATTGGAACCCTCTCCCGCGTCGTACGCGGGGGAGGGCAGGGTGGGGGCCCGAGCGTAGCGAGGGTTGGCGGAGCGCATGACCACCGTCACCGGCGGTTCGCGCCGGCCCCCACCCCAACCCTCTCCCGCGCAAAACGCGGGAGAGGGGCACGATGGCGAAGGTTTCGGGGTAAGCTTTCCTCATGCCGAACGACGATCTCTCGGATGCCGAGTTCCATCGCTACGCCCGCCACCTGATCCTGGATGAGGTCGGCGAGGAGGGGCAGGCGAAGCTCCGCCGCGCGCGTGTCCTCGTGGTCGGCGCCGGCGGACTCGGCTCGCCGGCGCTGCTCTATCTCGCCGCCGCCGGCATCGGCACGCTCGGCATCGTCGACAACGACAAGGTCGACCTGACCAACCTGCAGCGCCAGGTCGCCCACCGCACCGAGACCCTGGGCTGGGCCAAGGTCGATTCCGCCGCGCGCGCGATCGGCGAGATGAATCCGCATGTGCGTGTGGTCCGGCACAAGCAGCGCCTCACAGAAGAGAACGCCGATCTCGTTGCCGGCTACGATCTCGTCCTCGACGGCTCTGACAATTTCGCGACGCGCTATGTGCTGGCCGATGCCTGCTTCAAGCATCGCAAGCCCATGGTCTGGGCCTCGCTGCTCCGCTTCGAGGGCCAGCTCTCGGTGTTCAAGCCCTGGGAGGGCGGGCCCTGCTATCGCTGCCTCTTCTCGGAAGCGCCGCCGCCGGGCTTGGTGCCGCGCTGCGAGGAGGCCGGCATCCTCGGCGCCGTCGCCGGCGTCATGGGCACGCTGCAGGCGGTCGAGGTGCTGAAGGAGATCCTCGGCCTCGGCGACTCCCTCTCCGGCCGCCTCGTCCTCTACGACGCGCTTAGCACCGAGTTCCGTTCCTTCAAGGCGGCGAAGGACCCCACCTGTGCGACCTGCGGCAAGGGTTAGCGCGCGAACACCTCGGGATTGATCAGGCAGTCGGGCGAGACGCGCCCGGCGATGCCTTTCAGGGCGTTCTCGGCGGCGGCGACGTTCATGCGGTCGACGCATTCCGGCGACTGCGCCGCGTTGTGCGGCGACAGAAGCGCAGTCGGGATTCTGAGGAGTTCGTTCGACGGCTCCGGCGGCTCGATCTCGGTTACGTCAAGGCCGCAGCCGGCGATCACCTTTTCTTTGAGCGCGCGGATAAGTGCCGATTCATCGATGATCGGGCCGCGGGCGGTGTTGATCAGGATCGTCGAGCGTTTCATCAGGCCCAGCCGCTGCCCGTTGATCAACCCGCGGGTCTCGGGCCCGAGCGGGCAATGCAGCGTGACGATGTCGGCAATCCTGAGCGCGGCATCGAGCTCCATGGGCTCGGCGCCGGATGCCCGGATGCGGGCCGGGTCGATCAACGGATCGACGACAACAATCCGCATGTCCCAACCCTGCATGCGGCGGACGACGCGCGTGCCGATGCGCCCGAAACCGACGACGACCAGCGTCTTGCCGGCATATTCGAGCAGGAGCTCGTTGAACCGCACGGCGTAGCCGGTGCCGTCGCGCATCGCCCTGTCGAACAGCACGAGCTTACGCCCGACGCCCATCATCAGCGCGATTGCATGCTCGGCGACGGTGGTCGCATTTGCCTGGCCGACCACGGCCATCTGCACGCCGCGGCTGGTCAGCGCCGGCACGTCGATCGAGTCGTAGCCGACGCCGACGCGGCAGACGACCTTGAGCTTGGGCGCCGCGTCGAGCTCGGGATACGAGAAGACATAGTTGGCCGGGCGAAAGATGATCGCCTCGGCGCCGTTGAGCGCAGCGCGGATGCTCGTCGGGTTCACGTCCTCGACGACCTGGACCTCGATGTCCTTGCGCGCGGCGAGCACCTTCATGCCGGCCTCGACCAGAGGCCGGGCCAGGACGACCTTCGGCATTACGTTCTCCGCGAGAGTAGCGAGCGTGGGTTCATCAAGACTGCCCGAGGCGCCACCTCACCCTTCGACAAGCTCAGGATGAGGTGGACTGAAGGAGCGAGGCGGACCAGTCGCCCTCATCCTGAGCCTGTCGAAGGGAGAGGGCGCCTCTCGGCGTATGCGGTCAGTAGACCGATCCGCCCTTGGCCTTCGCCTTCGCCGCGACCGGCTTCAGTCCCTTCATGTCGTCGACCATCGCCTTGGCCGCCGCCGCCATGATGCGGGAGTCGTTGAGCAGCGTGACGAGCTGATAGCCCTCCTCGCGCATGCGTTTGGCGTAGGCGGTCGAGCCGGTGTGCAGGCCGGCATGCACGCCGTGCTTCTTGCAGGCCTTCAGGATCTTCATGATCAGGTCGAGGCGTTTCTCGTCGGTATGGTCCATGCCCGGACCCATGCCGTAGGAGATCGAGAGGTCGGACGGGCCGACATAGACGCCGTCGAGGCCGGGCGTGGAGAGGATCTTGTCGAGGTTCTTCACCGCTTCCTTGGTCTCGATCATCGCGATCGCCAGGATCTCGTCATCGGCCTTCGCCTGGTAGTCGGGGCCGCCATAGAGCGTGGCGCGGATCGGCCCCGAGCTGCGATAGCCCCTCGGCGCGTAGCGGCAGGCGCCCACGAACTTCTCCGCTTCCTCGCGGGTGTTGATCATCGGGCAGATCACGCCATAGGCACCGGCGTCGAGCGCCTTCATCACATGCGCCGGGTCGTTCCACGGCACACGCACCATCGGCGTGACGCTGGTGGTCGAGATGCCCTGGAACATCGAGACCATCTGCTGGTAGTCGACGATGCCGTGCTGCATGTCGACGGTCAGCGAATCCCAGCCCTGATGCGCCATGACCTCGGCGGCGAAGCCGCTCGGGATCGAAAGCCAGCCATTGACGACGCAGCCGCCGGACTTCCAGATCGACCGCACAGTGTTCGGACGCATGTTCCCCCCAAGGAAGATTCTAGAGAAGCTGCTCGATGACCCGGTCGGGCGGGTTGTGGCCGTCGACCCAGGTCTTGATGTTGATGATGACGCGCTCGCCCATGGCGAGGCGGCCCTCCAGGGTCGCCGAACCCATATGCGGAAGCAAGACGACGTTGTCGAGCTCCAGCAGCTTCGGATGAATCGCCGGCTCGTGCTCGTAGACGTCGAGGCCCGCGCCGCCGAGCGTGCCCGAGGACAGCGCTAGCGCCAGCGCCGCCTCGTCGATGACCTCTCCGCGCGAGGTGTTGACCAGGATCGCGCCCGGCTTGATCAGCTTGATGCGGCGGGCGGAGAGCAGGTGGTATGTCGCCGGCGTGTGCGGGCAGTTGACCGAGATCACGTCCATGCGCGCCAGCATCTGGTCGAGGCTTTCCCAGTACGTCGCCTCGAGCGCCGCCTCGATGTCGGCATAGACGCGCTTGCGGTTGTGATAGTGGATCGAAAGCCCGAAGGCGCGGGCGCGCCTGGCGACTGCCTGTCCGATCCGGCCCATGCCGACGATGCCGAGCCGCTTGCCGGTCAGCCGCGTGCCCAGCATCGAGGTCGGCGACCAGCCGCGCCACTCGCCGGAACGGGCCAGCGCCTCGCCGGCGTTGAGACGGCGCGCGACCGCCAGGATCAACGCCATCGCCATGTCGGCGGTGTCGTCGGTCAGCACCCCCGGCGTGTTGGTGACGACGATGCCGCGGGCTTGCGCAGCGGCGAGGTCGACATGATCGACGCCCGTGCCGAAGGAGGCGATCAGCTTGAGCTGCGGCCCGGCGGCGGCAATCACGTCCTTGTCGATGCGGTCGGTGACCGTCGGCACCAGGACTTCCGCCTTGGCGACGGCGGCGACGAGCTCGTCGCGTGTGAGCGCCCGGTCGTCGGCGTTCAGCCGCGCCTCGAACAGCTCCATCATCCGCGTCTCGATCGCGTCCGGCAGCTTGCGGGTGACGACGACCAGGGGTTTTCGCGTGCTCACGCGGGTCCTTCAGCGAGCCTGTTCCGGCAGTAGCAAGGCCGGCGAAGCTTGTCCATCGCTAGCGGACGGAGCGCAGGACGGCGGGCAGCCTCCAGCCCAGCGTCGCCGCGCGCGCAATCAGGAAGACGTAGATCGCAAGCCACAGCCCGTCATTGCCGAGGCGCGGCACGGCGATCCAGGCGGCGAGCGCGAAGCAGGCGGCCGAGATCAGCATCATGTTGCGCATGTCGGGGCCGCGGGCCGCGCCCCAGAAGACGCCGTCGAGCTGGAAGCTCCACACCGCGACGATCGGCATCGCCGCGGCCCAGGGCAGGTAGCGGAACGCTTCCTCGCGGACAGCGGGCAGGTCGGTCAGCATCGCCACGATCAGCGGCCCGCCGAAGCCGTAGACGAGAGTGAAGGCGACGGCGACGGCGGCGGAGAGGACGAAGGTCGCGCCCAGGCAGTCGTCGAGCTCGGTCCGGTCGCGCGCGCCGATGGCACGCCCGACCAGCGTCTCCGCCGCCTGGGCGAAGCCGTCGAGGGCGAAGGCCATGAAGGTGTTGAAGCTCATCAGCACGGCGTTGGCCGCGAGCGTGAGCTCGCCGAAACGGGCGCCGACCGCGGTGAAGCTCGAGAAGCAGAGGATGACCAGGACGGTGCGGATGAAAATGTCGCGGTTGAGCGCGACCAGTCGCAGGATCCGTGCCCGGTCGAGAAGCCGGCCCTTGTCGACGTGTCCCTGCATGCGCGCGACGGTACGGGCCGCGATCGCAAGACCGACCGCGGCGCCGCCGTACTCCGCCGCCGCGGTCGCACCGGCCACGCCCTCGATGGTCATGCCGAGGCCGAAGACGAAGAGAAGACAGAGCGCGAGGTTGACCAGGTTGATGACGATCTGCAGCAGAAGGCCGATGCGCGCATTCTCCAGACCGAGGAACCAGCCGAGCAGCACGAAGTTGGCCAGCACCGCCGGTGCGCCCCAGACGCGGATCGCGAAGTAGAGCTTGGCGGCGTCGACGACCTCGGGGCTGCCGGCCAGGATCCGGAAGGCGATCCAGCCGATCGGCGCCTGCAGGACGATCAGCGCGATGCCGACGCCGAGCGCGATCATCAGCGCACGATAGAGCGTCGCCTTGACCTCGGCGAAGTCGCCGGCCCCGCGCGCCTGCGCCACCGGCCCGGTCGTTCCGGTCCTGAGGAAGGCGAAGCTGTAATAGAGCAGGCTGAAGATCACGCCGCCGAGCGCGGCGGCGCCGAGGAAATGCGCTTCCGGCAGATGGCCGAGCACGGCGGTATCGACGGCGCCGACCAGCGGCACCGTGACGTTGGCGAGGATCAGCGGCCAGGCCAGCGCGAAGGCGCGGCGATGCGCGGCCGGGCTGCCGAAGCGCATCAACGGTTCGCCAGCTCCGCCAGCACCTCGGCGAGCACGCGCGCGCCCGAGGCGAGATCGTAGGGTGTCGCGTTCTCGGCCTCGTTGTGGCTGATGCCTTTTTCGCACGGGACGAAGATCATCGCGGTCGGGCAGACACGGGCCAGGTAGATCGCATCGTGCCCGGCGCCGGAGAGGATCGGCATCGAGGAGAGCCCCAGGCGGTCGGCGGCCGACCGGATCAGCGCCGGCAGGAGGCCTGAGAAGGCGGTCGGTTTCACCCAGAGCGTCTCCTTCACCTGGACGGCGCAGGGCCCGCGGTGCGCCTGGCAGATGCCGGCGACGCCGTCGCCGAGCCGCGCCAGGACCGCATCGTCCGGATGGCGGAAGTCGATGCTGAAGGTGACCTTGCCGGGAACCACCGCCGGCGCGTTCGGCTCGACGACGAAGCGGCCGATGGTGAAGCGGACGACATCCTCCGGGTCGTGGAAATGCGTCTGGAGGGCGACCGCCATCTGCGCGGCGGCAACGAAGGCATCCCGGCGCAGGGCACGCCTCAGCGTGCCGGAATGTCCGTCCTCGCCGACGACCTCGACCAGGAACCGCCGGACGCCCTGGATCGCCGTCACCACGCCGATGGTCTTGCCGCGCGCTTCCAGCTCCGGCCCCTGCTCGATATGCGCCTCGACGAAGGCATGGACGGGAATGCCGAGCGGCCGGTCGGCCGCCATCGGGAGGTGGGCCCTTGTGCGCTTCAGCGCCGCGCCGACGGTGAGCCCGTCGAAATCCGCCAGCGGCAGCACCTCGGCCAGCGACCGCGCGCCGGCGAAGACCGAGGAACCGAGCGTGCCCGGCCAGCGCCCGCCGCCGCCTTCCTCGCAGGTCCAGACCGCCGCCTCGATCGCGCGCCGGGTCCCGATCCCCGCATCGTCGATGGCCTCGAGCGCTTCGAGAGCGGCGAGCACGCCGTAGATGCCGTCGAAGCGGCCGCCGGAGGGTTGCGTGTCGGTGTGCGAGCCGCTCATCACCGGCGGGAGGCTGGGATCGCTGCCCTCGCGGCGGACGAAGAAATTGCCGATCGGATCGATGAAGCTCTTGAAGCCGCGCTTGGCACCCCAGCGGGCGAGCGTGGCGCGCGCCTCGTTGTCGAGATCGGTCAGCGCCAGACGGCGCACGCCGCCCTTCGGCGTCCGGCCGAGCTCGGCCATGTCCATGTGGCGCTGCCAGAGCCGCGCCTCGTCGACCTTCCGACCGGGACCCACGCGGCTATCGGTTCGCCAGGTCGACCAGCACCTCGGCGAGCACGCGTGTCCCCGAGGCGAGGTCGTAGGGCGTCGCGTTCTCGATCTCGTTGTGGCTGATGCCCTTCTCGCAGGGCACGAAGATCATCGCGGTCGGGCAGACCTTGGCGAGGTAGATCGAGTCATGCCCGGCGCCCGAGAGGATCGGCATCGAGGAGAAGCCGAAGCGGTCGGCGGCCGATTGAATCAGCTCCGGCAGGAGGCCGGAGAAGGGGACGGGCTTCGAGCGCATGAACTGCGTCACCTTCACCTGGCACGGTCCGCGCAGCGACTGGCAGAGCGGCTCGACGCCGTCGCCGAGCTTCACGATCACCTCCTCCTCGGGATGGCGGAAGTCGATGGTGAAGGTCACCTTGCCGGGGATCACCGCCATGGCGTTGGGCTCGACCACGAGGCGACCGACGGTGAAGCGGATGCGGTCCTCGGCATCCATGAAGTGCTTGCGAAGCGCGTGGACCATGTCGGTGGCGGCGAAGAGCGCATCCTTGCGTCGCGCCCGCGTCACCGTGCCGGCGTGCCCGTCCTCGCCCGTCACCTCGACGGCGAAGCGGCGCGAGCCCTGGATCGCGGTGACGACGCCGATCGTCTTGCCCTGCGCCTCGAGCTCGGGTCCTTGCTCGATATGCGCCTCGACAAAGGAGGCGACGGGAACGCCGAGCGGACGGTCGATTGCGCCCGGCAGGTGGGCGCGCGTCCGCTTGAGCGCGTCGGCGACGGTGATGCCGTCGTGATCCTTCATCTTGAGGACGTCGTCGAGCTTGTTGGTGCCGGCGAAGACCGAGGAGCCCATCGTGCCGAGCGGGAAGCGGGCGCCGCCTTCTTCGCAGGTCCAGACCGCCGCCTCGATCGCGTGCCGGGTCTTCAAGCCAGCATCCTCGATCGCCTCCAGCGCCTCGAAGGCGGCGAGCACGCCGTAGATGCCGTCGAAGCGCCCGCCGGAAGGCTGGGTGTCGGTGTGCGAGCCGCTCATCACCGGCGGCAGGCTCGGGTCGGTGCCTTCGCGGCGGACGAAGAAATTGCCGATCGGGTCGATGAAGCTCTTGAAGCCGCGCTTCGCCCCCCACGCCATCAGCTTCGCCCGCGCCTCGTTGTCGAGGTCGGTCAGCGCCAGGCGCCTGACGCCGCCCTTCGGCGTCTTGCCGAGCTCGGCCATATCCATGTGGCGCTGCCAGAGCCGCGCCTCGTCGACCTTTGCGCCTGCCTTGCCGTCGCTCACGCTTCGCCTCCCCTCAAGCCGGCCGCGAGCGCGTGGCCCAGCCACACCGCGGCGAGACAGAGAATGACCGATGCCAGAACATTCGCCACCGCTTTCGGCCACTCGCCGTCCTGGACCAGCACCAGCGTCTGCAGGCTGAAGGCGGAGAAGGTGGTGTAGCCGCCGAGCACGCCGACCATCAAGAACTGGCGCATGAGCGGCGACATCGGCACCGCCGCGACGAGGCCGATCGCGAATGACCCGGTGATGTTGGCAGCCACGGTCGCCCAGGGAAAGGTCGAGGCCAGCGACGCATCGAAGACGAGGGCCAGCCAGAAGCGGCTGACGCTGCCGATGGCGCCGCCAAGCGCGACCCAGAGCGTGGTTTCGAGCATTGCCGGAGCTAGTACCCGGAATCACAATTGGCTGATACGTCGGTCTTTGAAGCGGCGTTGATGGACGTTTGTCTTGGTCCAGACGAACGGCTTGGCGTTCTGGTTGTAGGTTTGGATGAAAGCATCGATGTGCTCCCGGAGCTGCTTGATCGAGACGAAAGAGGTGCCGCG